>Ga0207655_1000267_pt1 | contig 81984 bp, 76 predicted proteins | sample KBSM44metaG_FD_184398 | JGI IMG/M metagenome (GOLD analysis project Ga0207655, IMG submission 184398) | Miscanthus rhizosphere microbial communities from Kellogg Biological Station, Michigan, USA - KBS M4-4 metaG (SPAdes) (version 2) | ecosystem: Host-associated > Plants > Roots > Rhizosphere >... | reverse complement strand
GCCAGCCGCAAACAGCAGGAAAAAAGCGTGGTGCCGGTTCCTGAGATCCAGATGGAATGGGACGAGGCCAGCTGCGGCCAGCTGGTGTGGCTGTACAACGAAGCGATTTCACATTTTGGCGGCCAGACGGAGGCCTTCTTCGCCTCCCTCGCCCGCCCGGATCGCGAACCCGAGCCGGGCGTCCAGCCTGGGCGCGCGCTGCGCGTGGCCTCTATCGATATCGGCGGCGGCACTACGGATATGGCGATTACCCACTATCAGCTCGACGATGGTTCCGGGAATAACGTCAAAATTACCCCGCAGCTCCTGTTCCGCGAAGGATTTAAGGTTGCGGGCGATGACACGCTGCTGGACGTCATCCAGCGCTACGTGTTGCCAGCCCTGCAAACTCAGCTGCAGAAATCCGGCATGGCGGATGCCTCCATGCTCATGGCCTCGCTGTTTGGCGACTCCGGGCGCATTGATACCCAGGCGGTACTGCGCCAGCAAACGGCGCTCCAGCTCTTTATGCCGATCGGTCACGCAATTCTGGCCGCCTGGGAATCCAGCGATATTGACGATCCGCTGGCAGGCCTGCACGCCACCTTTGGCGACCTGCTGCCGCAGAAGCCAACCCGCAACGTGATGAACTATCTCCAGCAGGCGATTGACCACGCCCTGCCTGCGGGGTCTGAAGCCTTCGATCTGTACGCCGTCCCGCTGCACGTGAATTTCCGCGAAATGCAGGACGCAATGCTGGCCGGTCAGTTTACGCTGGCCTCACCGCTTCATGCCGTGTGCGAAGCAATATCCCATTACGGCTGCGACATCCTGTTAATCACGGGGCGTCCCGGCTGCCTGCCGGGCGTTCAGGCGTTGATTCGCCACCTGCAGCCCGTGCCGGTTAACCGCATCGTCTGGCTGGACAAGTACCAGGTTCACGAATGGTATCCGTTCAGCCAGCAGGGGCGTATTGGTAACCCGAAATCAACCGCCGCCGTCGGCGCGATGCTGTGCAGCCTGGCGCTTGACCTGCGCCTGCCGCGCTTTAACTTCAAGGCGGCCGATATTGGTGCGTATTCAACGGTGCGTTATCTGGGCGTGCTGGATAACACGGTAAATACGCTGCGTGAGGAAAACGTCTGGTATCAGGATATCGATCTCGATAAGCCGGGCGCGAAGCTGGATGCCCGTCTGCATTTCCCGCTGCGCGGTAACGTGACGCTCGGCTTCCGCCAGCTGGCAAACGCCCGCTGGCCGGCAACCCCGCTTTATACCCTGAGCATCAACTCGGCCGAGCTGGCAAAAGCCATTGCGGGAGACGGCGTGCTGAACGTGCGCCTGAAGCTGCGCGGAGGAAGCAAGCATGAAGGACCAGAATCCTTCGAGCTTAGCGACGCGTGGCTACAGGATGGAACGCCGGTTCCTGCGGATGCATTAACCTTCAAACTGAATACCCTGGCCGATCGCCGTCATAGCGGAAGCCATTACTGGATCGACAGCGGGAGCGTATACCTGAAATGACTGCGACGACTACCACTCAGGCCTTAATCAGGTGGATCAACGAGACGCGCCTCCACGCCGCCATGCTGGATAACGATGCCGACGCGCTGCTCGCCCGCATCAACGCGGTGCAGGCGCGTGAGCAGGCCATTGAACGCGCACTTACCCGCCAGACCAGTATTGGGCTGTACGGCCATTCCCAGAACGCGAAAGCGCACCTGCTGTTGTCCCTGTGCGGGAGCGGCAATGGCCGCCTTAACGTCACGCCGGGCCAACGGACGTTTGATTATTTCTCGCATATCAATCCGGGACATGCCCTGACCAATATGGCGGTCCGGTTCACCAGAGAAAGCGCAGAGATCGCCGATGAAGCGTTCCCACTCCGTCTGAGCCTGGTAACGGAGGCCGAGCTGGTTCAGCTGTTTATTGCCCGCACTACCCTGCACCCGCAGATCCGCTCGGTGGATAAAGCGGTAATCGAGGCACGGCTGGAAAAATGGCGCGGGCTGCGCCAGCCGCAGGGCGTGCCGGGGATTACCGCGCAGGACGTGGGTGCCATCGCCCGTTTCTGGCAGAGCACGGTGCCGGGCGCTAAACAGCAAATTGATGATGCGCTTTGGCATCAGTTTGCGCTGCTGGTTCCATCCCTCGATCTCAGCACGCGCGCCAGCGTCTGGTCGTTGCTGTGGGGTGAGCAGCAGGAACTAACCCAACAGTGGCTGCAGTTTGCACACGTGCTACACCAGACCAGCCACGCCAGCGAGCTTGCCGCGCCGCTCAGCCTGCTGGTCGACAACTTTGGCCTGCCCGGCGAAGGGTTTATTACTCACGGCACGTTTAGCGGTACCGAGGCACAGGAGACGCTGCTGCACCCGCTAAACAAGGGTGAAGCGCTGAGTGCGATCAGCATTCCCGTCGATACCCTTGCCTTCCTGACGCGAGAACTGGTATTGCCCGTTGAAAGCTGCGCGCTGGATAATGTTGATATCATTGATATTCCAGTCTTATCAGACGATAACGGCGATCCGTTAAGCCAGGCTAAATACCAGTGGCTGCTGGAGCATTACCGTCAGCAGCTCCAGCCCGATGTGCTGGTCATCTGCAATGCTACCGCCCAGCACGAACAAACGGCAAAAAAGGCGAAGGCCCTCATTCAGTGGGTCAAAGAGACGCAGCCGTCGGAAGAGTCCGCCCTGCCGGGCCTGGTATGGGCAATAACCCCTCAGGATGCGCGCTTTACCTCCCGACAGAATCTCGACGAGGCCGTACAGCATCTGCTTGGCAAACCGGGCCTGCACTGGGGCACTTTACAGGCGCTGGATAGCCATAGCATGCAGCGCGTGATCGAGTGGCTGTCTCAGGCCACCTTGCCCGCACAGCGCCAGAAGCGGCTTCATACCCTGCAGTCCATGCAGAAGCAGGCGCTTTCCGCACTCATGCAAAGCTATCTGTCGCCGCTGGTTGAGGAGCCGGGGATCAGACGCGCGCAGGCAGAAAACATGGTGCGAATGCTGCAAAGCGCCGCGGCCCGCCACGGCGAGCTGCTAGAAGGCCTAATGCCGCCGCTAAAAGCCTTTGAGACGCTGCTGGCCGTCCAGCAGCCGCGCGAGGAGCAGGTAAACGGGCTTTTCACGGATAACATCGACCTCTTTGCCGAAAGCACTCAGGACAATGCCAGCCTTTTCCAGACAAAGGACAAAGCGCGCCTGGCGCACAAAGTCTGGATTAACCACCTGCGCCAGTGGAGCCGCAACGATGCAGCCGCCGCCCGCCTGGGGCTGGAGCCCGCAGTTTTACAGCAAATTGCCGATGTTCTTGTGGTGACCAGCTACCGGTTAAATCTGCCTCATCAGCTGCAAAAAATTGTCGACATGGATAAAAGCAGCGCGGCACAGCTGCACGCCGTCATAGGCAATTTCATCGGCTGGCTGGGTTACGACCAGACGCCCGTTGCACAACGCCCCGCAAGCCGAATCCATAAAGGTCAGGCGATATTTGTCACGCCGGTGGTAAGCAGTGACACGCCGCGTCTGACGCGCCTGGGCGAGCAACCCGTGCATGCGGCTACCGCGTACGTATACGACTGGCTGGTTGCGCTTTATAGTCGGGCCATTGAGAACATTGACTATCAGCACCCGCACGACGTCCAGCCCGCCGCCCGCAAGGCGTTGCAGACGCTATTGCGCTAGCAGAATCCCGGCCCGCACCCGAGCGGGCCGTTATCCACCTGCCATACACTCCGCTAGCGTTTTTGCCAACGCAGTGGGATTTTCCCAGGACATCGAATGCCCGGCATCCGGGATAATCTTCACCTCAACGCCTTTCTGCTGGAGCGCACTGAAATCTTCATCAGGTAAAGACAACGCGCCGAAAATCAGCGTCACAGGACAGGTTAGCGACAGGAACAGTGACTCCCATTCGGGCTTCACACCTTCGACGAGACTTTTTGCGCCGCGCCATACGGCATAAGGGGCATTGCTTCGCAGGCAGCCCTTCCACGCTGAGGTTTCGGCATTGAGCAACGCGTCGTACCCCTGTTCGCAAAAATGCTCTTCTGATTGTGCCGCAATCGATCGGCTGAACATGCCGCCGCCGGCGTGAAAATTGGGTTCTGACACCATGAGCCCTTTTACCCGGCCTGCCATGATAACGGCGGTTTCTATAGCGATGCTGCCGCCCATGCTGTGTCCGTAGAGCCAGAGAGCATCGAGCTGAAGATGATCGACCAGTTCAGCAACAACGCGCGCCTGCTCGCTGGTGCGATAGCCGTAACGCACAGGCCTGTCGCTGTAACCGCTGCCGGGAAGGTCGATAAGAATGGCCCTGCGTCCGTCAAATTGGGCATCGCAGACAATACGGGGATATTCGTAGGATGATGCGCACCCTAATCCGTGAATAAACACGACGGGTACGCCGGAACCGGGAAGGTCTTGCCAGCGAACGGTGCAGCCAGCGTGTTGCGAGTAAAAACTGTTCATAAGCACTCCATTTTTGATGCACTGTTTATTTATACAGTCATCATACCTGGAATGCTATGTTCTTCTTTTAAAACTGGAAGCGTGATTCAGAAAAGCGAGATCAGCAGCGCCACGGGAAAACTCATTGGCCAGGTGGACCCCACCAGAAAAGCGCTCAGCAGACGAATGCGCTTGCGATCTTTCGAGAGGAACCAGGTAATGAGGGCACAGATGGACGCCATGATTGCGTAGAAAACCAACATCTTTTGATACAACGTCATTCTGTTTACCTGAGCCGAAAAAATAACCGCACGCAATATGCGTCATATGTTGATACAGATCAAGTTTTTTCGTTACACCATAACCACTTAAATATTAAGGATAATAACAACTGAGTACTTCCCTTAACATCCCTTGAGGAGCAGGACTAATCATTTCTTATAACATGCATCTTAAATGCACTTTTTGATAAATTTTGACATGCCGAACGCGGTTTAATAAAGGCAGGCTTTTAAGGGAGGAAATATGCTACGCATTCCGCAAAGTTGTATTCATACCCGCTCCACCCCGTTCTGGAATAAAGAGACGGCACCCGCGGGGATTTTTCAGCGTCACCTGGACAAAGGCACGCGTCCTGGCGTTTACCCTCGCCTCTCTGTTGCGCAGGGTGCAGTACGTTATTTGGGCTATGCTGATGAATTTACCCCCGAGCCTGACAGCGAATTGATTATCGAGGCGGGCCATTTCGGTGTTTTCCCGCCGGAGAGATGGCATCACATTGAGGCCATGACCGATGACACCCTGTTCAATATCGACTTCTTTGTCGAACCCGAGGTGTTGAAATCTCTGTAAGCGCCAGACGCTAAGAAGGAAACCATTATGCTACGTATTCCTGAGAATTTTGTTCATACCCGCTCGACCCCCTTCTGGAACAAAGAGACGGCGCCTGCAGCGCTATTTACCCATCACAATACGAAAGCGGGCGTCTATGGCCGCCTGTCGGTCATGCAGGGTGCGGTTCGTTACTTTGGCTTTGCTGACGGTGACGCGACCGAGCCGGATCTGGAGCTGGTTATCGAAGCAGGTTCATTTGGTATTTCCCCGCCGCAAAAATGGCACCGCATTGAGCTGTTAACCGACGATACCTATTTCAATATCGACTTTTTTGCCGACCCGGACGTTACGTTGACGGGGGCCGGTATCGGTAAAGTGGTTAACACACATAAGGAGTAACCCATGGGCAAGGCAACCTACACCGTGACCGTCACCAACAACAGCAACGGTGTCTCGGTGGATTACGAAACAGAAGCCCCAATGGAGCTGTTAATTCCTGACATCGCGGCGGACGTGGTGAAGGATTTAATCAACACGGTACGCGCCTACGACACGGAAAATGAGCACGAGGTATGCGGCTGGTAAAGGGAATGCCCGGCGGAATAACCTGCCGGGCAGGACTGCCTAGTGTTTTATCATCACATGCCGAATGACCGTATAATCCTCAAGCCCGTACACCGACATGTCTTTCCCGTAGCCTGATAACTTCATGCCGCCGTGCGGCATTTCGCTCACCAGCATGAAATGGGTGTTAACCCAGGTGCAGCCGTACTGCAGGCGCGCGCTCAGGCGATGGGCACGGCCAACATCTTTGGTCCAGACCGATGACGCCAGACCGTATTGCGAATCGTTAGCCCACGCCAGCACCTGCGCTTCATCGTCAAACTGCGTCACGCTGACGACCGGGCCAAACACTTCTCGCTGTACAATCGCATCGTCCTGCTTTGCCCCCGCCAGCAGAGTTGGCTGGAAGTAGTATCCTGCCCCCTCCCTTTTGCTCCCGCCGGTGATTACCTGGATATGGTCCAGCGCTTTCGCTTCGTCGACAGCCTGACAGACGCGCGCGAGATGTGCGGCGGAGCTGAGCGGCCCCAGCTCGGTTGATTCATCTTCCGGCGCGCCCATCTTCAGGCCGGCCACCGCCGCCCCGAGCTTTTCAACCAGCGCGGCATAAATGCCCTTCTGAGCATAAATCCGGCAGGCCGCCGTGCAGTCCTGCCCGGCATTGTAGAACCCAAAGGTTTGCACGCCGTCGACCACCGCATCAAGATCCGCATCGTCAAAGACGATAACGGGCGCTTTGCCGCCCAGCTCCATGTGGGTGCGCTTAATTGAGGACGCGGTATGCCCAATGATATGTTCTCCGGTCGCAATCGAACCGGTCAGAGAAACCATGCGCACTTTTTCGTGCCCGGTAAGCGGATCGCCCACCGTCTTACCGCGGCCAAACAGCACGCTCAGCACGCCTGCAGGGAAGATATCTTTCGCCAGTTCGCCGAGCTTTAAAGCCGTGAGCGGGGTAATTTCCGACGGTTTGATCACCACACAGTTCCCCGCCGCCAGCGCGGGGGCAAGCTTCCAGGCGGCCATCATCAGCGGATAGTTCCAGGGGGCAATCGACGCTACCACGCCCACCGGGTCACGGCGAATCATCGAGGTGTGCCCCTCAAGATACTCTCCGGCGGCCAGCCCGTTCAGCGTGCGCGCGGCTCCGGCAAAGAAGCGAAAAACATCCACCACGGCCGGTATTTCATCGCCCAGCGCACAGTGCAGCGGCTTCCCGCAGTTAAGGGATTCAAGCCGGGCAAACTCTTCGCCATGCGCCTCGATGACGTCAGCCAGCTTCAGTAAACACTCGGAGCGGGCTTTTGGCGTGGTTTGCCCCCACTGCGCAAAAGCGCGATCGGCGGCACGCACTGCGGCATCGACCTGCTCTGCCGAGGCTTCCGCGATCTCCAGCAGCACGTCGCCGGTGGCGGGATTATAAACCGGCTGTTTTTCCCCTTCACCGGCAGTCAGTTCACCATTAATCAGCAGTAGATTTTGCATAGCATTTTCCTGTTGAATTCAACGTTATTTCCCGCTTTCGGCGAGGTTCTCACCGTCGCGGGTTAGCCACCAGGCTCCCAGAATGGGGACGGTTGTCACCAGCATCACCAGCAGCGCAACCACGTTGGTGACCGGTACGTCGCGCGGACGTCCGAGCTGGTTAAGCAACCACAGCGGTAACGTGCGCTCGTGTCCCGCGGTAAAGGTTGTGACGATAATTTCGTCAAAAGAGAGCGCAAACGCCAGCATGCCCCCCGCCAGCAGCGCCGATCCCAGATTGGGGAGCACCACGTAGCGGAAGGTTTGCCAGCCGTCTGCCCCTAAATCCATTGAGGCTTCTACCAGACTCCAGGAGGTGCGCCGGAATCGGGCAATGACGTTGTTAAACACCACCACCACGCAGAAGGTGGCGTGCCCCACCACGATGGTAAAGAAACCGGGCTCAAGATTGATGGTTTTGAAGGCGGTCAGCAGCGCCAGCCCGGTTATGATCCCCGGTAGGGCAATCGGCAACAGCAGTAAAAGTGAGACGGCATTCTTGCCAAAAAACTCGCTTCGCCACAGCGCCGCTGCAGCAAGCGTGCCAAGCACCAGCGCAATGGCGGTAGCGAGCGCAGCGATTTGAAGTGACAACGTCACTGAATCGATGATGTCGCCACGCCCTGCCGCCACGCTAAACCACTTCAGCGTCAGGCCTTTCGGCGGGAAGCTAAAGGCGGCGTCCTCGGTATTAAAAGCATAGGCCGCAATAATCAGCAGCGGGAAGTGAAGAAAGATAACGCCGCCCCACGCGGCAATCTTCAGGAACAACGGCGCGCGCTCAGAGTGCATCGAATGCTCCCAGACGTTTAACGAACGCCAGATAGAGTGAGATAAGCACAATCGGCACCAGCGTGAAGGCGGCGGCCATGGGCATATTGCCGATAGCCCCCTGCTGGGAATAAACCATATTGCCAATAAAGTAGCCCGGAGGCCCCACCAGCTGAGGCACGATAAAATCCCCGAGCGTCAGCGAGAACGTAAATATCGAGCCGGCCGCAATACCCGGAATGGCCAGCGGCAGGACGACGTAACGAAACGTCTGACGAGGCCTTGCGCCCAGGTCGGCCGAGGCCTGCAGCAAAGAGGCTGGCAGTCGTTCCAGCGCCGCCTGCACGGGCAGGATCATAAACGGCAGCCAGATATAGACGAAAACCAGAAAGCGCCCAAGCCCCGAGGTCGAGAGCGTATTACCCCCAACAGCAGGCAGCGTGAGAATGGACGTCAGGATCGGCTCCAGCCCCATATGTCCGAGAAACCATTGCGCTACCCCGTCTTTTGCCAGAAGCAGCGTCCAGGCATAGGCTTTGACGATATAGCTCGCCCACATCGGGAGCATAACGGCGATATAGAAGAACGCTTTCCACTTTCCTCGGGTGTAGCGCGCCATATACCAGGCCATCGGAAACGCCAGGATCGCGCTGGCCAGAGTCACCGCGATAGCCATCACCAGGGTACGCACGATGATGTCGTAGTTCGCGGGGTTGAAGAGCGCCTTGAGGTTGGCAAAGGTCAGGTCCGGCGTGACCGACATGGTAAAGTCGTCGAAGGTATAAAATCCCTGCCACAGCAGCGTCAGGAGTGAGCCTAAATAGACGATGCCGAACCACATCAGCGGCGCAATCAGCAGCAAGAACAGGCCAAGCGACGGTTTACGCCACACTAGCGCGGTAAAGCGGCTTAAGGCGCTTCGCGATGAAGGCGAACGTGAAATGCTCCTGTCCATTTCACCTCTCCTCGTGAAGCAGTACCATGGCCTCGCGCGACCATGACGCCAGCACCTGCTGGCCCGGCTCAACGCCGTTTAGCATTGCGGCATCGCTGAGGTTGGCCTGACTCACCAGCAGCTTTTCGCCGTCCGCCAGCTTTAGCTCAAGGCGCGTCGCCGCGCCCTGGTACTGCACGGCCTGCACGGTGCCCTGAACCTGAACCTCCCCGCCTTCGTTAAGGCGAATATGTTCCGGTCGAAGCGAATACATGCCGGACATTCCACACACTTTCCCGGCAAAGCTGGCGTCAAAAACGTTGGAGGTGCCGACAAAACCCGCCACAAAGGGCGTGCGCGGGCGCATGTAAAGCTCGCGCGGAGTATCAACCTGCTCGATACGGCCATTGTTGAATACCGCCACCCGGTCAGACATCGACAGCGCTTCGCCCTGATCGTGGGTGACGAAAATAAAGGTGATCCCCAGCTCCTGCTGAAGTTTTTTCAGCTCAAACTGCATCTGCTCGCGCAGCTTGAGATCCAGTGCGCCTAAGGGCTCATCCAGCAGCAGCACGCGCGGTTCATTAACCAGCGCTCGCGCGATGGCGACACGCTGGCGCTGTCCGCCCGAAAGCTGGGAAGGCTTACGCGCAACGGCGAAGCTTAATCCCACCTTATCCAGCGCCTCGCGCGCCTGTGTGTGCCGCTTTTTCCTGTCGACGCCTTTCACCATCAGCCCGTAGGCGACGTTATCCAGAATGGACATATGGGGGAACAGCGCATAATCCTGGAAAACGGTATTCACATCCCGCTCCCAGGGAGGAAGCTCGCTCGCCTCTTTGCCGAAAATCTTTATCGCGCCGCCGGAGAGCTGTTCAAAACCGGCAATCAGGCGCAGGCAGGTGGTTTTGCCGGAGCCCGAAGGCCCCAGCATAGAGAAAAACTCCCCGTCGCGAATGCCAATGGTGACGCCATCCACCGCCCGCACGTCACCGTACAGACGGGAAACGTCGTTAAATTCTACCGCGTACGTCATGCTCTGCTCCCGGGCGATTAACGACCACCCATGATGGCGATGTAATCCTGCGTCCAGCGGCTGTACGAAACATACTTTCCGCCGTCTGCGATCGGGGTTTTCCAGAACATGATTTTGTCGAAAGCGTTATAGCCGTTGGTTTCGCACCCTTTGTCCCCCAGCAGCGTGCTGGCCTTGCACCCCTCCGCCACCACCGGCAGTGAGCCAAACCAGGCGGCCAGATCGCCCTGTAATTTTGGGGTAAGTGACCAGTTCATCCACCTGTAGGCGCACATCGGGTGTTTAGCCTCGGCGTGAAGCATGGTGGTATCCGCCCAGCCCGTTACCCCCTCTTTCGGAAACACGGTGGCGACGGGCTGATTTTCTGCTTTCAGGGCGTTGGCCTGATACGGCCAGGCGCTGGACGCGACCACGCCTTCATTTTTGAAATCGCTCATCTGAACGGTCGTATCGTGCCAGTAGCGGTGGATCAGCGCGTGCTGGTCGCGCAGCACCTTCAGCACCGCGGCATACTGTTGTTCGGTGAGCTGGTACGGATCGGTGATGCCCAACTGCGGCTGGGTTGATTTAACGAACAGCGCCGCATCGGCGATATAGATAGGGCCGTCATACGCCTGCACGCGACCCTGATTGGTTTTACCGTCCGGAAGATCCTGCTTAACGAAAACCACGCTCCAGCTGTCGGGAGGCGTCGGGAAGGTTTTGGTGTTGTACATCAGCAGATTGGGGCCCCACTGGTACGGCGTGCCGTAGACTTTACCGCCCACGTTGAACCAGGCCCCCTTCACAATGCGCGGATCGATTGTCTTCCAGTTGGGGATCAGGTCGGGGTTAATCGGCTGAACGCGTTTACCGGCAATGAGGCGCAGCGATGCATCACCCGATGCGGTAACCAAATCGTAACCGCCCTTCGCCATCAGGCTGACCATCTCATCCGAGGTCGCGGCGGTTTTCACATTGACCGCACAGCCCGTCTCTTTCTCAAACTGGGTGACCCAGTCGTAATTTTTATCGGTCTGACCGCGTTCGATATACCCCGGCCAGGCGATGATATCAAGACGCCCCTCTCCGTTGCCGATTGCCTTTGGCGGCTCGGCGGCTTGCGCCGTCACGATCGTCATGCCGAGCGCGCACAGGCTGCTGCATGCAAATTTTTTGCTCATAAGGTTTACTCCTGTCGCAATGAAATTTAGCGGCAGCCGTGCCGTAAAAATATCTCCCTAGTTAAACGTAGACCGCGCAAATGCGCCGCACCGCGCGGCTTCAGGAAATTTCATCAAGGTGTGACAGAGGGCGCATTCCCCGTTAACTGGATTATAGACAAGGGGTTAGTCGTAAGCGGGAGTATGCAGATTTCCTATGATGCCCCCCCGATGGATATTCGCGGGGCCATCTGAAAGATAAGGAGTGATTATTGGCATGGGAGGGGGAGAAATATTAATCCAGCATCTCGCGAATTAATTTTCCTAGCTGGTTCACGGCCTGTTCTTCACGCTCCCCCCACGCCCAGGACGTATTAAACCGAAAGAACGGCGTCCAGACATCGGATGTTGAAAACATCTTTCCGGGTGCAATGCTGATGTGATGAGGCAACGCTTTTTCGCTCAGCAGCCCTGCATCCAGCCCGGCGGGAAGTTCCAGCCATAAAAAGTAGCCGCTGTCGTTATGATGGATTTTAACGCCCGCCGGCATATGGCGTAAAAGTGCCTGCCATGCCTGCTGCTTGCGCTCGGCCAGCGTGCGCCTCAGGCGGCGAAGGTGCGCGTCGTAGCGTTTGGTCGCCAGGTAATCCACCAGCGCCAGCTGCATCGGAGAGCTGGTGGATAACGTGCTCATCAGCTGCAGGTGCTGAATGCGCCGCGCATGTTTTCCCGCCGCCACCCAGCCGATACGAAAGCCCGCCACCAGACATTTAGAGAATGACGAACAGTGCAGCGTCATGTCCTGCTGGTCCCAGGCTTTGGCCGGGAGCGGCTTTTCGCGCCCAAAATAGAGCTCGCTGTAAACATCATCTTCTATCAGGGTGACGTTATGACGGGTTAACAGCGCAACCAGACGGGCTTTTTTCTCTGCGCTCAGCGTAAAGCCAAGCGGATTTTGGCTGTTGGTCATTAGCCAGCAGGCTTTTACCGGGTAATCGTTGAGGGCCTGTTCAAGGGCATTCAGGTCGATCCCCTCGCGAACATCCGTCGCGATAGATAAAGCTTTCAGCTTCAGGCGTTCCAGCGCCTGCAGCGCGCCGTAAAAGCAGGGATTTTCAACGATCACCCAGTCACCCGGTTCCGTGACGGCCTGCAGGCTGAGGTTCAATGCTTCGAGCGCACCGGCGGTGATAACAATCTCTTCCGGAGAGATGTTCATCCCCTGCTGTGCATAACGACGGGCAATGGCGTGACGCAGGTCGACGTTTCCCGGCGGCAGGTTTTCAATCACGCTCATCGCCGTGGCGGTTTTGCTGACGTTAGCAAGGGAACGATTAAGCTGCTGGAGCGGGAAAAGCCGGGGATCGGGAAACGCGGAGGCAAAGGGTACAACGGACGGGTCGCGGCTGGCCTGCAGTACGTCGAAGATATAGGTGTTGATGTCCACCACTTCGTCACGCATGACCTGCGCGGGGGGGGCAGGCTGTTGCGCGGTCGGGCGCGAGGCAACGTAATAGCCCGACTGCGGTCTGGCGACGATGCGCCCCTGACTTTCCAGCATCTGATACGCGTGGCCGACGGTCATAAAACTCAACCCGCTGCTCGCCACCTGCTCTCGCAGAGAAGGCAACTTGTCGCCCGGCAGCCATACGCCAAGCTCAATCTGCGAGATAATTTGTTGCGCCAGACGCTGGTATTTTTTCATCAGATTCTCCTTATTGCCGACAGTGTATATCAGCAGGAGAAAAAGAGAAGATTTTGCTAACTGTTATGAAAACGCGGTTATTATTTACGGAACTCGGTAACGTGACTCTGTGCGGAACGCGCAGCGGCCAGGTGGTCGAGCGTAATCATCGGCGATTTGCAAAAAATGCATTTGGCGCCGAACGGATTTGCCTCAGACACGTCAAAGGCGGAGGTACGGTACTGCGAGCCATGGCAGCATGGGCAGCGGAAATGGATATAAGAAGTCATAAGATTCTCCTGTAAACGTAAAAACGTAAATTACTAATGGGCCGATAGGGCAATAATGGTTTTAAACAAAAACGAATCGGAAAGTAGATAAAGACCCAAGAGAGGCTGCGGAGAGGCACAACGTGATGAGAACTGCTTTATAAAACTACGTCAGATATTTATTTGGACTTAAAACCAGAAGACCATTAACGCACTTCGCTGACGACAAAGCAAGAGGTTTAATGCGTAAAAATCATAAAAATAACTTTTTTATGCATTCACCGCAGGCATATCAGATGACGGAAAAACCGGATTTTAGATAACTGTTATACATAAAAAATCCTTTTCTGCGTCTGATAGTCCCCTTTCCGGCCCTATACCATAACAGTACACCGTTTGACATTGAGGCTGTGCATGTTTGGTTTAGATGCTTTTCATCTCGCGCGGATACAGTTTGCCTTTACCGTATCCTTTCACATCATTTTCCCCGCGATCACCATCGGGCTGGCGAGCTATCTCGCCGTGCTGGAAGGTCTGTGGCTGAAAACAAAAAATCCGGTCTGGCGCTCGCTGTATCATTTCTGGTCGAAGATTTTCGCCGTTAACTTCGGCATGGGCGTGGTGTCCGGCCTGGTGATGGCCTACCAGTTTGGCACCAACTGGAGCGGATTTTCGCAGTTTGCGGGCAGTATCACCGGGCCGCTGTTGACCTATGAAGTGCTTACCGCGTTCTTCCTTGAGGCGGGTTTCCTCGGGGTCATGCTGTTTGGCTGGAATAAGGTCGGACCCGGGCTGCACTTCTTTGCGACCTGCATGGTGGCGCTGGGGACAATCATCTCCACCTTCTGGATCCTCTCCTCAAATAGCTGGATGCAGACCCCGCAAGGCTATGAGATCGTCAACGGTCAGGTGGTGCCGGTGGACTGGTTTGCCGTGGTCTTTAACCCTTCCTTCCCTTATCGCCTGCTGCACATGTCGATTGCGGCGTTCCTGAGCAGCGCCCTGTTTGTCGGCGCTTCCGCCGCCTGGCACCTGCTGCGGGGCAATACTACGCCAGCCGTTCGCGCCATGTTCTCAATGGCGTTGTGGATGACCCTGATTGTGGCACCCCTCCAGGCGATGGTGGGTGACATGCACGGGCTAAATACCTTAAAGCACCAGCCCGCAAAAATTGCCGCCATAGAAGGCCATTGGGAAAACCCGCCGGGTGAGCCTACGCCGCTGCTGCTGTTTGGCTGGCCGGACATGGAACAGGAACGCACCCGTTTTGGCCTGGAGATCCCGGCGCTGGGTAGCCTGATCCTGACGCACAGTCTCGATAAGCAGGTCCCGGCACTGAAGGAATTCCCGAAGGAGGACCGTCCCAATTCTACCATCGTCTTCTGGTCGTTCCGTATCATGGCGGGCTTAGGCATGCTGATGCTGCTTCTGGGCGTTGCGGCGCTCTGGCTGCGCTACAGAAAGCGGATGTATACCTCGCGACCGTTCCTGTGGTTTGCCCTCCTGATGGGGCCGTCCGGATTAATTGCCATCCTGGCCGGATGGATCACCACCGAGGTAGGCCGTCAGCCCTGGGTCGTCTACGGGCTTCAAAGAACCAGGGATGCCGTTTCCGCCCATGGCGATTTGCACATGAGCGTGAGTTTACTGGCCTTCTTCGTCGTCTATACCTCGGTATTCGGCGTGGGCTACAGCTATATGGTTCGCCTCATCCGAAAAGGCCCGCAGCCGCATGAATCATTCGCCACCGAGTCCGACGGACGTCCCGCGCGCCCGCTTTCTGCCGTCACAACTGAACATAAGGAGCAGCCATAATGGGTATCGATCTTTCCATTATCTGGTTTGTCATTATCGTCTTTGCCACGCTGATGTATATCGTGATGGACGGCTTTGATCTGGGGATTGGCATTCTGTTCCCGGCAACGCAGAACGCCGACGATCGCGACGTGATGGTGAACAGCGTCGCCCCCGTCTGGGACGGAAATGAAACCTGGCTGGTGCTGGGCGGCGCGGCGCTCTTCGGCGCCTTTCCGCTGGCCTACGCGGTGATCGTCGACGCGCTGACCATCCCGCTGACGTTAATGCTGATCGGGCTTATCTTCCGCGGAGTAGCGTTTGAGTTTCGCTTTAAAGCCACGCCGGCCCACCGTCCCTTCTGGGATAAAGCCTTCATTGGCGGGTCGATCCTTGCTACCTTCACGCAGGGCATCACGGTGGGGGCTGTGATTAACGGTTTCGCCGTCACGGGCCGCGCGTACAGCGGCGGCCCGTTTGACTGGTTAACCGTATTTAACCTTTTCTGCGGCGCGGGGCTTGTCGTGGCCTATGCGCTGTTAGGCGCCACGTGGCTGGTAATGAAAAGTGAAAATAGCCTGCAGGTGCGGATGCGCCAGGTATCGAAAACCCTGCTGATCGTCCTGCTGCTGTTTATTGCGGCAATCAGCCTGTGGACGCCGCTGGCGCAACCGGCAATCGCCGAGCGCTGGTTCACGCTGCCAAATCTCTTTTATCTGCTGCCCGTTCCTGTCCTGGTGGTGTTGCTGAGCCTGTGCCAGTGGCAAAGCCTGAACAATCCTGAGAGCCACACTCTCCCCTTCGTGCAAACGCTTGGGCTGATATTCCTTGGGTTTAGCGGGCTGGGGATCAGCATATGGCCACATATCATCCCGCCGTCAATCACGCTGTGGCAGGCTGCGGCGCCGACGCAAAGCCAGGGCTTTATGCTGGTGGGCGCGCTGTTAATCATTCCGGTAATTCTGGTCTATACCTTCTGGAGTTATTACGTTTTTCGCGGAAAAGTTCAGCATGGGGAGGGTTATCACTGATGCAACAACCTGTCTGGAAACGCCTGATGTGGCTGGTCATTATCTGGGGCGGCAGCGTGCTGGCGCTGGCGTGCGTGAGTATGCTCTTTCGGATGCTCATGGCGGCGGCAGGGTTTAAATCCCACTAGGCCCGCATCCGGGCAGCGACGACGTTGCCCGGATGCGGACCCCGCACTTTCAGATAAACCCCATTAATTCATCGCAGAGTATCGTTACACTTAGAACAGATTCACAGTATTTATAGTTTGAGAAGAAAAATGAAAAAGCGTGTTGCGTTAACTGTTATGAGTTTTGTCCTCAGCGGCTGCGTCAATCCAGGCAAAGCGTCTGTACAACCGGAGCAGCTTCAGAACCACCGGTTTGTGCTGGAAAGCGTGGATGGCAAAGCGGTGAAAGGCGCGGCAGCGCAACCCGAGATCGGCTTTAGTGCCCTGCCGGATATTAGCCTGGTAAACAACATTACGGTTTCAGGCGCGATGTGTAATAGCTTCAACGGACAGGGGAAGTTGTCCGAGGGGGAGCTTAAAGTCAAAACGCTGGCGATGACCCGTAAACTGTGTACCGACGAAAAGCTTAACGAGCTGGATCGCAATATCGGCGACATGCTGCGCAAAGGCGCGCAGGTCGACCTGACTGAAGATCAGCTGACGCTGGCGACGGCAGACAAAACGCTGACGTTTAAACGCGCAGAGTAATCAGTAGTTACCGCAGCTTCCAACGGCAAGCGACTGTTCGCTGCAGCGTTTGCCGTTTGGCAAGGCGCACATGCCGATGGCGGAGCCGTCAAGCTGGCGGGCAACGGACAGTGAACCACCGATCATCGCGCAGTTGGCCTGTCCCGAATTAGACATCGCCGCCTTCATACCCGGCGTGACGTGCGCCGCCGTTGCCTGCTGAACAGGCTCGTTGCTACATGCCGATAATAATAACGCGGCACACCCTACCCAAAACGCTGAACGCATACTCTCTCCCCCATAAATAAAGCGAAACCTATGCATAATAGGCATCATGTCCCGAGCCGTCGAGAGCGGAAGTGCGTATTTATGCGCTCCAGAAACAATTTCTCGCAATTTTTCCGCCAATAGTTTGATCTACTCATTGATAGCGAGAATATCAAGGACACAAAAGCGAAAATCGTTAAACCCCAGCTTTGCTAAAATAGAGAAATAATATTCAGGGTCTGTTGAGCTATTTCAGCCCCCTCTTTTTTGCGCAATGTAAGGGTGTCGTCCTATGCAAACTATTGACGGTAATGGTGCAGTCGCCTCAGTCGCGTTCCGCACCAGCGAAGTTATCGCCATCTACCCAATTACGCCAAGTTCTACGATGGCCGAGCAGGCGGACGCCTGGGCCGGGAACGGCTTAAAAAACGTCTGGGGTGATGTCCCACGCGTGGTTGAAATGCAGTCCGAAGCGGGCGCGATCGCGGCAGTACACGGTGCGCTGCAGACCGGTGCCCTCTCCACGTCGTTCACCTCGTCGCAGGGATTGCTGCTGATGATCCCGACGCTGTACAAGCTGGCGGGGCAGCTTACGCCGTTCGTGCTGCACGTTGCGGCCCGAACCGTTGCCACCCACGCCCTCTCTATTTTTGGCGATCATTCGGATGTGATGGCCGTCCGTCAGACAGGCTGCGCCATGCTCTGCGCCAGCAGCGTTCAGGAAGCCCAGGACTTTGCGCTTATTTCGCATATCGCGACGCTGAAAAGCCGGGTTCCGTTCATTCACTTCTTCGATGGTTTCCGCACCTCTCACGAAATCAATAAAATCGTCCCGCTGGCAGACGACACGATCCTTAATCTGCTGCCGCAGGCGGACATTGACGCACATCGTGCGCGCGCCCTGAACCCTGAGCATCCGGTTATCCGTGGAACATCCGCCAACCCGGATACGTACTTCCAGTCCCGCGAAGCGACGAATCCCTGGTACAACGCCGTTTACGACCATGTCGAGCAGGCGATGAATGATTTCGGCGCGGCGACCGGGCGCGAGTACAAGCCCTTTGAATACTACGGACACCCGCAGGCAGAACGCGTCATTGTGCTGATGGGTTCGGCCATTGGCACCTGTGAAGAGGTCGTGGACGAGCTGCTGACGCGCGGCGAAAAAGTCGGCGTGCTGAAAGTGCGTCTTTATCGCCCGTTTTCTGCCGGACATCTGCTCTCGGTACTGCCGGAAAGCGCGCGCGCCGTCGCGGTGCTCGATCGCACCAAAGAGCCGGGTGCCCACGCGGAGCCCCTGTATCTGGACGTCATGACCGCCCTGGCAGAAGCCTTTAACAGCGGCGAACGCGAAACCCTGCCGCGCGTCATTGGCGGGCGTTATGGCCTGTCATCAAAAGAGTTTGGCCCGGACTGCGTGCTGGCGGTGTTTAGTGAGCTGAGCGCAGCGAAGCCAAAACCGCGCTTTACGGTGGGTATTTACGATGACGTCACCAACCTCTCCCTGCCTCTACCGGAGAACACCCTGCCGTCGACGGCCAAACTCGAAGCGCTGTTCTATGGTCTGGGCAGCGACGGCAGCGTTTCGGCAACCAAGAACAACATCAAGATTATCGGCAATTCAACGCCGTGGTATGCCCAGGGATATTTCGTCTACGACTCCAAAAAAGCAGGCGGCCTGACCGTCTCGCACCTGCGCGTCAGCGAACACCCCATTCGCTCGGCGTATCTGATTTCGCAGGCCGATTTTGTTGGTTGTCACCAGCTGCAGTTTATCGACAAATACCAGATGGCCGAGCGGCTGAAGCCCGGCGGTATTTTCCTGATCAATACGCCGTACGGCGCGGACGAGGTCTGGGGGCGCCTGCCGCAGGACGTGCAGGCGGTGCTAAATCAGAAAAAAGCCCGTCTGTTTGTGATTAACGCGGCGAAAATCGCCCGCGAATGCGGCCTTGCCGCCCGTATCAATACCGTTATGCAGATGGCCTTCTTCCACCTGACCCATATTCTGCCCGGCGACAGCGCGCTGATGGAACTGCAGGGTGCGATAGCCAAAAGCTACAGCAGCAAAGGTAAGGAGCTGGTTGAGCGTAACTGGCAGGCGCTGGCCCTGGCGCGCGAGTCAGTATTCGAGGTGCCGCTGCAGCAGGTGAATGCCGCCAGCCCGAACCGCCCGCCGGTGGTATCGGATGCTGCACCTGATTTTGTTAAGACCGTTACGGCAGCCATGCTCGCCGGACTGGGTGACGCCCTGCCCGTCTCTGCGCTGCCGCCGGACGGCACCTGGCCGGTGGGCACCACGCGCTGGGAAAAGCGCAACATCGCCGAAGAGATCCCTATCTGGAAAGAGGAGCTGTGCACCCAGTGCAACCACTGCGTGGCGGCCTGTCCGCACTCGGCCATACGTGCAAAAGTGGTGTCGCCTGAAGAGATGGAAACCGCACCGGCCAGCCTGCACTCGCTGGACGTAAAATCCCGCGATATGCGCGGGCAAAAATACGTTCTCCAGGTCGCCCCTGAGGATTGCACCGGCTGTAATCTGTGCGTAGAGGTATGCCCGGCGAAAGATCGTCAGAACCCGGAAATCAAAGCCATCAACATGATGTCTCGCCTTGAGCACGTTGAAGAAGAAAAAGTGAACTATGACTTCTTCCTCGGCTTACCGGAGATCGACCGCAGTAAACTGGAGCGAATTGATATCCGTACCTCGCAGCTGATTACGCCGCTGTTTGAGTACTCTGGCGCCTGCTCTGGGTGCGGTGAAACGCCGTATATCAAGCTGCTGACGCAGCTTTACGGCGACCGCATGCTGATTGCTAACGCGACCGGCTGCTCTTCAATCTACGGGGGCAACCTGCCGTCCACGCCGTACACCACGGATGCAAACGGACGCGGTCCGGCATGGGCTAACTCACTGTTTGAGGATAACGCCGAGTTTGGTCTGGGCTTCCGTCTTACCGTCGACCAGCACCGCGCGCGCGTGATGCGCCTGTTGGAACAGTTTGCCGATAAAATCCCAGCGGCGCTGAACGACGCGCTGCACGCTGAAGCCACGCCTGAGGTGCGTCGCGAACAGGTCGCCGAGCTGCGTGCTGCCCTGCACGGCGTGGAAGGCGCTGAACAGCTGCTGACCGACGCCGATGCCCTGGTCGAGAAATCGATCTGGCTGATCGGTGGCGATGGATGGGCCTACGACATCGGATTTGGCGGGCTGGATCACGTATTAAGCCTGACCGAGAACGTCAACATCCTGGTGCTTGATACCCAGTGCTATTCCAATACCGGTGGTCAGGCGTCGAAAGCCACGCCGCTGGGTGCCGTCACGAAGTTTGGCGAACACGGCAAGCGCAAGGCACGTAAGGACCTCGGCGTGAGCATGATGATGTACGGTCACGTATACGTTGCACAAATTTCGCTGGGCGCACAGCTTAACCAGACGGTGAAAGCAATCCAGGAGGCCGAGGCCTATCCGGGGCCTTCGCTGATTATCGCCTACAGCCCTTGCGAAGAGCACGGTTACGATCTCGCGCTGAGCCACGATCAGATGCGCCAGTTGACGGCTACCGGCTTCTGGCCGCTGTACCGCTTCGACCCGCGTCGTGCCGATGAAGGTAAATTGCCGCTGGCGCTTGATTCGCGCCCGCCGTCAGATGCCCTTGCCGAGACGTTAATGCAGGAGCAGCGCTTCCGCCGCCTCAATGCCCAGCAGCCTGAAGTGGCCGAGCAGCTGTGGAAAGATGCCGCTGCGGATCTGCAAAAGCGCTATGACTTCCTCGCCCAGATGGCCGGAAAAGCTGAAAAATCGACCAGCGAGTAATCTTCATGCCCGGCCTGTCCGGGCATTTTTTTGCATAAAAAAAGCCCGATGAATTGACATCGGGCTAATCCAAACCATCAATGAATATAGCGTTAATAACGCGAATTATATTCACACGAATTATGGATGAAGAAATCTTAAAGGCATATAACGGCGCAAAGCGTACCGTCTTTAGGGAGAAATTAATAATTTCTATTTTGTATATTTCCTGTTAATTCATTCATCAAACTAATCATCATTTCCTTTGCATTATTCGGTTTAGAATTTACTTAGTTAGTAACAATTATACTTTATTACTCCTTACGGTAGTGATTTAGCATGAGACATCTTTCCCATTCGGAAAGTTCAATACGTAATTAAATAAAAACAACCGCAAAGGAATATCATAATGCAAAGAAAAGTACTGGCTCTCATGATTCCGGCTATCTTAATGGCTGGCGCTGCACACGCTGCAGAAATTTATAACAAAGACGGTAATAAACTGGATCTGTACGGAAAAGTAGATGGCCTGCATTACTTCTCTGATGATTCCTCTAAAGATGGCGATCAGACCTATATGCGTTTGGGCTTCAAAGGCGAAACCCAGATTAATGACATGATGACCGGCTACGCGCAGTGGGAATACAACATTCAGGCGAACAACACCGAAGGTTCTGACAACCAGTCCTGGACTCGTCTGGCGTTCGCAGGGGTGAAAGTGGGTGATTACGGTTCATTCGACTATGGTCGTAACTACGGCGTGCTGTACGACGTAGAAGGCTGGACCGATATGCTGCCGGAGTTCGGCGGCGACTCCTATACCTATGCCGATAACTTTATGACCGGCCGTGCTAACGGCGTGGCAACCTACCGTAATACCGACTTCTACGGTCTGGTGCAGGGTCTGAACTTTGCGCTGCAGTATCAGGGCAATAACGAGTCCGGCAACAATAACCAGGAAGGCACCAACAACGGTCGCGATACCCGTCATGAAAACGGCGACGGCTTCGGTATCTCCACCACTTACGACATTGGCATGGGCTTCAGCGCAGGTGCGGCTTACGCCTCTTCTGACCGTACCAACGACCAGGTGACGCGTACCACCGCGGGCGGTGATAAAGCGGATGCGTGGACCGCAGGCCTGAAATACGATGCTAACAACGTTTATCTGGCGACCATGTATTCCGAAACCCGCAATATGACGCCATACGGTGACAAGAAATACGCCGTTGCCAATAAAACCCAGAACTTCGAAGTAACCGCACAGTACCAGTTCGACTTCGGTCTGCGCCCGGCTATTTCTTACCTGCAGTCAAAAGGCAAAGATCTGGGTAACGGCGAAGGTGATAAGGATCTGGTTAAATACGCTGACGTTGGCGCAACCTACTATTTCAACAAAAACATGTCCACCTATGTTGATTATAAAATCAACCTGCTGGACGAAGATGACAGCTTCTACAAAAATAACGGTATCGGCACTGATGATATCGTAGCCTTAGGCCTGGTTTACCAGTTCTAATCGCAATAGCCCGCAAAATTCTGCGGGCTAACTCTTTTATATTTAACGGTAAAGCATATATTACTTTCAGCTTGCATACCGCAACCGTCATGATAGATGATAAGGCTCTTGTTATACGCGATACGAGGCCTAACACCATGGTTCATCACCCTGTCATATCATCGCGCATTGCCTCTGTTGCCTACGATGAACCCAGCGCCACGCTTGAAGTTCGCTTTCGCAACCGCACCACGCTGCGGTATCAGTCCGTTCCGCCCCGCATTTTTACTGATTTTTTGAGCGTTGTCTCAAAAGGCCGCTTCTACGACGGGGTTGTTAAGGGCAAGTTTAAGGAAATCAGGGTACAGTGAAATACAACGTTGAATGCATATAAGGATATTTGCGTGTTTACCCGCGTTTCACTAACTCTGCTTGCCCTTTTAGGCTGCATCTGGATTGCGCTAATCTTCGATTTTGGCGGTATTGTTCATCATCTGGGCGTTCTCTTAAACGCGCTGGATGCCGACTAATCGTCGTCTTTCCGTCGAAACGACAGATAGCCAAATACGCCGCTGTCGCCATCCGCAGGGTGGTTAACGCCGTCCATCACCGCCACCTCCGGGAAATCGAACGGAGTGACATTTTCGAAGCAGGCGACGTTAACCCCGTACTGATCAGGGTTAGAGCGCCTCTGGTGGAACGTGTAAATCCCGCAGACCGAACAGAAGAAGTGCCGCGCCGTTCCCGTGTTAAAACGGTACTCGGTCAGTTTGTCCTGGCCTTTGGTCACGGTAATGCCCGTTAACGGCGCGGAAACCACCACTGCCCCCCGCATCCGACAAAAAGAACAGCTGCAGCGCCGCGCCGTATTGAGCCCGTCGGTTAGCTCAACCGTAAAGGCTACTGCCCCACAATGACATTGCGCGTTACGGATCTCTGCCATGGTTATACCCCTTTACTTACCAGTTCAGCGGCCTTAACAAAAACCTCATCCTCCACCCCATCCCCCTTCTGCCTGCCAAGCCGTCTTAGTTCAGCGACAATGCTTTCGCGGTTAATGGTTTCCTGCGATGAAACCAGACCAATGACCGCAGCACCGATCGCCAGCCCAACCAACCCTGTTTGTTCGTCTTTGTTCTTCATTTCATAGCTCCCTTGTGCCACTGAAAAGATTAGCAGCAGTATTGTAAAACGTGCTGGTATTCGCCGCCGCAATCCGTACCATAATGCGATGCTGGTGCCCTGATGGCCATTTTTGCCCCACCGGTGCCCCCTTTGAGATTTGAGTAAATTATAAATGTCGCAAAATCAAGAGATTAACAAAAAAGAACAGTACAACCTGAACAAGCTGCAAAAGCGCCTGCGCCGTAACGTCGGCGAAGCCATTGCGGACTTCAACATGATTGAAGAAGGCGATCGCATTATGGTCTGCCTCTCAGGGGGTAAAGACAGCTACACCATGCTGGAGATCCTGCGTAATCTTCAGCAAAGCGCACCGGTGAATTTTTCTCTGGTGGCGGTTAACCTTGACCAGAAACAGCCGGGTTTCCCGGAGCACATTCTTCCAGAGTACCTGGAAAAGCTTGGCGTAGAGTACAAGATCGTCGAAGAAAATACGTACGGTATTGTGAAAGAGAAGATCCCGGAGGGGAAAACCACCTGCTCTCTCTGCTCGCGTCTGCGCCGCGGCATCCTCTACCGTACCGCGACGGAGCTGGGCGCGACCAAAATTGCGCTCGGACACCACCGTGACGATATTCTGCAAACGCTGTTCCTGAACATGTTCTACGGCGGCAAAATGAAGGGTATGCCTCCTAAGCTGATGAGCGACGACGGCAAGCACATTGTGATCCGCCCGCTCGCCTACTGCCGTGAGAAAGATATCGAACGTTTTTCCCAGGCTAAAGAGTTCCCGATCATTCCATGCAACCTGTGCGGTTCGCAGCCAAACCTGCAGCGTCAGGTGATTGGCGATATGCTGCGCGACTGGGACAAACGCTATCCGGGCCGCATCGAAACCATGTTCAGCGCCATGCAAAACGTGGTGCCTTCCCACCTGGCGGACATTGAGCTTTTCGATTTCAAAGGCATTAACCACGATTCAGAAGTGGTGAACGGCGGCGATCTGGCATTCGATCGTGAAGAGATCCCGATGCAGCCAGCGGGCTGGCAGCCGGAAGAAGATGAGAATCAGCTAGAAGAACTGCGTCTGAACGTGGTGGAAGTGAAGTGATAAAGCAGCGTCTCAGAAGCGGCTTCTGAGACGCTAGATTTTGTTATTTCAGCAGGCGAACGCGGCAGGTTTTACCCTTAATCTTGCCGCTTTGCAGCTGCTTCCAGGCTTTGTGCGCCACCGACTGGCGTACCGCCACATAGACATGCGCAGGATGCACCGCAATCTTGCCGATATCCGCCCCGTCCAGACCAATATCCCCGGTCAGCGCACCTAAGACATCACCCGGACGCATCTTGGCCTTTTTACCGCCGTCGATGCACAGCGTCGCCATTTCAGCGTCCAGCGGAACGATGCTCACATTGCCAGGGGCATTCATCCAGTTCAGCTTTATCTGCAGCATTTCAGACAGAATATTGGCACGCTGTGCCTCTTCCGGCGCGCAGAAGCTAATCGCAAGACCGCTGTTGCCCGCACGCGCGGTACGGCCTATACGGTGGACGTGTACTTCCGGGTCCCATGCCAGCTCGTAGTTCACCACCAGCTCCAGGGATTTGATATCCAGGCCACGCGCGGCAACGTCGGTTGCCACCAGCACGCGGGCGCTGCCGTTGGCAAAGCGCACCAGGGTCTGATCGCGGTCGCGCTGTTCCAGATCGCCGTGCAAAGACAACGCGCTCTGCCCGGCATCGTTCAGCGCATCGCATACCGCCTGACAATCTTTTTTGGTATTGCAGAACACCACGCACGAGGCCGGCTGATGCTGGCTGAGCAGCTTCTGCAGAAGCGTAATTTTTCCCTGCTGCGAGGTTTCAAAGAACTGCTGTTCGATGGCGGGCAGCGCGTCAACGGTATCGATTTCAATGGTGAGCGGATTTTTTTGCACCCGACCGCTGATTGCCGCGATGGCTTCTGGCCAGGTCGCAGAGAACAGCAGCGTCTGGCGATCGGCAGGCGCGAAACGAATGACTTCATCAATCGCATCGCTAAAGCCCATATCCAGCATACGGTCTGCTTCATCCATGACCAGCGTTTGCAGGGCATCAAGCGATACGGTGCCCTTTTGCAGGTGATCCAGCAGGCGGCCCGGCGTTGCCACAATAATGTGCGGAGCATGCTGCAGGGAATCACGCTGTGCGCCGAACGGTTGTCCACCGCAAAGCGTAAGAATTTTGGTGTTCGGCAGGAAACGCGCCAGACGACGCAGCTCGCCTGCGACCTGGTCCGCCAGCTCGCGGGTTGGACAGAGGACCAGAGACTGGGTTCGGAACAGCGCAGCATCAATATGCTGCAGCAGCCCGAGGCCGAATGCCGCGGTTTTCCCACTGCCCGTTTTTGCCTGTACCCGTACATCCCGGCCTTCAAGGATGGCCGGCAGCGCGGCCGCCTGCACGGGGGTCATAGTGAGGTATCCCAACTCGTTGAGGTTATCGAGCTGGGCAGCGGGCAGAACATTCAGGGTAGAAAAAGCGGTCACAATCGTCTCTCGTGGTCATCTTTGCGGTCAGATGGCGCGTATCCTCGCAGATCTCGAGGTTTGATGCGACATTTTAATCGGTTCTTCATCCGGCGGCGGGTCGGGCATCGGCTGGGGACGCGGGATAGGGTCCGGCATCGGGACGGGATCGTTGGGTTCTGGGCCAACGGGAATTGAATTTCGCTGTCGAAGAGTGAGTGGAATGCTCATCTTTGCCTCCAGGTTTAGGCGCTCTCCCTTTTAGGGTAGTCGCTGACGAACAGGAGGCAAAAAAAAGCCGACTATAAAGTCGGCGTCGTACGAATCAATTGTGCTATGCAGTAATTCAAAAAAAGGAAGTAAGACAATATGGAGCGCAACGCCCATCGCTTGACGTTGCATTCACCTGCGGGAGTAATATTGCACCTTACGGGGTAGATGTTTATTGACTTCGCTCAATTAAAAGAGCGTTTTGAACCCCGTAAAACCACGAAAAAGTGTAAATTTACAGCCATTTACTGCGATGCAACCACCACGCAACACCGCCAATCAAAACAACTAACATTACGCAAAAAGCGGTAAAGCCGTAGTGATAGGCTCCGCCGGGTATACCGCCGAGGTTGACGCCAAAGAGCCCGGTCAGGAAGGTGCTGGGTAAGAACACCATTGCCATTAGCGACATCGTATAGGTTCGTCTCGCCAGCGACTCCTGCATCACCTGGGCAATCTCATCTGCCATCACCGCCGTTCTGGCGATACAGGAATCAATCTCATCCAGACCGCGTCCCAGCCGGTCGGCAATATCCTGCATTCTGCGGCGCTGATCGTCATTCATCCAGCTAAGACGTTCGCTGGCAAGGCGGGCGTAGACGTCGCGCTGCGGCGTCATATAGCGACGCATCACTATCAGCTGCTTGCGCAGCAAGGCGAGAAAACCGCGCGGTGGGATTTGCTGATCGAGCAGGTTATCCTCAAGATCGATAATTTTATCGTGCAGCTCTTCGATAAACTCGCTCGCATGATCGGTGAGTGCATCACAGACATCCACCAGCCAGCTTCCGCAGTCGGTCGGCCCGGTGCCCTCTTTCAGATCGTTTACCACGTCATCCAGCGCCAGCACCTTACGCTGGCGCGTAGACACAATCAGCCGTTCATCCATGTACACGCGCATCGCCACCAGCTGATCCGGGCGCTCGTCCGTGCTGCCATTAATACAGCGCAGCGTGATCAGCGTGCCGTCGCCCATTCTGCTCACGCGCGGGCGCAGGCTTTCCCCCGCCAGCGCGTCGCGAACGTTGTTCGGCAGGAGCGGCGTCGACGCCAGCCAGTCAGCGCTATCCGCATGGGTATAGTTGAGGTGTAGCCAGCATGGATGCTCGTTATCAATCTCATCGCTGTTTTCCAGCGGTCGTGCGCCGCCGCGGCCATCGAACACCGTCGCAAACACAGCGTCAGGAACGTTGAGTTCCGATCCTTTAATGCTCTCCACAAGGCCTCCACCTTTTCATCTCTTTCGTTGTCAGTCTAGCTTTCGTCCTGGGTTAAGCAACAAATTTGTCCCGCATCGCGCTGAAATAGCTCATGAATTAGACGTTTTCACACAGGTTCCAGTAGACAGCCGCAGGCGATCGGATAGAGTTAATGAAATGCTGTCGATGTGATCTAAATGTTTACTGAGGTAAGTGAGTGACGCTAACAAAGAGCTGTGCAGCATTCGATGTACGCCTGGCTGAAATGCGAGCCATTGCGATAAAAACCAGCATGGGCTGGTTCCTGTGGGTGAACATCCTCTTTTCGCTGTTCATACTGGGCCGCCGTTTTTTCGCTACGCACGAAACCTTAACCAATCCACTTCATCCCGCGGGGCTGATGGAAACCATGATGGTTATCGTTTTGATGCTCTCTGCCGCAGTGCTTTTTATACTGCGCATGGCCCCCTTACAAAACGCCTCCTGGCTGGGGGGGCTGGCAAAAGGCATCGTCATTGGCTTGAGCTTTTGCTGGGCAACCTGCTTTTATATTCTGATCAACAGCGAAGATATCCGCATCGTTTTCCCCTTTGCCGCCCTCCTGCTGTTTACCGCGCTGATCTCTCTCTACTTCGATCCGAAGGTGCTATTGAGTTTTATACTTCCGGTGTGGTTAACCATTCTGGTTGCAACGTTGTTCCATCCGGCCCAGCTCACCGTACTGAGCGCATTACAGTGGGTTTTGCTGGCGGGACTAATCGAATCCGGCAGGCGTATTCTTAACAGCTGGTTTATCCTGGCGCTACGTCGCGAGCAGGAAAACGCCGATCTGATTAACCAGTTAAGCATGCTCGCGAGCAAAGATCCCTTAACCGGTATAGCGAACCGCCGAACCATCAAGGCGCGGTTGGATCAGGAGATCGCCCGCCATGAGCGCGATGGCAAAGGTTTTGGATTGATCATGCTGGATGTCGATCACTTTAAACTTTATAACGACCGCTACGGCCATCAGAATGGCGACAGCTGTCTGGTCACGATCGCCAGAATTCTTGAATCCGCCACTCAGGCTCACCGCGGCACCGTGGGCCGCGTCGGCGGCGAGGAGTTTGTCGTATTACTCCCTGATGCTGATGCCCGTCTGCTGCAAACCACCGCCGAAAGCATCTCTCGTGCGCTGCGGGCGAAAGCCCTTTAACACGCCCTTTCCCCGGTGAGCGATACCGTCACGGTGAGCCAGGGGTTAACGGTCTGGCAGCCAGGTCAAACCGCGCAGGCCGTCATCGCCCAGGCCGACAAAGCGCTGTACTCGGCAAAACAGCAAGGGCGCAATCGCTGGATCGAGGCATAAAAAAGCCTGGCGTACCAGGCTTTATATTCTTATCACACCAGGTGCTCGTGCCGCTGGTGGACCGGCAAGGAACGCTCCTCCGCCAGTGATGAGTAACCTTGCTCAAGCCTGAAATTCCGCGTCCGGGCCTGAAGTTCAATGACCTGATTGCGCAAAACGTCAGATGACCCGTTCAGCTCCTCTGCCATCGCCACGTTGCTCTGAGTGACGCGTTCCAGCTCGGACAGTGCCAGCGTGATTTGCGAAATCCCTTTTTCCTGCTCGGAGGTCGATGCGGAAATGTCATCCATCAGTCGGCTGACGTTGCCGGAGCCGGCCACAATTTCACGCATGTTTTTTTCAGCTTCAGACACTACGGTCACGCCCTGGGTGACGTTGCTGCTGGTCACTTCAATTAATGTTTTAATATTCTTTGCGGCTTCGGCACTCCGGTGTGCGAGATTTCTTACCTCTTCTGCCACCACCGAGAACCCTTTGCCGTGATCGCCCGCTCTGGCTGCCTCAACGGCCGCATTCAGCGCGAGAATATTGGTCTGGAAGGCAATTCCGTCAATCAGCGAGATAATTTCCGTCATTTGCTGAGCACATTCAGTAATTGACTCCATATTGGTCGCAACCTGACCCATTAGCTCCCCGCCTTTTCTCGCCTGAAGCGTTGCCACGTTGGCCTGCTCGCTGGCCAGGCGCGAGTTATCGGCGGTATTTTTTGTGCTTGCCGCCATCTGTTCCATGCTGGCCGCGGTTTCAATCAGCGACGCGGATTGCTGCTCTGTTTTCACCGAGAGCTGTGCGCTGCGCGCCGAAAGCTGCTCTGACAGGGTCATGGCATTCTGCGACGAAGCTCTGATCTCCCGAACCAGCGTGGCAATGCTGCTGGACAAGCTATTAATGCCGGGAATCAATCGCCCCGCGCAGTTATTGCCAAACTCGGGGATCGATACCCCAAGATTGCCGGATGTCACTTCTTCAATACTTTTTTTCACAGTATTGATCGGCGTCACAAGATATTTTGTCATGTAGGTCCATAACAAAAATAAGGCAATGATATTGATGATATTAACTGAAATAAAGAGCGTAGACTGGGTTGATAATAACGCTACCACACCTGCATTTACCAAAAAAACACATAAAAGGAAATAGATAATGAATGTCCTGACACTAATATTTCTTAGCATGATTATTCCCACAACTTTATATTTTAGTCGGCATTAACGTTTATAGCACCAGCCAGATTATTTGTCCTCACGAACCGCGCTGGTTTTTAGTTTCGCCGTTAGATATCTGCAATTTAGCTTAGGTCAGAGCAAACGCGCGTATTGGTGAAAAAGTTAGCCCTGGACTGCTGTGATACTGGCCTCACCCCGACTTAAGCGATACCATCGCCTCAGGTGAGAAAGACCGTTCGCCCGCATATTTAAGGAGTGTTGCTGCAATTCTTCGCCGTTGTTTAGCAATACTTAATACGTTAATAACGATGATATATTTTATATTCTTTATTAACGCTAAAATTTTAATATGAATGGTCGTTTTTCACGATAAATAACTAATATTGTTTGAACGTGCATGTCCTTTGCCAGATGAAAGAGATGCCCGGCAGGCGAAATGCGTAACCTTTTTTGGCGTGGGATTGCATAATGCTCAACGTGTCGTGGGACCCTGTGTTAATAGCCCTCTCCTATCTGGTGGCCTTTATTGCTTCGTTTGTGGCATTAGACAGCGCAGGGAAAATTCCCCTTTCCAGCCGTAAAGCGGCAATATTCTGGCGTATTGCCGGGGGATGTACGCTGGGGATAGGGATTTGGTCGATGCATTTCATTGGTATGCTGTCGATGAAGATGCCTGTGATGATGAGCTATGACCTGTGGCTCACCCTCGCCTCGCTGGGTATCTCCGTTTTGGCCTCTACCCTCGCCATCAACATCGCCGTATCGGGTAAATCCCTTTCTCGTTTTCGACTGCTCTTTGCCACGCTGATCCTCAGCGCCGGCGTCGTGTCCATGCACTACGTGGGGATGACCGCATTACTGCTTAATGGCAGCATCGTCTGGGATCGCCGCATCGTTGCGTTGTCTATCGCGATCGCCGCGATCGCGTCCGGCGCGGCGCTGTGGCTGGCATTTCATCTGCGGGATAAGCGCAAGGGCATCTTTGTAAACCGCATCATTGCGTCTCTGGTCATGGGCGCGGCCATTTGCGCAATGCATTACACGGGGATGAGCGCCGCGCAGTTTGGGGAAATGGAACACACAATGTCCGGCGGCGTCAGCGAATCTGGATTGTCTTTATGGGTATCGGTAACAACGCTGTGCCTGCTCGGCATTATGCTCATTATCTCACTCGTTGATTCACACTGGCGCACCAATCGGCTAACGGAAAATCTTCGTCAGCTCAACGGCCAGCTGGAGCTGCAGGCGCGTTTCGATGCGCTTACAGGCCTTGCCAATCGCCACCAGATGGATATCCGCATGCAGGACTGCCTGCACAGCGCGCTCCTCAGCAAAAAGCAGTTTGCCGTCATTTTTCTCGATGTCGACCATTTCAAACGCGTCAATGATACATGGGGCCACCACGTCGGCGACGAGCTGTTAATCACGCTTGCCCAGCGGATCACCGCCAGATTAACCCGCGAAATGACGCTGGCAAGGCTGGGGGCCGACGCCTTCATCCTGCTGGTGCCCGAGTGCGATGACGAGAGGCTAAATGCCCTTCTTTCAGCATTGCTTGAAGATATGCGCCGCCCGCTTTCACTCTGCGGGCATGCGCTAAACAGCACGATCAGCGCCGGGGTAAGCCTCTACCCTCAGCATGGCGAAACGCTGCATGAGCTGAAGCTGAAGGCCGACGCGGCCATGCACCATGTCAAAGAGGAAGGACGCAACGGCTGGGCGATTTACCGTCCTGAGATGTCGACCGCCGTCCCGGCAAAACCCGGTTTCCTGCAGGAGCTGTCTCAGGCGCTTGAGCGCGATCAGTTTGAGCTATGGTATCAGCCTACCTGGTACGCCGGGCAAAAGACTATCCACGGCTTTGAAGCGCTTCTGCGCTGGCGGCACCCTGAGCAAGGCGTTTTACTCCCCAACCTGTTCATTCCGTCGCTGGAGCAAACGGGGCTGATTATTCCCGTTGGAAACTGGGCGATTGAGGCAGCCTGTCGGCAGCTTCACTTCTGGACTGAACAAGGATTCAGCCAGTGGACGCTGTCCTTTAACCTATCCCCGATTCAGTTTGAACAGCCGGATATCTTTACTATCGTCTCGTCAATGCTGCAAAAATATGATCTCTCCCCCTCCCGCCTTATCCTCGAAGTCACCGAGAGCACTGCGCTTAAAAACCTCGACCGCAGCATTGAGCTTTTGAATGCGTTCAATCAGGCCGGGATAACGGTTTCTATTGATGATTTTGGTACGGGCTATTCCAACCTGCTGATGCTCAGCGTGCTACCGGCGAAAGAGCTGAAGATCGACAAAAGCTTTGTCAGCTCAATGCTTGAAAATGAAAAAAGCCGCAAGCTGGTTGAAACCATCATTCATATCGCAAGAACGATGGAGATGAGTATCGTTGCCGAGGGGATCGAGACAGAAGAGCAGCAGGCCGTACTCACCGACCTTGGCTGCGATTATCTGCAGGGATTTCTGTTCTCTCGCCCGTTGCCTGCCGAGCAGGTTCCGTGGCTGCTGCTGCAGAAGAATTCGGATAAACAAATTATCCCCATCGGGAAAATTAATACGGATACCCCCTTTGTTTCACAAAAAAATCATGCCTGATGTCATTGAGTGGAGTATGTTTCAGAGGAGTCTACGCGAGTCAGTTCCACCGCGATCGTCAGGCACGCTGTGCCGATGTACAGGAATTCCCTATGTCGCAATACAGTTTTGATGCGCTTAACTTTATTAAAACTCCCGTGTGGCTGATTTCAGCTGCTTCTGAACATATTATCTTTGCCAACGCGGCTGCCGCTGAGATTATGCAGGATAAATCGCTTGATGAGATGCGCAAGGGCATCTATTCCGCGAACGCGCAACAGCAGCTCTCAATGTATGTTCCAGAGCTAAAAACCGAGCAGGAAATTATCGAGATCTTGACCGTCTGGCGCAATCAGCAGCACTCGACCCTGAGTTGCCGTCTGTCCCTTGCCCACTACGAACCGTTTGGCGAGGTCATCGTTTTTGAAGGGCTTCCTCAACCCGCCCTGTCCGGTCTCAAAGCCAGCCGGTCCGCAACCTATCAGCGCAAAAAACAGGGATTTTATGCTCGATTTTTCCTGACCAATAGCGCGCCGATGCTCTTAATCGACCCGGCGCGGGACGGCCAAATTGTCGATGCAAACGTGGCGGCACTTAACTTTTATGGCTATTCCCACGATGACATGTGCGCCAGGCATACCTGGGAGATAAACGCTCTCGGCCGGGATATTTTGCCGGTAATGACCGAAATCGCCGCGCTGCCGGGCGGGCATAAACCCCTTAATTTCATTCACCGCCTGGCTGATGGCTCAACCCGTCACGTGCAGACCTATGCGGGGCCCATCGAAATTTACGGTGACAAACTGATGCTGTGCATCATTCACGATATCACCGAGCAAAAGCGCCTGGAGCAAGAGCTGGAATACGCCGCGCAGCGGGATTCGATGACGGGTCTGCTCAACCGCCGTCAGTTCTATACCATCACGGAGCAGACCAACCCGTCTCACCTTCCTGCGCAGCAGCAGTTTAGCCTGCTGCTGGTGGATACCGATCGCTTCAAAAATATAAACGATGCCTTTGGCCATCTGAAGGGGGATGAAGTGCTCATCTCCCTGGCGCGTATGCTCGAAGCCTGCAGTCGTAAAGACGATGTTGTCTTTCGCTGGGGCGGCGAAGAGTTTGTGATCCTGTTGCCGCGAACCTCGCTCGAAACCGCCATGCAGATTGCCGAAACCCTTCGCGCCGCCGTCGCCCATATCACCATTCCAGGCTTACCCCGCTTCACGGTCAGTATCGGCGTGGCGCGGCACAATCAGGGGGAAAGCATTGATGAGCTGTTCAAGCGGGTGGATGATGCGCTGTATCGCGCCAAGAATAACGGACGCAATAAAGTGCTGGCAGCATAAAACTGGTGTGTCTTAAAAACCCTCGCTACAATGCCCACCTTGGATAAACAGAATCAGGGTGGGTAATATCTGCGATGGGAAAAACAGAAATTATACTCATCATAATCATTTCAAGCCTTATTATATTCGGCTTCTGGTTTATCTTCAGCGGTGAGATTTGGTATCTGGTCGCCTATCTGGAAAACAGTATTTACCCGACCATTGATGCCCCGTAACGCACGTTTAATGCCTTGTTTCACCTACCGAATTTGTCAGCTATCCGCAATTATGCCAGACGCATAGAATACGCGTCGTTAGCTTCCTTGATGGCAGGTAACGAATCAATAAATCATTTGCTTATTTCGCCCGTTCTCTGACGGGCTTTTTTTATTTGAATCAACCTACTCGCCTTGAACAATGCTTACTGATAGGTAAAGCCCAGCGTCACCACGGATCTGATGGTGCCCGCACTGGCCCCACCCATGCGTGAGTATGCCTTGGCGTGCATGGGTAATGAGGCAGTACGGTCGGTTTGTACATGCATAATACTTGTCGTTCCGTTGCCCTTAAGCGTGCCGGTGCTCGCCGTGAGTAATGCTACCGCCACGTTACCGGCCGTACCGGTGCTCTTGTAAAAACTGGTTCCGGCCACCGGATCGCTGATGCCTGTAAAGGTTGCTTCTACTCTTGATATTCCATTCGGGCAATTTGATAATCTGATATCAAATGGAACCACCGTAGAAGCAGAATAAGCCTCTGCCAGCGTGCTCGCCTGAATATCGCCCAGATTGACATTAATATTCCCCGATCCACCGTTCACGATGCACGGCGCGGAAACCACGTTTCCGGTAATATTCAGATTGACCGTATCAGCCGCAACTATCTTGCTGTTTGCCATCATTAAGCCGAGCGTCGCCAAAGCGATAATGGATAATTTCGCCATTTTTATTTCCTTAGGGTTATTGGTAGGTCAGGTCCAGGGTCGCTGATGCATTAGCTTTCCCTGCAGAAACCGACTCTCTTGTTTGATAATAACGAGCGGTAATAGGTAACATCTCCTGCCCGCCCCCGGATCGTTTTAGATGAATGCGCTCATTAAACGTCAGCGGTATATTGTGATAGAGCAATTGCACACCAACGCCACTTGCAACATCATTATTACCCTGTCCCGTTAACGCTAATACGCTGCTGTCGTAAACATCGGGATTTTGCGCGCCTCGCATGGTGATATGGATATTGGCCTGCGGGTCACAGCTGAGCTGCAAATTTTTTATTACTGTAGATCCCTCCGGATTGCTGCCGATTCTATTTTTAAAATTCGCTAACGGAACATTTCCTATCGGAAAATTGATATTATTTCCTGAAATACTGCAGCTAAGCTGCGTTACTGTTGCGGGCGTAACCGTATGGACAAGGCCAACGCCGCCGCCGTCATAGGTCACTCGCAGTATTTCGCCGCCAGATAACTGTCCGGAGCGTATATCCCCCACCTTTACCAGCTCATAGTGGTGCGTGTAGTTATCGTAAAAGCTCGTGGAACCGTCAGAGTACTGCGCTGAGGCGGGCACGGACAGCGGATAGTTTCCCCATACCTTGCCCCGGATACCAACCCCGGTAATATTGGTGGCAAAGACATCCCGCAGCCCTGTTTTCACGCCGCCCAAATACACCATATTGAGATATTGCGCCCCAGGATCGCAGTGCGCTAATCGCGATCCGGTTGCCCTGACGGTTGTCGAGGCTATCGTGCTGCCTATCGCAACGTCCCTTTGCACGTATACATTTCCAAAGTTAACGTCCCCCCTCACTGATGAGTACATTCTGCAACCTGCGAAACAAGCTGAAGAATAAACCCCGACCAGCATCAGCGATAAGCCTAACAGCCTATTCAGTTTAAATTTATTGATCATCAAAATAACATCCGTAAAGAAATGAGAATTTTAAAGGCGCTAAAAGGGATATTAAATCCAGTAAGTTATACGCACGCCATTTTTGATAATGCTATTCCATTCAGCAGATTTTCTTTATTAAGCGTGAACGTTGCCCGACACGACTGCGCACGATCGTCGCCCCATTTCGCATATAACGCCCCCTGCGGCTCTAACCCTGACATAAACACCTGGCCGCTATCGCCTACAATAAAGCTTTTTGATTTTTCGCCCTTTTCTACTGTCACAATGGCACCGAAAGGCACGGACTGCCCATTCATCTGCGTAAGCGTTATTAATGCGCGCATCCCTACATCCGCCACATAATCCGCTTTCACGATTGCGCCTCGGGTGGGAATAACGGTCCGGTCCGTTAATTCCAGCTCAACATCTTCCGGCAGCGTTTCGGTTGCCAGCGCCACGTTATTTTTCCGATACGGCGTAAGGTCTCTGACCGTGGTATAGCCGCGCCAGTCCGTTTTCGCCCCGCTCTGGTTTTGTATGCTTACCCCTTTCGCGCCGGGAGCCTTTACCAGTACGTTGGTTTCACCCAGCGGCTGAGAAAGTGTTACCCCGTCGGCATGCGCCATAACCGCTCCCTGAAGGCCGTAGTTCAGGCGGTTGCTCTCCTTGTCGTAACCATACCCTAACGAAGCTTCACCATAGGTTCCTTTGTAATCGCCGTTGACGCTGCCCGTATAACCGACGCCATCCGTGCCGTAGCTTTGCTGTACGCTCCAGCTCAGGGCATTGTTTTCCAGCGCGGTACCATTCAGCCCCAGGCTATGTGTCGTGCTGGCATTTCTGCTGGAGTTCATGCCGTAGCTGGCCCAGGTGCGGGGCAAGAAGGCGTCCAGCGGTACGCTGATGTTTAACGCAACCTGACGATCGGTATCATAGCGGATCGCCATGCCGTTGCTGTCGGTACTGCCGTTTTTGCTGTAGGTGTAAGCGATCCCGTAGCTCACGCTGTTCCAGGCGTTGTTATATCCCAGGCTAACAGACGCCAGGGTCTTAGCGGAATTCCAGTAGTTCTCACGAATCGCGCTTAACATCACCGTGCCGTAGCTTTCGCCAAGATGTTGACTCATGGTCAGCTCCGCACGATTGCGACGGCGATCCTGTAACGCATTGCTGTCGCCGTAAGAGTCGAGCACCTCCTGCATGCCGTAAAACCCGCTGGTAGAGTAGCGATAACCGGCGATGGCAAAGTTTGTACCCGTCTCCACAAAGTTTTTGCTGTAGCGTATACGCCAGGACTGACCGCGGCTTTTCGGCATCTTCTGTGGCGTTGACCATGCCTGTATAACGTCGGTAGAGAATGCGCCCAGGTCGCCCATATTTTTCCCTACGCCCAGCGCCAGCGATTGATACTTGCTGGAACCCTGTACCCCGCCATACATCGTCAGTCCATGAGGCAGGCCGTAAATTCCCGTCAGCTGCCCGAAAGGGGTTTTCTCTACCTCACTGTTATAGGCGCGGTACTGGCCTCCCGTCGCCGCGTATTTAATCTGCCCTTCACGCTGCAGTACCGGTAGGGACGCAAAGGCCACGGTGAAGTGCTGCTCGCTGCCGTCGCTCTCCTTGACGGTAACGGCCAGATCCCCCGCTCCGCCGGTGGGAAACAGATCCGTAATTTCAAACGCGCCCGGCGCCACGTAGCGTTGATAAATCTGATAGCCATTCTGGCGGATGATCACCTGCGCGTTGCTCCGGGCGATGCCGCGCACCACGGGCGCATAGCCTTTTAGCGAATCCGGCATCATGTCGTCATCAGAGGCCAGCTGCATACCGCGAAAGGGTATGCTGTCGAACACGTCTGCCGGAGAGGAGCTGTCCCCGGCGGTGAGCTGCGCCTTAAGCGGGACGATCGCCCGCTGGGCATAGGTGTACACCGTATCCCACGCGTCGCTACCGTTTCCGTCCCGACTCCAGGTGGTGTAATTGCGCAATCGCCACGGCCCCACGTTAATCCCCGGGCGCAGGTTGGCGTACTGCGTATTGCTGTCACGCCCGTTCTGCACGCGGGTGTTTGAACCGCTCAGGCTATAGTTGAGCATGGCTGCGGTTATTCCTTCATCCCACATTTCCGGTGGCACGTAGCCGCGCACCTGCGGCGAAAGTGCGGCCTGCGGAATGCTGAGGAGCAGCCGCTGGGTAGTAAACAAAAACTCGGCAGAAGCCTTTGGGATGGCCGACAGCTTCGCACATTCATCGTCCGTGCCTAACGCCGGGAATTGCTCGGTTTTTACCCCCCAGCGCTTCAGCTGCGACACGCTCAAACAGGGCTGTAGCGACTCCTCACCGTCAGCGCCTTTTACTGCGTCAAATTCAATTTCACGGGTATCCACAATGAGATCGTCAATAATGACGTCTACACGATAGCTGCCTGGCAGCTGCGAACCGGATTCAAACGCCGACAGATCCACGCCCTTCATCGCCGGGTTATCCAGTTCAATCAGTTCAGGGTTAAAATAATCACGCGCATGGGCGATAGGTGAAAGCGTCCCTGCCGCTAATGCAATCAAAAAAGCGAGGCGTGCAGGTTTAAACATTACCTGCTTATTTTTTATCATAAAAACGTTACTCCATCCGTACGAAACAGGCGTCATTTACCCTGGAGCGGATTACATTCTGGCGTTATGTATGTTTCCGGTGCCGCCGTAGTCGTTAATTATTTTGAAGGTCACCGTCCCCGCGGTGATACCTTTCGGTAAATCAAAACGCGCCGTTGATCCAGGTAATACATACGAAACATCGTCCAGCCTGTTACCGTTGACGTTTATTTCATTGAAGTTCATCACCACGTTCGTTGGGTTGGTCACCTGAATCTGACGCCCGCTGAACTGCCAGGTTAACCTGTCGGCAAGCTCTTCTGGAATGACGCCGCTCAGCGCTGCCGGGCGATAGATAAGCTTAATTCTGGTTTTCACCGCAATTTGCAGGGTGTTGTCTTTACGCTCTCCTGACGGAATAGCTTTAATATTTAGCCAGAAGAGTGATTCTTTATCCTGCGGAACCGAACCGGTTAAAATAATTCGCTCGACGTTTTTCTGATCTTTATCCAGTCGATATAATGGCGGCGTGATAATGAACGGAGCTTTCTCACTGCCGCCCGCCTGTGTTTCTATCCATGACTGAATTAAATATGGCGTTGTATCGGGGTTACTGACGCTAATAGAGGATTCCCTTTTATTGCCGTCAAAAATTATACGCGTCCCGCCGATGATCACGCCTGCATTGGCAGCAGAAATACCCGCAGTAAAAAGCAGGCAGGCAATAAGGGATTTACTCAGTGAGAGCATGTGATACCTCGGTATAAAAAGGGCCGAGATCCCGGCCCTTCGATTTAATACAACAACAGAATTAGTTGTAGTTAACGGTAAAGTTAGCTACGGAGTTAGCTGGACCGGCAGTAACGGTAGCCGCTGTTGCTTTATAGCCCGCGTAGAAATCCAGTTTATTTTCTTCACGGCTTTTGAGGGTATAGGCATAGTCGTTAACCTGATGCAGACCCAGCGCCGCTTTATCGGCGGTCATCAGCTTGATCGCCACGCCCGTCGCCGCACCGGTCACCGGCGCGATTGCCAGCAGAGAGGTGTCTACTGCGTCTGGTTTACCGTCAAATTTCACCTTCGCAGACGTAACCGCCGCCGGGCAATCCTTCAGCTTGATGGTGAACTTAGTGACGGACGCTTCACTATTTTTACCGCTGAAAGCGCCCTTGGACACTTTACCCAGGTCAACAGCCATCGTGTTGTTTGCACCAATATTCACTTTGCAAGCTTCGTCGAGGATTTCACCCGTAAAGTTTACCGTGCCATCAGCAGCCCAGGCGGAAGAAAAAACGGTCGCGCAGGCTAATGCACAAGCAATAATATTATGTTTCATTCTTTGGTCCTTATTATTTAATTGATAAAGATATCTGAAATGACCCTCACAGCAGCAGTTCGCTGCAGCGCGTCATTTCGAATGTAATATTAGCGAGGGCATTTTTTTCTGACAAAAGGATTGGGGTCTACTCTTAGACCGTTATATTTTCGATATGGCGCCTTTGCCGGGTAATTTACCCTGAGTCTAGTTTTGGATCGCGAATATCTTCACAGCGCGCACCGATTGCCCACATAATTATTGTGATATATAATTTTTACTCATTCACAGCTATAGCCCACACCAACACATGACTACCTACACCAAACCTGTGCACGATATTGAAAGACTTATAGAATCCCTAACGGAAGAATCAACTCGAATCTCAAAAAATAATATCACCCTGAAGTACTCAACAGAAAATTCCGACCACTGTTATTTATTACACCATGGGCATGTCATTGTTATTCGTGAAAGCGATAACGTGGCATTAAACGCTGAAACAGCCCCTTTTATATTTGGCTTAAGTGCGCCCTCCATGGGCCGACTTGGCGTGAAGATGATTGTTCCAGAAGATGCCGTTGTGAGTGAGGTCCCGAAAACTGTCGCATTAGACATAATTCGTAAAGAAAAGTTATGGAAGGAATTATCGTTTTTATTGCAGTATGTTATTCACCGGATTTTATGTCACTGCAAGCGCGTATCCCAGCAAAACTCATACAATGTGGTTAAGATATTGCTATCAGAACTGCTCAATGAACCTGAAAGTCTCCGACGTGCAACAAGCGTGGTTAATTACATCTCTGACCGCAGCATTATTTCCCGCAGCGGGATATTAAGTATCCTTTCTACGCTGCGTGAGGGCGGGTTTATTGAGATGGAAAAAGGATTGCTGAACGCCATACACCGATTACCTGAAAAATTTTAATGCGGGTGCTTACCTCATCTAAACGGCAGTCAGGGTCGATTACTTCTAACACTTTGCCTATACATTGAATAATGATTAAGAAACAAGCACTGTTACCGACCAATCAGCCTTCACCTTACGAAACTATTTTGGTGGAGCAGTTATCCCCTTACGCAAAAACGAAAGAATATCCTGTTCGCGTTCGAATATACCTGAAGGAGCAGAATGAACAGCAGTGCATTCTGTTGTTAAAGGGCGCGCTGGAGGTACATCGCCTTGATGATGATTTAATCGTCACGACGATTAACGCTCCGTCCATGATTGGTTTGAGCGTGCGGGATGTTTACGTCGTCACTGCGCAACCGTGTCGCCTGGCCACGCTATCTCTCGATCGGGCGCATTCCCTTATCGCCGAGAAAGATCTCTGGTCGACGCTGGCTATGCATCTTCAGGTGATTAACTCGAAGCTGTTTGCCTACAGCAAGCGCCTCAGCGCACCGACGGCCTATGAGATGATTTGCCACCAGCTGCATGAACTCATGAGTGAACCTGAGACGTTTCGCACCAGCATCACGGCCGAGCGCTATATCAGGGAGAAGACGCATTTATCGCGCAGCGGGGTGATGAAGATCCTTTCCACCCTGAAAAATGACGAAGCTATCGTATTGAATGACGGTCGGCTGGTAGAGATTAAACATCTGCCGATAAGCTGAAACGCTGGCGCGTATTTCGCGCCAGCGCAGTTTGGCTAATTATACGAAAGCGTATAATCCGCATCCGTTTTAATACTCCCGGCGCTGGCGGAATCGCCCGTCCGGATATATTGCGCATAAAGCTGAATACTATTGCTACCGTCAGTGGCGCTATTAATTACCGTAAATGACTTCCCAAGCGTGACTGGCGCACTATTCTGATCGAGCACCTGAATACCAATGCCCGATGACTGGCCGTCGCCGGTGGTGTTTGATAATACGCCCGTGCCATAGCTGTCCTGGTGGCTGCTGCTTAAGCTGATATTAACCTGAGTATTGCTGTAGCAGTTCAGGCGTATGGTGAACAGCGTTTTTCCCGCTACTGCGCCCTTTTGATTAAGCGTATTGAGCTTAACGCCATCCAGAGGAACATCAATATTTCCATCCCCGTTTACGGTACAGCCAACGGCCTGCAGTTCACCATTGATTGCGATATACCCTTTTGCATAAACGTTTGGTCCTGGCACGAGCATCAGCAATAGCGCCAGCAGGCCGACCGTCTTTATTTTATATGTACCGTTCATCCTGCCCCCAATCAATCATAAACCAAATCATATTCCGCGTCGGATTCAACGGTGCCTGGCGTCATATCCTGGCTGGTTCTTATATAGTGAACGGCAAGGGTGTACTTGCCCGCAGAGGTTGGCCGCATAACGCTGTAGGCCAGCGTATGTATTGGCGAATCATCATAGCTGGCATTCAGCAGTTCAACGCCTATGCCTGTTGCCGTTCCTTTATTTTTTAACACCGTCTGACCACCGCTGGCCGGGGTATAAATAAACTGGAAATAGGGAAATATCCCCTTAGGGCAAATAACTGAAATGTTTTTTTCCTGCCGCCCAGCGACAGAATCTACGCTGGGTAGATCGGTCGTTTTTACCGGCTCCAGATTGAAGGTTAAATAAGTACCGTCATGAATAGTACACCCTCCATTAGTCACATTACCGGCAATATTGACATGGCCGCCGTCCGCCAGCACGGGCGGAAGGTTGATCCCCATAAGCAGCATTGCGCATAAGTATCGCAACATATCCCCTCCTTGCACCGTCTTATTCATAGTTCATCGTATAGGTCGCACTGGATAGCACGGTACCCACTCCAACCGTGCCTGTTCTGATATAGCGCGCCGCCAGCGGAATCGTTTCTGATGCCCCCGAGCTGCTGGTGACTGTCCAACTGGACCCCATCGCTATGGGGCTATTCGCCCCGCCGTGTAAATCAATGAGCTGCGTACTCACGCCCGACGCCGTGCCGGTATTCTTCAATACCGTGTTATCTCCGTAGTCGGGATCGTTGTCTCCGGCGAACGAGATTGTCACTCTGGCGCCGGCGGAGCAGCTTAACGTAATGTCGTATTCGGCGCTTTGTCCCCAGGTACTGCCTACGCTGGGGAGGTCGGTATCGTGTACATCGCCCAGCCCAATATCGACATCCGTGGCGCCAGAAACAGAACACCCGCTGCTCGCCACCGCGCCATGGACGGTAATCGTTCCGGTTTCGGCCTGGGCTAAGGAAAAAACGAGTTCATTTAAAACGATGAAAAAGGTAAATAATAGTCGCGAGAAATTCATCATGTTCTCTCATTCACTTTGCTGACTGTCAGGATTATTCATAGTCCAGGGTGTAGGTAGCACTACTTTCCACCGTGCCGGTGGCAAGGGTTCCGGTGCGAATATACTGCGCAGCGATAGGTACGGTATTTGTTGCCGCCGTGCTGTTAATTAATACCCAACGATCGCCCATTACGATGGGGGTATAATTGTCATTCACATTCAATAGCTGGATGCCGACCCCCTGCGCCGTGCCGGAATTATTGAGGATGGTATTATCATTAGCGCTGTGGTCGCCGTTAATGGTCATATAAACAACAACGCCGGTATCGCAGCTTAGCACTATGTTTTGCTCCTGCCGCCCCGTGGTGGAGTCTACCGAAGGCAGATCGTCGGTCATTGCCGTCGATAAATCATAGGTTAAATTGGTCCCGCTGGTGACCGAGCAGCTTGATGTTAAAAGGTTTCCAGTGACATGTACGGAACCATTACTTGCCGCCGACGCGTGCCAGGCAGCAACCGTTAATACAAGAGTAAATAACCGATGCCCTTTCATAATGCCTCCCTGCCCTTATTAATCATAATCAAGCGTATAGGTGGCACTGGCATCAACCGACCCGGCGCTCAGGTCGCCGGTACGAATATAGCGTGCCGCAATGGGGATCGTCGCGGTCGCCCCTGCATTGGTGACGGGGCTAAATCGATAGTTCATGTTTATAGGGTTATTATTTCCATCATGCAGATCGATCAGCTGAACGCCGATCCCCTGCGCCGTACCGTTATTTTGCAACACAGACGTATCGCTTGTTCCGGATGCCTGGCTACCGGAAAACGTGGCGTAAACGTTGGTTCCGGCATTACAACTCAGCGAAATGTCTTTTTCGCCGCTTTGCCCCCATGTACTTCCCACCGACGGTAGATCGGCCTTGTGCGCGTCTGCCAGCGTAATCGTCATATCCTGGTTATTGGCGATCGTGCACCCGCTGGCGGAAATTGTTCCACTGAAGTTCACCGTGATTTTTGCGTTGCCTTCATTCCCCGAGGCGCTACCGTAGCCCACGCTTCCGGACAGCGCGCCGCTGCCAACGGAGGTGGCCGTTTTAATCAGATTCAGTTTTGGCGTAATCGAAATGGTAAACACCTCCCCCCAGCCGATATCGCTCATTGAAAAGAGTTGCGCGCTAGAGTTCGCCGTAATCCAACCGCTGTGGCTGGAGCTGTGCCCTTTATTGGAGGTGATGGGCATGTCTGCCCCAAACTGCACGCCAATGCCGGGTATATTGGTGCTAAAGGTCTGGCGCCCGTTATAATTGCCGACATAGCCGAGCTGGGCGGTAATTCCCCCATAAAACGTTTTGCTCCAGGTAAACGACGATTCGCAGGTGGCAAACGCCACCTTGTCGTAAGATTGGTCGCCCGTGATTGATTGCCCTACCGCGATATCGGATGAGACGTTGACAGGGGAAATATTGACCATCGTCGAGCCGACAGTGGTTTTACAATCCGCGGCAAGTACCGCGTGGGGAATAACGCTGGCAGCGGCAATAAGCGTGAACATCAGGACCCGGCTATAAGCCCACCGTATTATTCCCGCTCGTTTTTTGTTGTATGTTTGCATGTTGTTTCTAACCCTACGTTCAGTCGTTTCTCAGTGGGATACCCGGCGGAGAGCCATTACCGGCACACCAAATCCAGCGTTTTTACGCCGCTGCTCTTTTGCGCATCGTCATCATCAAGTTGATAGTGGGCATGACACTGCTCGCTGGCCTTTTTGCCCCACAGCGCAAGTATCTCTCCCTGCTGCGGCATCCCGCTCAGATAGACGTCACTCTTGTCATCCACGATCCCGGTAACGTCGTCAGCGTCGACCAGGCTCGCCGTCGTGCCGAAAGGAATGCCCGTCCCCGGGTGCTGTAGATGGACGAGCAGCCGGGCACCTATGTGGGTCTTAAAGCCTGCCATCACCACCGCGCCCTCGGTCGGTACCACATCTTTCGAGTTCGTCTCTACCTCTGCATCACCCGCCAGGGATTTCGTATCCAGCCGCACGGTGGTTTGTCGGTAAGGCGTCAGATAGGGAACCACCGCGTAGCCGCGCCAGTCGGTCGCCACCCCGGTGCCGTTTTCCACAATGGCATCGCTAACGCCTGGGGACCGCACAATCGCAATGGACTGAATGTCCTGATTTAACGCCTGAGAGAAGGTCACCCCATGGGGATGCACCACGATCCCGCCCTGAAGGCCGTAGTTCACCTGACGACTGTCCGGATCGTAGTTGTAGCCAGCGCTGACTTCTCCCTGGCTGCCGGTATAGTCGAGGGTCATCGTTCCGTTACTGCCGGCGTCATCGTGGTTGCTGTAGCCTTCCATCACGCTGTAGCTCAGGTTATCGTGTGCCAGCGCCGTGCCGTACAGGCTGACCTGCTGCGTCGTGTCGCCATGCCTGTTGGTGTTGACGTTATAGCCGGCGTAGGCGTTATGCAGCCATTTATCCAGCGGGATGCTGACGTTCATCGCCGCCTGATGATCGTTCTCGCTGCCCGGCGTGCTGGTGAAGTTATAGTTAATGCTGTAGGTGATCCCCAGAATCGAGGTGTTGTAGCCTACGGAGAGGCTTCGTTCGTACCCTTCATCATCCCAATAATCCTGTTGATAGCCGTTCACATAGACCGAGCCCCAGCCTTCACTCAGTGACTGACTCAACGACACCTGCCAGCGTGAGCGTTTGTTGTGGCTGAGATCGAACTCGTCCCGATCGTTTTCGCCGTCGTCGTTGTCATCATCGACGTGCAGATCGGCGGCATCCTGAAAGCTGTAATAGCCTTTCGTTGAGTAACGATAGGCCGCCAGCGTGAGCGTTGAGCCTGTGCTCAACATGCTTTTGGAATACTGGGCGCGATAGGACTGGCCGTCCTTATGCTCACCCGTGCTGAGATCCGCCGAGGACAAGGACATATCCAGCGAGATTGACCCCAGCTCCCCGAGGGTAAAACCCATCCCCGCCAGGCCATTCTGATAATCATCCGACAGCTGCGAGCCGCCATAGGCCGTGAGGTCGTGCGGCAGGCCGTATATCATCGTCATCTGGGCGAATTTGGGTTCTTCACCGTCGCTGTTGCTACGGTATTTTCCACCGGTGACATCGTATTTCAGATGCCCTTCGCGCTGCATAATCGCCACGCTGGAAAAGGGCTGCACGAACGTACGCTCGCGCCCGTCAGACTCCTTTATCGTAACCACCAGATCGCCGTTGGTTGAGTTCGGATAAAGATCGTTTATCTCAAACGGTCCGGGGGGCACCTGCTTCTGGTAGATCACGCTGTTATTCTGGCGAATGGTGACGGTGGAATTGCTCGATGCAATACCGCGGACCGTTGGGGCAAAATTGCGCAAGCTGTCCGGCAGCATGTTGTCATCGGAGGCCATCTGAATACCGCGAAACGTAAAGCCATCGTAGACATCCGAGGGCGTGGTGGCGTCCCCCATCGTAAGCGCCCCGTCCAGCCGCTGAATATCGCGCTGCAAAAAGGTGTTAATAGAGTTCCAGTGATTCTCACTGCTGTCCCCGCGATCGCCGGCGCTCTGCGGGTCGTCACCGGTGTCTCCGGACGGCGCTTTGCTGTAGGTCCAGGTACTGTAGTTTCGCAGTCGCCATGCCCCCAGATTCAGACCACTGTGTAAATTTAAGAAATAGCTGTCCTCATGACCTCCGCTGTCGTCGTCATCCCGCCAGGTATTAGAGCCGTTAAAATCGTAGCCAACGATCAGGGCCGGGACGCCTTCGTCCCACAGCGAGGGGCTAACGGAGCCCTGCGCGGCGCTATCAACATTCGCCTGCGGAATCGTCAGGTTGAGCCGCATCTGGCTGAAATCCAGCGTAACCTGACTTTCCGGAATATAGTCGACAAGGTTATCTATTTTGGTTTTTCCCGCCAGGCCGGGAATGTCGCTGACCTTTACCCCCCACTGTTCCAGCAGCGTGGCGGAAAGCAGCGGCGTAAGCTGGCCCTTTTTGTTCTGTACGAACTCCAGCGCCCGCGAGTCGATCAGCTGATGGTTAATGTACACCTCAACAAGGTAGCGGCCCGGCAGTTCAGACCCGGTGTTGGCAAATTTGCTGAGGTCGACGTTGAGTTTTGGCCCGCTGGTTTCAAGGGCTGCCATATCGAACTCGTCTTCGGCCCGAACCCTATCAACCCCCTGCAGCATAAACAGTAATGCACACGCGAGAGGCGTCAGGCGAAATGCTCTCCTCCTTTTATCGCCCGGCGGGCTTGCTGAGGGTTCACGCATTTACACCCCCCCATCCATCACTGGCGATGCAGAGCCATAATCATTGATATACTGCCAGGTGACTTTGCCCGCGGCGCCCGCCGGGAGGGAGTATTCCTTGCTTCCATGCGGCGCAACCATGGTAAAGGCCGTATTCACCTTGACTCCTCCCACGCTCATGTTGAAAAAGGTCAAATACCAGGGCGTCGGGTTGGTGACCGCGATCGTATTGCCGTTACGCCTGAACGTGATTTTTTGGAACTCTTTTTGCGTTGGGTCGCCGAGCCCTGCCGGACGATAGAAAATCTTAATGCGGTTCTTTAACGAAAATCGCAGGACATTCTTCCCTTTATCCGCAGGATTATTTGCCGGAATGGCTTTCACATCCAGCCAATAAACAGATTCGCGATCGGCCGGGAAATTGCCGCTGGTCTTAATGACGCGAATACCATTTTCAGTGCCGGGCTCCAGACGAAATAAAGGTGGCGTAACGGTAAAAGGTAATTTCCCCGTTGTGCTGGGCTGGTCGCCTTTTGGCCCGTTATCATCAACAAAACTCTGGATCAGATAGGGATATTTATCCCCATTTTCGCTTTTAACCTGAATTGAGGCTTCATTGCTATCGCCATGGTAAATAAGACGCGTACCGCTAATAATGACGCCGGCGTGCGCAGATGTCGCGACACCCAGGCATGTCGCCAACAGGCAATGAATAACTGACTTTCTCATGGATCGGGTTTTCCCTTGTTATTCCAGACACCAAAGCAGAGCATCCATGCTCTTACGTATTCCCTGAGCAGATTTATTACTGATAGCTGATGGTATAGTCTGCGTGAGAAACCAGCGAACCAGCCGAAGCCGCATCACCCACGGCGATCATGCGGGCGGTAAAAGGAATATGCGCTTCGGAAGAAGTAGCATCGGAGTTTGGCGTCAGTGCTGACGTGACGTCGATAACCTCATCCGGTGAAACCTCGGTATTCGCCCCATCATAGAGCTGTACGCCAACGTTGGTTGCCGCGCCCTCGATGGCTTCGTTAGTGAACGCGGTGTTCATCGTAGAATCCTGGTTACCGCTAAAGGTGACGCTGGCCGCCGTGACCGTAGTCGGGCAAGACGTCAGGTTCAGCGTGAAGTTCGTCGCAGGCCCCGTATCGCCAGATTTTGCCAGATCGACCGTATTGACCGTACCCAGATTCAGGGTTGGATTAGTCTGATCGTTAATATCAATCGTGCAGGTATCCGCGGTCACCGTACCGGTAAAATTAATCGTACCGTCTACCGCATGTGCTGCCCCCATCCCAACGGTGAACATCGTTGCTACCATTATTGCTAATTGCTTTTTCATAAATACCTCAAGTTAATATTTCAGTTCCATTTTATTCGCTTCATAAAATTCAGACGCACGAGCCCGCGATGAATAAATTCGTGTTCATCTGAATTAAATCAGGTGGAATATCACCTTTAACTACCGCCGCAATTAAGTATGAGCACTTACAGTTCTTTACGCCACTACATTAGCTATCCAGGATTGGATAGCTAATTTTAAAATATCATCAATATATTCAGCGCAATATAATTAGCCTGCAAACATAAAAAAGCCCGGTAATATTACCGGGCTACTTTTCATATATTCAGTCTTAGAAGCGATAGCTTAGCATCACGTCCCCCGCGACAGCGGCGTCAATCGCATGACCAAATTCAGTGGCTACCTGCACCTTTCCGGCCCAGCGCGGCGTAAAGTCCACCATCACGCCCGCCGCTGCGGTTCCTCCGTTGAGATCCTCTCCGCTGAATGAGTAGTCATCCGTATTCAGTTCGGTAGAACCGCCGAACTGCGCGTTGTACCCCAGCGTCAGATAGGGCTTCACGTCCTGCACAGCGGGCACGGTTACGTGGGTCATCATGCGTACGCCACCCCCCGCAAAATAGTTCGTCTGTTTCCCGTCGCCAATATCGCTGTATCCGTCGCTATAGCCGTCTGTCTTAACGTTTACATAACCCAGGGTGGTATAGGGCTGGAATTCAATACGATTCGCAACGAACGTTGCCCCTACTCGCCCCTGAAAGAGCCAGGTGTTGCCATCATAGTCTCCGTGTCCCCGGATCCCGTCGTCATTCCCTGAGGCGCTATAGGACATATTTCCCCATGCGACAACGGCGTCAGAGAACCAGCGGATATCGCGGGTTTTCGGCTGCTCCCAGCGGCCATACAGGCTATAGTAGGTGCCGTTGATACTGTTGTGGCCGTCCTTATTCTGTAAATCCAGGGCGTTATGCAGCCAGGCGTTAGCCACCCCGACGGTCAGAGAGTCCCCGCTCGCTAAATCGACGCTCACATACCCGCCGAACTGAGCGCCGCTGATGTCGTTCTGATACTTCGTCTGTCCCGCCTCGCGGTTACTGCCAGCGTACAGTCCGGACAGCCAGACGTTGCTTCCTCCGGTGCGCATATCCAGATGGCCGGTAATATCGTCTGCCACCCGATGGATCATATCGTCGCTGGCGACCAGCCCGGCCTGCGCTGCCTGAATATCACTCACGACGTTGCTCTTGTCATCCGGCACCGGCGTATCACCAATAAACGACACCGCCCATGTTGAACCGTCCAGCCCTGCCGCCTGGGAAGCACTTTCATCTGTGGCAACGTATTTAACGTTGTCGTAAATGTAAGACCCGCTCCGCACCGGGGAAAGCGTCCCGGAGGTTCCATTCTGAACGGCAACCGTTTCGCCGCTGTTGAAATAGAAGTATTTCGCCTCATCGCTGTTCACCAGCGAGGGGTCCAGATAGTTAATATTGACGCCAACGGTGTCAAAGCCGGTGATTTGCATGGCGTCACTGACGCTGTCTCCGCCAATGACCGCGTTGCTGTTAATATTGATTGTCAGATTATCTTCCGCGCTCCCGTCATTGGTGGCGATATTGCCGTCATAACGCGCATTCGCCAGGTTGACGGTACTGCTGGTAGTAACGGAGGAGTCGTCATGGCTGGTGCTAAACTGGATATCGCCATTCAATATCGCGCCGTCAATATTGACGCTATTTTCCGTCCCGATAGCCAACACGTCACCGTTCACGGCGGCATTATCGCTAAGCGACACCGTAGAACTTCCGCCGCCGAACGTTTCGGCGGCCACATTGCCATTAATCTGGCTATTTTCAATATTGATGGTGGCATTGCCGCTACCGGAATACTCACTGTCCGTCTCGCCTGCGGAGGCCACAATAGCGGTTCCCCATGAAGGCGTATTTTGTGCAATAGAGCTGTTCCTGACCGTCACGGTGCTACTGCTGTAGGGGTTGCTGGTGCTGGCGCTAATTCCATTGGTTAGGGACGAATTATCAATCTCGGCATTGACGGCGCTTCCTGAATTATTTCCTGTTCCGGACGTAATCGTCACATCATTATGCGATCCCGTCTGGATGATAGTATCCCCCTCCATTAACACGTTCACCGTGCCTTTTTCGGATTCGACATACACAGGGTAATTTTCCGAAGATGAAATAACGCCGGAGGTATCTATTGTACTGTTAGTCAGGGACACGTTTGTCGTTTTATCATTGTCAGCTCCCGAGGCGGCGTTGGTTTCATGAATATGAATTTCTCCGTAAAAAACACTATCCTCTGCGGAAAATACCACATTACCGTCAGCTTCATTCACAAAGGTGGCGCCATTTAACGCTGAGTCAGTGATAGCGATGGTCGTGTTCATATTCAGCGCCGTCTGCGAGACAGAGAGCGCCGTACCTGACGCCGCGCCTCCGCCAATAGTGCTGTTATTGAGCTGGACGTCCACGCCCCCGCCGCTTATTGCTATTCCACCGGCAGAGGTCGTCAGGTTATCCGCCTGCAGCGATGCTTCACCGGACGTACTTGCCCCTTCGTTTATGGCAACGCCCGGTGCGCTTATCGCGCTGTCAGTAAACGACAGCGAAAGATCGCCATCATAGTTATATTTATAGTAACTGGCTGCTGACTCATAATCTTTCTCAGTGCAGATAATATCATCCTCCCCCGAGCAATTAGCTGCCCAGGCGTGAGCAGCAATGACCGACAAACACACCGGACTATATTTTAATATTCGATTGATAAAATACATAAACCCCTCGTCAAAAAAGCAATGAAATAAGGCAAGCCTTTCCCTTAGGCAACAAAAAGTTAGCGAATAATAAACGACAAAATTTATACAACACCATCAGCCCTGGTATTGACAGCGTCGGCCGGAGAGTGGAAGTAGATATGAATAAATAAGAGTCAGGCTAAGGGAGCGCTATAGAAATTATAGATAGTAAATCTGGCTTGTCACCGTCCTATATTGGACGGTGATATTTGATAACGAGGGGAAGAAGCTGGCGCGGGATCGCGCCAGCCAGAGTATTTAGTGCTTTTCGATATACATCGTGCGGCTGTACGCTACGTCTTCCGGGTTATTAATTGGATACCCTTTTACCCAGGGTTTAATCAGTCGGCCATTGGTGTACTGATAGATTGGCGCGATCGGCGCTTTTTCGGCGAGGATCTTCTCGGCCATGTTGTAATCTGTATTGCGCGCTTTTTCCGTCGTTTCAAGCGTCGCCTGGTGAATAATCTTGTCGTAGGCGGGATCGTTGAAGCGGGAGATGTTGCCGCTGTGGGTTGAGGTCAGCAACGACAGGAACGTCGACGGCTCATTGTAATCGCCAACCCATGAGGCGCGAATCACATCAAAATTACCGGTGTTACGGCTATCGATGTAGGTTTTCCACTCCTGATTCTGCAGCTTGACGTCGACACCCAGGTTCTTCTTCCACATCGATGCAACGGCGATTGCGATCTTCTGATGGTTTTCCGAAGTGTTATACAGCAACGTCAGCTTAAGCGGACGCTGGGGACCGTAGCCCGCCGCCAGCAGCAAGGTTTTCGCCTGCGCGTTCAGCTCCTGCTGCGACATTTGCTCAAACGGTGACGGCTCTGGGGTAAAGCCTGCCGTCACGTCAGGAGTAAAGTGCCATGCAGGCTTCTCCCCTGTACCTAACACTTTATCCGCCATAATACGGCGATCGATGGTCATACTCAGCGCCAGACGGACTCGCGCATCTGCCGTTGGGCCTTTTTGCGTGTTAAAGGCATAGTAGTAGGTTCCCAACTGCGGCGGCGTATAGACCTGGCCTGGAATATCTTTGAGTAATTTTTGATACATATTTTTCGGGAACGATTCGGTGATATCAATATCACCCGCCAGGTAGCGCTTGGTTGCTGAAGATTCCTGGTTGATCGGTATAAACGTCACTTTTTTCAGAACGGTTTTTGCGTTGTCCCAGTAGTGAGCGTTCGGCTCTACGACCAGCTTTTCATTCACCACGCGATCCTTGAGTACGTAAGCGCCATTTCCAACCAGCGCCCCCGGGCGAGTCCACTCTTTGCCGCTCTCAACGTTAGCTTTCTGCACCGGATAAAACGCAAAGTTGGCCGTCAGGTTACTAAACCACGGCAGCGGTTTATCCAGCTGAACGCGCAAGGTTTTGGCATCAACGGCCGTAACGCCCAGCGTCTCGGGCGCCGCTTTCCCGTCAATAATCGCCTGCGCGTTGCTGATACCCGCTAGCGCCGCAAACCAGGCAAAGGGAGACGTCGTTTTAGGGTCAACCAGACGCTGCCAGCTGTAGACAAAATCTTGTGCGGTGACGGGCGTACCGTCGGACCATTTCGCGTTGTCGCGCAGCGTGAACGTCCAGGCACGGTTATCGTTACTCTGCCAGCGCGTCGCCACGCCCGGCACGATTTCCCCTTTCTCGTTCTGATTAACCAGCCCTTCAAAGAGATCGCGGATCACCTGAATCTCCGGAAGCCCCACGGCTTTTGCCGGATCGAGCGTAGCCGGTTCATCTTTAATGTGCCTGACCAGCTCCTGCTTTTGCGCCAGCACGGTGCCTTGTGGAACATCAGCAGCAAAAGAGAGGGAAGATAGCCCGCACAGGCAGAGCACAGAGAAAAGTAGCGAAACAGGATGCTTCATGAGATCCCCTTAAGAAGTCGGTAAAACGCAGATGCGTAATTATTTGTTTTGAAAAGGCGAAATGCAAATACCTTAGTCCGTAAAGTTGATATCTGACAACTCTCCGCCCTTCATGAAACTATTTGATTAACCGCGAGTTTTGCACAACACTGCCAGTAGACACTTCTTTATCAGGATTTCCTATGGCTCTCACCCGACCAAGAACGGAACGTGGCGCATTTCCGCCAGGCACCGAACACTACGGAAAGTCATTTTTGGGCGCGCCCCTGATTTGGTTTCCGGCCCCTGACGCCGACAGAGACAGCGGCCTGATTATTGCCGGCACCCACGGCGATGAAAATTCATCCGTTGTCACCCTCTCCTGCGCGCTGCGAACGCTCGCCCCGGCACTGCGTCGACATCATGTGATTTTGACCGTAAACCCGGACGGCTGTCAGCTTGGGCTACGGGCAAATGCGAGGGGGATCGACTTAAACCGTAACTTTCCGGCGGCAAACTGGCGCGCGGGGGAAACCGTGTATCGCTGGAACAGCTCGGCTGAAGAACGAGACGTCGTCCTGCTGACCGGAGAAAAGCCAGGCTCAGAGCCAGAAACGCAGGCGCTTTGCCAGCTTATCCATAAGATCCATCCCGCCTGGGTTGTCTCCTTCCACGATCCGCTGGCCTGTATTGAAGATCCGCGCCGCACCGCGCTGGGACAGTGGCTGGCGGATGCTTTCGCCCTGCCGCTCGTGACCAGCGTCGGGTATGAGACGCCCGGTTCGTTTGGAAGCTGGTGCGCCGATCTGGATCTGCACTGCATCACGGCAGAATTCCCCCCCATTTCCTCCGATGAGGCGAGCGAAAAATACCTCAAGGCGATGGTGGAACTGCTGCGCTGGCAGCCTCAGAGATGAAGCGTACCGCTGGTAAAGTTCAGCGCGGGTGAAACATCCACGGCCAGCCAGGTCGGGCCGTCCAGATCGGCAAAACTCACCTGATTAACCAGCGGCAATGCCGCATTGATCGCCCGGGATGTACAGAGCATGCATCCCAGCATCAGTGAAAACCCCTGCGCCCGCGCGTCTTCCGCCAGGGCCAGCGCCTCCGTCAGGCCGCCGGTTTTGTCGAGCTTGATATTAACCATATCGTAGCTGCCCGCTAAACCAGCCAGGCTCTCGCGGGTATGGCAGCTTTCATCTGCGCATATCGGCAGCGGATGGATAAAGTTTTTCAGCGCCGCATCATCGTCTGCGGGTAACGGTTGCTCCAGCATGGCCACGCCCAGATCCGCTAAAAGCTGGCAACGCGCCGCCAGCCCTTCGGGATGCCACGATTCGTTTGCATCCACAATCAGCGTGGCCGCGGGAACGGCCGAGCGAATGGCAACCATACGTTCAGTAATTAAGTGGTCGTCGAGCTTAACCTTCAACAACCTGGCGCCTGCTTCATACAGGGCTTTGGCACTGGCTGCCATCTGCTCAGGCTCACCGATCACCACCGTTTGCGCTGTGACTACCGAGGCGGGCAAGGTTACGCCGACCACCACAGGTAAGGATGTTTGCCGCGCGGCCGCCTCCAGGCTCCAGAGCGCAGAGTCAATTGCGTTACGAGCCGCTCCTGCCGGTAAGCGCTGCTGCAGCGCCTCGCGCGAAAGCCCCGTTTGCAAGGCCGGAACCAGAGTCATGATTTGGGCCATTACGGAAGCCAGACTTTCACCGTAACGGGGATACGGCGTACATTCCCCCACGCCTTTTACGCCGTCTTCTTCGATCTCCACCACAACCACGCCTGCCTCGCTCCGGCTGCCGCGCGAGATGACGAACGGGGTATGTAATGGCCAGGCTTCTTCATAGACCTTAACGCTTCTCATCACTGACTCCTTGCGGCCCGGTAAGGCATAAAAATTGGTTTGCCGTGCTAACTGCGGATGGCATACACTAGCTCCGACGTTAACTATATGTAAACAGGAAGATATCTATGTCACAACTCGTTCATTTCCAGGGCAACCCGGTTGCTGTTGCAGGTTCCATTCCTCAGGCTGGTAGCAAGGCACAGGCTTTTACTCTGGTGGCTAAAGATCTGTCTGACGTCACATTGGGCCAGTTTGCTGGCAAACGCAAAGTCCTGAACATTTTCCCAAGCATCGACACCGGCGTCTGCGCCGCTTCCGTGCGTAAATTCAACCAGCTGGCAACTGAAATGGACAACACCGTGGTGCTGTGCATTTCTGCTGACCTGCCGTTTGCCCAGTCTCGCTTCTGCGGTGCCGAAGGCCTGAGCAACGTCATCACCCTGTCTACCCTGCGCAACGCTGATTTCCTGGAGAAGTACGGCGTTGGCATTTCTGAAGGGGCGCTGAAGGGCCTGGCCGCGCGTGCCGTTCTGGTTATCGACGAAAATGACATCGTGGTGTTCAGCGAGCTGGTGAACGAAATCACCACCGAGCCGGATTACACCGCCGCGCTGGATGCGCTGAAAGCGTAATCGCATAAAAAAAGCCTCTGCAAAGAGGCTTTTTCATTTAGTCTTCACCCTTCTTCTGGTTCAGCCCATATTCGCGCAGCTTATTCGCAATCGCGGTGTGCGATACGCCAAGGCGTTTAGCCAGCTTGCGGGTGCTGGGATAGCTACGATAAAGCTGAGTCAGCACGGAGCGCTCAAAACGGCTGGTGATATCATCCAGCGACCCTTCCATCGCTTCCTCTCCCACCGACACCGTTCCAGCATCGTAGTCCGGCAGCAGAATATCCTGCGGTCGCAGCTCGTACCCTTCCAGCTGCGTCAACGCACGGTACACGGCATTCTTGAGCTGACGGATATTCCCCGGCCAGCCGTAGCGCGTGAGCACCGTACCGAGATCGGCGGAGAGTTTCGGACGCGGCACGCCCTGTTCATCGGCGAAACGCGCCACAAACAGCTCCGTCAGCGGCATGATGTCCTGAGGGCAATCGCGCAGCGGCGGAATGTTAAGCGTCAGCACGTTCAGTCGGTAATAAAGATCCTCGCGGAATTCGCCTTTCTGCACCAGCTCGACCAGGTTTTTCTGGGTGGCGCAGATGACGCGAACATCAACGTGGACTTCATGATCCTCGCCAACCCGACGGAAGGTACCGTCGTTGAGAAAACGCAGCAGCTTGGCCTGCATACGCGGCGACATCTCACCGATCTCGTCAAGCAGTACAGACCCGCCCGTCGCCTGTTCGAAGAAGCCCTTCTTACCTTCCGGCGCATGGCCAAAGAGTTCGCTTTCAACGGCATCTTCAGGGATAGAGGCGCAGTTCAATGCCAGATACGGTTTTGCGGCACGCGGGCTTGCCAGGTGCACCGCGTGGGCCAGCAGATCTTTGCCCGTGCCCGTATCGCCGGTGATCAGCAGCGGCGCGGTTAAGTTGGCAAGCTTGCGGGCCTGATCGACCACGTGGCGCATTTTCGGGCTGACGGCAATAATCTGGCTGAATGCCCCAACGTCCTGGCTGGAGAGATTCTGCAGCTGACGACCCATGCGTACGGTCGAGCGCAGCATGATCACGGCCCCGGTCAGCACCCGGGCGTCATTCTCGCCTTTCAGGTACACCGGCGTAATTTCCATCAGGAAATTTTGCCCGTTAATCACGACATGTTCGCTAAGGGTATTCTGCGGATTGCTGTCCAGCCAGCGCTGAAAGTTAAAGCCGGGGATGAGCTGCGTCGCGTGGTGATGACTGAGCTTTTCCTGGCTTTGCGCAAATAGCTGGCAGCTCGCCTGGTTAACGCGCTCGACTTTGCTTTTCAGATCCAGAGACAGGAAAGGCTCCGGCATGGCTTCCAGCAGTGCGCTTAGCGCCAGGTGCTCGCGCTCGGACGGCATCCAGGGAATGGTGCGTACATCCGTAACGCCAGCGATACGGCGGATTTCCGCCATCAGGCTGCTGAAGGTATTAAATTCAATTTCGGCAAAATTGAGGTAAATTCGCCCGACAGGGTCAATCTCGATGCCACGTAAATCAATGCTACGTAAAACAAGAAGATCGAGTAACTCGCGGGTCAGACCGAGACGGTCTTCACAAAAGACTTCCAGACGCATGGGAAATTCACCGTTTAAGCCATTAACGCTAAAATGATATGTCAGATCACGGTGTTCGGGAAGGTGGCTGTCAACAAATATTGACAGCCAGCACGAATAGTAAACAAATCGTTTACTGAGTCGGTTTTTTATTGAGCGTCTCTTTGAGCTGGCCGATTAACTCGCGGCGGAAATCGCCAAGCCGTGGCTTATCGCCGTCAATCCACGGCAGAGGACGGCACACCTCCATCGCCTTAATGCCCAACCGCGCGGTGAGTAATCCGGCACCAATCCCCTGGGCCGCGCGTGCGGACAGACGCGCAGCGATATCCTGCGACATCCAGTCCATGCCGACTTCACGCACCAGCTCGCTGGCCCCGGCAAACGCGATATTCAGCAGAACCAGCTTGAACAGGCGCAGGCGGCTGTAGTAGCCAAGCTCAATGCCATACAGGTTTGCGATACGATTGATCAGGCGCAGGTTGCGCCAGGCGATAAAGGCCATGTCCACCAGCGCCAGCGGGCTGACGGCAATCATTAACGTGGATTCAGCGGCGGAGCGGCTGATTTCCCGACGCGCCTGCGTATCCAGTACCGGCTGGACGATATGAGAATAGAGCGTCACCACTTCCCGGTCATTCTGCGTTTCATGAATAGCGGCATACCAGCGCTGAAGCGCAGGATGCGACTGGTCCAGCCCTGCCTGAGCGGCAAGCTTTTCACAAAATGCCCGCCCCTTGCCGGTGGCGTGACTGTGTAACAGATCCCGCGCTTCGTCACGCTCATGCGCGCGCTGACGAAGCCGCCACAGGCGCCGCCACTCTGTTGCTACCGACCCTACGCCAGCCCCAACGATCAGCGCACCTGCAGCACAACCGCCCATGGCGACCCAATCCTGCGTTTGCCAGGCATTGACCGCCCACTGCACCCCCTGTCCCACCACGCTGACGCCAAACAGCACCAGCCCGGCGGTGACCATTTTGCGCCACAGGCTGCGCTTTGGGCGCAGGGCGGCGTCGACAACCGCTTCTGCCGCGCCGTCCTCAGCAATCAGCTCGTCGGCCACTGCGGGAGAGAAGTTTTCCGCCTGCGGGCCGCTGAAGGTCTGAGCCGTTTTAAACGCCTCCTGCCGCTCTTTCTCAAGCGTCCCGGTAAAGTCAATGCGCGGTTTTAACGGTTCCGTCATCGCAGTTTATCTCCTATTAAAAACTCCAGCGCCGCATCCAGACGAATATGCGGTAAAGGCTGATCCACATTCATCGTTTGCGGGCGGAAGGCTTCAAACTGGAAGCCCTGATTCTGCCAGAACGCCTGCCCCGGCAGGCGCGCCGGCACTTCTCCCGGATAGACCGTCAGCGGCTCACCGTCGCTGAGACGATGGCCGCGCAATGCCGGGATTTTCTCGCCGTTAACGTCAATCAGGCCGCTCTGCGTTGCCTGCACGGATGCCAGCCCAAGGCAATCCATACTGATGCCTTCAAACGCGGCATTCTGCCAGGCGTCCTGCACCAGCTGCTGGAGCAGCGATACCATATTGGCATGCTGATCGACCGTCACGTGGTCGGCCTTGGTGGCAGCGAACAGCAGCTTGTCTATCACCGGTGAGAAAAGCCGACGGAATAAGGTGCGCTGCCCGTAGTGAAAGCTCTGCATCAGCTGCGTGAGCGCGAGGCGCATGTCGTTGAATGCCTGCGGCCCGCTGTTGAGCGGCTGCAGGCAATCCACCAGAACAATCTGCCGGTCAAAGCGTAAGAAGTGGTTTTTGTAGAAGCCCTTCACCACTTTTTCGCAGTAATAGTGATAGCGCTCGCGCAGCATTCCCGCGTTGGTATGTTTATCTGCCTGCGCCAGCTTTGACTCGCCGATACCGTCGACATCCGGCCACGGGAAAAACTGCAGCGCTGGCGCACCCGCCAGATCCCCTGGCAGGACAAACCGCCCCGGCTGGATGAAATGCAGCCCTTCCTGTTTACATTGGTGAAGATACGCCGTCCATGCCTCTGCAATGGAGGCCAGCCGGTTTTCATCCGCAGGCGCAAGCGGATCCAGGCCTTCACAAAGCTGCCGCCATTTCATCGACCACTCTGCACGTTGCCCCTGCAACAGGCCGGTCATCTGCCGTGACCAGGTAAGATAGTCCTGCGCCAGCATAGGCAAATCAAGCAGCCACTCTCCGGGATAATCCACAATTTCAAGATAAAGCGTGGAGGTATCTTTGAAGTGGCGCACCAGGGATTCATTTGAGCGGAAGCGCAGCGCGAGGCGAATTTCGCTTACGCCACGGGTAGGCGTCGGCCAGGCGGGCGGATCGCCGTAAAGCTGTGCCAGACCTTCATCGTAGGTAAAGCGCGGAATACCAAAGTCGCGTTGCGGCACGCGCTTAACGCCCAGAAGGCGCTCTTCCCGCACTGCGCTCAACAGCGGCAAACGCGCCCCGGAATGCAGATTGAGCAGCTGGTTGACCATTGCCGTGATAAACGCCGTCTTACCGCTGCGGCTCAGTCCCGTTACCGCCAGACGCAGATGACGATCGACGCCACGGTTCACCAGAGAATTAAGTTCGTTTTTAAGTCGCTTCATCGCCGTCCTTCATTGTCTCGAAGCCTGGAATGACTCGCTTCAGAATACAGTAAATTGGGGCAGATCGTTGATTATCAATTCTTAATTATTGCTATTGCCGTTTTCTCTCCAGTAAGATGAACGCCATTGCTGTCCGTCTGGAGTGAGTAAGGTGTATGTCACCCACCATCTATGATATTGCACGTGTTGCTGGCGTTTCAAAATCAACCGTGTCACGCGTTCTGAATAAGCAAACCAATATTTCCCCTGAAGCGCGTGAAAAAGTGTTGAAGGCGATTGAAGAATTAAATTATCAACCAAATAAGCTGGCCCGCGCCCTGACCTCTTCTGGCTTCGATGCCATTATGGTTATTTCGACCCGCTCCACGAAAACCACGGCAGGTAATCCTTTTTTCTCTGACGTGCTTCATGCCATTACGGCAAAAGCAGAAGAGGAAGGTTTTGACGTTATTTTACAAACGTCGAAAAGCAGTGAAGACGATTTACTGAAGTGTGAAAGTAAAATAAAACAGAAAATGATCAAAGGGATCATCATGCTGAGCTCACCGGCGAATGAATCCTTTTTCTCGCGACTCGACGCTTACGGCGTACCGGTCGTTGTCATCGGTAAAGTTGAAGGCGAATTTCAGAATATTTACTCAGTAGATACCGATAATTTCCATGACAGCGCCACGCTGACCGATAACTTCATTGCCAACGGACGCTGCAAAATTGCCTGTATGCATGCCCCGCTGGATTACCACGTTTCTATTGACCGCCTGGCGGGCTATAAATACAGCCTGCAAAAGCACAATATTGCCATTAACGACGACTGGATCATTGACGGTGGATATACCCACGAGAGCGCGCTGACGGCGGCGATTCAGCTGCTCTCCTCGGCGACACCGCCCGATGCGGTCTTTGCCACCGACAGTATGAAGTTACTCAGCCTCTATCGTGCTGCGGACGAGCTAAATCTGATGATCCCTGAACACGTGGCTATTGCAGGGTACAGCGATCCGATGCTGTCTCTCATCCTGACGCCCGCGCCGGGTGGGTTTGATATCCCAACGCGCAGGTTGGGCGAAGAGAGTTGTGACCTGCTCTTCAAGCGCATTGCGGGTAAACCCGCTCAGCATAAGGTGCTGGTTGAGACCCATTTTACGTTTGCCGACGCTCTTCGCTAAACCCGGGGGCCCTCGCCCCCGGCTAACTGCTTATCAGAACGCGTAGTTCACGCCAACGCCCGCATAGTGGAAGCGGTCGTTGTCGCCTTCATCGTGGTTTTCCCACTCGTAGGCGTATTCCAGCGTCATGGATAAACCATTGTTGAAATCATACGCATAAAGAAGCCCAAGGCGGTTGAAGTCGTGGCCTTCACGCTCCGGATCGTCCTGCCAGTCCCAGTTTGACCAGCGGTCAAGCCCAAGGCGGGTATAAGGCGTAAGCGTCGTCTGGCCTAATGACACAGGCAGGTATGCGCGAATTTCCTGCGTGGAAAACTCACCGTTATTACGGGAACTGTCCATATTGAATCCACGCTCTAAATAGTAATTCACTTTAGCCGCGAAGGTTTCGTTAATGGTCCACGTAAAGCCGGTTTCCGTTTCGACGCGGCTGTCGGAATAGCCGGTTTTTTCCAGATCGTTTGCAAACTGATACATCGCAAACCAGCCGCCAAAACGCCAGTCGTCGGTTAATTTAATATCCCAGTCAGGCTGTACTTTGTAGCGCTGCATATTTGCACTTCCGTCTTTGGCACCCTGCTCATCTTTAAAATGATAACCATAGTTGCGGAAGCCTCCGGTCAGCCCAAACGTAAAGTCGTCGGTGCCAATAAAGCGATAGCGTAATTCTAATTCAGGGCGATCAAAATAGGTCCCTCGGGTCATACTGCTGTAGTCAACCGGCCCCTCCTGATACATAGCCATTGAGATTGTCCATGCATCCCATGTCGCATTGAACCAGACGGAAGGTTCATATAATCCATCTTTATCGTCGCCCTGACCTTCGACGTTTTCAATTTCATACATGGCACCAATATTAAAGTCCCAGTGTTTTGCTGTTTCTGATGCTTGCGCGCAGCTAACCCCTGCGCACAGCACGAGCGCAGCACTTTTTAGTAGAGTACTCATTAAAATATTCCCTTTATAATTAACAAACAAAAAAACCGGAAATAGATATTTCCGGCGAACACCTTTCTTATCTAATAGCCGCTTCAGTTTCCGCGTCGAAGAAATGGCACTTATTCATATCGAACTGGATCGTAATAGTATCGCCTGCCGCATAGTCATTCGCTGCCCCGGCGCGTACGACCACTTCATGTCCTCCAACGGTGGCATAGAGCATAAATTCGGCCCCCGTCAGCTCCGCGACGCTGACTTTTGCCGTAATATTCTCGCCTTCAGCTTGTGGGGTTAAAATATCCTCCGGACGGACCCCGAACACTACGGCTTTACGCTGGTATCCTCTGGCGTTCAGCACAGCGAGCATACCCTCGGGGATCTCCAGACGCAGCGTTTCCGTCACGAAGAAACGATCGTCGATTGCCCCACGGATAAAGTTCATGGATGGCGAGCCGATAAAACCTGCCACAAACATGTTTGCGGGCTCGTTATAAACCTGCTTAGGCGCCCCAACCTGCTGAATGAAGCCATCTTTGAGGATCACGATGCGGGTTGCCATCGTCATGGCTTCCGTCTGATCGTGGGTGACGTAAATCATCGTGGTATTAAGCTTGTGATGAAGCTTGCTGATTTCTGCCCGCATCTGTACGCGCAGTTTGGCGTCAAGGTTGGAGAGCGGTTCATCCATCAAGAACACACCGGCTTCACGGACGATCGCCCTCCCTAAAGCCACGCGCTGGCGCTGGCCGCCGGACAGGGCGCCAGGCTTGCGCTTGAGGTACTCGCGCAGACCGAGGATCTGTGCCGCCCAGCTCACGCGCTCTTCAATAATTGCCGGCGCTATTTTTTGCATCCTGAGGCCAAACGCCATGTTGTCGTAGACCGTCATGTGCGGATAGAGCGCGTAGTTCTGGAAAACCATAGCGATGTCGCGTGACTTTGCGGGCACGTCGTTCATGCAGACGCCGTCAATGATCAGCTCGCCGCCGCTGATCTCCTCCAGCCCGGCGATCATGCGCAACGTTGTCGATTTGCCGCAGCCTGATGGCCCCACGAAAACAATGAATTCCTTATCCTCAATCTCGAGATTGAAATCCTTAACCACGTGGACCTGGTTATCGTAGATTTTCTGAATGTGCTTCAGGGAGAGTTGAGCCATTGTTAGTTCCTTTTCAGTTCTGATCGAGACGCCCAAAAATCCGTCAGGCATTTCCAGGTCAGTTCCCGCGTTGAATGAAGTTGTAGTCCCGCGCGCTTCAGGTCCGCCCCAATTCCCACCGACAACATCCCTGCCGCGTTGATAGCCTCAACGCCCGCTACGGCATCTTCAATACCGATGGCCTGCTCAGGATGAACATGCAAACCAGCGCAGGCAGTCAGAAATATTTCTGGATCCGGTTTTGAGCAGACAATGCGCGATGCATCGACGCAATAATCAAAAGCCTGATGGATACCCAGCGCGTGCAAAATCTTAGGGGCGTTCAGAGAAACAGACGCCAGCCCAATCTTGACGTTCGCCGCCCTAATCTCCGCCAGCACCTCGCCGATGCCAGGAAGAACGGATTGCTGGGTTAGCGAAGCCAGCGACTGGACATAGCGTTCGTTCTTTTTACTGGCGAGAGCCAGACACTGCTTATCGCTGAACATGCCCTCTTTCCCGCCGTGGCGAAGGATGCGCAGCAGAGAGTCCATACGGCTTATCCCCTTGAGCTGCTCGTTAAAGGCCTCATCAAAGGTGATACCCATCTCCTGCGCCACGGAACGCCATGCCAAAAAGTGCAGGTGCGCGGTATCGGTGATGACGCCATCCAGATCGAAAACAACCGCTTTAAGCATCGCCATTCACCTCCGTGGTAGCGGTCCCATTAACGGGCGTAATAAAATCCTTCATTGACCAGACCTGCCGCCCCGATGTCATTACCGCTTTACCCCACAGCGTTAAGCTGACGGGCGACGTGGTTTCGATCGTTAGCGCCTTATTTTCAAAGGTGAATAGCATGCGCGCATCCCGCCAGCGCAGCGGGAAGGCGAATTTTTTCCAGTGCGGCGGCATCGCAGGAGCAAGATGTAACGCCCCGTCGATTATCTGTAAACCGGCAAATCCCTGTATCACGCCGGACCAAATCGCCCCCGTCGCGGCAGCGTGAATGCCGTCATCGCTGCTGTGCGGATCGTCGCCCAAATCGATCGCGATACCCTCCCGCCAGAAAGCATATGCGCTTTCAATCTCTCCGCAACGAGCGGAGACAATCCCATGGATGGCTTTGCTCAGGGAAGAATCGTGAATGGTTCGCGGCTCGTAGAACGCGAGGCTGGCGGCACATTGCTCTGGCGTAAAACGCTCCGGCAGCAGGTAGTTGAGCATCACGACATCAGCCTGCTTGAGGATCTGCATCTCATTGACCTCCGCACGCGAGTAGTCCAGCAAAATGGTCTGTTTCCCGGCTTGCGCTTTATAGCGACTCAAATCGATGGCCGGTTTAGCCATGAAGCTGTCATCCTGCGGCACTACGCCATCTGCATTAGCTTCGGGGAGCCATAAACGCGTCAGGAAGCGGTTAGCATTTTCCGTAAAGCGCGCGTCATTGCGCTCAAACCGCGACATGAACTGGCATGCGCTGGCCACGTTTTGCCAGGCCATATAGTTGGTGTAGGCGTTGTTATTAACGTGCTCCGTGTATTCATCCGGCCCGATCGCATCATGAATTTCCAGCCGCCCATTCACTTCCGTCGCCCGCCCCATCCAGAACGATGCGGTTTCCATGAGTAACGACAGCCCTTCATTGCGCATAAATTCATCGTCATGCGTCGCCTGCCAGTAGGCGACGACGGCCCAGGCAATGTCCGCCACAATGTGGTGTTCAGCGAGCGCCGAGGCCACCTTCTGGCGCAAGCCCGTCCGGATATTGATCGCCGCAAATTCCGGCGTCTCTTCCTGACCGCTGGCGGCACTTTCCCACGGGAATAACGCCCCCGGCCAGCCGTTGCGGCGGGCTTTTTCACGCGCGCCAGGCAGGTTATGCCAGCGATAGCGCAGCAGGTTGCGGGCTACCTGCGGACGCGTGAACAGGTGGAAAGGCAGCATAAAGATTTCGGTATCCCAGAATACGTGACCCTTGTAGCCTTCCCCGGTCAACCCCTTCGCCGCAATGCTGCTTCGCTCATCATGGGCGGGCGTCATGGCCGTCAGATGCCAGACAGCATAGTCCAGCGCCAACTGATCCTGCGCATGCGGGGAGTCAATCCGTACCCGGCAGTCTTGCCAGACGGTTTCCCAGGCGCGTGCGGTGCTGTCGAGCAAAGCCGCATAGCCTCTTGCCGCGCAAGCCTTGAGGTCGGCCAGCGCACCGCGCGCGAACGTTTCCTGTGAAAGCGCTTTGTCGCTGCGATGAACGATCCAAACCAGTTTTTCAAGCGTGACAGTGTCACCCTGCGGTACGGTCAGGGAGTGATGCACCGATACGCGTCGATTCTTTGCGGTGAAGCAGCTATCGCTGTCAGCCGAGAGACGACAAAATGCGGAGATCGCCACGTCAGCTGTGCGATCCTGCGTTTCATACACGCCCTGCATAACGTGCTGGTCGAAGACTCTTACGGAAGCTTCGTCCAGGTGCTGTCTGCCGCTGTTCGTTTGCGTCGCGTCAATACCGGTCTTCAACACAACCTGCGCAGGCGCATCGAGCGGTGTGATCGACAGCTGCATCGCCATTAGCGGCAGCTGATCCAGCGATACAAATCGTCGGCTCTCCAGACGGTAGCGCTTCCCTTCCGGTGAACACCACAGAACGCTGCGGCGCAGCTCGCCATTAGCGAAATTCAGTTCTCGCTGCCAGGCCACCGTCTCACCGGACAACAGAGTAAAATTCACCCCATCCAGTTCGATTTCAGTTCCAATGACATCGGGAAGGTTGACCAGTTCGTTAGTCTCGTTGCGCCCAGCCTGATGATAAAGGCCCGCGAGGTACATCCCGCGCGTTTGCTGGGTATAGGCTTCCTCATGGGTCGCGCGGATGCCCATGTAGCCGTTGCCGCAGGCCATAATGGAGGCATATTTATTCAGGCTATGCGGGCAAAAACCCGGATCGGTTAAAGAAGACAGGTTCAGCATAACGTTACGCTTTCCCCTGTTTCCGCCGCCTCATACAAGGCGGCGACCAGCTGCTGGATCACCAGCCCTTGCTCTGCGTCGGCGATCATCACCGGCTCTCCCATAACGTGACGAACAAAAGCCTCCATGCTGCGTAAATGGCGCTGGTCATCCGCCTCTTCACGCTGCGTGAGGGTCTGCAAAACCCCTGCCTCATCCGTGTAGACATGCATCGGGAACAGCGTGGCCCCCGCTTTCTCACCGCAGAATGAAACATTCATGATGGACTGCTCGCGGATATTAAGCGCAAACGACGTATCCAGACGCAGAATGCCGCCGTTACAGAATTCAATCGTGCCAAAGAGCGCATCTTCAACGGTAAACTGAGCGGGGTCCCACTCGCCGAACTGACCGTTGTTTTTATGATTACCGATCTTCTGGAAGCTGTGTGCCGTCACGCGTTTCACCGCCGGGAATCCTAAGACGTACATCGCGGCATCCAGCATATGAATACCGATATCAATCAGCGGCCCACCACCCTGTAACGACTTATTGCTAAAGACGCCCCAGCCCGGCACACCGCAGCGACGCAGGGCTTGCGCCGTCGTCACGTAGATTTCGCCCAGCGTGCCGTTCTGCACGGCCTCACGCAGCAGCTGCGTGTCGAGGGCAAAGCGATGATGAAAATCATACGCCAGCACTTTTCCCGCCCTGCGGGCCGCTACCCGCATTTCATCAGCCTGCTGTGGCGTCATGGCTGGCGGCTTTTCACACATCACATGACACCCGGCTTCCAGTGCCGCCATGACATGTTCAAAATGGAACCGGTTTGGTGAACAGACGCTCACCACATCCGGCTTAACCACCCGCAGCATCTCGTGTATGTCGTGCCATGCAGAGCGAATAGCATGGCGTTCGGCAAACATCTGAGCCTGTTCAAGGCGGCTGTCCATGACGGCCACCATTTGAACATCACTGCGTGTGGCGTAATACGAGGCATGCACTTTGTCTGCGACCTGCCCGGCGCCAATAATGGCGACGCGCAGAGGCAAAGATGTTGAAGCACTCATCACGCAGGTCATCCTTAGCATTCACGCAAATAGGTAAGTGAATCCTGATAAGCCTGAGCCGGATCGCCTGCGCGCACACGACATTCATAGACCACGTAGCCCTGGTAATTGTCTGCACGCAGCTGGTCGAACAAAGCGGCGAAATCAAGGCTGCCGCTGCCCGGCTGGTAGCGATGATTGTCGGCAATATGGACGTGTCCAAGCAGATCGCGGTTGTTGTGCAGCGCGTCCGTCAGCGAATCTTCTTCGATGTTCATGTGGTAAAAGTCGCCGATGATCTGCACGTGCCTGAGCGCGTTTTCTTCGATGTAACGCCGCGCGTCCGCCAGAGTGTTGATCATGTGATCCTGATAGCGATTCAGTGGCTCCAGATAAACGGTAGTACCAGTGCGTGCCGCAACCTCATCCAGCCAGCGCAATGATGCGCTCACCGCTTTGCGATCGCCGTCCAGGCTGCGCGGCGAGGTCATCGGCGGCAGGCGGAAGGTAAACATGCCCCATGCCGCGGGGACGATAATCCCTTTTCCCCCCACCTCAGCAAGCGCTTCAAGAATGCGTTCAATCTGCTGCAATCCGTTCAGGCGACGCTCTTCGATGAAGTCGCCAATCCAGCCGTCGTAGCCACCGCAGGCAGTGGTAACCGGCAGGCCCGTTGCTTTGATGGCGGCTTTTACCTCGTCGAGATTCTCCACCAGCAGTTTGCCGTCAATCTCATAGCCATCGAACCCCATCGCTTTGATGTACTCGAATTTTTCCAGAATTGGGGCGGGGAAAAAGGCCTGGTTTTGCGTTGCGATTTTCATTGTTGCTCTCCTTAGCTTAAAAAGTGACGCCCATTTTGATACTCAGTTCCGGGTGCTGGTCGACATACTTCATGTAGCTCTCCGCGCTGGTGGTAAAGGTAACCACCGGATCGATAAGATCCTCGCAGTTGAGATAGCCGTTCATCAGCAATTCCCAGCAGGTTTCTTCGATACGCTTGCGGCTCCAGCGCGGGTAATCCGGGTTTGGCTCACTGCAGGCGCGGGAAAAGACTATCTTCGCGTTATTGAAATGTGCTTCCCGCCCGAGGTTGAAGCCCTCCGCAAAAGGTTTAGCGAAGGCAACGTAGGAGATGGTGCCGCCGTACGCGAGCCCGCGCAGCGCGGACTGAAGCGCGTCGGCAAAGCCGCTGGTTTCAATAATCACGTCCGCGCCCTGCTTGCCGGTCAGCTTTTTAATTTCCAGGCCAACATCCGTACCGATCGGATTCAGGCAGGCGTCCGCACCATGACGACGGGCAATTTCACAGCGGTGTTCGATAGGATCTACGCCAATCACAACGGACGCTCCGGCCTTTTTCGCCAACTGAATCGCAATCTGCCCAATTGCCCCCAGCCCGACAACCACCACAAAATCCCCTACCCGAACGTTGGCATCACGCACGCCGCTCATCGCGAACTGCGCCGGGTCATAGCAGACCGCGTTTTTCCAGGAGGCGCCCTGCGGCATTTTGCGCAGCTTGTAGTTATTAACGGCATTGATAATGACGGTTTCCTGCAGCGGGCCGTAGCAGCACACGCGATCGCCCGTCTGGTATTCCGTCACGTCGGCACCGCATTCAATAATGTCGCCGACGATCATATTGCCCAACTGGAATTTACCGAACTCAATACCGCGCGCCGCCCCCTCTTCGCGCGGGGTGAACAGCTGCCACTCCGCATTAAATTCCTCATCAATAAACGGGCTCGCGGCTCTGAAGTCGACCACTTCGGTGCCGTGTTTCGGCGCACCAAAACGCGCGCGGATCTTTACCTCATGCCCGGCCACAGGACGATCTTCATATTCCACCAGCGCCGCTACGCGAGGCGCTGTCGCAACTAACTTTTTCATGACTCACTCCTTGTTAAAATTGGCCGCCTCAGCCCTTAACGCCGCCGGCGGTCAAACCACTTTTAATAAAACGTTCTGACAGCGCGTACATGATGACAACCGGAAGCGCGGTCACCAGCGATGCCGCCATCATGCGACCCCAGATGTAGTCTGGCGTGCTAAAGAGCGTATTCAGCCCCACCGGCAAGGTGAAATTGCTGGCGCTGGACAGGAAAATAGAGGCGAACAGGTAGTCGTTCCATGCCACCATGAAGCAGTAGACAAAGACCGATACGAGCCCTGAGATAGCCAGCGGCACGGTAATACGGAAGATGATTTGCAGGCGGTTAAGCCCGTCCATCATCGCTGCCTCTTCAATTTCATCCGGGATGGTGTCGAAATAGCTGCGCAGCATGAATACCGCCGTCGGCAGCGTCTGCGTCACCATGGTGACGATCAGTGCCAGCTCGGTGTCATAGATCCCAAGCGCGGTAATGATTTTGAAGAGCGGTACGACCAGCAAAATCCCGGAGAACATGTAGACGGTGTAAAAGCTTGCGTTGATCGTCGCTCGCCCCTTAAAGCGCAGCTTGGACAAGGCGTAAGCCCCCAGCGTACCGAGGAACACGGCGATCACCGAGGAGGTCAACGACACCACCATGCTGTTCCTGAAATAGTCCACGAACGGGAAGATCAGCGGGTTAAAAATGTCGATGTAGTGCTGCAACGTCCATGCCTGCGGCAGAATGGTCGGATGCAGAGATATCGCCTCTTTCGCACTCTTGAACGAGGTCATCAGCATCACGAAGAACGGGAACAGCGTGATGATCAGAAATACCGCCAGCCCCACATAAAAACCGATACGGCCCATTACGCGTTTATTTGTTGCCATTGAGGTTCACCCTTTTTCTGGTCAGCAGAATGACGGCAAAGATGATGACAAACAGCACCACGGAGATAGCCGCAGCTTTGCCCAGGTCGTTGAACGCAAACGCGGTTTTGTAGAGGTAAACGCCCAAAATATCGACCTTCGTCGTCAGCAGATAAACATCCGCAAACATGTAGAACATCCAGATGGTGCGCAGCGTAATGACCGTGGCCAGTACCGGCATAATTGCGGGTAGCGTCACGATGCGAAAACGCTGCCAGGCATTGGCACCATCCATTTCTGCCGCTTCATACAGCGATTTATCGATCGTCTGCAAAATCGCAAGAAACGAGATAAACGCGTAGGGGAAGTAGCGCCAGATGGCGAACAGCACCACCAGCACAAAGCTGCTGCCGGGATTGTCGAACCACAGCGGAGCCTGGTCGTACAGGTGCAGCAGGTCGACGCCCAGATAGTTCACGATGCCGTAGCCGTTGTTGAACATGTATTTCCAGGCAAATACCAGCGAAATAGAGGGCGTGACATAAGAGAGAATGACCAGTGAACGCGCCGTTTTCCGCAGACGGAACTCCCGGTTAAAGAAGATGGCAACTGCCAGCCCGAGCCCGGTACTGCCGACCACCACCAGCGCCGTGTACCAGAATGTCATCCACAGTGAATGCCAGAACGCGGCATCACTCAGAATACGAATGTAGTTATCAAGTCCGACAAAAACAGCGTCTATGCGCGGGTTAAGCGGCAAGCGTAAGAAACTGATTTCAATGTTGGAAATCATTGGCCAGGCCACGAGGCCCCCCAGCAAAAGCAGGCTGGGGGCCAACAGCAGCATGGCGAAAGGCATATCTGAACGACCAGAAAACAACGTCTTCATAATTCCCTTCGCAGTGCGCTCCTATCGTTGTGAAATCAAGTCGGTCAGTCGCTTCTGGCTGTTGCTTAGCGTTGCACTGAGATCCTGTTGACCCACCGTGACGTTATGCACCATGGAACTGATAATGCCCGAGCCGGTGACATCGCCCATGCGGGTAAAGTTTTTGTCACCCACCGCACCAAACACCTGCACATTTGGGAACTGGGCAATCAACTCATAAGGCAGCTGACCGAAGGCTTTGATGACGTCGTTCTCTTTCCATGTTGCGGTATCAACCACGAGCTTATTCACGGGCAGCGCTGCTCCCGGCGACATCATGACCCAGTCCGTTGCGTTTTGAGCCTGCTCCATCCAGGTGACAAATTTCTCCGCCGCCTGCGTTTCCTCTTCCGTTTGACCCGTGGTGATCGTCAGGGATGTCACCATGCCGTAGACGGCGGAGGATTTTTCAGTCGGAACCACAAAGCCCAGATTGGCAGGATTGCCGTCCTTGTAGACCGCCGGAAGGATGTAGGTGGAGTAAACGGCCATCGGTGCCGAGCCGTTCATAAAGGCGTCTTTAATCTCCATGACATCGTTTGACCCCGGCATGGTAGTTGCCGCGAGCCCTTTATAGAACGCCAGCGCTTTCGACATTTCTGGCGTATCGATTTCTACGTTGCCATTGGCATCAAAGACGTTCGCGCCGCCGGAAAGCGCAAACTGGGAGAAAGCCTGTTCGGTCATAACGCTCTCTGCGGTTGGCAGCGCAATACCGTAATGTTTTTTGGCCGGGTCATTCAGCGTCTGGCTGGCTTTCAGCAGCTGTTCCCAGTTCTTGGGTTCGGCGATACCTGCCGCCGCAAGCACGTCTTTGTGATACCAGACGCCGGAAAGCCAGGCGCTGATCGGCACGCCGGTCCAGGCTTCGCCATCTTCCGTACGCACAACGCGCAGGATGCCGTCGTAGAAGGTCTTTTCGCCCACGGCGCTGATAGCTGCAGCGATCGCAGCGCGATCCAGCAGCTGCTCTTTATCCATGACTTTTGCGTAATCATGGCTGACTTCAATCACTTCCGGCAGCGCACCGGTTCTGGCCAGCGTAATCACTTTGGTGTTATAGGCGTCCTCTTCCACGGGCACCTGTTTCACCGTGATAGTGGGGTTTTCTTTCTCAAACTTTTCAATCAGCTGCGTGATAACGGCCTGGCGCTCCTGCTCAACCGATGAGTGCATAAACTCGATGGTGACAGCAGATTGCTTGTCGTCCTTACAGCCTGATATGAGGGCGCACGAAACCAGTGCTGATAACAGCACTATTCTTGGCACTTTCATTTTTAAGGTCCTTTTTTAGTTTTCTTTAATCCACATAACCTGCCATGGATTTAGGGTCAGAGTCGTACCGCTAATATCATCTCCGGCAATCAATTCCCTGCCTGAGTGAATATCCGAATCAATGTTCTGAATATGATTACTGAAATTAAACAAACCGGTAATTTTCTCACCGCACTCTGCTGTGCGAACTATTTTAAACACATGCTTGCCTGACGTAGAAAAAATAGCCTGACTGTCAGGGTGAAATGCTTTCTCTCCGCGACGCACGTCAATTAATTTGCTCAATGCATGATAAATGTTATGGCGAAGACTCTTATTATCGTCGAAAGCCCGGTCAATTTCTCCGGCAAGGTATTTTCTTCTGTTTATCGCACGGTTATATCCCAAACGTTCTACGCCGTCATAATCATTGCGTGAACCCAGGATACTTTGGATATAGACGGCAGGTACGCCAGGAAAGCTCAATAACACCGCGTGCGCCAGAATAAATCGGGCAATACGGCTATTATCGTCGCTGTCCCGTGAGCTTAAGGCATCAAGATACGTAACGTTGATCTCGTAAGGGCTACGCGTTCCATCAGGGTTATTTTTCCAGTTAACCAGCGCCCCTTCCTGCTGAAGTTTTTCCACCAGGGAGAGGATCTCAGACTCGGGTAGAATACCGCGCAGTGGATTTAAACCAATGCCGTCGTGCGAGGCTAAAAAGTTAAACCAGGTGGTTTTCGTGGATGGCAGCGTTAACGATGCCGCCCACTGACAAAGTGCCTGTACGTTCTGATGATGCACGGCATACAGCACCAGCGGAGGCAAGGAGAACTGATAGACCATGTGCGCTTCATTTTCGCCATTGCCGAAGTACGAAATATTGTCATTATGGGGAACATTCGTCTCAGTGATGATGACCGTACCCGGTGCGACTGCGTCCGTAATCGCGCGGAAAAGCTGAATAAGCCGATGCGTATTTTCAAGATGAATACAGTTTGTGCCGGGTGTCTTCCACATAAAGCCCACGGCATCCAGACGGATGTAACTTGCCCCTTCGGCCAGATAATGAAGCAGCACCTCCACCATCGCGATGAGGACCTGAGGTGAGGCAAAATTGAGGTCGACCTGATCTTCACTAAAGGTTGTCCACAGGTGACGCAAGCGTCCATCCTGTAGCCTGAACGGCGTTAAAAGCGGCAATGCTCTCGGACGCGTAACAGCGGACAGGTCGGTATTGGGATCGACAGAAATAAAGAAATCGTCATAGCCCGGTTTTTGAGCGAGGTAATTAGCAAACCACTGACTCTTTGCCGACATATGGTTGCAAACAAAGTCGAACATCAGGTAGGCAGACTTATTTAATGCCTTAACGTCCTGCCAGGTTCCCGTTCCCGGTGAAACCTGGTGATAATCTTTAACCGAAAAACCGTCATCTGAGGACCAGGGATAAAACGGCAATAAATGGACATGAGAAAAGGAACGGCGAAGCCACTTATTATAAAACCGGGTAAACACCGGCAGGGCATCCTCCCCTTGCGCAGAAAACTGATCGGCGTAGGTAATCAGGACCACATCTTTTTCATCCCAATTCTGCTTACGTTTATCGGTAATAACCTCACGAGCACTTTCCATTTTTTCCGAAAGCATCTTTAGATGGCCCTCGGTAAACGAATCCCCGTAAACAAGATCGATTAAATTCTTAATTTTTGCGTTCACATTATTTTCCATGGTAGCGGTCCCACGGAAAGCAATCTACTCCCATGAAAAATATCTGTCAACGCACCAGGAAGGAGAAAATCACGATCTGAAATGAGGGAAAGGCATTAATGTGAGCTGCTGCAAAGAAAGGATGAAAAGAAAGGAAAATAGTCAAAAATGCCGCGCGCCCTGCTCTCGTTTGAGACAGGGCGCGCGCAATGCGGAATGATCAGGGCAGGTAGCGGCGAGAAAGCCGTTTGGCCAGTTTTTGTAAAAGGGGCTCCAGCGCCACGGCCAGCAGCATTCGCACCGGTTTGCGGGCAACAGCTTTTACCGCCCAGCCGGCGACACCCGCCGGGCCATAACGTAACGCCGTCAGCAGGACCAGTTTACCTGCGATTTTCAGGCCGGGTTTTACCTTCTGACCGGCCTGTTGCCAGTTTCGATTCATGAATAATCTCTCTTAAAGCTGACGAAAACGACTTCTCAGCGTAAAGGTATCAGACGTGACATATCGTTCCATTTCCCGCAGCCGCTTCTCGCCCGCTGCCAGTTCATCATCCACGCGATTGAGGATATCGTGACTGGTTGGCGCGCCTTCCGCTGCCAGTTCACCATCCGGCATGGGATCAAGCACAAACGACAGAATGATATAGGCCACGAGGGTAATAAACGCGAGGCCGAAGAACAGGGATAACACGGTCACCACCCGCACCAGCTTTACCGGTACGTCCAGGTAGTGTGCAAGCCCCGCACAAACGCCACGAACCATGCCCTGCTGCGGAATGCGCCACAATTTTTTGTTCAGGTTCAGTCCAGACATTAACGGTCCCTCCAGTTCGGGTGTTCCGCATCCAGGATAGCTTCCAGCGCCTGAATACGGTCGCGCATTTTGTTCGCCTGATCGGACAGCTGCACCAGACGTTGTTGCTCACTCTGGGACAGATCGCCCCGCGAGGAGCGGTTGCTGTAATGCAGCCATAACCAAATCGGCAGAACGAACAGCACGAAAATGGTCAGAGGAATAGCCAGAAAAAGCGCGCTCATGTGTACTCCTTGTATAGCGGCACGCCAGGGTGCCGCGCTAATTATTATTGGTTGTCTTGCTTCATTTTGGCTTTCAGCGCCGCCAGCTGCTCGCTGATGTCGTCGTCAGCTTTCAGATCGGCAAACTGCTGATCGAGCGATTTCTGTTTTCCAATGCTGTGGCTTTCCGCTTCCGCTTCCATCTGATCGATGCGGCGTTCAAACGATTCGAAACGCGCCATGGCTTCATCCAGCTTGCCGCTGTCGAGCTGACGGCGAACATCGCGAGAAGAGCTTGCGGCCTGGTGACGCAGCGTCAGCGCCTGCTGGCGCGCGCGGGTCTCACTGAGTTTGTTTTCCAGCTCGCCAATCTCTTTCTTCATGCGCGTAAGCGTATCGTCCACCAGCGTCACTTCGTGTTCCAGCGCGGTGACCATATCGGCAAGCTTCTGCTTTTCAATCAGCGCGGCGCGCGCCAGATCTTCTTTATCTTTACGCAGCGCCAGCTCCGCCTTTTCCTGCCACTCGTTGAGCTGGCCTGTCGCCTGCTCAATTCGGCGCGTTAACTGCTTCTTCTCAGCCAGCGCGCGTGCAGAGGTGGAACGAACTTCAACCAGCGTATCTTCCATTTCCTGAATCATCAAACGCACCAGCTTCTGCGGATCTTCCGCTTTCTCAAGCAGCGAGTTAATGTTGGCGTTCACGATGTCGGCAAAACGAGAAAAAATACCCATAATTCAATCCTCACATTTCTGTTATCGGGCGATGCCCTGCTGTATCGATAATACAAATCCCATGCCAAGTTTTTATGTCGTTGATTTTACTGGATGAGATTGATTTATGTGCATCTTGAGACTATCCTCACCTGGTGAATATCACTAAGGAGTGGTTAATTTCATCATGGCTGGATACAAAGATAACTTATTAGGTGAAGCAAACAGCTTTCTGGAAGTGCTCGAGCAGGTTTCGCGCCTTGCGCCGCTGAATAAACCGGTGCTGATCATCGGCGAGCGCGGTACAGGCAAAGAGCTGATTGCCAACCGCCTGCACTATTTATCCGGCCGCTGGGACGGCCCCTTCATCTCCCTAAACTGCGCGGCGTTAAATGAAAACCTGCTCGATACCGAACTCTTTGGTCATGAAGCCGGGGCCTTTACCGGCGCGCAAAAACGTCATCCCGGCCGTTTCGAGCGTGCCGACGGCGGTACGCTTTTCCTCGATGAACTGGCGACAGCCCCCATGCTGGTACAGGAAAAATTGCTCCGCGTGATAGAATATGGCGAGCTGGAGCGCGTCGGTGGAAGCCAGCCTCTGCAGGTTAACGTGCGTCTGGTTTGCGCTACCAATGCCAACCTGCCGGAAATGGTGGCGCAGGATAAATTCCGTGCTGACCTGCTGGACCGTCTGGCTTTCGACGTGGTGAATCTCCCCCCGCTTCGCGAGCGCCGCAGCGACATCATGCTGCTGGCGGAACAGTTTGCTATTCAGATGTGTCGGGAGCTGGGCCTGCCGCTGTTTCCCGGTTTCAGTGACTATGCACAGCAAACGCTGCTGGCTTATCCGTGGCCCGGAAATATTCGCGAACTGAAAAACGTCGTCGAGCGTTCCGTGTACCGGCACGGCAGCAGTGAAACCGAGCTGGACAACATCATTATCGACCCCTTTCAGCGCGAGACGCAGCCGGGAGCCCTGCCGCCTGCCTCTGCAGATGCCCCTGCACTTCCTCTCGATTTACGTCAGTTCCAGCACGATCAGGAGCACCAGCTGCTGGAACAGAGCCTGAAGCAGGCGAAATATAACCAGAAGCAGGCGGCCGAACTGCTGGGTCTGACCTACCATCAATTAAGGGCATTGCTCAAAAAGCATCAAATGCGCTGACATTATCAGCACTTACCCGCAGACATTTTTACGAAGCAGGCGTAAGTGCGATACACTTTGCAGATCGAACCTAAAAACCTTAAAAATTATGCGTCTGGTTTTATCGTCCCTTTTTGCTCTCGGTCTGTTCAGCGGCATGGCCTCTGCTGCGCCCGAGCGTGCTGCGCTCCCGGATATTCGCGACAGCGGCTTCGTCTATTGCGTCAGCGGCCAGGTTGATACCTTTAACCCTCAAAAAGCAGGCAGCGGCCTGATTGTTGATACCCTCGCCGCCCAGCTTTACGATCGCCTGCTGGATGTTGATCCCTATACCTATCGCCTGGTGCCCGAGCTTGCAGAGAGCTGGGAAGTGCTGGATAACGGCGCTACCTACCGTTTTCGCCTGCGTGACGACGTTGCCTTCCAGCACACGCCGTGGTTCACCCCTACGCGCAGGCTGAACGCGGATGACGTCGTTTTTACCTTCCAGCGCATCTTTAACCGTAACCACCCGTGGCATAACGTAAACGGGGGGAACTTTCCCTATTTCGACAGCCTGCAGTTTGCCGACACCGTTAAAAGCGTTCGTAAGCTGGATAACCGGACGGTTGAGTTCAGCCTGAAGCGGCCGGATGCCTCTTTCCTCTGGCATCTGGCAACGCATTACGCGTCCGTCATGTCTGCCGAATATGCGGCGCAGTTAACCAAACAGGATCGTCAGGAGCTGCTCGACCGCCAGCCGGTCGGTACGGGTCCCTTCCAGATGGCCGAATACCGCGCCGGGCAATATATCCGCCTGCAGCGCCATGAGAAATTCTGGCGCGGCAAGCCTCTGATGCCGCAGGTTGTCGTCGATCTGGGTTCGGGCGGTACAGGCCGACTGTCAAAGCTGCTGACCGGTGAATGCGACGTGCTTGCCTGGCCTGCTGCGAGCCAGCTGACGATTTTGCGTGACGATCCGCGCCTGCGCCTGACGCTGCGTCCGGGCATGAACATCGCCTACCTGGCCTTCAACACCGACAAGCCGCCGCTGAATAACCCAGCCGTCCGCCATGCGCTGGCGCTGGCCATTAACAACCAGCGTCTGATGCAGTCGATCTATTACGGTACGGCAGAAACTGCGGCCTCTATTTTACCGCGCGCCTCGTGGGCGTATGACGGCGAGGCTAAAATCACGGAATATAATCCCGCGAAGGCACGCGAACAGCTCAAAGCGCTGGGGGCTGAAAACCTGACGCTTCAGCTCTGGGTTCCGACAAGCTCTCAGGCATGGAACCCAAGCCCGCTGAAAACCGCCGAACTGCTGCAGGCAGATATGGCGCAGGTGGGCGTTAAAGTGATCATCGTACCGGTCGAGGGACGTTTCCAGGAGGCGCGCCTGATGGACATGAATCATGATTTAACCCTGACCGGCTGGGCCACGGACAGTAACGATCCCGACAGCTTCTTCCGCCCGCTGCTGAGCTGTGCGGCGATAAATTCCCAGACGAACTATGCCCACTGGTGCAATCGTGAGTTTGACGCCGTACTGCAAAAGGCGCTGGCCTCGCAGCAGCTGGCTTCCCGCATCGACGCTTATGATGAAGCGCAGAATATTCTCGCCCGGGAACTGCCCGTGCTGCCGCTCGCGTCGTCCCTGCGCCTTCAGGCCTATCGTTACGACATCAAAGGGCTGGTGCTGAGTCCGTTTGGTAACGCCTCCTTTGCCGGCGTGTTCCGTGAAAAAGAGCAAGAGGTGAAAAAACCATGATCATTTACACCTTACGTCGGCTCCTGCTGCTGCTGGTGACGCTCTTTTTCCTGACCATCGTGGGCTTCAGCCTGAGCTATTTCACCCCGCACGCGCCGCTTCAGGGCTCTTCACTGTGGGATGCCTGGGCCTTCTGGTTCAACGGCGTGCTGCACTGGGACTTTGGCGTTTCGAGCATTAACGGGCAGCTGATTTCCGAACAGCTGAAAGACGTTTTCCCGGCCACCATGGAACTGTGCATTCTGGCCTTCAGCTTTGCCCTGATGGTCGGGATCCCGGTGGGGATGCTGGCAGGGATATATCGCAACAAGTGGCAGGATAAGTTTATCAGCGCCCTCGCCCTGCTCGGCTTTTCCATCCCGGTATTTTGGCTGGCGCTGCTGCTGACGCTTTTCTTCTCTCTCACCCTGGGCTGGCTGCCGGTGTCGGGTCGTTTTGACCTGCTGTATACGGTAAAAACCGTGAGCGGATTCGCCATCATTGATGCCTGGCTGTCAGATTCCGTCTGGCGTCACGAGATGATTGTTAGCGCCCTGCGCCATATGGTTCTGCCGGTGCTGACGCTGGCCGTCGCGCCGACTACCGAGGTGATTCGTCTGATGCGCATCAGCACGATTGACGTCTTCGATCAAAACTATGTCAAAGCGGCCGCCACGCGCGGACTGTCCCGGTTGACCATTTTGCGTCGTCATGTCCTTCACAACGCGCTGCCGCCCGTTATCCCCCGCCTGGGGCTGCAGTTCTCGACCATGCTGACCCTGGCGATGATCACCGAGATGGTCTTTAGCTGGCCGGGCCTGGGGCGCTGGATGATTAACGCTATTCGCCAGCAGGATTACGCCGCTATCTCCGCAGGGGTGATGGTGATTGGCTCTCTGGTTATTATTGTTAACGTGATTTCCGACATTTTGGGTGCCATGGCCAACCCGTTGAAGCATAAGGAATGGTATGCCTTACGATAACGTTTACAGTGAAAAGCGCACGCCCGGTGCGCTACGTACCGTGTGGCGTAAATTCTATGGTGACACCACGGCAATGATTGGCCTGTACGGCTGTGGCGGGCTGGTATTGCTGTGCGTCTTTGGCTCGTGGTTTGCGCCTTACGGTATCGATCAGCAGTTCCTCGGCTATCAGCTGCTGCCGCCCTCGTGGTCACGCTACGGTGAAGTCTCCTTCTTCCTGGGAACAGACGATCTTGGGCGCGACGTATTAAGCCGACTGTTAAGCGGAGCGGCCCCCACCGTCGGCGGGGCATTTGTGGTAACCCTTGCGGCGACGATTTGTGGGCTGGCGCTGGGGATCTTTGCCGGTTCAACGCACGGGCTGCGCTCGGCGGTGCTCAATCACATCCTCGACACCCTGCTCTCTATTCCGTCTCTGCTGCTGGCGATTATCGTGGTGGCGTTTGCCGGGCCGCATCTCTCCCATGCCATGTTCGCCGTCTGGCTGGCCATTCTGCCGCGCATGGTGCGTTCGGTTTACAGCCTGGTGCATGACGAGCTGGAAAAAGAGTACGTTGTCGCGGCCCGCCTGGACGGTGCCACTACGCTCAACATTTTATGGTTTGCCGTACTGCCAAACATTGCCGCCGGGCTGGTCACCGAGATCACCCGCGCCCTGTCTATGGCGATTCTGGACATCGCGGCGCTCGGTTTCCTCGATCTGGGCGCGCAACTGCCCTCGCCTGAATGGGGCGCCATGCTGGGCGATGCGCTGGAACTTATCTACGTGGCCCCCTGGACGGTTATGCTGCCGGGCGCCGCCATTATGGTGAGCGTGCTGCTTATTAACCTTCTGGGTGACGGTATTCGCCGTGCCATTAACGCGGGGGTGCAATAATGCCGCTTCTTGATATCCGCAACCTCACCATCGAATTTAAGACCGGCGAAGGCTGGGTTAAGGCCGTTGATCGCATCAGCATTACGCTTGCAGAAGGCGAAATTCGCGGCCTCGTGGGTGAGTCAGGCTCGGGGAAAAGCCTTATCGCCAAAGCCATTTGCGGGGTCGCGAAAGACAACTGGCGCGTCACCGCCGATCGTATGCGTTTTGACGATATCGACCTGCTGCGCCTCTCGCCGCGCGAGCGCCGTAAGCTGGTGGGTCACAACGTCTCAATGATCTTCCAGGAGCCCCAGTCCTGCCTCGATCCGTCCGAGCGCGTGGGCAAACAGCTGATGCAAAACATTCCCGGCTGGACCTATAAGGGCCGCTGGTGGCAGCGCTTCGGCTGGCGTAAACGCCGCGCCATTGAATTGCTTCACCGGGTCGGGATTAAAGATCATAAGGATGCGATGCGCAGTTTCCCTTATGAACTCACCGACGGCGAATGCCAGAAGGTGATGATTGCCATCGCCCTCGCCAACCAGCCGCGTCTGCTGATTGCGGATGAACCCACAAACGCGATGGAGCCGACTACCCAGGCGCAGATCTTCCGCCTGCTGACGCGCCTGAATCAGAACAACAACACCACCATTTTGCTCATCAGCCACGACCTGCAAATGCTCAGCAAATGGGCGGATAAAATCGACGTGATGTACTGCGGGCAGACCGTTGAAACCGCCGTCAGCGAAGAGCTGGTCAACACGCCTCACCATCCGTACACGCAGGCGCTGATCCGCGCGATCCCTGATTTTGGCAGCGCGATGCCGCACAAGAGTCGTCTGAATACGCTGCCGGGCGCGATCCCCCTGCTGGAATCGCTGCCGATTGGCTGTCGCCTGGGTCCTCGTTGCCCCTATGCTCAACGCAAATGCATTGAAACGCCGCGTCTGTCGGGAGCCAAAAATCATCTTTACGCCTGTCATTTCCCGCTGAACATGGAGAGAGAGTGAAATGGTCGAAACCTTACTGGAAGTCCGTAACCTGAGTAAGACCTTTCGCTATCGTACCGGGCTGTTTCACCGTCAGACCGTAGAGGCGGTTAAGCCGCTGAGCTTTACGCTGCGCGAAAAACAGACTCTGGCAATCATCGGTGAAAACGGGTCAGGGAAATCTACCCTGGCAAAAATGCTCGCCGGGATGATTGAACCCTCAGCGGGGGAAGTGCTGATAGACGATCATCCGCTGGCGTTCGGGGATTACTCTTTCCGTAGCCAGCGCATCCGCATGATTTTTCAGGACCCGTCTACATCCCTCAATCCCCGACAGCGCATATCGCAAATTCTGGATTTCCCGCTGCGCCTGAATACCGATCTGGAGCCCGAAGCGCGCCGCAAGCGCGTGTTCGAAACCCTGCGCATGGTTGGGCTGCTGCCCGACCACGAAAGCTATTACCCGCACATGCTCGCGCCCGGCCAGAAACAGCGTCTGGGGCTGGCGCGCGCCTTGATTTTGCGCCCGAAGGTCATTATCGCCGACGAGGCGCTTGCCTCACTGGATATGTCGATGCGTTCGCAGTTAATTAATCTGATGCTGGAATTGCAGGAAAAACAGGGTATCTCTTATATCTACGTCACCCAACACCTCGGCATGATGAAGCACATCAGCGACCAGGTGATGGTCATGCACCAGGGTGAAGTGGTCGAGCGTGGAAGCACGGCGGACGTGTTGGCCTCCCCGCTTCATGAACTGACTAAGCGACTGATTGCCGGGCATTTCGGTGAAGCATTAACGGCTGACGCGTGGCGAAAAGACAGATAACCACGCCTCAAAAGAGTGGTCGGATTAACTAAGCACGCGACACGTGATATTATCGCCGCGTTTTAACGACGATTGTCCAGACAAGATGACGATCGCCACAACAATGAATATAAGGATTAAAGCTATGGGTTTTCTTTCCGGTAAGCGCATTCTGGTGACCGGCGTTGCCAGCAAACTGTCCATCGCATA
>Ga0207655_1000265_pt1 | contig 82027 bp, 92 predicted proteins | sample KBSM44metaG_FD_184398 | JGI IMG/M metagenome (GOLD analysis project Ga0207655, IMG submission 184398) | Miscanthus rhizosphere microbial communities from Kellogg Biological Station, Michigan, USA - KBS M4-4 metaG (SPAdes) (version 2) | ecosystem: Host-associated > Plants > Roots > Rhizosphere >... | reverse complement strand
TTCGCCTCCGTGCCCGCTCTGCGGCAGCAAAACCGCCCTGCGCAGGAGCCCTAAAGGAGAATTCCGCAGCTGTACTCGCTACCCGGAATGCAAAGGCATCATCAGTCTGGATACTGGCAGGCGTAAAAGCTCAGGCAGAGCTAAGTCGCCAAAAACAAAAAAGAATTAACCCGTGTTATCCGATTGCGGGCGGGTAGCGCCTTTGTTATTGTGACGCCGGCTCTGAAGCCGCACCCCGTGACTGCGGGCTCCGTCAGCATCTAATGCATGTGCTGCCGGAATACAGTCTGGCCGCCCCCTACTACCTGTGCGGGAGGCGGCAAGGCACGAAAACTCCGTGAAACCCGTGCCGGGAGCTGAACACGCCAGCGGAGCAACTGCCTCAGGCAGATTAACTTAAGGTCGATGGTGCAGACCCCGATGGCGGTGCCGAGAGGTGCCGCTTTTTATTATCCGCGCACTGATGAATTTTTATACGTAGCCAGATTGACAAGCGCTGCGTGTACGTGAAAGATAAAGAGGCTAAACGTTGTCCTTCCGACAACTGCCAATGTTCCGGTGATTTGAGAGGAACGCCTTCGGGTAATCACATGCCAATGCCATCATAACCTGAGAGATGGCGCTTTCGGGCGGTTCAAACCTGTTAACCTTTGCAAACAGGGACCTGTATACCAGGTTAAGGTCCACTTCACTAATACAGCCTGTCGGCAATTACTTGCTGACCCCATGCGGGAAACTCTCTCCCGCACGGGACTGATGTTTCTCCGCACCCTGTTTCGTGTTACTCCGGAGATCACATCATGACTGCAACTGCAAACACCCCTGCTTCAAACAACACTGACTCTGCTGGCTCTGCCACTACCGGCAACAACCAGAAAGAGTATTTCAACCTTAACGTCAGTGGTATCGGCTACCTCAGTTCGATTCGTCGTCTTGAGGGGCAAAAAGGTGAATTTACCTGCGCCGTTATCAATGCCCTGACCGGACCAACTGACAGTGCATCCTATACCCGCTTCGACATTACCGTTGCAGGTAAAGAGCAGACCTCACTTATTAACCGCTGTCAGAAAGCCGTTGATGAAGAGGAAAAAGTCCTGATTGGATTTGTACTCAGTGGTCTTAAAGCCGACGTTTTTACCCTGCAAAGCGGTGAGCATGCCGGTGAATCCCGCCCCTCACTGAAGGCTCGCCTGATAAAGGTTGAGTTCATCAAAAAGGGACAGGTCGTTGTTTACAAGGCTCCTAACGCTTCCCAGACGCCAGAAACCGGTCCAGCCGCTCAAAAGGCTTACGATCCGGAATCTTTCTAAGCGTCACGGACACACCGCCGGAACACATCCCGGCGGGTGTGTTCCTCTCAACACCATTTCTAAGAGGAATTCATTATGTCCGCACGCGGCGTCAACAAAGTTATCCTGGTCGGCAATCTCGGTCAGGACCCCGAAGTTCGTTACATGCCAAACGGAACTGCAGTGACCAGTCTTTCTCTGGCCACCTCAGAAACATGGCGTGACAAACAGACCGGTGAAAACCGGGAAAAAACCGAATGGCATCGCGTCGTGCTGTTTGGAAAGCTGGCTGAAATAGCCGGTGAATACCTGCGTAAGGGTTCACAGGTTTATATCGAAGGCAAACTCAGAACACGTGAATGGCAGGATAGCGAAGGTACTAAACGCTATACGACCGAAATCGTGGTTGATGTAAATGGAACGATGCAGATGCTGGGCGGGGCTAAAAACAGCACCAACACCAGTGGAAACAATAAGCCTTCAGGCCAGCAAGATGGATGGGGTAAGCCACAACAGCCTCAGCCTTCTCAGGCACAACAGTCGGCTCCGAGTAATCCGGCGAACGAGCCGCCAATGGACTTTGACGATGACATACCGTTCCTCGGACACGGTTATGGCGTCTGTCGTAAGGCCATTTACGCAATTTCGTAAAGGATTCATTAAGTTATACCATCAGGAGCGCCAGTTTGACTGGCGCTTTTTTATTCACCATAATCGAGCCATGCACGGGGTAAAACGTTTATGCCCGTTATACTCAGAGTACGCGGATTCAAATTTTTCTTTTATTCAAACGAAGGTAACCCCCTCGAACCTGCTCATATCCATGTTCGCAGTGCTGAGGGCGAAGCCAAATTCTGGACGCAGGGTGAAGTCCGGCTGAGCACTAATGATGGATTCGATTCCATAACGCTCAGAGAGTTAACAAAGCTGGTTAAAGTTAACCAGACGCTTTTTGTGGAGGCCTGGAATGACTATTTCAGCTAAAACGGTAAGGTTCGACGAAAGTACCATGTGGGTTGAGCTGAGCGATGGCAGAACGATGGGAGTGCCACTTGTCTGGTTTCCAAAACTTCTCAACGCATCAGAACGAGACAGAAACGACTTTGAGCTGAGTAAGCGTGGCATTCACTGGGATGTGCTCAATGAGGATATATCAGTGGATGGCCTGCTGGCTGGCCGGGGTGACGTAACCCATACCCCTCATCATGTTGCATAATAATTCAAAAACCAGAACGCCAGCTGATGCTGGCGTTTTAATTTAAGTCTTAAAACACAAATTCTTTTAAATTAGTTTAATGGCAGTCAGAAATAAAATACGCAGGCTGTTCCCCCTGAAATAAAACCATCCCGATGGCAGTAAAGTCTTTATGAATAAAAGGAGAAGTTTTATTTAGCATGACCCTCCGACTAAGGCCTGTGAATGTCAGCCCTTCTGAAAAGCATATTTTCACCCGAACCTCCGGTTTTCCGCTGGAGCTCAACATTTGCTTTGTGAGCAATCAGACCAGCGGACATGCATGCTTAATCAACAGGTTTAAATGCACGGTTAAGTTCAGCAATACCTTGATGATTAATTTCTTCATCTGCTTCATCAACAGCCCTCGAAATGGTCAGCAGGCTCTGAAATTCACTGAGCAGGAGCGCGGCATCAGACTTCAGCAGGTCATCGCATTCGGCAGAGTCAATAACCGTATTAATCGCCTTATTGGCGCTTTCAATCATTTCGGTCACGCCACCTTCTTTACTGACAGCAAGAACAAGCGCGCTAATGAGAAGAGACTGCGCCTCAACGCGGGCTGTTAACTGCTTCATACCTGCATCGATGTGCGATATTTTAGCCAGCATGCTGAGTACAACGTTTTTCATTATATCCTCCTTAAAGTGAAGATTAGCTTTTTAAAATGAGCTGTTCAGCACTCTGCTGTTCAGGCGAGACCGCCATGTTCAGTCCGCAATGACCAGTACAATCGGGCTGAACGCGTCAATTGAGTCTTTTTAACGGAAGCCCGACTGCCTCGATGCGCAGGAAACGGTCACAGAACATCAGGCTTTATGATTCCCCTGTGAGGGCAAAGCCTGAACGATTTTCTCCTGAACATGCCTTATACCGTCACGCAGACTGGCGAGCGTTTCAAACGGAATGCCCATTTCACAAATCATCGCAGCAGGCACCCCGGCGGCCCGGCTTTCCAGTTCACGGCCTGCTCCGGTCAGGCGGATAATCACCCTGCGTTCATCATGACCGGTGTCGCGCATGCGGCTGATGAAGCCTGCCTGTTCGAGTCGCTTCAGCAGGTGGCTTAGCGTACCCGTGTCCAGCTGCACGCGCTGACCTACCTCAGATACCGTGATACCGTCCTTTTCCCACAGTACCAGCAGCGCCAGATACTGCGGATAGGTCAATCCGAGGGGCTTCAGATGCGGCTGGTAAAGCTTTGTCATGGCCAGCGAGGCTGAGTAAAGCGCAAAGCAGAGAAACTGCTCCAGATTCTGGGGCTGAGTGTTATTACTTTCACTTTCGCCACTGAGGTTTGTCATGCCGGTGCTCCTGATGAGGTTGAAGTCCGGCAAGCGTTCGGTAAATCGTATGATGCGAAAGACGCAGGAAAGCCGGAAAAAAACAGAATATCACGGGCAGGTACCGGCACCTTAAACCGTTGCCAGACTAATCGTGACTGCAATATTATCGACATCAATTAAGTTGCGTTCAATTTATTTTGTAAAGCCTGTGGAGTCTACCCCTGTTGCAGCCGATAGAACCTGACAGTGACAATCACACCCAGGGAAAATAATGAAGGTTTCAACACGTCTTGCTACAGGCTTTGGTTTACTTGTTCTGCTTCTGGTTATCTGTACCGGGACCGCCCTGCACGCGCTGACCGAGGCGCAGCGCGGCATGAATGATGCGATAAACAATAAAATGAAACGGTTTGCGATTGTTCTGGATATGCGCGGCGACATTCGTGACATGGCGATTGCTGCGCGCAACCTCGCGCTGCTGACCGATGAGAAAGAATCCCGTCCGGAGTGGGAGCGCATGACGACCCAGCGGCAGAAATATATTCAGGAGCGTGAGCACCTTGTTGACAGCATGGCCCACAACGTCAGTGAGCAGGGCAAAAACGCGCTGGCTGAAATACTGGCGGCAGAAGATGCTGCTCTGCAGACGCTGATGACGGCCGGCAAAATGGGGCTGGAGAACCGTCAGCAGGAAGCGACCGCTTACCTGATGAAGACTGCGCGACCGGCGCAGCAGAAGTTACTGAAAGCCCTTAACCAGCTGACCGACATTCAGAGAACACTGACGGTAAATACGGTCAGTGAAACCAGCGAGACCGTGTCCCGGACCCGGGCGCTACTGGTTATTCTGACACTGCTGTCTGTACTGACCGCCGTGGCGGGTTGCCTGATTGTCAGCCGCAGCCTGATGCGACAGTTGGGCGGTGAGCCGGTTCAGGCTCAGGCGCTGGCCGCCGCTATCGCTGCCGGCGACCTGACAGGACCGGTTACGCTGCGCCGTAACGACACAACCAGCCTTCTGGCTTCACTGGATGGTATGCAGGCGAACCTTCGCGGCCTGGTGTCGCAGATTAAAGATTCGTCCGCCTCCGTGGCGCTGGCCGCCGATGAAATTTCACAGGGCAACACGGAGCTGTCATCACGCACTGAGCAACAGGCTGCCGCCCTGCAGGAAACGGCTGCCAGCATGGAGCAGCTCTCAGCTACTGTGAAAAGTAACGCGGCCGGCGCCCGGCAGACGGCAGATTCGGCCCGCGAGACCGCGCAACTGGCCCGCAGCGGCGAAACCGACGTGAAGCGCATGTCAGACACCATGCATGATATCTCAGTGAGTGCAGCGAAGGTGCGCGACATCACCTCCGTGATTGAGAGCATCGCGTTCCAGACCAATATTCTGGCCCTGAACGCCGCGGTCGAAGCGGCGCGTGCAGGTGAAGACGGACGCGGCTTTGCAGTGGTTGCCGGAGAGGTCAGGACGCTCGCGCAGCGCAGCGCTACGGCCGCGAAAGACATTAAAACCCTGATAGAGCAGGCCGTCACGCAGGTGGAGAGCGGCGTCACAGTGGCCTCGTCAACCGGGCAGAGCATCCTGAAAATTGTCGGTATGGTAGGCGAGCTGGCCGAATCCATGGATGAACTGTCGCTGGCGTCCTCGGAGCAGATGCAGGGTATCTCACAGGTCAGCATTGCCGTGAGCCAGATGGATGGCGTCACTCAGAATAACGCGGCGCTGGTCGAGGAGTCTTCTTCCGCTTCACAGTCCCTTTCAGAGCAGGCCCACACCCTGCGCAACATGGTGGAGACGTTTAAGGTATGAGTCACGGCACAGACAACGAACGGGAAGCCGTACAGATGTACGAGACACTTAGCGCCATGAAGGAGCGGGTGGACTTCATGGTAAACCAGCTTATTCGGGGAAATTACCTCACGTCGTCAACATTTGCCAACAACCTGCTTCACCTGAACCGGGCCTTTGAGCCGATACATGCCCAAATGGCGGTGCCGGGTGTTATGGAGCTACTCCTCCGGGAAGACGTCCTGCTTGCTGCTGACATGATTGCCACGGGCGCGCAATTGCGATGATGAATAATTTTCTCGTCTGCGTCACTGGTCAGGGTGGGGACGGACTGCCAGGCAAAACTAAAGTAATACTTTAAGCATTCCAGCCTTCCCGATTCAGCCTGCACAGGCTTTAACGCCAGAAACGGCCCGACAGGCACTGCCGGGCCATTTCGCTCAGGGTACTATACTTTAAGGACATTCGCTTTACGGAGGCTTCATGGGTTCCAGAGTGGATACTAGGGAAAAGGCATTTGAACTGACGGGCATCGTTACCTCGCAACTGCTCAGCATAAAAGACGGCGTAATGAGAGAAGACATTATTTCCGCGCTGAACCGCCTCAGTCAGGAAACCAGTGACTGGGCGGTGCGGGCAGGCTGCGTAAAGGCCGTTAAGATGATGAGAAGCAGGGGGAACTGACTCATCCTGAAGCACCACCTGCAGTGTGTGTATGAGCGAAGGGTCTATCGTTATCAGTGGGAGATGAACAGTCCTGAGGTTCCTCTGCCATAAGCAGTTTTTCCTTTAACCGCGTCATATTGCCCGTCCCCCGCACTGTGCAGGAATCCCCCGGTCTGTCTGATTGCATCCTGAATGGCCTGCCGACGGGCATCGCTGGTTTCAGTTTTAAGCATCCTTTTTAGCTGAGCCGACAGCGTTTCTGTACTGACTTCAGCGTCATCATCAAGCAGTGCTAACAGGGCTTCTCCAATGACAATGTTGATGCTCTCTTCTTCAATTCTGAACATATAAACCTTCCTTTTTCCTGGCTGTAAAAGTCCATTTAGGCGGACAAGTGGCATTGCTGTGGAGCGGTATTTCTTTTGTTTGAATTTTAATCTACACCCCAGCTCCCGAAAGTTATAATTAAAAATGGCCCTGAATGTATCCAGAAATGCTGTTGAGTCGCTAAGACTCAAGGGTGATGGCATTGCACTAAGAATACTGGTTGGCTGTAATCCACTAATCAGCCTTAAACCCTCAGGTGATAACATTGTCCTGCCATGAAATTGCTGTTATGGCATTACGTAGCAGGCCGCAGAGATATATCAGTAAAGGGTGAAAACCGAATGTCCCAAAAAGATGCCTCAGGCGGTTGGTTCCCCTTTTACATTGTACAGAGCGCTCTTTGCGGAGAACGCCATTAACCTGGTTATTCTCACAAAGGTATGAAAGAGCAAGCGGCTAATCTCTCCCTCCGAAAATTTTTTGTTCAGTTCACGATCAGAGTTTTGAATTGTCCCGTTTCACGCTACGGCCAGAATAACAGTCCTGATTAAGACTATTCCTGGGGTGGAACCTGATGGCAGTACCTTCCGGACAGGCCGCTAAACGTGCCGGCATCATTGCCTGCACTGTGATGCTGGCAGGCTGTGTGAATACAGCCGCGACAGACACCGCGTCGGTGTATTCCCGCAGCCGCACGCCGGCCCGGTTTGATGATATCTACCGCAACCGCTCGCCTGAGGTGGTGCGCTACGATCGCTATACCCTTGTCAGCACCCGCCCTGCCGATGCGCAACTGGACCCGCTGAATCAGGTTGTCGATATCACTATGCCGGCGCAGCTGGTCAGCACGGTCGGTGAAGGATTCCGCTATCTGCTGCTGGAGTCAGGCTATTCACTGTGTTCAGCAACGAGCGCTGCGTTTTCCGAACTGCTCAGCCGTCCGCTGCCCGCTGTTCAGCGCACCATCGGCCCGCTGAAGCTCAGCGAAGCGCTTCAGGTTGTCGCGGGTCCCGCCTGGCGTCTGAAAGTGGACGAAGTAAACCGTGAGGTCTGCTTCGAACTGCGCGACCAGTACCGCAGTTTTTCAGCGCCGGCTGTCAGCCTTCCGGCCATTCGCCCAGCGGTCAGCGCCCCGGTATCTAAGTCCTATACAGCCCCGGTTATGCAGACTAAAGCCGTATCAGTTCCGACACCTGCATCCGGGCTTTCCAGAAACCCTTTCACCGGCGATGTGGTCACACCATCAGGGCTTAAACCGCAGAGCCTCAGCGTTCCCTCGCCGGTACTGCAGCAGAGTCAGTCGTCAGTAACCTCAGGCAGTTTACCGGCCTCTTCACAGAAGCCGGCCTCTTTAGCTTCAGGGGGAACCGCAGCTGCTGCGCATACCCCGGCTCAGCAGAATCACGGCGTCATCACGCCGGCAGCCGTTAAAACCAAAACTGCCCCCCTGACTACAGTGAATGCCACGCCGAAAGCGTCTTCAGTCGTGCATCAGCAGCCGTCCACGGCTGTCACACCGGCACCCGCTGCGGACAGCCGCATCGTACCCACTTATTCGACGGGCACGCCGGTAACGCCGCCTGCCACGGGGCAGACCTGGCGGGCTGAGCCGGGCACCACGCTTAAAGAAGCGCTCACCGCCTGGACGGCAAAAGCGCCCTGCGCCAATGGCGGCAACTGGGTCCTGATCTGGCCCGTCACTCTGGATTACCGCATCGATGCCCCTCTGGTGTTTCACGGCAATTTCGAGTCGGTTCTGGTGCAGGTATTTGACCTGTACCGCCAAGCTGAAAAGCCGCTGTTTGCCGAAGCCAACCGCATTCAGTGCCTGGTGTCCGTCAGCGACACCCCCACGCCCGGAGGGCGCTGAAATGGGTTTTGCCATGCCGGTTATCGCGCTGGCCATGTTCTTCTGGCTGATGGCCAGTGACGCCCAGCGCCGTAACTCTGACGTTGTCACGCAGTCAGTGACCGTGGCCGCGCCCGCCCGGCTTGCCACCGACATGCTGCGTACGGCTGATGCGGTGAACGACTGGCGGCATGGCCGCTCAGTGGGTGACGGACCGGTTTCGCCGGCAGCGACCGGCATGATGCCGCCCCCTGATTCACGGGTTCAGAGTGTCATCCAGAACGGCAGGCTGTGGGTGTGGGTCGCTGATACGCCGGGCGTTTATGCCGCGCTCCGTAATCAGTCGACATCCTCTGCGCTGGCGCTGACCGTTTCGGGAGGCCGTCTTCGTATGTATGACGGCACCGACATGAATCTTTCCCTTCCGTCCGGCGTGACGGAGGGGAGCATTGTTTACCTTAACTGAGGAGCAGCGGATGTCGCGCACCCCATTAAAAATGACGCTGCTGGCCATGGCCGTGCTGCTCTCTGCGTGCTCGGTCAGAGATGTGGCCACCATTGAAAAAGACAACAATACGCAGGGCGACACGGCGCAGCGGATACTGCAGAGCCGCCTGGATATGTCGCAGCCGGCTGTCGTGTGGGCGGACAAGCCCTGGGTGAACCTGAAACCCATACAGTCAGCTATCGCGGCGCCGGACGACGTCAGAATGCCACCCTGTCCGGTGTATTTTAACAGTCCCGAAGGGCTGACGCTGCCGCAGATAGCCAGCCGCATTAATGCCCTCTGTGGCTTCCGGGTTTACATCTCGCCGGAGGTGTCCGCTGCGCTGCTGCAGTCCGCCGGTGGCAGCGTCGTCACGTCACAGATGAGCGGCCGCCTCCCGGCACCGGACGACAACGGTCGGGTGCCGCTGTCACAGATGGGTATGCCGGCGCAGCCCGCTGTCATGTCAACGTCTGAACCTGTCCTGTTCCAGGGAACGCGGTTTCAGGGCGATGCGCAGGAAGCCCTGAACATTGCCGCCAGTACGCTGGGCCTCTCCGTTCGCCGCACAACGGGGCGTGTGGATTTCTTTATTCAGGACACGCGCACCTTTCAGCTCGCCATACTCAATACCAAAGTCGACAGCTCCGCGTCTATCACCTCCGGGGCGGGTGCTCAGCTGGGCAACCAGAGCGGAACAGGCGGCACCAAAGGCGACGTCAGTTCGAATCAGAAAACCAACTACGGCATGAAGAGCGACCTCTATAACGATATCCGCAAAACGGTCGAGCAGATACTCACGCCAAAAAGCGGCCGCTACTGGCTGTCTGACGCTACCGGCACGCTCAGCGTGACTGACACGCCTGACGTACTGGACAGGGTCGGCCGTTACATTGATTACCAGAATCAGGTCCTGCACCGTCAGGTACAGCTGACACTGCAGATAGTCCGTTTCACCCAGACCAAAAATGTCGACAGGGGGCTGGACTGGGGGCTGGTTGCCAGAACGGTTTCCGGCCTGGGCGCGAGTATCGGCAGCACCTTTACCGGTGCCCCGGCCAATGCGGGGAGCTTTGGTCTGTCCATCCTGAACAGCGCAACCGGCGGGGCTGAGAAATTTTCCGGCTCACAACTCATGATCAGAGCGCTTGAGCAGCAGGGTACGGTCACGATGGCCCTTAACCAGACCGACCCGACGGCTAACCTGACACCGGTGGCCTACCAGTTATCCAACAATACCGGGATGCTCAACAGCTCAAGCTCCACGGCGGTGGCCAACGTAGGGGTGACGTCCAGTCAGAGCGTATCCAGTATTACCACCGGCCTCTTCATTACCATGCTGCCTTTTGTGCAGGCAAATGGCGATATCCAGCTGCAGTTCGCCTACAGCTACACCACGCCGCCCGATATCAAGAGTTTTATCAGCAAGGACGGCAATACCCGTAACGACGTCGCCAATACCGCAACCGAAGGACTTGCGCGCAAGGTCAACCTTCGAGCGGGTCAGACGCTGGTACTTACCGGCTCAGATCAACAGAACGCATCCTCAGATAAGCAGGGCACCTTTTCGCCTGAAAATTATCTTCTGGGCGGCGGTCAGAGCGGCGCGAAGAGCCGTTCCACGCTCATCATTATGATTACGCCGGTTTTGCTGGGACAATAACGATGAAAATCAAAAAGAAAGTGTCAATTCATCTCAGATCCGGCGTAACGGTCAGAGACAGAAAAAACCGCCGCGAATGGGTGGCCGGCATGGAGTGGGAGGAGGCACAGTCCGGTATTCAGTGGCTTCGCCACGGCAGCCGTGCTGCGGACACGCACTACCGGATTCAGGGAGCTCGTCCGCATGCTCTGGTGGGTAATGTTTCCCCGGGCCGGACCCGTAGCGGCCTGTACTCTCTGGCTCTGGCGTTTCAGCTAAAAGAAAGCGGCAATGCCTGGGGCATATACCGGCTGAGCCGTGAGCATGACAGCTGGGTGTTTCTTGCCATAAGCAACGGACATCTTTCGGTCATGGGCGACTTCACAGGCACCCGTGCTGATGCAGAGTCCGCCGCCAGAAACTTCCTGCATTTTAACGATTCCGAATCGGGTGAATTCCGTTGTGTTGCAGCAGCGGATGAGAATACTGATGTTCTGTCTGTTACCTCAGGCCTCACACGCGCTCAGCTTAAACGCTGCCGTCTCCGCCGTCGCCTGAGCCCGGCGGAAGTCGCACTCCCTTCACTGTTGCTGATGGTGTTGCTTTATGCCGGCTGGTATGCCAAAGACACCCTCAGCGAACGGGCGAGACAGGCCGCCGATGAAGCCGCGTTCCGCGCAAGGATGGCCATGACGCCGGCAAAACCTGTGCTGCCTGCCTCAGCGCCGCATCCGTGGGCGCATCAGCTGCCGGTGCCTGTGATGCTCAGCTTCTGCTGGCTGACGCGTGAACCGCTGTACGCCTCTGTTGCCGGCTGGCGCGTTTCAGATGCGGAATGCATTCCGAAGGGCATCCGCCTGCGCTACACCGCCACGCCGGGCGCCACGGTGAGCGATTTTGCCAGACGCGTCAAGGAGTTGTTCGGCCTTGATGCGGTTTTCAACCTTCAGGAAGGCGGCAAAAACGGGGATGTGTTTATCCCTGCCAGGGTTAGCCCTGCGGAGTTTGAAGACGAAAAGCTGCCGGGTACTGATGTGCTTCTGATGCGCTTCATCTCTCACCTGCAGCGGCGAAACATTGATGTGAAGTTTGATGAAGTTAAGCCGCCTGTTCTCGCCCCCGGGCAGGAAATGAAAACAGCACCGCAGGACTGGCGGGAATTCACCTTCATCATTAACTCCCGCCTGCAGCCCGAGCTGCTGTTTCAGGGGCTGGATGCGACGGGGATTCGTCTGACGAGCGTGGCCATCACCATGAACGAGCAGGCGAAGTTCAATTACACCATTAAGGGGAGCGTTTATGCGCAGAAATAGCCCTGCCGTTATCTGTCTGCTGCTGTCATGGACGCTGATGCATCACGCTCAGGCAGCAGACAGCGGCTCTCTTCCGCCCAACGTCACCCTGGGTGAGCTGGAATCCGCTCAGGCGCAAAACCTGCTGCTTGAGCAGAGGGTTCAGACGGCGCGACTGCAGCAGCAACTGCGGGAGAGCCAGACGCCCGTCGCGTCTGCGCCAGCGCTGTCAGCCGTCGTTCCGCCGCTCTCCTCTTATCCGCAGGCGGGGCAGATGCCGTCATCATCCTCACAGGTAAAAGAGAGCAGCTCAGCGAACACTAAGTCTGCCGGCATCCGGCTGGTCGAGATTTACGGCAAGCCCGGCCAGCTCCGCGCCCGCCTGCTGTTGCCGAGCGGCGGTATCGCCGAGGTGGTGAAGGGCGACCAGATCCCCGGTACGGCAAAGCGTGTCACGGCCGTGACCGAAACGCTCGTGCGTCTCAGTGACGACACCGAACTTTCATTCTGAGGTGACCATGAAACCGGCTAAAGAAATTGCTGACTTTGTGTTTGCAGAACAACACCCGATCCAGGGCGTCACACTGCTGATTGATAAAAACCGCCGTCAGGACCCGGCCATACAGCGCTGGGCCATGGATATGGCTAAACAGCACCCCGGGGCAAAAACGGAATTCGTTACACTCAGTGAACTCAGCCAGCGCCGTGAAAGCGCCGTTGCTCAGGGGCTGGTTGTCACTGAAAACGACCTCGACAAAAAAGACGTGAGTCGCTCCCAGGATAAGGTGCTGAGTTATTTCAGCCTCGCGTATGAACTTCATTCCTCAGATATTCATTTTGAGATTAGTGCAGACCGCAAACTCACCATTATCAGGATGCGCATCCACGGTGAGCTTGAGGTGATTGATGAGCTCACCGATGAGGAAGGAATTACCCTCGTCTCAACGGTATACATTTCCATGTGCGATGTCCGCGAACAGTCTTTTTACATGGGGCGTGAGCAGTCGGGCCGTGTTGACGCGAAGTTTGCACGTCAGGCCGGGTTATACGGGGCACGTTATGAGCATCGCGCCACGCCTGACGGGCTGTTTGTCGTCATGCGTATGATCCCAGATGACAGCAAAAATATGCCAACGCTGCCTCAGCTTGGCTTCCTGCCCGGGCAAATCGGGATTGTAATGCAGATGCTCCGCCTGCCCTCGGGTATGGTGCTTCTTACGGGGCCAACCGGCTCAGGCAAGAGTGCCAGCATGCGCTCGTTCTGTGATCTGTGGATGAAACTGACGGGCGGCAAAAAGCTGCTGCTCACTCTTGAGAACCCGACCGAAGGCCTGATGCCCGGCGCCATTCAGACGCAGGTTATGCCCGATGACAATAGTCCCGAAGCCATCAGCCGGGCGTGGAATAACGGCAATGCCTCTTCGCTCCGACTCGATCCGGATGCGCTGGGAACGGGTGAAATGCGTGACCTCTATTCCATCCTTGCAGCAATTTATGCCTGCGAGACAGGCCACCTTTTTTTCTCAACGCTGCATACCAAAACCCCAATCGGTGCCCTCCGGCGCATGGAGCTCTTCGGCATTGATCGCCGTCTTCTGGCTGACCCTTCCCTCATCGTCGGGCTGATAGGTCAGCGACTGGTGCCCCTGCTCTGCGAGAACTGCAAAATCTCCTGGTCCGATAAAATGCCTGAGCTCAACATGGAGACCCGTGAGCGACTGAAGAAATACTGCAACGTTGAAGGCGTCTGCACGGCACAGCAGCTTTTCTTTCGTAACCCTGAAGGTTGTGAATGCTGCAGAAAGGTCATTCCGTTCAATGGCCGGGTGGTCAGTAAAGGTGTAACCGGGCGCGCCGCAGTGGCAGAGGTCATGCGCACTGATGCCAGAATGATGAAAATCTGGCTGTCAGACGGGCCTGATGCCGCGCGTCTGGACTGGATCAAACGGGGGGGAATCTCACGCCTGATGCACCTCATGCGCTACCTTGCCGAAGGCAGGGTCGATCCGCTGGAAGCTGACCTGATTTGCCCCCTGGATGAAGACGAACACCTGCACAGCGAGGCGTCTCATGTCGCGTAATCTGCGTTTCAGGACAGAGCGGGGCATGTCCCTTTTTGAACGATGCCGTTATCACGCCGTGAGACTGACCTTCACCGGCGCACACCGTCAGGTGTTTTACGAGAACATGCGTTTTCTGCTGGAAAACCGCAAGCCGCTGGATATTTCCCTGAAAATGATTGGCGATGTACACACCAGTTTTGGTGAGAAGTGGCATCCCTATCGGGAACTGATCGAAGACTGTCTCGAAGGGCTCAGCGATAACACCCCGGGGCGGTCGCTCAGCGACGTGCTGGCCATATGGGTGCCTTACGAAGAAGCCGCGCTAATCACTGCGGGAATACGGACAGGGAGGATTCCTGTCTCCCTGTTACAGGCAGACAAACTCATCAGAGCCCGCCAGCGCATCCTTAATCAGGTGGTTTTTGCTTCTGTCTATCCGCTGGTCCTGGTTGTACTGGGTGGCAGTCTGCTGGGCGTCAATAACCTCGCGCTTGTTCCGATGCTGAGTAACATCAGCGACCCGGCAGGCTGGACGGGGGCTCTGGGCTTCATGAAAGATCTTTCGGACTGGACAGCTCAGTGGGGACCTGCAGCGGCATTTTCCACTGCCGCTTTGCTTGTGGCCAGCCTGTGGTCCCTTCCCCGTTGGCGCGGCAGACTGCGCCGCATCGCCGATAACTTTCTGCCCTGGTCTTTGTATAAGGATCTTCAGGGAGCGGTGTTTCTGATGAACACCGGTGCGCTTCTGGGTGCCGGGGTCCCTGAGCTTGAGGCACTGGAGCTTCTCAACGGTTTTGCTCCCCCCTGGCTGCAGGAACGCATAGAGGCCGCCATGGACGCCATGAGCGAAGGGAATTCTCTCGGCATGGCGCTGCGTGAGTGCGGCTATGACTTCCCGAGCCGTGAGGCTGTTAACTACCTGTCACTGCTTGATGACGGCAAGGGTTCGGCCGAAATGATCAGCAACTATGCCGACCGCTGGCTTGAGCAGACACTGAAACGCGTCGCCCGCAGGGCCAACACCATCAAATTTTTATCAATGCTCATGATTCTGGGGTTCTTTGCACTCATCATTCTGATGATTATGCAACTTCAGGATACAGGCTCTTTCAACCTTCGCTGAGGACATGCCATGTCTGTTTCAAACAATACCGTAAAAGTTCACCCGGACCGGGGCTGGGGGTTCGGTGAACAGGGTTATATCGTAATGGGGACTCTCCTCGTTCTTGCCATTGTGGTCGTAGCCGGCTGGAAACTAATGCACAGAAAAGACACCGCCGTTGAGGTCACCAGCCTGCAGACCATGCTGAGCAACGGCGTGGCCCTTAAAGGACGTAACGGATACGATTATTCCAGCGGTGCCTCCATGACAGGCATTCTTATTCAGAGAGATGGCGCACCGTCCGGTTATACCGTTCACGGCACGCCATCGTCTGGTACTGCCACCCTGACAAACAGTTACGGTGGTCAGGTCGTCATCGCCCCGGTTGCGGTCAATGGCTACAACAATGCGTTTTCAGTCACAACCCAGAGCCTCCCGCAGTCAGCCTGTATTGATGTTGCAACCGCTATGAACTCATCCGGCACCTCCAACACGCTGACCATCAACAGCACGGATCTCAGTAATGGTGCCAGCTCTGAGGCAATCGCACAGGCCTGTACCGCAGACAGCGGTCGCACCGGCAACAACACGATTGTCGTGACCCATAACGGCTGATGTGATGTCCCGCCCGGTGCTGGTTGTGATGATGTTTATGACGCTGTTTTGTGCCCGTGCGCAGGCATTCTGCTTTGACGCAGCGGGCGCTAAATACCATATCGATCCGCTTCTGATTAAGGCGATCGCGACAGGTGAGAGCAGCCTGCACGCGGCTATTACACACATTAATCGTGATGTGCGCACCGGGCGGGCACTCAGCACGGATTACGGACTGATGCAGGTGAACTCTTCGCATATTCCGTCGCTTGTGGCGCAGGGCTTTATCAGCAGCCCGCAGGATCTGCTGACGAAACCCTGCCTCAACGTACAGATAGGCACCTGGATACTGGCCTCGCATTTTCAGGTCTGTGGCATCAACTGGAACTGCCTGGGGTCGTACAACGCCGGATTTCGAAAAGACCGGCACGAAACCCGCGAGTCCTACGCCAACCGCGTTTATGCCATTTATAAAAAACTGCTGTTAAAAGAGCGGGGAATAAAACTGTGACACTGCTGACCCTGAGTATGCCCTGGCAGTTTACTGCCGCGCTGTTTCCTGTGTTTCTCTCACTGCTGAGCCTTATGGCCAGACACGTCCGTAAAAGCATCGGCCTGTATTACCTCCCCCGTAACCGGGGTGAAAATGAGGTCACCGCCGCTGCCGTCTGCTGGCTGTTTGCAGCGGCTGCCACGGCGGTCATCCTCTCTCCGCTTTCACAGCGACTGCCTGCGTTTTTTTTCATCCTGTTTCTCTTCAGGCTGACGCTGACCGATGCCCTGACGGGGTTGCTGCCGCGACACATGACCGTCAGTTGTCTGCTGGCCGGGCTGGCGGGCTCACTCTGGAAGCCCGTCAGTGAAGGTTCCGGCGCCGCGTTGTCTGTCCTGGCGGGTCACGCAGCTGCCTGCCTGGTGGTCCTCGTCATGGTCGGTGCCTTACGGCAGTTCAGTATTATGCGCGACGGCAGAGAAAACCCGGCGCTGGGCGACGTGTGGCTGGCTGGCGCTGTCACGGCCTGGCTTGGCTTTTCAGACGGCTGCTGGGCGATCGGAACAGGCGTTGTCATGTTTACACTCTGGCAGGCGCCGAAACGCCACACGGGCAAAGGCGGTCCGCTGGGGCCATGGCTGTCAGCGGGCGCCGTGACAGTGACCCTGATTCAGCTCTATCAACCCATTGTGGTCTGGTGAATAACATGCCTGCTCAAAAATCTCACGATCGTGGCTGGGCCATAGTCAGCACCGGGATTGCACTCATGGTTGTGCTTTATATGTCCGTCTGGGGCGGTTCACTGGTTCGCGACTGGAATGCGAGGCAGAACTGGCTCAGGAGCGCCACGCAGGTATCGCGGTTCACGCAGGCCGTGAAAAGCTACACGGGTCGCTACTACGATACGCTGTTGTCGACCGCGCCCGTTACGGTGACGCCGGCCATGCTGAAAAACACGGGTTTTCTGGAGCCGGGATTCACAGAAACCAACGATTATGGTCAGCAGTATCTGGCCACGGTGGTGCGTAATCCGTCCCAGAATAACCAGCTGCAGGCGCTGGTTTACACGCAGAACGGGAATCCGCTGCCCTTTATGGCCATGGATCAGATTGCCGTCAGTATTAACGCGGGGATGGGCGGCTACATCGATACAGCGGGCACCGTCACCGGCGCCCGGGGCGGCTGGTCGGCACCTCTTCAGACGTTTAACGCCAGCACCACGCCCGGCCATATTGCGGCGCTTCTGACTACGGACGACCTGGGCGCATCCCGTGCCGAAAGCGATCGGTTATACCGGTTTGCGGTAAACGGCAAACCGGACCTCAACACCATGCATACCAGTATCGATATGGGCGGAAATGACCTGAACAATACGGGCAATGTGAACGCGGCAAACGGCAATTTCAGCAGCAACGTCACGGCGAACGGCACCGTAACGGGTCAGGACGTTAATGCACGCGGCAACATGTCTGCCGGCAGCAACATCACGGCGAACGGCGATATTCGCAGTAACAGCGGTTGGCTCATCACCCGCGACGGTAAAGGCTGGCTGGATGAAGCGCACGGTGGCGGTTTTTACATGTCGGATAACGACTGGGTTCGCGCCGTTAACGATAAGAGCATTTACACCGGTGGCCAGCTTCAGGGCGGAACGGTCAGGTCAAACGGCCGGCTCTCCACGGGGGATGTCCTTCAGCTTGACGGGGTAAGCAGTCCCGGTGCGGGATGTGGGCCAAACGGTCTGGTCAGCCGCGACTGGAGTGGCGGCATACTCTCCTGCAAAGATGGTAAATGGGTGGGTATGAAATCAACCGGCCAGTACGCTGACCTGGGTTATATCACGGGGCAGTATAATGGCTATAACGGTCAGCCTTATACCATTACCGTTTATGCTTCAGGCGGCTCCCCGACTGTCCACAAAGAAGTGGGGGATGGTGGTGACTGCACTAACACTTACGATCTTACTGGCTACTCCGGAGGTAAGTATGTTGCACAGGCGCACGATAATAATCCGGGCTGGGCAAAAATGGGGTTTATCAGTTTTGAGGTGCCGGCTAATACCAGCTTCAGCATCGTTTCCAACCCCTTACCTGAATACGGATGTTCACCGGGCGCCTTCAGCGGCTTCATTTACCAGTGATGTCCGTATACAGAACGGGCGTGCAATAAAAGACCGCCCTCTGGCGGTCTGAGTTTCATACTGCTGACCGGGATACCCGGGGTTGCTCTTCTCTGATGTGTTCGTCGGGTGTTTCTGCCGTGTCGGCTATACCCGAATGGCCGGTATAGCCGCTGCGGTGCCAGGGCAGCGGCTTTACATGCGGAATGTCTCTGGCCATTGCGGCAAAGGTGACGAACATACACAGAGCTGCAAAACGGAATCCCGCTTTCATGTGCTTTCCTCCTCGCTGTTGAACAACCGGAACTATCCTGCAAAAAATTCCGTAAAGCTGCGTCAGTCAGATTTAAATCTCCTGAGTAGCCTGTAACGGATTCATAAATCTTTGAAAGCGGCTGATGAGTTAATCATCGCCAGTGCTGCGTTAATTTTGCACCTTATGGCTGCTCTGCTGTGCAGCCATAAGGAATTCACCGATGTCACTTTCCCATGCCTCACCTGATGAACTGGTTGCGCCCGTATCGGGTGCCAGCGTCACAACAGATGAGCCCGTTGTTTCTTTGCCAGCCCCTGAAAAACGCCCGCCCGACATACGGCGACTGTTGCGTCAGGGCGGTGCGGCCTTTGTGGTTATCGCTCTCCTCGCCACCCTGACGGCTTCAGCGGTCCTGCTTGTACGCGTGTCAAACCTGACTATCCGGGTTAATACCCTGGATGCCGCTTTCCGCAGCGGCGAGATTGGCCAGCTGTCTTCGAACGTTACCATCATGCAGGAAAAGCTGAAAACGCTGGAAAAACAGGTGTCAGCGCTTGCACCGGTGCAGGACAGAATCACCTCGCTGTCGACTGAACAGCTGAAACTCAGCACCCGCGTGAGTCAGCTCAGCGATGCCGGCCTCAGCGATCAGCAGTCTGTACAGCAGCTGCAGCAGCAGCTGGGTCAGCTCAGCCAGACGGTTCAGACGTCGGCTTCGGTCATTGAGGTGCTGAAACAGCAGGCCGAGGCGGCACCCAAAGCACCTGAGCCTGAAAAGGCATCACCGCAGCCGTCTCAGAAGGCGGCCCACTCCCCAAAAAAGGCTAAACGGTCAGTCCGGCACGCGGTGATGCCGGCTGCACCGTTTGAGCTGACCGGCATCGAACGTCGCGGCGGCCAGACCTTCGCCGTCGTCATTCCCCGTGGCGTCACCGTGATTTCCTCAATGCGCCTGCTCTCACCCGGGGACGGCTTTATGGGCTGGACCCTGCGTGCGCTTGAGGGCAACGCGGCGCTGTTCAGCGTTAACGGCAGTGCCGTTCGTCTTCAGGTTCAGTAAAAGGACAACTCATGAAAAAAACACTGACTGCAACACTCTTATTACTGCCTTTCTGGGCGCTGGCATCCACCGCGCAGACGCCGGCAGTGAACAGCCGTGTGGCGCCGCTTCAGGAAAACACCTCTTCCAGTCTGAGCACTCAGCAGCAGGCCGGGCAGTGGGGGTTGTCTGACAGTGACTGGAGTCGTTATCAGACGCTGATGAAGGGCGAGCGCGGGATCATGTCACCGGGACTGGACCCGCTCACGGCGCTCGGTGTGGAAACCGATAACAGCGCGGAACGTCGCCGCCTGGCTGAGTTATGGGTAAAACACGAATATCAGCGAACCGAGAAGGAGCTGGCTTTTCAGCGTGATGTTAACGCGGCCTGGCTTCGCCTCTATCCGGAAACGCTGGCGGTAAACATGGGCGCCAACGCGGCCGGCATTGCGCACGACACGCAGGGTCGCCTGGCGCTGTTCCTGAAGGAGAACTGCTCACGCTGTGATGCGCGCCTTGCCGCCGTTCTGGCTGATAACCGCCCCGTCGACCTGTATCTGGTCGGCATCGACAGCGATGACGGCCTGCGTGCCTGGGCCGTTAAGCACAACATTCCGGTAGAAAAAGTCCGCAGTCGTCAGATAACGCTTAATCACGACAATGGCCTGTGGTTCAGGTACGGCATGGGGCAGATGCCGGTCATTCTGCAGCAGGGGGAGACCGGATGGCAGGTCGCGGCGTACTGAAACGGGCCGCTGCCGTGCTCTGCCTGGTGAGCTGCGCCAGCAGTGCGGCTGACAGGCGACAGGTCATTCCGGATGCCTACCGGCAGATAGCGGCAGCAGAACGCGTGCCGGCGGAGTCGCTGTATTCGCTGGCTATGGCAGAGAGCACCCGCAAAACCGCCTGGGGTGCAAAACCCTGGCCGTGGACCATCAACGTTGCCGGCCGGGGTTATCACTATGAAACGCGTGAAGCGGCCTTCACCGCGCTGCTGGGGTTCATGCAGCGCTGGCCGCTGAAGAACATCGATGTTGGCGTGGCGCAGGTCAACCTTGGCTGGAACGGGCATTTTTTTCCGACCTACCGCGATGCCTTTGACCCGTATCTCAACCTCCGTGCCGCCGCCCGCATACTCCGGGCCTGTTATGAAGCCCGTCCCGGCAGCTGGTTAAACGCGGCTGGCTGTTATCACCATCCGGCCGGCGGTAAAGAGGCGCAGACCTACATTGCTATCGTCCGCCGCAAGCTTGGCCAGATTGCCCCGGTGTCATCCGGTACACAGTCTGTCACGCCGGTCGAGCTCGCCAGTAACACCCTTACCTGGATCGAACCGAAATGATGAAACGCAACTGCTTTATCCGGAATGCTCTGTTCAGCGCGTGCCTGCTCTCCGTCGTCACGGGGGCCAGCGCGGCGCTGGTTGTGGTTGGTGACCTGGGTGGTGAGCCCACAGCGCCGTACTTTGATGCCATCAACGCCGATAAAGATGCTGTTGCCGGGGCATCTTCTGTGCCGGCTGCGCCGCCTGAATCGCTGTCCATTTCCGACATGCTGCCCGTCAGCACGCCGGAATTGAGCCCGGGGCCAGTAACCCCTCAGCCGCTTGAGCTTTCAGGCATGCCGCCGGTGTTTGTTGTGGGCGATGACAGCCTGTCCAGACAGTGGCTTTCACAGCATGCGGCAGCGCTCGGTCAGATGCATGCCACAGGCATGGTCGTGAGCGTGAAAGACACGGCTGCTCTGAGCGCGCTTCGTGCGCTGGCGCCGTCAACTGAAATGGTGCCGGTCAGCGGCGGTGACCTTGCCCGCCGTCTGCACCTGGTCCATTACCCCGTGCTGATTACTGAAAAGGGGCTGTCACAGTGATTCCTGTGTCTGTTATTGCAGAGCTGATAAGGGCGAATCCTGTTCAGGTCGGGGTTGCTGTGGCGCTGGCACTTGTTCTGGTGTGTCTGCTTTCGCCTTTCTGTCTGAGGAGCGCGAGTGAGCGTCGCCATCGCCGCTATCAGAAACGCGCCGCATCAGCACTCTCCCGACTGCCACAGCTGCGTGACGACGCTGCCCGCATGGTCTGGCTGCGCAAAATGAATCCCTATGTGTTTGAGGAGATGTTGCTGACGGCATTATCCCGCCAGGGGTTTCGTATCAAACGTAATGCCCGCTACAGCGGCGACGGCGGCCTGGACGGTCAGGTCTGGATAGCCGGCCAGCGCTGGCTGATTCAGGCTAAGCGCTACGGCGCCACCATCAATGCACAGCACGTTGCCGCCTTCGGCCTGCTGGCAGTTCAGGAACAGTCCCGGGGGCTGTTTATTCATACCGGTCGCACCGGCCTGAGCAGCCATGATGCTTTCAGCCGCTGCCCGTTAGTCATTCTCATCAGCGGCCAGCGCCTGCTTCAGCTGCTTGCCGGCGACCGCCGCTGGCTGGATTTTCATGACAACTTTCATCACCTGAAGCTGCAGTCCGGTTTCAGCGCCCCTTCATCCCGCCACTGAGGTCATCTGTTATGCGTATTTTCTTCAGAACCGTGCCGGTCGCTGCCATTAACCTGCTGCAGTCACTGAACGCAGGCCGTGCATTCAAATCCCTGTTCCTCCTTTTGCTCAGCCTGCTGAATTATATGTTACTGCTGTTTATGTACCTGCTGAAGCCCGTGTTCCTCTGGCCATTGATGTTCCTGTCCGCTGTCCTGACCCTCCTCATGATGGCGGTTCCGGTTCTTTTGTTTGCCAGTCCGGTTTTTACCCTGAGTAGCGCCTGCAGCGGGCTGTTAAAGGTAATCCATCAGTTTCCTGAGATGTGGCCGGTGTTAATCCTGCTGAGTCTCCAGGCCGACATGCTGCTGTTTTTGCGTCGCGAATATAACCGCGAATTTACGAGAATGCGCGATCGTATATACGGACGGGAAATCGTTCATGCCGGGTCGGGTTGCGGTGGTGATTTAACACATAAGCAAAGAGGCGAGTCATGAGCGGATTCCTGTCGAAAATTGACGCAAATCCGCCACACTGGGCAGGCGAGCTTATCGACGCCTGGGATGACACACTGCTTTATCAGTACGCTGGTTTTCTCACACGGCATCACTGGACGGAATCCGGCACGATCAACGTCTTCTGCATCAAAGGCACATCGCATCCGGATTATCAGGGCCTCAGCTGGTCTGAGTTTCTGCACCAGGGCAAACATATGGCAAGTAACCTTGCCCTCATTGAGAGCAATCAGGCTTACTATGAGTGCTACACGTCTTACTATTGTGAGATAGCAGCCAAACAGCCCGCTATGTGTTTTAACAGCTACAACGGCATAGACTGGTATGTTGGCGCAGACGGCAATCACCGTGCCGCCCTGGCACGATTTTTGTTTCACTACCTGGGAAAGTCTTATCTGCACGGAGTGCAACTGAATCATTATGAGTTCAATGTGCCGCTTCTTGACGTGTTTCTCGCCCTTAGGGAAGAGCTGAGTCTGCACACGGCGCAGGGTTTTTTTATGGACCTGAGCGTGAATCGCGTTCACCGCTGCAGAGAGAGTAATCCTGGCTGGAAAACAGACATTTACTCCACCTCCCTTTATTTCAGCACCGGCTCGTGGAGCCGGCGTTATGAGCAAAATCCGGCTGTCAGAGCTGTCAGCGAAGCCCGTGAAATTACTGCTCCTGCTGAGGGCATTGAGCTGCTGGTTGCGCTCAGGCTCTGGCGTGAACGGCGCATGGCTGAGCGTAAGGGTGTTTTCAGCTGGCTGTCTGGCAGGAGAGATGCATGAGCGATCGCTATGTCATGGAGTCGCTGCTCCGCCCCGCCGTCGAGATGTATTCAGCAACCGTTGCCGGCAGCGCCACGTTTATCTGCCTGACCGCCCCCTGGTCAGTTGCGCTGGCGCCCTCGGTAAGCTGGGTGACTGCTGCGGGCTTTGGCGTGCTGGCGCTGAAGCGCACTTCTCAGGGATTAAAAATACTGCGCTACCGGCGCAATATTCGTCGCCTTTCCCGCTATGCGCTGACCAGCGATCAGATACCCGTCAGTCGACGGCACCTGTTCCTCGGCAAAGGTTTTCAGTGGTCGCCCCGGCACACGCAGCGGCTGATGGAGGCCCGCCGCCCGGAGTGCGAAATCTACGTCCAGCCCTCCGTCATGTACCGCATGGCCCGGGAGCTGGAAAAAAAGATGGAGTACAGCCTGCCGTGGCTGTGCCGGTTGACGTCGGCCGACTCCGCCATCAATCCGTTCCGGCCGCTGCCGCCGGTCGGCGGAAGTTCCGTTTATCACGGGGTTGAGCCTGATGAGGTCAACGTTATGTCTGACCTGGGCGAGCGCGTGGGCCATATGCTGGTCATGGGCACCACCCGCGTTGGCAAAACCCGCCTGGCGGAGCTGATGATCACCCAGGACATCCGCAGGCGCAACGCTGCCGGCGAATTTGAGGTGGTTATTGCTTTCGACCCCAAAGGTGATGCTGACCTGCTGCGGCGCATGTATGCCGAATCGCACCGTGCCGGACGTCAGAACAATTTCTGGGTGTTTCATCTGGGCTGGCCCGACATCAGCGCCCGCTATAACGCCGTGGGCCGCTTCAGCCGTATCTCCGAGGTGGCGTCGCGCGTCGCGGGTCAGCTCTCCGGCGAGGGTAACTCTGCCGCCTTCCGTGAGTTTGCCTGGCGGTTCGTTAACATTATTACCCGTGCGCTGGTCGCCCTTGGCCAGCGTCCGGATTACAGCCTGATCCTGCGTTACGTCACCAACATCGGCGAATTGTATGAGACCTATGTCGATAATCTGCTGAGCGAAAAGGCTCCAGAGCTGGTCGCTTCGATGCAGGCTAAGATAGCGCTCCCGTTAGCGGACAGAGATCTGCCCCGACACCTCCAGGGGCGGGAGAACGGCAAGAAAATCTGGGCATCTGAGCAGGTGCTCGGCAGTCCTGAGGGTAAAAAGCTCTGGGACCCGGTCCTCGATGGCCTGCGCAGTGCGGTGCAGTATGACCGGACGTACTTCGATAAAATCGTGGCGTCGCTGCTGCCGCTGCTGGAAAAGCTCACTACGGGCAAGACGGCCGCGCTTCTGGCACCTGATTACACCGACCTCAGCGACCCACGTCCGATACTCGACTGGCACAACATCATCAAGTCACGCGGCGTGGTTTATGTCGGCCTCGATGCACTGTCTGACCCGGTAGTGGCCGCCGCCGTGGGTAACAGCATGTTTGCCGACTTGGTCTCTGAAGGTGGCCATATCTATAAGTTTGGTCTGGGCGATGAGGGCGACAAAAAAGCCGGTAAGGCCGTCATCAACCTGCACTGCGACGAGTTTAACGAGCTGATGGGGGATGAGTTTATTCCGCTCATCAACAAGGGCGGCGGTGCCGGCTTCCAGGTCACGGCCTATACGCAGACGCTGTCCGACATTGAGGCCCGTATCGGGAATGCGGCCAAAGCCAGCCAGGTCATCGGTAACTTCAACTCCCTGGTGATGCTCCGTGTGAAAGAGAAAAACACGGCCATGTTGCTGACCGATCAGTTGCCTGAGGTGGGGGTGTATCAGAAAACCCTGACGTCAGGCGTAACCGACGTCTCCCGCCCGGGCGAAGGTACGGACTTCAACAGCAACGTCAGCGATCAGGTGACGCTTGTCAAAGTGCCTATGATAAGCCCCTCTGACATCATCAACCTGCCGAAAGGCCAGGCCTTTGCCCTGCTGGAAGGCGGACGGCTGTGGAAAATCCGTATGCCGCTGCAGGTCAGCGATGACAGTGACCGCTTTATGCCGGCGAGCCTGAAACAGCTGGCTGACGCGATGGAGAAAAACTACCACAGCGGCGAATCCTGGTGGACGGGTGGCGACGCCTGTATTCCGGGAGGCCTTCATGTCCCAGAATGACGGCGGGAATACCCGGCAGAGCGCTCCCGCCAAACACAGACACCCGGGTCCTTTTACGCTACTGCTGTGGGACCTGCCGCTGAGCCTCATCGGCATCCTGATTGGTTCGCTGTTCGTCAGCCTTGGCGTGGAGTACGCCTGTATCACATTCCTGTGGCCGGACGAGGGGGCGGCGCACAGCTATCAGGTGATGCTGGCCGAAAGCCACTGGCTTTCTTCGGGGTATACCCGAAGCCTGCTGATGGCCACGCCGGTGGACACCATCACCCGATGGGTTCAGGCCGCCTGGCACTGGCTGTTTGTGGACAGCGGATTCAGTCACTGGCTGGCCTCTTTCAGGGAAACGGGCCGGAAAGGGAGCGGTTTCATTCCGTCCCTGAACGGCTTCGGCGCATCCCTCATCAGCTGGCTGGGAGAGTACCTGCAGGCCACGCTCTGGGTGACGCTGATTTTCTTTATCCGGGTGATGATCCTGTTTCTCAGCATCCCGCTGTTCGGGCTGGTCATCATCACCGGCATCGTTGAGGGGCTGGTCAGGCGCGACCTGCGTCGCTACGGGGCGGGCTACGAATCGAGCTTTGTCTATCACCATGCCAAACGGTTCGTTAAGCCGGCGCTGTACGGCCCCTGCATGCTGTATCTGGCCTGGCCGACAGCTGTCTGGCCGAATCTTTTTTTGCTGCCTTCTGCGCTGCTGGCTGGCGGTGTGCTGGCCGTCGTGACGGCATCGTTTAAAAAATACCTCTGATGTGATGTGTGATTACGGGAACATGCCCGAAGGCCTGCGCTGCTGCAGGCTTTTTTTTAGTCAGATGATGCTGTTAGCTAAAATAAGAAATGAAGAAAATTACATCCAATAGATAATCTTGCTTTTAATTTAACTTAAGAAATTCTTTGTGTTATTGGAGGTTGATTATAAAAAATTTTTCTCTAACACGATAAAATATATGATTACCAAGTGTAGCAGACGTCAACTTTACCTTTTCTGAAGTTAGTAATCATTGTAAATTTATTGTAAAGGTAGTGAGTGAAGATAATGTTCTGTCCCAGAAAAAAAGGTGATTTCAGGAGAAGATGGTGGGTGATAAAGATTATTCAAGACTTTCCAAAGTTCTATGGCAGTAAAGCTCCCGGACTCTGGGGTGATTTGCTAATTATTAAATTTTGAATGTGAATACGAAGAGATGAAGAATGAATAAACTATTAATAACATCAGTTGTTTTATTTTTGAGCGGCTGCTCGGCTTCATTTAATCACCCCGCGCCTACCAAATATCGAGATGCAAGTGATTTTGCAGATGCTGTCTTGGGTGGTAGCGGCTGCATGGGGGTAGGTAATTACGCTTACAGCCCTGGACGTATTACGGTCAGTCCCCATGGAGTTAAAGAATTTTCGGTTAGTCATTATTTTACCGATGTATCCAGATGTAGTTTAGGCAGCTTTAAAAAAGAGCTGGAAAGATTTTGTCAGTTTCATGGTGGTGAGTTTGAAACAGATGATACTAGTGGGGACTGGTGTGTAAAAAATAACAGACCATTATTTTATTCTTATAAATATGGTGTTAAAGAAAAGTCCGATGTTCTTACTGACAATCAGTGGGATAGTTTGGCACGTTCAGAGTTGGGCTTCATTACTAAGAAAGAATATGAATCTCAAGTTGAAAATGAAGTCTCACGTAAGCATGTAAAACAGGTGGCATTGGAGTTGCAGAAAAAAATGAGAATGAATGAATCTGTTAATGCTTCGGTAGGCGATTTTATCTGTACTGAAGATTTAGAACATCAAAATGAGTACTATCAGGGGCCTGTTTACTTTGGCGGTTACGTTGAAGCCAAAGCTAACAAAAAATTAAAAGTCAGGGTTGTGTGGCATGGAAGAAGAGACCTGAACATTGTAAACGGCAACAATCCCGACCCAATTATTTGGACATCTCCAAAAGGATGGTTCCATTGTGATAAAGAGGTCATTGGCAAACTACCGTAAGTTACTTTTGCCTAAAAATGCAATGGATTGCCTTAATAGTAAAGACATTAATTCTCTACTGAAACTTCAGCGCCCGTCTTCAGCCGACTGAATGTGAATTTCTACGATAAGAAGAACGGGTTCCTGAAGATCGATTCACATGTATTGTGGTAGTAAGGATTTTGATGGAGTTCCTTACCACGCCAGCGTTCGTCATCATTATGTGTAAAGCCAGTGGCCAGCCCGGGCCGAATCAATGAGCATGCTGACCGTAAGCGGCTTATGAGGGTCCGGAATCTCCCCTGTTCCTGGCAGTTCCGGATGGACGTAATTTCTGATATCAAAACCCAGACTTTCGACGTTCCAGCGCTCAAAATACTCATGCATCAATGCTCCTGCCGTCTCTATAGTCAGCTTCAGGTCGTCCCGGAGGCTGGTTTCTGCCGTAACAGGCAGACGTTCGCCCCAGAAGATAAAGCGACGGCGGGCATAGTTATCTCTCACAAAGGTAATGATTTCTTCACTCAGGCTGTCCATTAAAAATAGGTCCATTGAATACGGTGTTCCGGCCGGGCAACCCGGTTGTAGGTGTTGCGGATATCGTTAAAGATGTTGTAGACCGTGGTAAACGTCATTATCCAGCCCAGCCACGGGACATTCCGGCCAACGAACGCCCCCAGATGGTTGGTCCAGCTCACGTGCAGTTGACTGATGGTTTTGCCGTTGAGCGTCGGCAGTAACATGCCTTTTGGAAAACGGTAATTCAGCAGATATCGGGAAGCCAGAGAGGCGACTGACGTGCCTTTGGTTGCGCTACCGGGTTTTGCGCGGGTGGGAATAAGAGGCTGTCCTGCCAGAACCAGTGCCGCGTCGGTGGCCGCCAGACCGAGATGCTCACTCACCACCTGTACGCCTACAAGCCAGAACAACTGGACGTGGGTAACATTGCTGTATCCGCCATAGAAATACGTGCCATTAAGCTCTTCGGTCGTGTCCATGTGCCTTCAGCTCCGGATATGAATGCATTATTTGATTAATCATCGCCCAGCCGGTGCGGTTTTCGCCAGAAACAATCTGCTTTTATTTTCAGAAATCCATAAAGATTTTACTGCTGTCAGGCGGTGGCGGTTGCGGCACTCTCACCCTCATCTGATACCCGGGAGAGCCGTACATGCGCCGTTTACCCCCTTTCATTGCACTCCTCGTCTGCGTCATGCCGGCCGTGGCGTGTCATGCCTCCGAAAAGGACGAGCTCGCGCTGGTGATGCGCCAGTTGGATCAGGTCCAGGCGGGCCTTGACCGCGCCCGCGTGGTGGCGAACCAGAATCAGGATGCCCGCTTTTACTTCGACTATCAGCAGGCCACCCGCGATATCGCCACCATGAAGCAGGGCATTTCCACCTACCTCGAGCCGTCCCGGGCACAGCCTAACACCGGCTCAGCCCCGGTGACCGGGCAGTACCGGGCACAGGAGCAGGCCTGGCGATGAACGGCGCACAGACCTCCGGCTGGGCGGCGGGCACCGGCGGCAGCCTAACGCCTTCACAGCTGAATATCCTCATCCTGAGCGCGCTCGCCATCGTCATCCTGCTGTTCTCTGCCTGGGCGTTGGTCCAGGCGTACCGGGGCCTTGCGTCTAAAACGGTGACGTTTCGGCAGTTTACCGAGACGTTTATCCGTCTGGCGCTTCTGTGGCTGCTGACCCTGTTTTTCTTCTTTAACTGAAAGGACACCACCATGAAATTTCGTTTTATCAGGCTCTGCCGTGCCGCACGACTTCGCGCCACGCTGCTGATTCTGCCACTGTTTCTGGCTGCCGGTCAGGCCCGGGCAGGCCTTCCGCCCGTACAGCCGCCCCCCGGTGGCGGAGGTGGAGGAGCCTGGAACACCTGGATGGCCTACTTAAAAATGGGCGCACTGGGTCTTGGTCTTCTTGTCACTGTCGCAGCATTCCTGGCCGTTGCGCACGCCGTCATTACTTCGTTTCACGATGTCCGTAAAGGCAAAGGCACCTGGACCGAATTTGTTCTTTACTGCGTCGTGGGCATCATCCTCATCCTCGTGGTGATTTATCTCGCAACCCAGGCAGCAGACGTTCTCTGAGGAGCAGTGATGGCCGTTATCGACTTTCTCCCCGACCGGCTCAATTACCCGCCCGTGGTGTACCGGGGATTTACCGCCGGCGAGTTTCTGCTTGCTGCAGGCACGGGCAGTATCGCGGGGATACCGCTGGGCATACCGCTTTGTCTGGTGCCGCACGTCGGCTGGCTGGCATTTCCGACCTGCATGCTGCTGATGCCGATTCTGACTGTTTTTTTCGGCGGAAGCTGGATTGCTGCCTATAAGCGCGGCAAGCCTGAGAACTATATCTGGCAAAGGCTGGAGCAAATACGCTGCCAGTTGGGCCTGTCGCGCTCGATGATTCTGGCCAGCCGCGCCTGGGAGCTGCAGCGCACGTCCGCACGCGCTATGAGGAGGTCCACATGAGCCGGTTTCGTAACGGTATCACGGCGCGTGATAACCACATCTTTTCCCTGCGGATTTTCTGCGTGCTCTTTTTCGCCGGCATGCTGGTCACCTCAGTCGGCTGGATGCGTGCGCCCTCGGATATGACTATCCATATCCCGCCCGACCTGCGCTCGGGCAGCACGCAGAAATGGTGGGTTATTCCGCCTTACACGGTGTACGCCTTTGCGTTCTACATCTTCCAGCAGCTTAACGCCTGGCCGACCAACGGTGAGGTGGACTATTCGGCGAAGATTGCCCAGCTCAGCCCTTACCTGACGCCGTCCTGCCAGGATTTCCTGAACAGGGACTATGAGTTTCGTAAAAACAGCGGCGAGCTAAAGGACCGCGTGCGCGTGGTGTATGAAATTCCCCGTCGCGGCTACAGCGACAGCAGCGTCGACATCCTGAGTGACGATCGCTGGGTGGTCCGGCTCGACCTGATAGCTGACGAGTACTACCACGCCGAGAAGGTCAAGCGGGCTCTTGTTCGTTATCCCCTCAAAGTCGTGCGCTGGGAAGGTGATCCGGCGCGCAACCCGTTTGGCATGGCGCTTGACTGCTATGCCTCCACGCCGCAGCAGCTCGAAGCCATGCCGCAGGTTGAGCCAGAGAAAAAATCAGGAGTCTTCCAGTGATGATACGTCCTCTGATACTACTGTGCCTGCTGCTGGTCTCTGGCCTGACGCAGGCGGTTGAGCTCATGAAGTGGGAGCGTATTCCGCTGCAGATACCGCTCACCGTCGGCCAGGAGCGCATCGTGTTCGTGAATAAAAACGTGCGAGTGGGGTTCCCGCCAGCCCTCAACGGAAAAGTGCGTATTCAGAGCACCGGCGGCGCGGTGTACTTCGATGCCAGAGAGGCCTTTCCGGTGACGCGCATTGAGCTGCAGAGCAAGGAAAACGGCGAAGTCATCCTGCTTGACGTCAGCGCCGTGCCCGGCAAGGTGACGCGTGAACCGGTGAAGCTGGTTTATGACGGTGAAGTGGCTACGGCAACGGCCAGTGACAGGCAGTCGGTGAGCGGCGATGCCGGCAGCAGCAGTAAAAACACTTCTTCGGCGTCGGGTACTGACACTGCGCCGGCACGCAAACCACCAAAACTCAGCGCTCCGCTGCCGGTGGTTCTGACCCGCTATGCCGCACAGAGCCTCTACGGGCCGGTCCGCACCGTGGAGCCGGTGCCGGGCATCAGCCCCGTGTCACTGAAGCTGCCATCGTCCATTACGACGCTTATGCCCGGCGAGCCCGTGTCGGTCACGCCGATGGCTGCCTGGAGCCTGCTGGGCGACAGCGTGGTGGCGCTGCAGGTGCGTAACCGCTCGGCCGGTAAGGTGGTCCTCGACCCGCGTGAGCTGCAGGGCCAGTTCGAGACGGCGACCTTTCAGCACCGCTGGCTGGGCCGTGCCGGCACGCCGGAAGACACAACTGTCGTGTACCTGGTCATTCAGGGACGCCCTGAAGGCGCGTTTATCGTTGAACCCGTCTCAGTCATGCCCAAAACGGCGCGGAGGGCGAAGAAATGAGCCAGCCCGGCACAAACCTGATAGTGAAAATTGCGGTGCCAGTGGTACTGACCGTCGCCATCGTCGTGGGCGTCAAATCCTGCTCGGATTCAAAGGAAAAAACGACGTCGACGCAAAAAAACACCAATGCAGCGCTGAAAGACCTGACGCCTGATGAGCTCAAGGCGCTGGGCGTAGAAGGCGACACGCCGCAGGATACCCTGCGCACGATAGTGGGCAATTTTCGCCGCGTTCAGGACCGCCTCGATACGCTCGCCAGTGACAACAAAAAGCTGAACGAAGAAAACACGGAGCTGAAAAAGACCAACAGTAACGTGGATGCACAAATCAACGAGGCGGTGACAAACGCCCGGGCTGACGAGGCCGAGAAGCGGGCCAAACTCAGCGCACAGGTTTCCGACCTCAGTTCGCAGGTCGGTCAGATGCTTGAGCAGCTTAAAAACGGGAATTCGGGCTCGCCGGCTAAGCCCACTTCAACCGGCAGCGACATCCCGATTGGTCTGGGCTATGACAACGGCACCAGCGGCAGCGTCGCGATGTCAGCCCCTGCCTCAGACGGTCTGCAGTGGGTCGAACCCAAAGACGGACTCCCGGTGGATGCCAGCGGCAAACCCGTTACCGACAGCAATAAAAACAGCGCGACCGGCTTCTCGTTTGCCTCGTCGTTCAGTGAAGCGGGTGACGCCGGTAAGCAGGCCGGCGCAGCGGTTTCCACAGCTGTCAGTCAGGCCGTGCCGGATGCGGTGAAGCCCGTCGATCCGGTGTTTACGCTGCCGGAAAACTCCACGCTGGTCGGCAGTCGCGCCATGACGGCACTGCTCGGCCGCGTTCCCATTGACGGCAAAGTCACTGATCCGTACCCGTTCAAGGTCATGTTAGGCAAAGACAACCTGACGGCCAACGGCATCGAGCTGCCGGACGTTCAGGGTGCCATCGTGTCCGGCACGGCGACCGGTGACTGGACGCTGTCCTGCGTGCGCGGGTCCATTACCAGCATCACGTTTGTGTTCGCGGACGGCACGGTGCGTACGCTGCCGTCGCCGGACAGTCAGAACGCCAGCGGTAATAACCAGAATTCACAGAACAGCAGCGGAAACGGCAATAACAGTATCGGCTGGCTGTCGGATGACAACGGCATTCCCTGCATCTCCGGCACCCGTAAAAGCAACGCCTCTACCTATCTGCCGACTATCAGCCTGCTGGCCGGCGCTGCCGCTGCCGGCGATGCCCTTTCACAGAACCAGATGACGGGCCAGACCAACGCCATGGGCGGCGTGACGCAGACCCTGACCGGTGATGCGGGACAGGCCGTGCTGGGTAAATCGCTGTCCGGGAGCATGAAAGAAACCGTGGACTGGGTAAAACAGCGTTATGGCCAGACGTTTGACGCGATATACGTGCCGCCGGGTCAGACCGTGGCGCTGCACATTACCCGCCAGCTGGCGATCGACTATGAAGAAAAAGGCCGTAAGGTGAAGTATGACTTCAGCCTGGCAGGCTCAGGTACGGGGATGGACTGATGAACAGCCAAAGTAAAGACAGCAGTGAGCTTGAGTACCGTGTGGGTTATACCCCGCTAAGTGGCCGACTGTATGCCGGCTTCGTCCGGCGAGATACAGGCAAGTGGGAAGCTGAACCGCAGGACGTGACGGACTGGGCCATGCTGGCCGTCGCGCAGAAGCTGGTTCGTGAAGATACTGATGTTCTGCTCAGGCAGGCGGACGGCCGCATCCTGCGCCTTTCAGCAGTCATTTCTGAGATGCACACGCTGGAGGCTGATGATGAAGAATAATGCCTTAATTTTGCTCATTCTGAGCGGGACAGTTGCCCTGATGCTGAGCGGCTGCAGCACCTCCAAAGATGAAATGCTGCCGCCGGGCGACAGCACCATGCTGGAGCTCTGGAACAACGGCGCCTCAACAACCCACGCCACCGCTGAAAGCCGCGCCACGCTGCGCCGGCCAGTCTCAGACAGTGAGCGTACGATCGGACAGCAGACCCGGGACAGCTACAGCCGCACCCAGGAAAATGAAATTCAGCAGACGTTTCCGCGCCTGCCCAATCCGGACATGGTGATGTATGTGTTTCCGCATCTGGCCGACGGCAACACGCCGGTGCCGGGCTACAGCACCGTGTTCCCGTTCTACAGTCAGGTGCAGTATGCGCTGCCCGGCGAACGCACGGAGGCGCTGTAAATGGCCTTTAGTCTTTTTCGCCGCAGCCGTGAAGCGCAGACTGAACATCAGTACGGTCACGGACCGTTCTCGGTTGAGGGCCATGAGCCGATCACCCGTGACGGCCGGCTGACGCACACCGATGAATCAGGTCTTTATGCCACCGGTCCCTCCATTATTGACCACGTTCCCTGGGGGGAATACCTGCCGGAACACCAGTGCATCCTTCTCGACGACGGCGTTTCTGTGGGGGCTGTATATGAGATCAATCCCGTCGGCACCGAAGGTCGTCCCGAATGGCGTCTGGAGGAAATCCGCAACGTGGTGGAAAACGCCCTGCAGGACAGCATTCCCGAGCTGGACTCACATCAGTGGGTGGTGCAGTTCTTCTGTCAGGACGACACCGATCTGTCGGCTTACATGGATTCCTTACGGGCCTATGTAAAACCCCACGCACAGGGGACGGCGTTTACCGAGGCCTGGCTGAACGAGCAGGAGAGGCATCTCAAAAACGTTGCCACTGAAAAAGGTCTCTTCGTGGATGAAACCGTGACCGGTGCGCCCTGGCGCGGGCAGATACGTCGTACGCGCATGGTTGTATACCGCTGGGTGGAAAAGCCTTACCGCGATCCGATGGCGCCGGAAGTTTTACTGAATCAGGTCTGCGACCGTCTGACCTCCGCATTCAAAGGTGCCGGCATCCTTTCTGTGCGCCAGAACGGCGAACAGATACACAGCTGGCTGCTGCGCTGGTTCAACCCGGCCCCTCAGTGGACGGACAAAGCCACGCTTTACCGCTGCGCCCGCCACCGCGACGACGCGCCCGGCGACCTGCCGCTGCTCAATGACTTCAGCGAAAGCCTGTGGTTCACCCGGCCTCGCAGCGATGCAGACAAGGGCATCTGGTGGTTTGATAACGTCGCCCACAAAGCGGTGCCGGTAGCCCGACTCCGTAAAAGTCCTCAGACCGGACACCTCACGGGTGAAGTTAAACGTGGCGAAAAGATTAACGCCATTATGGACCTGCTGCCGGAAGGCACCGTGCTGGCCATGACGCTCGTCGTACAACCCCAGGACAGGCTTGAGAAGGATTTTTCCCGTCTCAGTAAGAGCTCAATGGGAGAAAACGTCGATTCCATGCGGGCCCGCGAGGATGCCGCCACGGCCCGCACGTATCTGGGTAACAAACACAAGATGTACCGGGCGGCCATTACCCTGCTCATAAAAGGTCAGGATGAGGCCGCACTGAGCGAACGCTACCTTGAACTCAGCAGTGAGCTGCTGAACTGTGGACTGGAGCCGGTTAATCCGGAACACGATATCGGCCCGCTCAGCACGTACATGCGGGCGCTGCCGATGTGCTTTAACCCGCAGCACGACCGCCAGAACTGGTACACGCGCCTGATGTTTGTTCAGCACTTCGCCTGTATGGTGCCGTTTTACGGGCGCGATACCGGCACAGGCCATCACGGCCTGTCCTTTTTTAACCGGGGCGGCGGTCCTCTGTCAGTTGATCCGCTCAATAAAGCGGACCGCACCCAGAACGCGCATCTTATATTGTTTGGTCCGACCGGTGCCGGCAAGTCTGCCACGGTGGTGGACAAGATGACGCAAATGGCGGCCATCTACCGGCCTCGCATTGTCCTGGTCGAAGCAGGCAACAGTTTCGGCCTTTTCGGTGACTACTGTGCGTCGCTGGGCCTCAGCGTTCACCGTGTCAGCATTAAGCCCGGTAAAGCCGTATCGCTGGCACCCTTTGCTGACTCACACCTGTTGCTGGAAGTGGAGCCCGAAAAGCTGCTCATCCACGAGGAGGATTTACCGGAAATAGACGCTGACGTTGTGGATGAAGATGAGGATGATGAAGACGGTGAACGTGATGTTCTGGGAGAAATGGAAATTGCCGCCCGCCTGATGATTACCGGTGGAGAAGCCGCAGAAGAATCCAGACTGTCGCGTGCCGACCGGGGAATGATCCGCGAAGCTATCATGAATGCCGCCCGTAAGGCTTATGCTGAGTCCCGTCAGATGCTGCCCGAGGACCTGATGTTTGCGCTGCAGGACATCGCTCATGATGCCAGCCAGGGCGCTGACGGCCGGGAGAAACGCACGCCGGCCCGACGCGCACGCGCCGAGGAGATGTCAGAGGCGCTGCGTATGTTCACGGAAGGCTTTGAGGGTGACCTGTTCAACAAGCCAGGCACGCCCTGGCCTGAGGCCGACGTCACCATCGTTGACCTTGCCACGCTTGCCCGGGAGGGCTATGAGGCCCAGCGAGCCGTGGCGGTGATTTCCCTGCTGAACACCATTAATAACATCGCCGAGCGCGATCAGTATCTGGAAAGGCAGATTATCGTGGCCATTGATGAGGGGCACATCGTCACTACCAACCCGCTGCTCGGACCCTATGCCACGAAAATCGCCAAAATGTGGCGTAAGTTAGGTGCCTGGTTGTGGATTTTTACCCAGAACCTTGAAGACTTTCCGGACACGGCCAAAAAAATGCTCAACATGGCAGAGTGGTGGATTTGTCTGGTCATGCCCCCGGCAGAGGTTGAGCAGATTGCACGCTTCAAGACGCTTAAAGATGAGCAAAAGTCCATGCTGCTTTCGGCCAAAAAACTTCCCCAGAAGTATACCGAGGGCGTCATTCTTTCCGTTAACACGCAGGCCTTGTTTCGGGCCGTACCGCCGAGCCTCTACCTGGCGCTGGGCATGACGGAAAAGGAAGAGAAAGCAGAGCGCCGGGACATCATGAATGAATTTAAGTGTACGGAACTTGAGGCCGTTTACCATGTTGCACGTCGCCTTGACGAGAGCCGTGGTCTTATTCACTGACAGGGGATTGTATGAAAAAACTGACCATGGCGCCGCCACTGGTTGTCGGGGACAAGGCTTTAATCGCCACTGTCATTTTTACCGTCCCGCCGCAGGGGCAGGCATCGGTCGGTGAGACGGATAACCGCGCCATCGTGCAGCTCCGGGAGGAGATAGGTCAGCGCCTTGAGCATCCCTTGCTGGTATCGGTTTATCCGCATCGCGTCGGGCGCCGCAGCTGCACGGCCGTGCATCTCTCCGGTGCCAATAACAGGGCTCTGGATATTCTCATTACCGTCACGGGCAATACGCTATGGCCAACCGAGGGGGATTACAGGACCGGCATCCGCTGGAATATTTGCGTGCCAGATGCGACAGATATGCTCTGGGTGCTAAAGGAGATAGACCGCGCGACTGAAGCTGATATGTGTCATTAAACAGACCCTCCGTTATCGCCCGGCACCGGTGTGTGGTGTCGGGCGGGAACGGAGGCTGCGGGTGCGGGCGGCACAGAGCCCGCGAATATTACGATTCACACTAACGCTGCTTTTTTTAGGTTTTAACGAATGGCTTTCATGTGAAATCTACATACATCGCTCACAAATTTGTGATTTTAATAGATTAGACAGATTAACTTGCTTGATTATTTTTCCAGCATCTAATATATCATTTTATAAGTTTGTGACTTCATAGCGAAAGGATGAATTATGAGTCTAAAACTTGGTCCTAAATGAATTGCTGATTCGACAGGGAAACCTGATCAGCTTCAAAGAAAGAATAAAAAACTCCCGGTAATAATCCGGAAGTTAAGCCCAGTAAACCTAAAGGTAGATAGTGTCTTAAAGGCATGTCAAATCGATGTCCTTTTTTAAATTCTTACGTAAGGTGCATTAGCGTCAACCTTGTAATTAGAAGGAGTACATTCACAATAACCATGATTAAAAATCACGCAATGTGATTATTACCTTTCTTGACTAATTATTTGTCACCTACGGTGTAAATTAATAAAATTCTATCAGAGTGACTTAATATTTAGTCAATTCAGATAGTTGTTAATCAATCCTATTCGATTTGAAAAAATCTAATTTAGTGCAATTGCATTTCCCGTTTCACTAAGTAGATGTAGTTTAAAACTCTATAACTGCTTTATCCCAAGAGCAGACTTCGCTTGCATAATGACCCTGTGCTGAAGTATATGAATAAAGATGGTTGTTTCACTGTTAATGACTTGGAAATTATTTTTTATCAATGAGTTGCTATTACAATGGTCTCTCACCATCTAATTGCGGTGATATGCTCTTGCAAATTAGTTAATTCCAAAGTCATTTATTGGAATCTATAGGAAGCATTAGGATGAATGTTTATTTAATCTTATAAAATTTCTTGCTAACTTAAAGAGTATTTGTTTATATAAACCAAGCTTTGGAATTTAAATTTCCGTGGCCGATTTTTTTGATTAAGGTTACCTTTGAGATGATAAATAGATGAAAACAATATCTGTATTTAATAATAAAGGTGGTGTGGGAAAAACCACATTAACTTATCATATAGCTCATTCCATATCTGAAATGGGCTTCAAAGTTTTAATGATCGATGCTGACCCACAGTGTAATTTAACAATATACTCTTTAAAACAAGAGTTTATTCATGATTTATGGGCTGAGGAAGACACTTTTATTGATGAGGGATTCGAATATGCTCATAATGCACTATCTTCTAAACAATATGACAAAATTATCTCGAAACCAAGAAGTTTACACTTCCTTCTTAAACCCACAGAAGAAGGTACTGGAGATCATAATAAACTTCCTCCGCCAGCAACACTAACAGATAATTTAGACATTATACCGGGAAGACTGACGCTACATCTTTATGAGGAGAAAGTTGCTGGGCGCTGGACCGATCTTTACCGTGGAGATCCATTAGCAATAAGAACCATAACGAAGATTAGAAATATAGCTGAAGAGTACACAAAATTATATAATTACGACTATGTTATTATTGATACATCCCCAAGTCTTGGTTCATTAAATAAGGTTATAATATCCACTGTAGATGGATTCTTTGTTCCTGCTCTGCCTGATTTATTTAGCCTTTATGGAATTAAAAATATTGGCAAATCTTTAGCAGCTTGGAAGGACGAGTTTGATACGATCTACAAACTTATTTCAAATGAAAAAAGGCATGTTTTTCCTGAGAGATTCGTACGTTTCTTAGGGTATACTATTTACAATGCTAAAAAATACACAGGCACAGAAACCAAATGGAATTTAGCACGAGCACATCTCAATTACGCAGAAAAGATTCCACAAACAATACACGATAACATCAGTGCATCCTTGAGAGATAATATACCAGAGAAGCTACTCGAAGTTCCGATAGGTGATACAGCTATTATGCATACTCATAATACTTTTCCCTCGATGGCACAACACTACAACGTTCCTATGTGGTTAGTTCCAGACTTAGGTAATATCGAGCCTGAACATATTGATACCTTACGTGGATCGCGAAAAAAATATATTGATACTCAAGTTGGATATCATGATTTTACAAAAGAGCTCTTAGAAAGAATAAAACTATTAGGGTGAGCGCATATGAAAATTGATAAAATCATAGAGAATTACGCCGCTGAAGAACATCTTTTTAAAATATTCATGACCACTGTAGTGAATATGTTCCAACACGAACCAAGTCTCAATCAATATGGCACTCCAATTATCCATACTATAAAAAGTAGGTTAAAGGACAAAGATCACCTTAGAGATAAAATATTAAGAAAACAGAGTGATGAAAATCCAATTACAGAAGAAAATTTTTTCGAGCGCGTAACTGACCTTGCGGGTGTGAGGGTTTTACATCTCTATCAAGATCAATTTATAAATATACATAATTTCATTGAGCGTCAAATCGAAAAAGGGGAATGGTACTATAGGGAACTTCCCGTTGCGTATACATGGGACCCAGAGTGTAGAGAATACTTTACCAATTTAGGTTTAGAAACAAAAATTAGAGAATCATATTATACAAGCATACATTATCTTATCAAACCAAAAGAAGACTCTTTGTTAACATGTGAGGTCCAAATAAGAACTCTCTTTGAAGAAATATGGGGAGAGATCGATCACACAATTAACTATCCCAAAAAGACTGAAAACGTTTCTTGTCGGGAGCAGTTGAGAGTTCTTTCAAAATTAGTTTCTACAGGAACTAGATTAGCAGACTCTATTTTCAGGACACATAGTCAAGAATAGTTAAACCCCATGAGTTAAAACACTCATGGGGTTTAAAATCTAATATGTATTTAATTGTAAATATATTACTTTTTAACCTTATTTAGATTAAAGCGATTTTTATTTTAAAATTTCAATTAAGGAAAATGAAATGCATTTAAAAAAATCCTCCTAACCCTTGGGGTTGTACCAATGCTGTCAGAATTTAAATAGCGTTATCAAGATTTTTCTGAAATTTTTGATATCCACGCTGTTCTCTAAAAGAAAAAATCACTAGTTGAAAACTACACCTATAAAGCGATCCTTTTTTTCATAAAAATTTTCGCTTAAAAAACAATCTATCTTTAGGAGATCGCCAATAAAGCGCTGAATATTTTTGAATCTGTAACCTTCATTGTAGCGCTGTCGCGCCTTATACAGTCGTCTCGACTCAGCGCGCCGCCCGGCGATCAATTCTCTTTCTGCATCGTTTTTGGATCCATCCATCACTGCCAGCCAGCGTCGTGCGGCACGGTGCCAGAGGCCGCGTTCTTCAAGTGATTCAGCAATGCTGTCTTCCAGTTTCATTGATTTTTTGCTCGTATTAATCAGCCTGATCGTATCCGCTATTCTTCCTGGCTCCCGTTATGACTTCTTCATTTAACCCTTAATCAGCATCAGGAAAATGGCTCTGAAAACACTACAGGAGCATTCTGATGCGACATCCCTTCGAACTCGACCCCGAAATCATTCACCACATCATACACAGCCAGGCCGGCTCCGTGGCCAAAGCCCTTATCGAACTCATCATGAACAGCATCGATTCCGGCGCGGGTGCGGTCATTCTGGAGATTCCCCCGGAGGGCTTCGCCTGCCGTGACGACGGTCATGGTTTTGCTTCACATGACGATGTGAAACGCTATTTTGGCCGGTTCGGTAAGCCACACCGCGAAGGCGATGCCACCTATGGAGGCTTTCGCCTCGGGCGTGGCCAGATTATGGAGCATGCCCGGACTGTCTGGCGATCGCAGCGCAGGCATATGTATGTTCGTTCCGTGTCAGAAGCGCAAGCTCTTAATATCGTCTAATATCATTCTCCTGAAGGTAGATCAGAGTAATTTTCTATTCGCTCCTGTTTCTCTGTATCAATACATGCCTATTAGATTGTTAAGTTCGTAATCTTGAGTAGCATTTACATACCCCTAGTCTAATTTAGGCATTCATCTCCCCCTTTATTCTTGTACATGAATCAGCAACGGTCCCTAGCCAAAACCAAACAAGAATTGATAGGTGATATTGTTAACTGTCTGATTTAGAACAACTAAATATGGATTGGCATGTTATCAATTACGCTTTATATTGTGATCAGAGTTAACCTGAACACTTCTGGGCTCGTTTAAAAAACACAAAGAGAGGAACGTTATGGCACTATATTTTGTTAGTTACGATTTAGTTAAAAACAAAGATTACTCAAAAATTATTGACGAATTAAAAAGATTAGGTGCTCGGCGCATGCTAGAGTCCTATTGGTGTTTAACTCGCCCTACATCAGGTGAATCAAAAAATCTACGAGATCATTTTAAGCAATTCATTGATAACGACGATCGCCTCGTTGTATCAGAGGTAACTGATTGGGCTGGGTTTAATATGATGGATAATCCTAATAACCTTTGATGATAGAATGCATGGCTGGTAAGAACCCAGCCATCATATTTAAATATCTAGCCAGCCACTCAATGTTGTTAGGAAAACTTTAGCAGATATTTTTGATAGCTCAATTTGATTGACAATCACCCTTGATTTTCATAGAATAGTTCTAGGATTATATTCGTATTCCATTCACACTTACCGATGGTAGGTTCACCACTGTTTTAATACTGTTTTCGATACAAAGAATTATGTTTTCGCGTGGGCCATTGCTCCACTCAGAGCTTGTATAAAAGGCATCAAGAACCTTAGCCATACTTTTTTCGCTGTTAAAGGCGCGAATCAGATAGTAGTAATCCGGGTCATGCAGCGAGTTACCGAACGCAACAACATCGATCCCGTAGCTTTGATGAAGGGGAACACTAATTTCCTGCATAATAAGGTGAAAAACGGCCCCTTTACCTTTATGTAATTTGTATTGCATTATTTCAACTGTTTTTATCACCGTTCCCCCTACATTGGCTTAACGAAAAATACTATTTTCAAACTTTATCATCACCTACTAAAAATAACTATCAGAACAAGTTTTATTTAATTTAATCCTATGCACATAAGAAATTTATTCATATTTCCTGATTATTCATTTTTTTAGCAGAAAAATTTCCAGTTTCACTGTATCTTCTGTCTTTCATGTCTGTCCTGATCTTGCCCGTTATTCTTTCACATCCGCATTATGACTTCTTCATTTAACCCTGATTCCGCGTCGGGAAAATGGCCCTGAACCCACAACAGGAGCATTCTGATGCGACACCTCTTCGAACTCGACCCTGAAATCATTCACCACATCATCTACAGCCAGGCCGGCTCCGTAGCCAAAGCCCTCATCGAGCTCATCATGAACAGCGTTGATGCCGGCGCGGGGGCGGCCATCCTGGATATTACCCCGGAGGGCTTCACCTGCCGTGACGACGGTCATGGTTTTGCTTCACATGACGATGTGAAACGTTATTTTGGCCGGTTCGGCACGCCACACCGTGAAGACGATGCCACCTACGGTCGTTTTCGCCTCGGCCGTGGCCAGATTATGGCGCATGCCCGGACCGTCTGGCGCTCGCAGCGCTGGCAAATGGAGGTCGACACGCGGGTAATGGGTTATGAATATGAACTGACAGAACCCGGAGAGATTCAGGAGGGGTGTGCCATCAGTGGTGACTGGTATGAGCCGATGTCCACTCAGGAGCGTATGTCCTGCATGCAGGAAATTCGTGATCTGGTGCGTTACACGCCCGTCTCGGTCAGCCTCAACGGCAAGGTGATTACGCGTAAACCGGAGCTGGAAAAATGGGACGCTGAGGATGACGCAGCCTGGTATCGGCTGCGGGAAGAAGGCGCTGTGTCCATTTATAATCAGGGCGTGCTTGTCAGGCATGACCCGGGCCATAACTGGGGCGTTGGCGGCCTTATCGTGAGTAAAAAAGCCATTGCGCTAAACGTGTCGCGCACTGAGATTCTGCGCAAGAGCTGCACGGTCTGGAAGCAGATAGCAGCAAAATTCAGCGGGCTGGCTCAGGCCTTTTCTGACAACACCGGCAGCCACCGCAAAACCGAGTCACGCCGTGAGAAAACCGCCCGGGCGCTGCTTGCCGGTGAGGGAGACCTGCAGACGCTGGTTAACGGCGAAGAGGTGATTACGCTGCTCCCGGGCAAACAGCACGTTACCCTGGAGCACTTCCTGCGCAAATGCCGCTACTATCCCTCTGCCGTCGATAAAAACTGTTTTACTGTGGCTGAGTATGCACGGGACGTCCCGCGCGGGGAGCTTATTGCGCGTGCCGGCATCGCGCCGGTCATTCACCCGGTGACGCTGACGCGCTTTAACTGTGACGGCACGGACGATTTTATGGACTGCATGCGTCGCGTGCGCGACAACCTCATCGCGTACCGCGCACAGCTGCCGTCTTCCGGCCGCTGGGGAATGCCGTTCAGCTCAGAGCTGCAGCTTATTGATTTTGACACGCTCAGCGCGAATTTTGTTGACCGCACGCAGATGGTGAGTGAAACGACGCTGGATAAGGAAACCCGCAGGGCCTGGACGGCGCTGCGCTACTGCCTGGCCCAGTATGCCCGGGTGTGTTCGGGCGGCGAGCGCGGGAGCACCTCCCGGGCTTACGGCGGCGTGCGGTTCCAGATTCTGCTGGGCGAGTCGACGTCGGCCGACGCCTGGACGGATGGTGAGACGTACATCGCGTATAACACTGATATCGTGCGTCAGCTTAAAACCGACGCGCTCAGAACGGCCAGTCGCCTCTTCAGCCTGACGGAGCACGAGGTGGCACATGAAGGTGACAGCATGGACTGCGGCCACGATGAGGGATTTTATCAGCGGTTTCACGATATCAGCACAGCGTGTGCAACTGATCGTCAGCATTTTATGCACGTCTGGCTGATGAAATACACGACCAGCCTTGAAGGTGCCGGTAAACGCGCGAAAGGCCAGGCGTGGAGTGAGCGTTACCTGACTGAACGCGCCAGCACCGGTCGTGAAAGGAACGGCCTGCCCGGGATTATCAGTGCTGACAGCCTGGCTGATGATGTCGGGGCGGCTGTCGAACCGGAGGACGGTAACCTTCTGACCTTCCTTAATCAACAGCTCGGAGTAGCGGGTACGCAGTCACCTGAATCCGGCGACTGGGCTGACGTCGTGGCTGCGGGGATCGAGGAGGCCGGCGTCGCCCGCGAACGCAGGGCTGAGGAGAGAAGAATTCACGAGGAGGAGTTGGAAGCTTACAAAGCATCGCCCGAATACCTGCAGCTTATAAAAGAACAGACCGAGTATTTTGGTGCCTCTGAGCAGGAAGAGCGAGAGTTCATGGCGTCCAGCCGTCTTCGTTTACTTGAGTCTCTTCCCGGCGCAACCCCTGAAAACCTCACGCAGGAAATTTTAGAATATCTTGTCTACATCACAGATACAGATGAAGAGGAGCTGGATGCCTGGCAGCGAAAAACATGGGAACAGCCCGGCGGATACCGACCTCTGCCCACAGCAGACGACACCGCTTCAGCTGTTCAAAAGTCAGATACCCGACCAAAAGACAGCCTCCCGGAATCATGGCTGCCGTACGTTAATGAGGGTGAGACACGCGAAACGATTGAGCGCAATGCGGCCGCTGCAGGATTTTACTGGGAGCTTGATTATCTTGAATGGCGGCATTCAAACGAGACTGGCAGACTGAATTAATAAATAAAAAAAGGGGCCAGTAAGGCCCCTAAACGCGTTTGTCTCAGTCATCGAATTTTTAATTAATGGGTTATCACAACTTGCCACTCTGTTATCGACACTGCCAACGTTATCTTTAGCTGTTTACGTTGATGATATGAATGAAAATCAATATTTACTTTCTTATTTAAGAATGATTTCAGCTTTGAATAAAAACATTAACACGGGAGTGTTGTGTTAATGTTCTGTTTAACTTCCAGCTTAAGCAACGCTGTATAATCATAAACTTACCAGTCATAAATGCCTTCTTCGATTTCAGAGGTAAAAATGAAGTACCGTAGCGACATTGACGGCCTGCGTGCTGTGGCCGTCACTCTTGTTATACTTTTCCATGCAGGGCTCAGTGTAATAGCTTCAGGTTTTATCGGTGTAGATATCTTTTTCGTTATTTCAGGATTTTTAATAACCAGAATAATACTCGACAGTTATTCAGAAGGTAAATTTAGCTTAAGTGCGTTTTATAACCGACGGATATGGAGGCTACAGCCCTCCCTGCTGGTAGTGGTATTTTTCGCAGCGATACTTGGCAGTATTTTCTACCTGCCCGATGACTACAATACGTTTTTACACAGCATTAAAAACCTGCTGTATTTTTCCTCAAACCGTTACTTCTCAGATGTCACCACGACCTATGCATCCGAAGACGCTAACTACCTTATTCTCCTTCATACGTGGTCACTGTCCGTCGAATGGCAGTGGTATCTGTGCTTCCCCGTTCTCTTGTTGATAGCGCTGAAGTATGCCGGCAATTCCGGTGCCTTTTACATAAACTGTGCGGCAACCCTCTTTCTGACGTCATACGCGCTTAATGTTTCTGCGACCTCACATACCGACCACTACTATGATTTGCTGTCACGGTGTTTTGAGCTTCAGGCGGGCAGTTGCCTGGCGTTTGGCAGGTTAAAGCTCAGGGGAAGATGGGCAGGAGTAACCGGTATCGGGTCTCTGGCTGTGTTAATAGCAATCGCCCTAAAAGATAACGTGCTTCCTGCTTACCCTAATGTATTCACTGTTTTTGTAGTTCTGGCCACGGGCGCAGTTATCCTGTCCGGCGAAACCACGTTGACTGCATCTTCACGATTACTTTCGTCGCGGGTTATGGTGTGGGCGGGAAAACGTTCGTATTCGTTTTATCTGTGGCACTGGCCCGGCATTGCCGTTCTGCATTATATGAAGCTCTTCGATAATAAAATGCTGGTTGCCGGCGTGCTGGGTTCGTCACTTTTGCTTGCCTGCCTTTCATACCGTTTTATTGAAATGCCATTCAGGCGTAATCAGAAACCGCTGCGGGCAACGTTTGGCTGGCTGATGATATTGCCCCTCCTGATAAGTCTGGGTCTCTATGCTGCTGCCAGAAAAGATGAGTTTTTCCCCTGGCGGTTTGGCAGCGCGTATGCGCATGCAACAGCGCTTCAGCTGGAATACAAAAACCTTTCCGGCCACCGTTCTGACTGCCTTACTGATGATGTTGAAGGGAAGTATCCGGATGACTACTGTACATTCGGGCCGGCTGACGCAAAAAACAGAGCTTTCTTTATCGGTGACTCCAATGCCAACCACTACTGGATGTTCCTCGATGTTCTGGCTAAGAATGCCGGCCTCAAGATTACCGCGCGCAGCACGGCCACCTGTCTGACATTACCCGGCCTGTACCAGTACGACTGGTGGTTTAAGAGCCGCAACACGACTTACGATCAGTGTCATGTCAATACGCAGAAATATTACCAGGATATTAAGTCAGGAAAATACAAATACGTCATCATTGGTGAGCTGTGGCCAATGTACGTCAGCGATAAAATTCTGAACCATCCGGGCGATCCCCGCAGCCTTGAACTTGCAAAAGCGAGACTGGATAAAGCTCTGAGAGAGGCCTTTGACATTATCGTTAAGTCCGGCGCACGGCCCGTTATTATGAAGGAAATTTACACGAGGCCTGAAGGTTATGAAGCCTGTGTTAAAGACCATCTGATGCGTCGAGAAAGCATACTGGACGGCTCCTGTGACATTCCCAAAGTCACCAGTCCGCCGCGTTCATGGTTCGACGGGGAGTTTACCTCGCTGAAGAAGGATTACCCCTCGTTGATCATCATCGATATCAAGGATGCACAGTGCGCACATAACTTATGCCTGACCGAGGTTCAGGGCTCTCCCATTTACCGTGATGTCGGGCATCTTAACGATTATGCGGCGCACGTTTTCGGGGAAGAATACCTGAGAATGAAAGGCAATCCTTTTAAAGATAATCACCAGTAAAAGAGATAACCACGGCCCTTTTATTGGGAGTATAAGCGCGACAGTGAGCAGGCAGAAAAAAGCTGAGGTCTACTCAGATGATAAAAAAGGGGCCGGGGGGCCCCTAACTGAATTGCTAATTCATTGTCTAAATGCACAGCACACCTTATCGGGTGCTACTTCAATATCGGCACATGCCTTCTTTTCTTTATAGTATGACTCAGCAGTTTTTATCCCCCCGCCACAATCCTGTTGCCTGCAGCCAGAATTATGATTTCTGAGTTAAGAGTTAACGGCTGACCTTCCTACACTAAAAACGCACCCTGACTGCACTATCCACACAGGGAGCGTTATCCATGAAAATCCCCCTCTGCTGCCTTGCCTTACTGTTCCTTAGCACAGGTGCCCATGCTGGCATCGTGATTTATACCGACCATGCGCATCCCGTTACCGGTGAGCTGAGCCCAGACATCACCGTCACCGAGCTAGACGCGCCCGATCGCCTTTTGGCGCAGCAATTCGGCCCGCTCTCCGCTGCCCCCGCGCAGGCTGAGCAGCAGGCCCGGTCGGTCATCGCCTCGCCGGCGTTCCGTCAGAATCAGCAGGCCTTAGCGGCGAGCTATGCCGGCGTCGCCCACGCCTGGTCACTCGGGCTGGAAAAGTATCCCGCCGTTGTGTTCGACGATAAATGGGTGGTGTACGGCACAACCGACGTCGCCGCAGCCCGGGCGAAACTCGATGCCTGGCGGGAGAAACAGCCGTGAACATGCGCCTGTCCCGTCCGCGCCGGCTGATGCTGGCCACGCTGTTTACCTGTACCGGCACGCTCGCAAGCGTGAACACCGCGAGCCTGGTCTCCAGCGCCATGAGCCCGGACTGTATCAGCTGGCGCATCAGCGGCATCTGCTACTGGCTGCTCTGCACCCCCTTTGGCTGCACGGTCAAAACCTCGGTCAAAGTCACCCACTACATTCCGGAAGCGGTGGTCTCTGCCTACCTTAACCCGGGCGACAACCCGTGGACCGAAATGTCAGCAGTGAGCGCCACGGCAGGCGGCGCTGAAAGCCTGGTATCCGGCAGTCTCGCCGGCGTGCCAGCTGGCGGTGGCCGTCAGGAGATGAAGGCTCCGGGCATGCGCAAGCAGAACCTGCATTTCTACTACGGCGATGCGTATGGCCACCCGGCAACGTCGCTCATCGGCGGGATGGTGCCGGGCTACTCCTGCCGTTCAGCCGCCACGCCGTTCGTGCCGTATTTTGTCAGCGCCATGGACGCACTGGCCTGGCGAACGGGCATTCCTGAATCGTTCTATCCGGAAGCGCTGATACCCGGAAAGCGTGAAATCGGGAATACGTTTGCCGGCGAGATGTGGGGCAACGTTTATCCCCGCAGCGGTTTCGTGACGCAGACCGACAGCTACAAGTCAGCGGCCGTCGTGGTTCAGCGTGTCGCCGACATCATCACCCGAGAGGGACAGCTGCACGTCTATAACCCACTGGTTGGCCAGCGGTCTCCGGGCTACTGGCCCCCTGACCCCGTTACCGAAAACACCGGCACAAAAAACCACAAGTGGCAGCGGCTTTCGCCTCAGCTGTCGCAGAGCTGCGCGGTCTTTCCTGATACGGGTGGCCAGACGGCGGAAAGCGGCGACTACGCCTGGGCGCTCTGGCAGCCTTACAGCTGCTGTAAGCGACGTGGCCAGACCTTCCTTTACAGCACCGATTTTTAATAAGGACACACAGCATGAAGAATTTCAGCGTTAAAAAACTGCGCGTGGCCATGGGCGCATTAATCCTTTCCCTGACGATGCCGGCACTGGCCATCGATACCACGCTTTCCTCTCAGGGTGCCGGCGTCAGCGGCGCCATTAACGACGGGCTGTTCTATTCCATCGGCGGCGGCTCGGTCATTTCGCCGCCCTCAACGCGCAGTAACATGTCACGGCTCGGCCTGGACGGAGGCTGGAGCAGCGATTTGATGTGCGGCAACTTTGACCTGAAAACCACGGTCGGTAACCAGCTGAACGGCATCACCAGCGGATTTAAGGACCTCATGGGCAACGTCATTCAGGGTGCGACCGGCGCGGTGATGAGCATGCCGGCAATGGCCATTCAGCGTGCCAACCCGGGTCTGTATGAAATGCTGACCAATGGCGTGCTTCAGGCGGGCCTGAACTTCGATAAGGCCCAGATGAACTGTCAGAACATGTCGAAAAAGCTGGCCGACTACACCCTGGGCAGTAAGTGGCAGCAGGCGGCCGTGTCCGAAGAGTATAAAGACATCGTGGCATCGAGCGGCGGTGATGCGGTATCGAGCGACCAGAAACTGCAGAAGGCCACGGGCGAAGAAGGTGTGACCTGGGTCGGTGGCCAGAAACGCGGCGGCAAGGGACAGCCGGCGATCCAGCCCACGCGCGACCTGGCAAAAGCCGGCTACAACATGATGAACAGCCTGCCGGTGACCAGCAAAAGCAGTGTCGGGTCAGCCAGCTGTAACGGTACGGTCTGCCAGCGCTACAAATCCTCCGATGAAGCCGCTGCGGCCGTAGTGAAGGTGCTCGGTGACCGCTCTATCCGCACCTGCCGCGAAACCAGCGAATGCACCAGCGGCGGCGCGGATAACCAGCCGGGCAGCACCGTTGCCGGCACCGGCTTCTCGCCGGTTCTGGAGGACGCCACCAAAACCAACCTGGAGCAGCTCAGCAAACTGGTTAACGGTCAGCTGCAGCCCACGGCCGATAATCTGGCCGCGCTCAAAACCGGCAGCCTTGTCGTCACGCGCGGCGTGATTCAGGCGCTGCGTGATGACCCGGACAGGGCCGCACTGGTGCAGCGACTGGCGGGTGAGCTGGCAATGGCTGACACGGTTGAAGCGGCACTCACCATGCGCCGCATGCTGACGACCGGTGAGTCTGAACCGAACGCGGCCGAACAGCCTGAGGCCATCGCCGAAGGTGACCGCCGCATTGATGCGCTCGACCGCGAGCTGAACGCGCTGCGTAACGAGATGGAGCTGCGCAAGTCCATCAGCAGCAACAGCCTGCTGACCACGCTTGAGCGCCAGGGCGAACGCAATCAGGACAACCAGCTGCAGCAGAAAGCCGGCAATCAGGACCAGGGCTTCAGCCAGATGGGCCAGCCCCAGCCAGGAGGCAACTGACATGAAGCGCAGATTCATGAGCGGCCTCACCGGCCGCATTTTGCAGATATTCCTCAGTACCGTTGTGGCCATGGCCGCGCTTTTTGGCCTGGCGTCGGTGTTCATGGCGTACGACCCCGACGGGCACCTTATTCAGAAGTGGCTCTACGACAGCCGCTGGGCCATGTTTGCCTGGCGACTGTGCATGTATGGTTTCATCGGCTGCGTCTGGATTATGAAGGTGCGACCGCGCCTGCTGAAGCGCTGGCCGGACGCCGCCGGAGGCCTGCCGCGCCTGGAGCGACTTGCCATCATTTATCTTCTGGCCACGGAGTACGTGGCCTGGTCAAACGCGGTTCAGGGAGGCTGAGATGACGGCGAACAGTTACCTGGAATACTTCCTCATCCTGTTTGGCTGGGTGCTTAATAACTCGATGTGGGGCATCCTCAGCAGCACCGGTCTGTTCGCGCTGCCGCTGGTTTTTAAGGTTCTCGGCGTGTGGCTGAAGGTGCGGGAGGAAGGGGCCGATGAGGGAAACAAAGGTGTACTCGCACTGCCGCGCATCGAGCACGCCATCTATGTCTCATTTCTGGTCATGCTGGTCTGCTGCATTCCGCTGCTGCCGGTGGATATCAGCACGATAAAGTTTGACGACGCGCGGGCAAAACAGTGTGGCTTCAGCGTACCGACGCCGCAGAACTCCGGCTATAAAGGGCTGGTAAATGACTTCGACGGCCGCACGGCTGAGGTGCCGGTGTGGTGGTATCTGCTGCATATGATGTCGAAGGGCACCACGCAGGCAATGATAGCGTCCATTCCCTGCGGCACGCAGCTGCGACAACTGCGCTTTGACGTTCAGAACACTAAACTGCGCGACCCGGTGGTGCTGCAGGAGGTTCAGGACTTCGCAAACCAGTGCTACTCCCGGGCCTATTTCAAGCTGAAAAACAGCAACAGCCAGCTGAGCGACGCCACCATCAACTCAGTCGGCTGGATTGGCAGCGACTATTTTCTCAATACCCCGGGCTATTACGACTATTACACGGCCATGACGCCCCGCAGCCAGTGGCCTTACAGCAGCAGTCGTGACAGCGGCTATCCGGATACGGGCCAGGGGGGCTATCCGACGTGCAAAACCTGGTGGTCTGACGGCAGCAACGGACTGCGCAAGCGTGTTCTGGCCAGCATCAGTGACGGCACGCGTATTGAGCTGCAGCGCCAGTTCCCGGGCAGTCAGTGGGAAGAGCCCGCTCTGCGCTGGCTGGTCAGCCCCCGCAATGCCGGATTGTCCGGTGACGGCACGACTTACGCCATTGGCAGCGCAGATAATACCAGCGGCGTGGTTGGTAACCTGACCCGGCTGACGTCGACAATTGGGCTGGGTCTGAAGCAGGCCGAAGCACTGCCGGGCTTTGATGCGCTCAAGCAGGCACTGCCGATGATACAGGCGCTGCTTCAGATGATGATCATCATCGTCATCCCCGTGCTGATGATGTTCAGTGCCTATGACCCTAAAACAGTAGTGACGATTTCGTTTGCGCTGTTTGCGCTTCAGTTCATCACGTTCTGGTGGGCGCTGGCGGGCTGGCTGGATGACCGGCTTATCACCATTCTTTATAGCAATATGGCCGACCAGGGACTCACCAGCTCGGTGCCTTTTGCCAATTTCATGAGTTCAACCAACGACGGCTGGATCATGAACCTGGTGCTGGGAATGATGTACTTAGTTTTTCCTGCCTTCTGGGTGGGAATGCTAGGCTGGGCTGGAGCTAAAATTGGGTCAATGGCAAGCAACTTGGCTGATGGAGCTAAAATGCCAATGCAAGCAGGTTCTGAGGCTGGAAAGCAAGCTCAAGGGATGGTAACTGGTGCAGCAACTGGCGGAATTAAAGCTGGTGCCAGTCAAGCTTTTAAACGATAAGCATAAAAAACGGTGGCTTTTCCACCGTTTTATTCAAAATCCTCTCTACGCTCCCAACTGTACCAAAGCCATTCCCTGTTTTTTCTAAACTTCTTATCATCAATATTTTTATGCTGGTTAGAAAGAGAAGATGCTAAACCTGACAATACAGTACCTCCTAAGGCATCTGTAGCGCTGGTAAGAATGACTGGCTCTTCAACTTTACGCTTCAGCTTTGATACATCGTGAACAAATTTTTGGCCCTTACTCGCGAAACGAGCCAGGGTACTATCAAAATCATCCTTATCGAATCCGTCATCAATCATAAGGTCTCCCATAGCTATCGTTACGTGATCAACTTTATCGTATAAAAAGCGTAAGTTCACATTACTAAAAAAAGGGATGACTGGCAAATTTTTGTACAACTGACTATTTACAATAAGTGTCGGTCAATAAATAAGTAAATCAATGTGTTAATTAATATGAGAGCACGATGTGGGGAAGGGAATTCCGTGGTTCAAGGTACAAATACAGGATGTTTGGAATCTGAACGGTGCTCCCAAAACGGCTTAAAGCGTATACTTCTATTTAAACTCAGGGAACGCTATCAAGAGAAATAGGACTCAGTAAAAGAAATACATTTTTCATATTGTCATGGCAGGGATAACCCTATGATATAATTACAAGGTTTCTGTTCGTCATACAGATCTATAACATCAATATGGTAAACCGGAGGAATCAAAATGCTTATGAGTGATAAAGAAGTTGATAAGGATAATGAAGCAACAGAATCACAAGGCTCGGCATTTTTGCAAAACAAGCTTCTCTCATCGCGCTCAATAATTATCTCAGGGGAAGTTAACCAAACTCTGGCTGAAAAAGTTGTCACTCAACTAGTACTTTTGCAAAGCATCAGTCATGACCCTATCCGACTGTATATTAATAGCCAGGGTGGTCATGTCGAATCGGGTGATACTATTCATGACTTCATAAAATTTATAAAGCCTGATGTGCATATAATCGGTACAGGGTGGGTGGCAAGCGCAGGAATCACAATTTTCTTAGCTGCTAAAAAAGAACATCGTTATTCATTGCCAAATACGCGCTTTATGATTCATCAGCCGATGGGTGGAGTAAGAGGTCCTGCTTCTGATATCGAAATTGAAGCTAAAGAGATAATCAGAATGCATGATCGCATAAACAAACTTATCTCAGAGGCTACTGGCCAGGCACTTGAAAAAGTTAAAAAAGACACGGACCGTAATTACTGGATGTCACCAAATGAAGCCCTCGACTATGGAATAGTCAATAAAGTAATAACCAGTTATGATGATTTGCCAGTGAAATAAATCAATTTAAAAAATAATGCCAGATTTTGTTGCTTTGATCTGGCATTAGAAAATGCTTTGTAGGATGGATTATCAATACTTTTTGGGTAGCACATGAATTATGACCACTGATAAAACTTGAAAATGGATCGCATAACGATCTAACATTTCTGCTGTTGTACCGTTGCTTTAGCAACACGCCAATGTCCCGGCAATCTGAGAGGGACGCCTTCGGGTGATTGCACTGCCAAAACCGTCATGACCTGAGAGACGGAGCCTTCGGGCGGTAAACCCGTCAGCCTTTGAAAATGGGGATCGCGACAAGCGCGATAAAGGATCTACTTTCACCTTCGTCTGATTCGTCAGCACTTCTTTCAGGCCCTTCAGCCTGTTTTATTACGTTTCCTCACGTCTGATGACGTCTGCATCCGTTGCGAACTTTGCGTTGTGGGTATGACCATTTGGAACATTTGGGCATCTTCCACAACCGCATTGAAAGCAGAGGAGCGCGGCGTCACTTGCGTTCGAGTGAAACGAGTACCAAGTGACGCGCGCAGCGCATAACGGTCAGTGCTTACGCACTGTACCTTTAACGTCAGGTTTACCAACTGACCAACACGTATTAAAGGATTTCTGACGTCACAAAGACGTTTTTCCTCTCATCACTGATTCACTTTCAACCTATCGTTCATTCACTTTTTGAAGCGTTGAACGCTACTTAAATAAGGAGAAATCGGCACGACATCGATGGCGACACCAGACAGCTGGTGTGTGGAGGCAGACTGATTCATTTCAGCCCGGCAAAAGCCGCGAACAGGTCAGAGACCTGGGGAGCCTTGCAATAACTCAACATTTCGCCGCCCCGATGCACAGATGTCTGTCGAGACGCAGGAAGCGCAAAATGAACCGTGCCGTCGGGGTGAAATTTCATCGTCTGTAATCGTTGTGCAGCCGGTGACAGAACTTTTCCGTTCACACAGACGGAAAAGCTCTGTCACCTCATTGAATGGAGAGTGATCTGTGGCAAAGCTGAATAAAAATTTAAAAACCCTTGCCCGCCAGGCGGGCGGAAGTTTTAAAACTGTATCTGACCGTACAAAAATTGCTGACCGGTTTGCTGACAGAATGATCAGTCTTAACATTCAAATTCGGGACATTAAAAACATAAAGACAAATCATATAGAAATTTATATTAGAAGTCGCCTGGCAGAAAATATATCCAAACGTACGCTACAAAATGAAATGGCGGCGATACGTGCAATACTGCGCGTATCGGGTAAAACCTTCATGGCTGATCCAGCTCATCCGAAGTTGAATAATGACGCTCTGAATATCTCTGGAACCAGCCGCGACGGAACTAAGGTTGCAATAACTGATGACTATTTCAAGCAAGTATTAGCATCAGTTAGTGAAAAGGATGAGGGCGTCGCCTACGCAATGAAACTTTCACGGCTTTTAGGTTTGCGAACAGAAGAAACCGTTCAGTCTGTTAAATCACTTCATACATGGAAAAAAGCACTGCAGAATGGAGATGAAAAAGTTCGCGTTGTTTTTGGTACGAAAGGAGGACGGCCGAGAGATACCACAATAATAAACCGGACTGAAACTATTGAAGCCATTAACAGAGCAATAATTTATTCTGCTAAAAATAATGGAAAACTTATCGATAAACCTTCCATTCATCTGGCAATCGAACGATACAGGAATATCGTACGTGAGGCGGGACTTGTTGGCGAGTTTGCCCCCCATAGTTTGAGATACGCTTATACTAATGACGCCCTTAAACTCCATAAGGACAAAGGTTTTAGTCAAAAAGAAGCAGAGGCGCTCACCTCGATGGATTTAGGCCATGGTGACGGAAGAGGACATTATGTTGCACGGGTTTATAACAAACTGAAGGTATAATCATTGGGCAATCTTTAATAACCCCTTAAAATTTAAATGAGTTTAAGGGGAGATGTTTACAGGTTCTTGATTAAGACCTTTTTTACTTATCGTGATGTATCTTATACGAGAATGTTACGTGTTCCTTCACGTAATTTTCACCTTCAACTTCAGGCTGTATTTCGTCAATGGTTACTTCGCAAAGCATTCCACTATTGTTTAACAGCATTGCTTTCTGCCCAACCATCAGACGTACCGAACGTGTTGGCCTCATTACAGGCCTGAAATCTAATGGGTTTGAATTAGCTCCATGAAGCTTCCATACAGCTTTTAGGTCATAATCTTTATAGATTCTGACTGTTTCGCTGTTCGCTTGGTCGAACATGATATCGAATTTATGTTCACCGTAACCGACGCTATAGAAACTATGATCTCTATGATTGAATGTTACGCATCCGTTAAGAGCTGGATTAGTGTAATTCGCAGGATCAAGTAGAGTATCGGCATGCTCTAGTCTTGCGCAGCGCTCCCTGTATGTCGCAATTGAAACCGCATTGTTTTTGTCGGCTGGCAAACCCGCGATCCAGCGCCATATCGCTTCAATTTGGCTGGCTCCAGGATATTCCGTCCGGTCTTTAGGATAATTGAAATCAAAACCTTTAGGTTTGTGTGGACTTAGCCAGTCTGGCAGTTCGAAATCAGGATTGTCAACAAACATAACTGACAGCCACGTCTCTGGCTTGGTGTCCAGAACATCTCTTATCCACCTGTTTTCAATTCCGACTCCTGTAAGTGGCATATTATTCGCACGTTCAACGTAGTTAGGGTCTACAATCATAAGCACATGTGCACAATCCGTCATCTCACGCATAAACCCGCTCAAGCTACTTCCGTAATCAACTCTTTCATCGATTTTAACGATGAAACCTGCCATATGAAGATGAGAAGCAAAGAGGTGAACCCACTTACAATGCTCTGCTGACGTCCATGCGTAAGAAATAAATAAATCGGTTTTCATTCTTAATTTCCCTTTTGGCAATAATCTATTAATGACGAATCTGTCTATAGGTGAACTGAGCTACTGCATAATGACTAATTAGATTACCTTAATTAATAATTAAATTTTATGATAAAGCTCGAATTTATGAGCTTTGTCTCAGTTGAAACCAGAATTTGATGAGGCTTAAAATTGAAAAAATTTTCTAGATACTTGCCGGGTTAAAAATCCTGCAGTACGATACTTCTGCTATCTGTTGTCTTACGACAACTGCCAATGTTCCGGTGATTTGAGAGGAACGCCTTAGGGCAATCACATGCCAATGTCATCACTACCTGAGAGATGACGCTTTCGGGCGGTAACAAATCTGTTAACCTTTGAAAACAGAGACCCCTGCGGTTAAGGTCCTTTTCTACTTCGCAATACACTCCCATACACCTGTTTTACTCATCTGGCATTTTGTGCCTGATTCTCACTCCTGAGGGGTACTTTCCCTCCGGGACGGTTCCCTTTTTATCAAGGAATCGTACCCATGCATTACACCAGAATGATCAACCCTCTCACGTTACTGAATTGTGACTCGCCAGCTTCAGCAAAAATCATGGTGGATTACGTAAAAACTCAGCTTAACGTGCGCCTGGATTACAGACTCATGGTCGATGCAGATCCACAGGTTCCTGCTGACGGCCTTCCGGACTACCTTACTTTTCTGAGACATGTCGCACTCGCAGTTGGTTTTGCGACTGAACATGGATACATCAGACATGCCTTTACCGAACAGGCAGTGAACGAACTTACTCTTTTGGGGACAAGTGTTCACAGTCTTCACTGGAATGCGGCTTTTTATGAGGGCGCTACCCGGTCCCGAGAGGACAAAGCGCTGGACAACGCTACAGAGCAACTGCGTGCAATGTTTTATCAGAGCGCTGATGCTTCTGACATCGTCTGACCGCCTTATTAACCGAACCGTTTCTCACCCTAACGGGACTTCTGTCCCCGTCAGGGGCAGGGTTCCCCAATGATTTAAGGAATCCTTTATGAACGCATTAACTCTTAACGAAGATTTTCAAATCAGTGCCGGCGAACGTGACGCTTACAAAGTTGCACTGGCCAAAGCAGAAGGTGACCTGCTGATTATTGCAGCGCATCGTCGCCTTGGTCTTAACACCGATACCGATGAAGACGGTTTTCCATACTATGTCTGGGAAATGGCTGACGTTGCCCGGGACCTGGCCGAGCTGTCTGTACGCGAACTCGTGCCGGCATCATGGCAGTCTTTTTTTGAAAACCTCTGCCAGATGGCCAGAAACATTGATGAAGCAGCCTGGACGTTTTTTTTCGGCAGTGCCGTTAAGGACGAAGAAGGGCTTATGTACGAAGAACGCGAATATCTGCGTTATGGCGAATGCTGAACAGACTGATATCAGGTTTTCCCTTGCGGGGATTTTCTCCCTGCGGAGATAAATCCTCCTTTAATTAAAGAGGATTTGTCGATGAACACTCCGGCTTCTGAATCATCACTGCTGGTTAAGCACAACAGCGAAGAGTGGCACCGTATGTGGAACAGGCTTGCGGAGCACCCTTTTAACCGTTCTCTCACCGCTCCCGGGCAGACTTACCACGGCGGCGAAGACTGGGAGTGCGTTGAAACACTGGAGCCACCATCCAGCGGAGCTGAAAGATGTTATCTCCATCACTTCAGACACCGCTGTCACCCTGTGGCAGGGAATGTGAGTGTTAACATTTCTGCCAGCCGGCGCTTTACCCCGCAGGATTCGCGTAACGCTTACTACCACGATTTTGGTTAGTGATTAACCATTGGCCTGCGTCATTTTCTGACAAAGGCTTTAACCCGCGCGGGGACAACCTCCCCGCAACAGCGGCGGTGGTTTTCTCCGCGCTTAATCAGGAGAAAACCATGAGCGGTATAATGCTTTCACTTATCACCCGCCTTTCAGGCGCACTCAACCGGCTTGCCGGCAACCTGCAGCATCAGCAGGCAGAGTGGTTTACCAACCGCAGCGGCCGCTGCAGCTTTAAGGCAGACGTCGTGCCGACAGAGAACGGGTTCACGCCCGTCATCTCCCGTCGCATCGGCTTTACTCAGCGTGACTGGCGTATAGACCAGCTGCCTGGGGCCGGTACATACGCAACAGCCCGTAAGGCCCTCAGGGCCGGTCGGCTGATGGCGCAGCAGATGGCGGAACTACGCTACCGCTTTGACTGATGTTAACTGAATGACACTTCCCGGAGGGACCTTCCCTCCCGGGGAGGTCACCTCCTTTTTAAGGAGCGCTTATGATCCGTTTTACATCAACTGAACTTCGTCCTCTGCTGACACAGAACCAGGGCAAAGGGCGCCCGCTGATCCTTGAAAAGAATCTTGGAATTTATGTCCGCGTGCCGGATGACAATGGCTGTGCGGAATGGCTGAAAGCCTGGGCTGCCGGCTGCAATCCTGCCAGAGATGCTGACTGGTCAGCACTGTGTGATGCCTTGATACCCGAGCCGGAGTTTTCTTTCAGCACCTTCCTGGACCAGAGTATTTACGATGCCGTGCTGAATGAACATCACGATTTATACATGCAACCTGGCATAAATCAGTTTGCTAAATCGCTGACCATTTATACAGAGACACAGCCGCCTCTGAAGGAATACTTACCGGTTGCGGATTACCGCGATCAGATTCAGTGGCTTTATGACCAGTCCCGCCAGCATCTTCGCGCCTGCGTGAACAATGCTGAGCGACTCAGCTGGCGTTCGAAGACGCTTCATGTGCTCGACAGGGTTATCCGCGTTGATTCTAAGCGGGCTAAACCTGAAGACCGTAAGAAGTTTGAAAGCGCCGTAAGTCGCGTCAAATCCGATATCGAATCGCTGAAGTCAGACGGCTCTTACCGCCGTTACTGATGCCACTCCGGGTTTAACACGGAGCAAGGCGGAGAGAAATTACACCTGGCGACGTCAGTCGCCATCATCCCCCTGAGGGCACTCTCACCGGGGAGATGCCCTCTTTTTTAAACGTAAAAAAGGAGTAAAACTATGTTTTCATGGTGCAAAAACCGTCTGGAAATCACCGGTAAGTCTGCCGACATCGACGTTATGCAGTCGTGGATTGCCGGAACCGAAGTACCGCTTTACCGCCACGCCATACGGCAGGCCATAAAGCTGTTTCTCGCCGGCTGTGCCGGTATGCTCAAACCCGTCAAGGCAACGAAATACCGTGCTTATCCGGAGCTGGTTTCATCAGGCACCGGAGGCAGCACGTCACCAAACCTGGCGTTTCAGCATTTCCTGGAGCTGCTTGACAGGGATGCCTTGCTTGACGACGCAACGCTCTCGAAAATGGACAAAATCTGGCTCCAGTCCGGTATCGGTGACGTGAAATGGGAGGCAATCCCTTTTGCTGCCCGCCAAACCATCACCCGGCTTATGTCTGTTCACTACGCCGACTGGTTTGGCGTCGCCTCTGCGGGCGGTCAGTTTGACCCGCAGGAGCGCTGGGAATGGCTCAGTATAATGCCGGACTCGACCTGTGCGTGTGACATGCTGATGGTGATGCCGTCATGTCTGGCCACCGAGCTCAACGGGGAAAGTGGTCTCTTCTGTGGCCTCAGCACAACGTCAGGACTCTATACCCAGCTTTACGGGACGGAGTTTCCGGCGGGGCACCGGCTGGAGTGGAGTCGTGACGATATCGGTTCACTGAAGCTGACGTTCTCTTCGCCCCGGTTTCCGCCGTCGGCGGAAGTCATGGGGCACATGTCGGAGAAGTTTGACTGTGAAATCCGTCATTACTGGCTTTCTCCGGATGCCGGCACGTCGGGTTACAACTGTTTTGATCGCGGTGACCACGTCGACAGCGGCCCTTATCCGGAGGATGAGGTGCAGTATCCGGTGAGTGAAGGTGCCCGTCTGTATCAGTTCAGTGCTGAAGCAGGCGCACCTGCCACTCCGGCCGTTGCACACTACGCCGGCGTTCGGGCATGACGTTACCAACCGACAGACCGGCATCTCAGGTCTGTCAGACAATGGCCACAGCATATGCTGTGGCCGCTTTTCACCCGAAGGGGGAACACCGTTTCCCTTACGGGGCGTGTTCCCCTTTTTTACTGAGGAAACACGCATGAGCGTCCGCATCGACAATGAGAAAGAATTCATCTCCCTTTTCAACTCTATCGCCCGAGGCATCCGGCGTATTCAGGTATTTACCGACTTCATCAGTTGCAGCGTCATTGCGATTCAGAATGGCCTGCAGTTCTGTGAGAAACGTGAACAGAAGTACATGGCCATCGTGGCCAGATACAAAAAAGAGGACGTTTCATCAATGGCCAGACTGCTGGCATGCGTGGTGAACGGCCTGGAAGAAAAACCCTGTGACTTTCTCGGGCGCATTTACATGCTGCTGGAGCTGGGTGACAAAGGCAAAGACCAGTATTTCACGCCGTGGAGCGTGGCGCTGATGATGGCGCAGATGCAGCTCGGCAGGCCCGAAGAGCTGTTCAGGGACAAGCCGTTTATCACGTTTGCTGAGCCTGCCTGCGGTGCCGGTGCCATGACGCTCGCATTTGCCTGTGTGCTCCGACAGGCCGGTTATTCTCCGCACCGCCATATATGGGTATCGGTGACTGACATTGATCCGCTGGCGGCGGGCATGGCCTATATCCAGCTGTCACTCTGCGGCATACCCGGTGAAGTTGTTATCGGGAACGCCTTGTGTGACGAACGGCGACGGGTTCTGCTTACCCCTGTACATTACTGGGAGGGATGGTCAGGACGACTGCAGAAGCATGTTAAAAAACCCGAAGAGCGAAGTGAAGAGGCTGCTTGAGCAGAAACAAACGCCAGTCTGGTAATCACCTAAGAGGCTTTTAATTATAGATAAAAGGGGGCATTTGCCCCCCTTTTTACTATCTGATAAAACGATCCAGAAGCCATTTAAACAGCGAGCTTAAGGCGATTTTGCTGATCCAAATCAGCGGGATAAGATAGGGTCTCGCATTTCCTTTCTTATCAAAAATCAGACTTTGCAGAGTCATATTGATTCCTCATGACTGCTTTACATGGAGCCGAATCTGCCTCTACAATGAAGTTGCTAAACATTCAGTTGTGCAGTTCGACAATGAATTTCACTTCTGATTAAAAACACCTCCTGGTGTGCGAAAGGCTGAAAGCATTGGCGTGCTTTCGGCCTTTTTTATTGTGTATGTACTACTCGCAAGGTCACATCTCTATATTGGGGTTATGGGGAATACACAACATGAGAGCTATATGTATTTTAGGTAGTTGACGGCGCTTAACAAGAGGAAAAAATCGAGCAAAAAATGGATTGAATTTTTTTTTGCTGGCTCAAGCCGCGCCGCATAAGGCCCCAACTCCTGTCAACAAGCCTAGAGAATTTTTTAGATTTATAAACAACCGCTGATTTTTCAAACATTCCCTATCTGTTTAAAAGTTGTTCTGTCACTTTTGTCACCGTCTCGCTATTTTTTTTCGCATTTCATGAGCATACAAAAATCATACCTGAGCTTCGTTGACTGTCGAGTAGCTACTCGACAATACTGTATATATAAACAGTAAAAACAGGAGGTGCCATGACATGCTCACTTTATACAAATACCCGCTATCCCCGATCTCGATAGCTGCACCACTTTTCCTCGAAACCTGTCAGGCAGGTTTTCCCAGCCCTGCTCAGGATTACGTTGAGCGCGAGTTAGACCTCAACGAATATTGTGTCATGCGCCCAGCTGCCACGTTTTTTGTCCGCGCCTCCGGACAGTCTATGACAGACATTGGTCTCAACAGCGGTGATTTGATGGTGGTCGATAAGGCCGAATCTCCCCGGCACGGTGACATAGTCATTGCAGAGATTGAGGGTGAGTTTACCGTTAAACGCCTGCTGCTCCGGCCCAGGCTGACGCTTCAGCCCATGAATCCTTCCTTTCCTCCCATATACCCCGATCCGGAAACGCTCCAGATTTTCGGGGTGGTCACCTCGTTTATTCATAAAACCCGGGGTGAGTGATGTTCGCCATTGTGGACGTCAACAGCTTTTATGCGAGCTGTGAAAAAGTCTTCAGACCTGATTTGCGTAACCAGGCTGTCGTCGTTCTGAGTAACAACGATGGTTGCGTCATCGCCCGTAGTGCTGAAAGTAAAAAATATGTACGAATGGGCGAACCCTGGTTTAAGATTAAAAATGAAAACTTCCCTGTTAAAATTCATGCATTTAGCTCTAATTATGCGTTGTAGTAAGTTAAGTGGAATGCAACATTGATCGTATAGACTTTGAACAGCAACGCTGACCTCAGAGGTAAACGCAATGACGACTCCACTAAACAACAGTGCCATTTTACTGGCGGAACGCTGGCTGAAGCTGCTGTCCGACCTGGGGCGGGCACCCGCCACCCTGACCGCCTACCGCGCAGCCCTCTGTCATTATTTTGCGTTCTGCAGCCGGAACAGGATTGAACCTGAAAAGGTCAGGTTTGATGACATGGCTGCCTACATCCGTCCTCAGTTACCCGGTATGCCTTTCCCGGCCGCAAGCGCCACGCTCCAGCTGCGCCTGTCGGCTGTCCGTCTCTGGTACGACTTCCTGATGTATCTTGACCTGTGTAAGGTAAATCCGCTGCCCCGTTCCGGCACGCCGGGCATGCTGTGTTCCGCACGGGGGCTGGTTCCCCGTATCGTAAAGCTGCCGCGTATTCCTGACGATGCACAGTGGCAGCTTTTTCAGGCTCATGCCGCGGATTCTCCGCTTCGTGACCGGCTGATGCTGGCGTTAACCTACTGCGGTGCGCTGCGACGATCGGAAGTCACCGCGCTGAGTACTGATGACCTTGACTTTGCCCACCGCCTCATCCGCGTCCGGGCTGAAACCACCAAGAACCGTCATGAACGGATCGTCTGTTACAGTCCCGCCCTGACGCCGGTGCTGGCGGCTCATCTTTTACAGATGAAGCTGTCGGGGATGGTAAAAGGAGCCCTGTTCCGCTCTGAGTCCGATCGTAATCAGGGGGCACCGCTCTCTTACTGGAGCTGGAGCAAAACGGTACGGAAATGGGCGCTTGAGTCAGGGCTGCCCGACATTTCAACCCATACTTTCCGCCACCTGCGGTTGACGCATCTGGCCCGTGCGGGCTGGAAACTGCACGAACTTGCCACCTACGCAGGTCACCGTGATCCGCGCACCACTCAGATTTATATTCACCTTTCCGGCAGGGATCTTGCCGCCCGGATGGCAGGAGCAATTGAAACGGCAGATATCAGGATGGCGAACCTCATTTTCGGCACGGAGGAATAATATGGCAGCGTCTGAACAGCCTGAGAATGTGTGGCTTCCCTTCGATCTCTCCGCTTACAGGCTTGATGCTTTACTGACTGAGCCTGAAAAGGCCGCACTGGCCACCTCTCACAGCCGGGGCAGGCTGCTGCGGATGAAACCTGCTCCTGAGTTTATCAGGCCGCTGAAAGACATCGCAGCAGAAAGCGGATGCAGCCGCGAGGTTGCTGACCTGATAATACTGGACCTCCTGCGTGAGATGCACCTTTCGGGTATACCGTACTGGCGATGGCCGCAGGAACGCTGGCAGACATTCAGCCGGACGGACGGAAAAGGACGGCCGCTGATGGCCGCCTTTGCATGGCATTTCGCCGGACGGTATGATCCCCTCAGCCTGCCAGACATCAGAAAACCTGCCCTGTATACCTGTGCCATTTTTGGTCAGGCTATTTACTTCCGGGAGCTTCACCGCCTGACTGAAACCCTGAAATCGCTGGGCTATGCTGCGGGTAGTCAGGTCACGCATCTGTCGGGCATACTGGCCACGCTGATGGTCATGAACAGAGATCCCCGTCTTGAAACCTTTACGCCTGAACTGCTGTGGGAAGCCCAGAACAACACAGATAGCGGGACATCCCGGTACATTGGCCGGATTTCACACGGCCTTGCTGCGCTGGGCATCTTCAGCGCCCCGATGAGGATGCGTAATTATACCCGATGGTATGAAAAACCCGTAGACGGGATCGATCCGGCCTGGGTCAGGTGGTGCCGGCGCTGGCGGGAAACGTCTGTGCTGAGGCCTCGCACCCGTGAAGGCCAGTACAGTTTTATACTGCGCTGCGGCCTCTGGCTGGCAAAGGCGCATCCGGAGGTGCGTGAACCGTCAGACTGGAGCATGGAAATCTGCGCCAGCTTTATCGCTGCGGTCGGCCGGATGAACGTGGATGAGCTACAGTTGGGCACGGAAAGGGGCACCCGAAAATCGGTGCGATCCGGTGAGCCTATGATGCCGCATTCAAGGGCGCATTTTATCTACTCACTGCGCCGTTTTATGGTCGACTACGAAAACTGGGGCTGGGGTCGCCTGCGCTTCAGCCCTGCCCGTCATCTTTCCACACCGGATACCACCCTGTTTCGGCGCGACGTCAATCCCCGTGTTATCGACGATCCGGTCTGGCTCAAGCTCATCTGGGCCAGCCTCAATCTGCGTCAGGAAGACCTGCTTACTGAAATACATTATCCGCTGGCCATGCTGCAGGCGATGGCCGTCATCTGGACCCATGCGGGGCTGAGGAAAAATGAGCTGCTCCGCCTGACTACCGGTTGCATCGCGCCGCAGGCAGATGAAATAACGAAAGATGACGGCAGCGTCATCCCGGCCGGAACCCTTTGTTACCTGCATGTCCCCGCCGGAAAAACATCAAAAGCCTTTGTTAAACCCGTGGCGACAGTGGTAAAAAAATATGTCGACATCTGGCTGGCCGAACGCCCGGCAGAACAGGCCATGCTGGCTGATGAGCGGACCGGTGAGAAGGTCCGGCTGCTGTTTCAGTACCGGGGGAAGCCTGCCGGCAGCGCTATCCTCAACCGCACGGTGATACCGATGCTCTGCGCAAGAGCGGGCGTTCCTTCTGAAGACAGCGGCGGAGTGATAACCAGCCATCGGGGACGCGCCTCAGCCGTGACCGCACTGGCCAGCGTACCGCAGGGCATGTCACTGTATGAACTGATGCAGTGGGCTGGTCACTCAACGCCCCAGTCCACCATGCATTATCTCCGTATCCGCCCGACACAGCTGGCCGCCTCGTTTGTAAAAGCAGACAGAGTCGCGCACATGATCAGCGTACTGATTGATCGCGACCCTGACGCCGCCAGCCTGACCGGACCTGCAACGTATTATGATTTAGGTGATTCATACTGCACAAATCCGTTCTGGAGCAGCTGCCCGCACCGGATGGCCTGCATCGGCTGCGATTTTAACCTGCTGAAGGACAGCGCGCGCGGGCTTATTCTGGAGAGTAAAGCATCCATCCGGCGTTATCTCGAAGAGGTCCCGCTCACTCCCGATGAGAAAGCCGTACTGGAGCAGGATGCTGAAAAGGTTGAGCAGGCTCTTACAAAATTGGGCCCAAAATCCTGAGTGCTCAAATGCTTTCAATGTCCGGTCTGAGGGTGTCAGTTCAGAGTCAGTACAGACGACCGAACGTCGTATTTGATATGAATCTGATTATAGCGGGCGTTATGACGTAACTGATGGAACAGCAGATGAGAAAACAGAAGCGATGTATGGGGTATGTGGCTGTCGTGGTCGATGACTACGATCGTGCAATTGAGTATTACACCGATAAGCTGGGCTTTACCCTGATTGAGGACACGCCGCAGCCGGGTAAGCGCTGGGTCGTGGTGACGCCGGACCCTGACAGCGACTGTGCTATTCTTCTTGCCCGCGCGTCGAACGACCGGCAGGAAGGCTTTATCGGCAACCAGTGCGGCGGACGGGTTTTTCTGTTCCTGCAGACCGACGACTTCTGGCGCGACTACAATGCTATGAAGGCAAAAGGCGTCCACTTCTGTCAGGAGCCGCGCGAGGAAGAATACGGAATGGTTGTCGTGTTTGAGGACATCTATGGCAATCGCTGGGACCTTTACCAGAACAGGCAGACCTGAAACTCTGTCACGACAGTGTCCCGGATTTAGGGGAAGCCTTACAGGCGTAAACCCTGTCGGATCAGGCCCGCAGAGAGCGCTTCTGAACAATATACTGAACTGTCTGACCTCAGTGCAGCGGTCGCTGCACTGAGGTCTCCCCTGGATAGAGGCCGTACGGTCCGGGTTAACCACACAGCGTCATGATATAAAATCCGGCCGCCGTCATGGCCAGCGAACCCAGCACGTGTATCAGCACCGAGGCGGCTGCCCAGGCATAGCTGCCTGACTGCAGCAGGGCAAAAACCTCAGTTGAGAATGTGGAGAAGGTCGTCATTCCGCCACACAGCCCGGTGGTAATGAGCAGCCGCCAGGCCGGATCGAGGCCGGGATGGCGCAGAAAATACGCCAGCGCCGCCCCGATGATAAATCCACCCAGCAGGTTGACCAGCAGCGTCCCCGGCGGCAGGTCCGGAAAAAGCGCGTTCAGGCGCGCGCCCAGCTGCCAGCGGATAACACACCCTAAAGCACCGCCGGTGATGACGGCAAAAAGCTGATTCACGTTCATTCCTTTTTTTTAATATTCAGAACATAACGGCACACGACCTGTGCGGCCGTATCCATTTCATATACAACCGGCACGCCGGTCGGGATGTGCAGCTGTGCCACGCTGTCGTGGGGCATGCCGTTCAGAAAGGCGGTCAGGGCGCGCAGCGTGTTGCCGTGCGCCACAATCAGAACGGTACTTCCGCAGCGCAGCTGTGGCACCACAACGTGGTGCCAGTATGGCATGACGCGACGCAGGGTCATTTCCAGGCTTTCCGTTGCAGGCAGGTCGGCCAGCGCAACGCGGCGATAGCGCAGATCCCGACGCAGCTGCGCCGGAGCCTCCGCGTCTGCGGGCGGAATGCCGCTGAAGCTTTTGCGCCATAGCCGGACGGTCTCTTCCCCCATCATCCGGGCAGCGTCGTCCTTGTTCAGCCCCTGCAGCGCACCGTAGTGGCGCTCGTTCAGTCGCCAGCTCTTTTCCACGGGCGTCCAGCTTCGGTCAAGACGGTCCAGCACCCGCCAGACCGTGTGAACGCAGCGTGTCATCACCGAGGTGAAGACACGGTCGGGCATAAGGCCCACTGCCCGCAGCGCGTCACCGGCTCGGTCGGCCTCCTGCCGCCCCCTGACCGTCAGCGGCACGTCCGTCCAGCCGGTAAAACGGTTTTCCCGGTTCCACTGGCTTTCGCCGTGCCGCAGGAGGATCAGCGTTGCAGGGGCCACAGGCATTCCTTCTTTGCCGGACGGGGACCGTCCGGCGGATGTGTTACGTGCGGCGCACAAACGCATGAAGCCCCGCGTAGTGCGCGTCCTCACCCAGCGCCTGCTCAATGCGCATCAGCTGGTTGTACTTTTCCACGCGTTCGCCGCGGCACGGCGCGCCGGTTTTCAGGTGTCCCGCGCGCAGGGCCACCGTCAGATCGGCAAGGAACGTGTCCGTGGTTTCCCCGCTGCGGTGAGACATGAACGCACCCCAGCCGTGCCGCTGGCAGAGAGCCACGGCGTCCAGCGTTTCGCTGAGCGAGCCTATCTGATTGAGCTTGATCAGCGCGGCGCTGGCGAGGTTTTCGTCAATGCCGCGCTGGATGTACTTCACGTTGGTTACAAACAGGTCGTCACCAACCAGCTCGGCCCTGCCCGCAAGCTGCTGGTGCAGATGCTTCCAGCCCGCCCAGTCGTCCTCGGCCAGGCCGTCTTCCAGCAGGATGACCGGAAACTGGTCCATCAGCTCGCCGTAGTATGCCGTCATTTCCGCCGCGCTCAGCGCGCTGCCCTCGGTGCGCAGATGATACTGACCGTCAGCGAAAAACTCACTTGAGGCAGGGTCCATGCAGATGCTGATGTCCTCTCCGGGCCTGTATCCCGCCTTCTCAATCGCCTGTACGATAAACGCCAGCGGGTCACGGTTCGACGACACGGCGGGCGCAAAACCGCCTTCGTCGCCCACTGCCGCTGAGAGTTTTTTGTCCAGCAGGATCTGGCGCAGCGCCTGGTAGACCTCGCTGCCCTGACGCACGGCCTCGCGCAGCGTGGGTGCCCCGTGTGGCGCTATCATGAACTCCTGGAAGTCCGCGCCCTGACCGCGGGCGTGCACGCCGCCGTTGATGATGTTCATGCACGGCACGGGCAGCAGATTCGCCTGCAGGCCCCCCAGGTAGCGCCACAGCGGCTCGTGCGAGGCCTGTGCCGCCAGCCGGGCCACCGCCAGCGATACGCCCAGAATGGCATTGGCACCCAGGCGACTCTTGTTCTCCGTGCCGTCCAGCATCAGCATGATGTTGTCCAGCTGCCGCTGCTCGCGCACGTCCAGGCCGCGCACGGCTTCGCAGATTTCCGTATTAACCGCCCTGACGGCATCCAGCACGCCTTTGCCGCCAAAACGTTGTGCGTCACCGTCGCGGCGCTCTGCGGCCTCGCGCGACCCGGTGCTGGCCCCGGAAGGCACCGAGGCGCGTGCCATCATCCCGTCCGGGGTCCGGGCCTCAACTTCAACGGTGGGGTTGCCGCGAGAGTCAAGAATTTCCCGGGCGGTCACGTTATCCAGTGTAAAGTGCATAGCGTTTCTCCCGGTTTAGTCATTCAGGTGAGTAATAAGCACATCCACCGTGAGGTGGTTGATGTATTCCGCCGAGCGGGACGTCAGCATTCCCATAAAGCGGTTGCGGTGCCCGGCAAGCACGAGGTCCACGCCCAGCTCATTGATGCACTTCTCCACGTCCTCAAAGCGGCGCATGGTCACCAGCTCCCGCGTGTCTACCGCCTCAGGCACGGAGGCCGCCAGCTCGCTCATAAACGCTTTGGCTTTCAGCACCTCTTCCGACACGACGTCGTCCATCAGGCTGTCGGACACGTAGTTCATTTCCCGGTAGTCGTCGCTGATGTGGGCCAGGGTGATTTTCATGCCGAGCGGCTGCGCCAGCGCGACCGCCCGTTTCAGCAGGAGGGTGCCGTCGTCTTTGTCGTTCACAAGTATCAGTGCGTGGGTGTAGCAGGTCATAATGAACTCCCGTTCTGGTTAAGGCGGGACTCAAGCCACGGCAGAAGCTGTTTTTTGCGGCTGAGCATGCCCGGTACGGAGCAGGAGGCCGCGTTAACGCTCTCCCGCCCGGCGAAGTAAAGCGTTGAAAACCCGGCGCGAATGTCGGTCAACATCAGCACCGTCAGCCCGGCACCCGACTGGTCCGCCAGATACGCCAGGGCAGCGAGCAGGTCGTCCATCACGGGGGCAACCTGTGTCGGTGAGCTGACCTCAATCTGGGCAATGCGCACGTCGGTGCCGGCAATGACGAAGGCCTTGAGATCCCTGCCCAGCAGCTGCTGGGCGCTGAGGCCGCTGACGTCCGTTTTGGCGGTGAGGAGGTCACGGGCGAAGGCTCTGCGGTTTACGCCGGACAGCACGCCCAGTTCGGTCGCCGAACGGATATCGTCTTCGGTGGTGGTCGGCGAGCGAAGATTCACGGTGTCACTCAGGAGTGCGCCCAGCAGAAGCACGGCGAGCGTCGGGGGCAGCGTGCGGCGCGCTTCAGCGTCCATCAGCAGCCAGAGCAGCGTGGCGCTGCTGCCAACCGGGCGGATATGCACCTCCGGCGGCAGTTGCGTTATCAGCCCGCCCAGCCGGTGGTGGTCAGTGATGCCCACGACGTTGCTCCGGAGCAGGTCGTCAGGCCCCTGCGCCGGCTCGGTGAAATCGACCAGCCACACCCGTTCATCCTGCAGCGGAATAGCGAGCAGCGGCGGCAGCGTAAGACCGGCGGTGTCAAAGATAAAGCGGGTTTCCCGGTTAGCCTCGCCGAGACGCCATGCGCGGGCGTCCATGCCGCGCCCGGTCAGCCAGTGAGCGGTGACGACCGCCGTGCAGATGGCGTCGCTGTCAGGATTGATGTGGCCAAAAACGTGTATCAAGGGTCTCTCCCCGTAAAGGGAAGTACGCAGGCCGGGAGGAAAGTAAGGACGGCCTGACGTACCTCCTGAAAATCAAGAGTCACATCAGGCGTCATTAGCTCCGGAACGGAGCGGTTGGGAAAGGTGGAACGCCATCACCCTGTACTCTGAGTATAGAGCCAGACGGAAAGCCTGTCAGTATTATTCTGCTGGCACCCTCAGCCCGCCAGCGCAGCGCGTGCCTCGCGGAGCACCCGGCGGATGTTTTCCGGCACCGCCGGGCTTGTGCAAAGTGAAAGCGGACTGGGGTGAGGCATCTTCAGCACCGTGACGCCGGGGCACTGATGACTGACCGTCCCGCGGGCCTGAGCCGCTACGGCACCGGCCAGCACCACCACGCGCAGCGCGGGCAGATACGCCAGCACGTCCTCAAGCCAGGCGCAGCCGCTGCGGATGTCCGCCGCTGAGGGCCGTTTCTGCGGCCCGTCGCTGACCCAGGGCACCGTATTCCACAGCACGCTGTCCCGGCGCGCAATACCGGCTTCCGCCAGAAACCGCCCCAGGTTCTGCTGGGCCGGCCCCGGGTTATCCCGCGACACAAACCGGGGTGACGGGCTGCTGCGCGCCGGCGACTGCAGCAGGACGAGCAGTCCGGCCCCGGTCCCGCCGTCGGCCGGATCAAACCACGGCAGCTCCACGCCGTGCTGACGCAGCCCGCTGACCCAGCGATTCAGCGCGGCCACGTGCGGCGCGGTGACTGCCGCGAGGCGTTCCTCGCGTAAAAACGGGTCCAGCAGCGACGTGCAGGTTTCACTCACGGCTTCCGGTCCAGGCCTGCCAGACAGGGGGAAACAAACAGTTTCCCGCTCCATGCCCCGCGCACCGTCTTCACCGCGACCAGCAGCCACATGGCGGCCAGCATGACGACAAGAAGCGCACCGAAGCCTTTAAAGAACGCCAGGTCAACGAGGGTGGACAGCTTCAGCGTGGCGACCGTGTACACGCCCAGCGGGAAGGTAAAGCCCCACCATCCCAGATTGAACGGAATGCCTTCACGGAAGTATCGCACGGTTATCAGCGTGGCCAGCAGCATCCACCACAGGCCGCAGCCCCAGAAGAGAATGCCGGCAACGAACCCCACGCCTTGCGCGATATGACCGATTTCCGGCATGCCCGCCGCGGCAAACACCCCGGGCGCATCTCCGCCGATGACCAGCATCCCCAGCGAGCCGGTACCAATCGGCCCCAGTGCCAGCCAGCTTGAGGCCGCCATGCTTTCGTGTGGTAGCTTGTGCAGCGCCATACGCAGCAGCAGGATGGCGAGGATGCTCAGCGCCACCGGCACCGAGTACGCCCACAGCACGTAGCTGGTAATAATGATGCCGAGCTGCGCGTGGGGGTCGGCAATGTGCGGTGCCAGCAGGCCGCCACTGACTGCCGCAACCTCGGCGGCCACGACCGGCAGTAACCAGACGGCGGTCATCTGGTCAATGCTGTGCTGCTGCCGGGTAAACATCATGTAGGGAATACACACGCCACACAGCAGCGACATCGCCACGTCCAGCCACCACAGGGCGTGCGCTACGGGAATGACGTCAGCCCCCCACCGGGGGAGGCCAAACGCCAGCAGCCCGTTGATGATGGTGGCCATGCCCATCGGGATGGTGCCGAAGAACATGGACACCGTTGAATGGCCAAAGATGCGCTTTGCCTCACCGAAGTACATCACCCAGCGGGCCAGATACATCACGGCAAAGACGCTGAACAGGAAGATGTTAAACATCCAGAGTCCCTCGGCGACGAGGCGTAATCCCGGAACCGGCCAGGGGAACTGCGCCAGAGACAGAGACAGGATACCGGTCCCCATGGTCGCGGCGAACCAGTTAGGCGTGAACTGACGTATAGCCTCTTTCGGGCTGCTCAGCGCGCTCAGCGGGCGCGCTCCGTTATGCAGGGTAAATATTTTATCGTTCATGCCGTAATCTCCTGAGTAGACAGAAAGAGTATAGGCACGTCGGGTTAAATCTTTAAAATAGGTTATTCAGTTAAAATAAACCAGTAAAAGTGGTTAGACTCTCCCACTCCGGGAAGGACCGTCACACCGCCGGAGTGAGGGAAGGACTGAATCAGGCCTGCGGCGGGCTTTTAATCGTGGCCGTGACGCGGTTCTGTTTCAGGTCAACGACCGCAATGCTGAGGTCTTTATTCAGCACCCACGCGCGGGCACCGTCTTTGCTGAAAACGATGGCCTGACGGGGCGCATCCAGTCCGGTAACGGTGGAGACCACCTTACCGGCGGCGGTATCAATAACGGAGAGGCTGTTGTCGCCCAGGTTGCCGCTGTAAACATAGCGGTTATCCGGCGTCAGGGCGGCACCGTAAGGATCCTGCCCCACGGGAATGGTTGCCGTAATGGCGAGCTTCTGCGTGTCAACCACGGCGATGGTGTTGCTGCCGCTGTTAGCCGCGTACAGTGTGCGGCCGTCGGCGCTGACTGAAATGGCGCGCAGCTTGCTGAAGCCTGTTATCTCGCCGCGAATCTCGCCCGTTACGGCGTCAACCAGGGTAATTTTATCGCCCTTAAAGTTAGTGACGTAGACGGTTTTGCCGTCCGGGCTGATTTTTATGCCCTGACGGGGCTGGGCAAAACCCGTCACGACCGCAACGGGCCGGTTGTGCGTCAGGTCATACACCGAGAGCGTGCTGGCGGCCTCGTTATTCACATACAGGCGCTGACCGTCACGGCTGATAGCTGTGCCGAATGCCCCGGGCCCCAGCGGCAGCGAGGTCTCCACGTCAAGCGTCCCGGTGCTGATTTTTCTGACCACGCCGAGGCTGCTGTCTGAAAGATATACGGCCTTCCCGTCGGGGGAGAAAAGCGCATTGCGGGGCGTGACGTATCCCTTAAGCACCTTTCTGACTTTCCCGGCAGCCAGGTCGTAGACCACCACCTCAGAGCGCTCACTGTAGGACGCCACCGCCGTTTTCTCATCGGGACTGACAGCAAGGGAATTGTTGTGGATATCGCCGTCAAACGTCCAGCGTTCCTCTGCGGCACCGGCGAGGGTGCTGATAAGAAGAAACGCCACCGCGGTCAGTCCCGGGATCCTGTATTTTTTTATCATCATTTTTCCTGCATTGGGGTGGGTAAGGGATAAGACTCATTGCCCGATTGAGGGCTTCAGAGTAAGCGTGGCAGATTAAATCCTGGCGGGGAAATCGATTTTCCGACTATGTCTTACCACCCTCAACCTTCCCCCCTGTCAGTAAGCATACTGAGGTAGTTCAAGGCTGAATAATTCCTGTTCAGAAAATAAACTTCAGAGGAATGGTAACTGATTTTTTTTGTTTAAATTGCATTCCACATAAACGCCTCGATGTCGAACAGGGTAATGAGCGTTTTAGAGGCTCTGTCACCTCGCGTGGAACAGTATTCGATTGATGAGATGTTTCTGGACGTACGCGGAATCGATTTTTGCATGGGCTTCGAGACGTTTGGCCGCGAAGTCCGGCGCAGTGTGCGTGAACATACAGGTCTTACGGTTGGGGTCGGTATTGGCAAAACCAAAACGCTTGCAAAATCAGCCCAGTGGAGCAGCAAGGAGTGGCCCCAGTTTGGTGGTGTGCTGGCCATCACGTCGCACGTCCGTGCAGAGAAAATGCTGGCCCGCCAGCCTGTTGAGGAGGTATGGGGAGTCGGCAGACGCATTGCCAAAAAACTGAACAGCTTGGGAATTACAACTGCACTGGAGCTCTCCCGCGCGAATCCTGCAATGATCCGTAAACACTTCAGCGTGGTACTGGAGCGAACGGTGCGCGAGCTGAACGGCGAGAGCTGTATCAGTCTGGAAGAGGCACCGCCGGCGAAGCAGCAGATCGTGTGCTCCCGTTCGTTTGGCGAAAGGGTCACCGAGTATGAACACATGAGGCAGGCAATCTGTCAGCATGCAGAACGGGCGGCCGTTAAATTGAGAGGGGAAAAGCAATACTGCAGACAGGTTTGTGCATTCATCAAAACCTCACCTTTTTCGCCCGGGGAGACTTACTACGGTAACGTGGCTTCAGAGACACTTATGTCGCCCAGTCAGGATTCCAGAGACATTATAGAGGCTGCAATGAGAGCACTTGATCGGGTGTGGATAAGCGGCCATCGCTATGCCAAAGCAGGCGTTATGCTGAACGACTTCACTCCCTCAGGTGTTGCACAGCTCAACCTCTTTGACGAAGTTCAACCCAGAGCGAACAGTCAGCCTCTGATGCAGGTGATTGACCATATAAATCAGACCGGGATGGGAAATATCTGGTTTGCCGGAAGGGGCATAGCGCCGGCATGGCAAATGAAGCGGGAGATGCTTTCACCAGCCTATACTACGCGCTGGAGTGATATTCCTGTCGCCAGACTCTAGACAATCCATATATGATGATTATTCGCAAACTTCTATGGAATGAATATGATGACCAATCCTTTAAGCTGGGAGAGCTGGAACGAGGTTTATTTAAACAAGAAAAAAAATAAAAGAGCCTCACTTGAACGGTGGGGGCTACGAAATCTTCATTCTGTGGAAAATCTTGATCACATTGTATCTGAGGTTAAAAAGACATACTTAAATAACAACCCTAATGTCAAAGTCAGCGCAAACTCAGTTTGGATTGATGGGACACCTCAGGCAGAATTCACAGTAAGCCATTACAAGCGTGTGTATAACAATTCATCTACAATCAGCGGCAATGCTACACAGCCAAACTTTAAATTTTGCAAGAATGAAGTCCTGAATTGTGAGCTGGCAGACCTTTTGTTTATTTTCAATGAATTCAACAGCCAAAATAGTTCTAAAAGGGTACGTGCCGTTTTGTTACAGGGTAAGTGCTCAGATAAAGATAATTTGTTACCCAATGGGCCTTCAACAGAGAAAGAAAGGAAGCTACTTGAATCAGTTAACCGGAATGAAAAACTGACATTATATCCTGGTACAAAAGCGTCTGGTAAGGATATAGGGTCTTACACGTTGGGGGGCAATGCGCCAGGACTGGCTGATTGCGCTAAGTACCTAATGATGCCGAAATATGAAACGTGGAGCTATAACACGCCCGATTATGTCGATCCCTACGTAATAGGCTGGCCAGTAAACTCATCAAATAAAAGCCTGGGTACTACAACAAATTACCTAGAGGCAATCATCAAAGAAATGCTCAAACATGGGACGATGGGCAGGGATGTTCAGATTCGAAATGGCGCCATAGACAGGAGCTGCTCATGGTCAAGGATGATTGATGATTTGCTGACAAGTTACGATGGAGTAACAATGAAAGGCTACGAGAATCAAAAAAGGGTGTATACATCATCCGGACATGCACCTGACTACATTAACAGTCTTGGCTTGACGATAAATCATCGACAATGGCTTACGTATATGTCCCAACATGAACTCGATTTTTTAAAAATGAATGATACTGACTTTGACACTTTTGAGTGGATTGAACGTCAGCATAATTTCTACATGAGACGCTTGAATTATCGCATTAGGAATAATAAACCTTTTTGGTGGTCCGGCCCTGTCATTTCTACGATAACAGTAAATATTGACCATCATGAAGGTGAATTTGTACGAGATTAATTTAGCATCTGGGAGAAAATAATAACCCCGTATCTATGGGGTTTCGCGTTTATCCTGTTCAGGTGCCCATTCGAGTCCGCATTTATCGCAGGACCATTTTCCGTTTGGATTTTTCCTGATGCCATAGAAATTGCAAAAGGGACATGTTTTTGGCTTATACACTATTTTCCATCCTCTTTCTGGTAAACAGGGTCAGTGCCACGCGGAAACTTCAAGGCTTCATTTCTGAAGTGCTGAAGCCTTTGTCTGAAGTATTCCTGAAGCTCGTCCGGTTGCTGTCTCTCGACTTCCGAAGGAATCACCGGCAGATTCATACGATCTTTATAAGCTACCCCTGATGCGGCCAGATCCACGTTGACCTTATCCCGCTCTTCTTTGCTTTTTGCTGCTATGTTGTGTGACATATGAAGCCCTCCCTGACAAAAGTATATCAGCTACCGTATTAAGGTTCCGCATCCATCGCTGAAAGCGTTTATGAACATCCCCCCTAAGCGTCAGCAGCAAGCTGTCTACGCCAAGGCCCCGAAAATCACGCCCTTCACTTCGCAGGCACTGTGAAGCCCACTCACTGGGTTTAAAAAGGAAGCCAGCAGTTAAAATGCCGGCTCCAACTTTCATGATCAGTATTCAGGCCTGATGAAAATTCAGGCCAAACGTCTGCTTAGTGCCAGAAGCGGACAGTTGTTGTCACGAAGCCTGTTGATTTATGTGATGCAGGGCATTTCTCGCGTAAACCCCCCCCTTGTCCCACTTTATCTCGCGCCCTTTAATTTACTGATAAGCAAAGTAGTCGATTATGGTTATGAAGGGCACCGTTCTCCCTAACCCCTTCGCGCAATTCCTTCCAATACCAATTACAGATGCAATGGTTAAGTAAACCTCTCGTTACTTCAATGGAAGGGAATTTCATGTTTACGACACCGTTCTGGCCCGCTGCTGACTCATACCATATCCACATGATGGATATCCCTCTGCCAGACTCACTTTCGCCCGCGGCCCTGGACCTTATCCACCAGGCTACTCGTCTTGCTGAGGCGGCCGGTCATATTCACCCGGTTTCCACACGGACCGGGAGTACGTTGCTTCAGTCTGTTGAAGAAAAGCTCAGCATTATCTGCTTCAAGCTTGCTCAGGAATTTGATGATCCGGATACCTGCAAAGCGTTGCTGTTACGTGCAGAAATCCTGTCTGACGCCAGTACAGCAAAAGAGCTTCTCCCGCAGATAGCGGGGCTGGATGAACAGGAGCTAGTGCAGGGAATAGGTTACATGTCAACATGGGTTGGTAAGTCTCGCATGCAGCATTATTCCGCCTGGTTTGGGTTACCCGAACGCAGGCTACAGGAAGTTTCAGATGTGATGGATGAGCTCTTTCCGGACAACCTGTACTGGCTGCAAAATCATATCGACCAGCGGCTGGTTGCGCTGCCTGGATGCCGCTACAAAATTGTCGATCTGTTTGCCATTGCTGGCGAAGCTAACAGCTATCCCAAGCATTTCGCCTATTTCTTTCCTGAAGATGAAGGGGTGAAATACTCAGCCCAGAAGCGCACCATTGTGTTTGCAAATACCTATTTAAACCTGTTTGAACGCTTTGCCCGCTCCCAGGCTTCCCTGCTTGGCTGGCAGCATGAAGCTATCCCGGACAGCGCTCTCTGTGCCCGCCACCTGATCGCCTGGTTCCGCGGCCATGATCTGGGACATTCTGTTGTCCTTGAAAAGATGATGTTTGGCAAATTAAGTAAACAGGATAGATGGGGATCAATGGTTGTGCAGGAAGCACTGGCGGATGTGTTTGGGCTGCTGATGTGCCTGACAGAGCCTTCCCGGGAGGCCCTACAACTGAACGAGACGTTACAGTTAAAAATTTTCCTGCTGGAAATGCTGAGATATTTGCGCCGCGGCCCATGTGATTATCCTGATGCAGGGGCGGCCTATATACAACTCAAGTGGCTAACTGAACGCCGGTGTCTGAACTGGAATGGGGCGCATTATGTCGTGGACCTCAGCGCTGTGAAGCCGGCTATGACGGCACTGGCAACAGCAATGACAGGCTCTGTTTTACAGGGTAATACAGAGACGGCCCTGGCGTTCCTGCAAGGCTATTCACCTCATTATCAGCGTGAAGAGGCGGATCAGCTTCTAAACAGGCTGGGTAAAACTGTCGACATGATCGAGTACGATCAGAAGATTAAAGGCTTTACGTTATGATCGAGTTTTCAAACGGTTTCTTACTGAGTCTTTCGCTTTGTCTTGATATCGGGATTGCCAACATCGCCATGATTACCCTGGCTATGCAACGCGGATACTTTCATGGTTTCTGGCTGGGAATGGGGACTTGTGTGGGTGACCTAGCATATGCATTACTGGCGCTGGCGGGAATGGCCGTACTGCTTCAGTATGAAGCAGTACGCTGGATGCTCTGGATTGGCGGTGGAGCAATGCTTCTGTTTTTCGCCGTCAAAATGCTGATTGCCGCTTTCAGGAAGGTTTCGGAACTTAACGTGAGCGAAACTCATCAGTGTCGCCCACTGCTACGTGAATTTGGACGGGGCGTGGTGCTTGCCATGTCCTCCCCCACGGCGATTCTGTGGTTTGCGACAGTAGGTGGTGCGCTGATATCCCGGATGGGCCAACACAGCGTTACAGCAACGTCCTGGTTTCTGAGTGGCTTTTTCATCGCGGGAATGTTCTGGACCTGTGTCTTGTGCCTGGTTGGAAGTTTTGGCGGCAGACTGCTTGGTCAACGCCTGCTTAAATATTCCTACATAGCTTCAGCGATCATATTCAGCTATTTTGCGCTTTATGTAATTGTGTCAGGGTACCGGGAGTTTATGGTGGCCTGATCTGACCTGCGAAGCATAGTGATGGGGAGTTGTTCCCATCACTTTGCGAAATGCATTAATGAAATGACTCTGATCGTAAAATCCCAGCATTATCGCCGCATCGAGAGGATGCACGTTTCTGCGAAGCAAGTCGCGGGCATGGTGCAGACGAAGCTGCATATGGTACTGCAGAGGCGGCATACCCGTATGCCGGGTGAAGAAGCGAACCAGATGATATTTGCTCATCCCCGCCAGTTGCGCGAGCAGCTCCAACTGCGGTTTTATGCTGAGGTGCTCCCGCAAGTACTCAATAACAATATTGATTTTCTGTTCGTCAGATCTCTCAAGCAGAGCTGGCGTCTCGAGCAGCTCACCACAAAGCAGAATCAATTCCTGCTCCTCATCCATGCCCCGCTCCAGTCGGGCTGATGTTGCAAAACGGTACAGCGCGTCAAACAGGCGAGTGTTATCGATTATGCCTTCTCGCAGAACAGGGGCTTCATGAGCGCTAGTGAGATTGTCCTCATCTGCAAGCATTTTTATCACTGTCTGAGGTATGTGCACGCTAATGAATTCCACGGCTTGAGTCTCAAAACGCGAAGCCTGAATGGTTCCCGGATTATATAAGGTAACCTGACCACTTTTAACATAGGCCATTTTCCCTGCGAGCCAGATTTCTTCTACCCCTGTCAGGTTTGCACTGATGACATATTCATCGTGCAGATGTTTCGGAAAGCGCGAATTACGGGCTCTGACCCGCGAACACTCTATGCCATTTCGGCTAAACCATTCTGCAGACTCTAGTGACAACGTATCTGACCTCATGCAGCAATAGTGCATAATTATTAATGAATTATATAACCATTTATTGAACATTTTTTCAACTGGTCGCCTTTGAGCGCCAGCGAATAAATTACTCTCAGGGTGCAGTCTGTCAGTAACCGGGCATGTCACTCCCTGACCAGATCGTGTCCGAGCGGCTTGGTAAAGTTAGCTGGCTTTGTCGGAAAGTTCACAAGAACTCACGGACTGGCAATGCAGGAAAGGGACACAAGAGTTGTTCCAGATGTCCGCCTTGTGCCAGAAGCCGACGTTGTTAACTTCCCAAGCTATTCATTGCGAGTAGATTATGTATCTTATGAGGATACGGTTAACATTAATACCTTAAAAGAATATAATATGACTCCATTATTTTTATCATTACAGCTATTAATGGTATGGTTCTAAATGCAATTAAAATTAGAATTGCGCATGCAAAATTATGTCTATATGAATTCTTTGTTAAGAGGTTTTTATGGCCCATATTCCAACTGAAAATGTAACAAGCTATAGTGATTTTGATCACAAAGATTATTGGCATGCCATAGAGTGGCTAAAATCGCAAGGGTTAAATGTTAATAACTCTAGGTATGTATCTATAATGCGCGATCTTGGGGAGTTTTCCGTTGGAGAATACTCATCGGAATTGATTTGGGGGATGTCAGAAGTTGATACGCTTTACCGTGTATATCTGGATATCCTGAGGCATGGTTATTTTGATAGTGAGAGCTTAAGGAAATTATTAAATGGTTCAAAGTTTCTTAATGATGAAAAGTTAGGAGGGTCAGAAAACAGTAGGAATTATTTGTTTGAATTGATTATAGCCGGCGTTTTTGCAAAAAGCGGCGCAAAAATAGACTTCAATACTATCGCAGATTTCGGATTCAAATTACCCCGGGAGTCCACTGGTTATGTTGAATGTAAACGAATAGCAAGTCATGCCCAATTAAAAAAACGGATCATCGAAGCTTATGAACAAATTCAGTTACGTTGTGCGGAGAATGATGTAGGTATTGTCGGAATAGATTTTAGCAGGTTAATGTGGGAGCATTTTAATGGGAAGTTAGTTTGCTCTAAACTTCAGGATATTGAGCCTTTCCTAAAGACTGCATTTAATAAAATCACTGAGAATATAAACAGTATGTATGAAAGCAATAACACCATAATGATAATAGGTTACTACTGTGTACCATTTATAAATTTTGATGATAGTAATATATTATTTTATAGAGGAATGGAGATTGATTTAAAATATCATGAAAGGCATTTACACCCCCCATTCAATCAAATATTTATGCATCGAGCTGGGCTTGCCTTGTGGATAAAGGAACATATAAGATTATCTTTAGGTAATTGACCCTTCCCGCCACGAAAAATGTAGGTAATTGGATATTATTAATAATAAGTAAATACTTGACTAAAGGATAATGATTTTTATGACCTCCAAACAATTACAATTTCCGTCCATTTCTTGCCCACGAACGATGTTCAGATTCATTTGTTCGTCCGCGGTGTGTCAAAAAATGGATGTTATTTGTATATGTGAACGAATACACAGTGTGGTTTTTCCTCACCATAAGACATGTGCGCTTTGAGCAAATCAACAGGAAATTTATTAGTTGATGAAAAAGGTAAAACGTTATAATTTGTATGCTTAGTGTGGGCCAATCTAAAAAATAAGTTCTGGAAGATTTCATAGCGCATTATATAAGAATTATGCACAATAATAGAAACCTGGAGAATATATGGACGGAAAGAGACTTCAAGATTATTGGTCACAAGAGGTAGATGCACTTATTGCAACGTACAGACAATTTGAAACTCTTATTCCTTCTCAAGAGCATAAAGGGTCGGCACATAATGGTGAAGATGGTCGATTCGTTGAGGACTTATTGCGAGAGTATTTATCAAAATATCTTCCTAAGGGTTTAGAGATTCTTACTGGGTTTATTCTTAGGCCTGCCGTGAAAACTGGCACTACAGGAAAAGAGCGGAAGTATGACCTTGATAAAAATTCATCTCAGTTAGACATAATTGTCTACGACTCTGAAAGATATCCAGTATTCCAAAAGTTTGGAAATAGTGCAATTGTTCCTCCAGAAGGGATTGTAGCTATAATCTCCGTGAAAAAGCACCTTAACGATGGGGATATTGTAAAAGAGTGCCAGGCTTTATGGCATGCTTCAACCTTATGTAAAACACAATATTCTAATAACCAAGACGACAAAGTAAGGGGGCCCTACCTTGCTTTAGTAACCATGGAGTCAAAAATCGATAAAAAACGTGTGGAAAACCTAGACTGGATATTTAATAACATAGTTGAAGCATATAGATGCGGTGATAAACCTACGTTTGATGACTTAATTGGTTATATTGGTTCTCTTAGTGAGTGGAGCCTGTTTAAGCGAAGACCATCCGGTAAAAATGTAACTAAAGCGAAATTTATTAGTTTGGTTCACGCTGAAGGTGAGTCTCACCTGGGATTACAATTCATTCTCACGGGCATTCTTTCGGTTTTTTACGATGAAAGCAGACGAAATATAAGACGCCCAGGGTTTACAGCATTTCCTTCCGGACGAGATATTGAGAAGTACCTTGGGAAAATAGATTGTAATGGTGAACGCTAGCTCTACCAAAGCGCCGCTAGAGACAGACCTTCGCCCTTCGATACATTTTGGACTCCCTTGGAGCAAAGTGTTACATTTACCTTATACTTCAAGATAATGCGTTATGTCCTCAACTCGCTCATAGCGGACCTTCAGCGCCTTCAGTCCGCTTTGTGCCAAAAGCGGACGTTGCTTGCATCATGGAATGTTAGTTTACCGGGAGCAGGTCAGCGCCTCTATGCAGCTAACCCCGCATCTAATGATTTTCTGCATATCGCCATTTTCAAATTT
>Ga0207655_1000262_pt1 | contig 83031 bp, 75 predicted proteins | sample KBSM44metaG_FD_184398 | JGI IMG/M metagenome (GOLD analysis project Ga0207655, IMG submission 184398) | Miscanthus rhizosphere microbial communities from Kellogg Biological Station, Michigan, USA - KBS M4-4 metaG (SPAdes) (version 2) | ecosystem: Host-associated > Plants > Roots > Rhizosphere >... | reverse complement strand
TCGGGTTGTGGTTCAGGTAGTCACGCCACAGGACTTCGGCGATGTCCGCCATGCCCATCGGGGCGCCCGGGTGGCCGGAATTTGCTTTTTGTACGGCGTCCATGCTGAGTGCGCGGATGGCGTTGGCGAGTTCTTTACGAGAAGACATAACGGTGCTCCAGAGTCATTACAGTTCAGCGGCCAGCATGTCTTCCAGCTTCTGCTGGTCGACGGCGAACAGACGGATGCCTTCGGCCAATTTTTCCACCGCCATGGCGTCCTGGTTATGCAACCAGCGGAACTCGGCCTCGGCAAGCGGGGCGGGCTGGTAGAAACCTTCGGTCGACGGCGTCAGCCTGCGCTCGACCGGCTGCTCGCTGTTTTTCAGCTGCTCCAGCAGGTTCGGTGCAATGGTCAGGCGGTCACAACCGGCCAGCGCCAGAATTTGCTCTACCTTGCGGAAGCTGGCGCCCATGATCACGGTCTGATAACGGTGCTGCTTGTAGTATTCATAAATGGTGCGCACCGATTTCACGCCCGGATCCTGTTCGGCGTCGTAAGCGGCGGCCGGTTGCTTAGCCTGGTACCAGTCGTAGATGCGGCCTACGAACGGTGAAATCAGATACACGCCGGCCTCGGCGCAGGCGCGCGCCTGCGCGAAGGAGAACAGCAGCGTCAGGTTGGTGTTGATGCCTTCTTTTTCCAGCTCCTCGGCGGCTTTGATGCCTTCCCAGGTGGCGGCCAGTTTGATCAGAATGCGCGATTTATCGATGCCCTGTTCCTGATACATGCCGATCAGCTTGCGCGCTTTGGCGACGCACATGCCGCGATCAAACGACAGGCGGGCGTCCACTTCGGTGGAGATGCGGCCCGGCACGCTTTTCAGGATCTCCAGGCCGATATTGACCGCCAGCCGATCGCTGGCGTTGATCAGCTGGGTTTCCTTGCTGCCGCCCTGGCGGCGGGCATAGTCCAGCGCTTCGCTAATCAGCGATTTGTACTGCGGCAGCGCGGCGGCTTTCAGGATCAGTGAAGGGTTGGTGGTGGCATCCTGGGGTTCGAACTGGCGGATGGATTCGATATCGCCGCTGTCGGCGACCACCGTGGTCAGCTGCTTGAGTGCGTCTAATTGATTCATTTATAAGCTCCTTGACCAAGCTTCAACGTAGGGAAATGAGAACCTTTTTCATCATAGGGGGCACACAGTGCCTCATCAGGGTGATAAAGAGAATACGCTTTTTCTGATTGTTGCGATGGATAAGAACAATGAGCGTTTAATCAACTCAGGCGGGGCGCGGCGTTGAGCGAGATGCCGGGGTGGCGAAGGGGGCAATACAATAGTAAAGGGCGCAGCTGTGAATGAACCGCACCCTTTGGATTTACCTCCGAAATCAGTGGCTCAGATTGACGTCGATCGCCTGGTAGAAGGCGTTGGCGGTATCGGCTACATCCCACACGGCGAGGATCACGTGCGAACCGGTGCGATCCGCAGGTATGTTGCACTGGTGGGTGACCTTGGCGGCCGGGATGGCGCCGCCGTCGTTGTATTGGCAGAACGGCGTCAGGTCAAAGGAGGCGCGGGTCAGCGGCTGTGACGCGTCCCAGTTCGGCTTGGTGATGAAATAACGCCAGCTGCTGGTGCTGTGGCGCGCGGTCAGCGTCCAGGTGAAGCTGTTGGCGCCGGTCTTCAGGTTGATCTTGCTCCAGCGGGTCGGCGTTTGTTGATCCAGCTCGAAGAAGGTGGACTTGTCGGCGCTGGCGATATGGCCGTCAGCCGGGCCGGCCTGCGGGAAGCCTTTCAGCCCTTCAACGCTCTGCGGTTCGTACTGCACGCTGCCGCACTGGGTGTTGAGCTGCAGCTTGCACTGATAGGCGCGGCTGGCCGGCGTTTCGACATAGCCGTGTGCGTTAGCCTGTTGTGAAACGCCAAACAGTGCGGCGCTCAGCAGGCCCAGGGACATGAGGGTACGGGAAGTCTTGTTCATAAGTCACTCCTGACTGAAGTTATATTGTGAAATGAATGTATTTCTCGCCGGCCTAATGAGAGGGCAATAACGAAAATGAAATAATCATTCTTGCCGGCTTGTTTTATTTTTATCATTCGTGTCGTGCCGTAGAGCGGAATGTTTTATAGGCTATTAACTAAAATTATTATGATGATTAACTTTGAGTGATAGGTTGAATTTATTTAACTTCTGCTGTCTAAAATCGCATCGTCATGATGAATTTTATTTAAAGTGTTGATGAATAGTCTTTCAGATGACGCTCTCCGTTATGGAGTATATTGCTTGTTGCTTGAAGAACCTTTGCAGGACTTGATCGATTTTTGCGCGCCAACCGCCTGGGAATTTAGTGTCAATTTTTCTTATTTTATGTCAAAGAGGAATTTGTATGACTAGATTATCCCTGGATGCGATTAAAATAATCAGCACCATAAAAAGTACCGGTTCTTTCTCCATGGCGGCCGAGGCGTTGCATAAAACGCCTTCGGCGATCTCCTATCGCGTTTCAAATATTGAAAGCAAACTCTGCGTGAAACTTTTTCATCGTAATGGCCCCATGATTACCCTGACGGATGAAGGGGAATTCCTGCTGCAGGAAGGCAGCTGGATATTAAATGCGGTGCAGGATCTTGAAAGCAGGGTGAGGAATATCCCTAAAATGGACAATAACATTCGCATTGTGGTCGATAAGTTCTTTCCGTTGGAGACCCTCACCCAGGATATTCGCGACTACATTCAGCACAGCCCGAACGCCAATATCTCGGTGCAGCGGGAGGCGTTGAACGGCACCTGGGATGCGTTGAAAAACAACCGCGCCGATTTGGTGATCGCCATCGGCCAGATCCCGGACAGCGTGCAGGCCAAAACCCTGATGTTAGGCAAGCTTAACTTTGTGCTGTGCGTGTCGCCCTCTCATCCTTTTGCGGCGCAGAGAAAGGCGGTGTGCAAGAAACAGCGGCTGAACGACATCGTGGTGGTGATTGCCGATAGCAGCCACGAGCTGCCCAAGCGCAATCATGGCACTTTGCCGCTGCAGCGCCAACTGGTGGTGTGCGACGTCGAGAGCAAGCTGGCGTTGCTCAAACGCGGTATCGGCCACGCCTTCCTGCCGCCGGCGCTGATTGAAAAAGAACTGGCCAGCGGCGAGCTGGTGACGGTGCCGGTGGAGATGCAAAAAGGCGACGAAATGATCTGGCTGGCGTGGCACCCGGCCAGCAAGGGAGCCGGTTTTAGCTGGTGGCATGAACGGCTGACGCGGAAAAGCGACGTTTTCAGCCTGATGGGGCGCGAAGTGGTGCGGGATGGCGGTTACCCCTGGTGTAACAACTGAGGGAGTAAAAACGAAGGGATGCGATTATTAAACGTTTAACCGAGTAAACAACCCCGCAGCGCCAGGCTACGGGGTTTTTTTATGGGTTACGCCACGCGGCCCACCTTCAGCCAGGCGCTGTCGGAACCTGGCGCCGAGGTGATAAAGCCCCACTTGGTCTGCCAGACATAGCCTTGATAGGCCACCAGCGCGCCCTGCGGGTAGGTGGTGCCCGGCACGTAGGCCGGCGCGGTCATGATCGGCAGGTTGCCGGGGCCAACGCCGGTGTAGCGCAGGCCGGTGCCCATATCCAGCTGGCTGTCGTCGTAATCCGCCGCGTTGAAGTAGCGATCGAGCGAGGCCAGCAGGTCGCCGTTGCGGTTGTCCTGCCCCAGATGCCAGAACATCACGCCGCCCAACTGCTGCTGCTTGATGTACTTGGCCTTGTATTTGAAGCTTTCCACGTCGTCGTAGGTGACGAACAGGCCCTTCTCCGCATGGAACAGGTAGGGCGTTTTGGTCTTGTCGTTCCACAGGCGCTGGTACCCGTAGTTGCCGAGCAGCATCTGTTCCAGCTGGCGGTAGGAGGCGATGCGCGGATCCTTGTCGCGCACGCATTCGTCGCAGCCCACCAGCCAGTAGTCGGTGCCCGGGAAGGGGTCTTCTCCCGGCGTGCTGTGGCTGCTGTATTGGCCGCCGTTTGTGCCGCTGACGCCTTTGAAGGCCCGGCCGTAGAAGGGCACGCCCATCACTATCTTGGCGCTCGGCACGCCTTCCATCATCAAGTGCTGCTGGACGGCGGCGTCAACCGTCAGGCTGAACGGGCTGGGGAAGGCGCGGGTCAGTTCTTCCCAGCTCCAGCCCAGATTGGCCTCGCGCAGCGCATTGTAGAACGTCGGCCCGGCGGGATCGCCGAACAGCGCCGCCTGATGGTTGGTGATTTTTTCCCAAGGGCCGGCCAGATCGTAGGTCATCAGGTTGATGTAGTCGAGCTGTGCGACGATCTGCGGCAGCTTGCTGTAGTAGCGCGACAGGAAAAACGCACCGCCGGCGCCGGCGATGGTCAACTGATAAGGCAGCGCCTGGCGGCCGTCGGCCTGGGTTTGCTGATCCAGCAGGGTGCGGATCTCCTGCAGCGCGGCGACGAAGCCGTCCACCTCCGCCGCCTGCGGGTATTCCCAGTCGATATCCACGCCGTCGAAGCCGTAATCCTTCATGAGGCGCACGCAGGATTGGGCGAACTTGCTGCGGGCGGCCGGGGTTTTCACCGCGTTGACGTAGTTGGCGTGAGACACCCCCTGATCGTTGGAATAGTACCAGCCGCCGATGGAGAACATGATGCGCAGGCTGGGGTTATGCGCTTTCAGCGCGGTCAGGCGGCCTACCACGTCGCGCGCTTTGGCGTCGATGGTGGCCGGATCCCAGGCGCACTCCAGGTTGCTGTTGATGTCGAGGAACGAGAAGTTGATATGGGTCAGTTGCCTGGCCTTGGCGGGGGTAATGTTCGAAACCGGGAACGGCACGATAGCGGTATCGGACTCGGTGTAGTTATTAATTTGGTTGGTCGGAATAAAATAATAACCAATAACGGCTTTACGTGCGGACATAGACTTTCTCCAAAGTGGGTTATTTCATAATGAGAGCATATCTCCCGCCGTTATTAGCCTTTATTTTTAGACGAAAGAGAAGTCGAAATAAATCACGATAGGCGTGATTTTTATTAATCAGGCCGGCGGTGTGGCGTTATTTGCTGTGTCAGCAGTCAGCGTGAATTAATTTTACTTTAGGCCATATATTTATTCATTTGCTTTGTTATAGCATCCTTAACTAGATTCAAACTATCCGATGACCTACCGGCCGTGATTGGCATTTAATTAAAACTAAAACAGGAGAAAAGCTATGTCCAGCTTAGAGCCAGACGCTGTTGGCTTAATTATGCAGCGAGTGTGTGAATATCTGCAGCCGGTAATGAATGCCATTTTAGCCGGCGCAATGGCGCTATTGCATGGCGCCTACCGCAACGTGGGGATTCGGCGGCGTTTATTGAATGCGGCGATGTGCGCGTTATTGGCGTTGACGGTGCGGGACGCCCTGGCATTGATGGGTCTGGAATTAAAGTGGGCGAATCTGGCCAGCGTGTTGATCGGTTTTTTGGGGGCGGATTATATCAGCGCCTTAATTAAAAAATTCATTGGTAAAAAAACGGGGTTTAAAAATGTTAAATGAAATTGAGGATATTCGCTTTACCGCACGCAGCGAAACGAACCTGCTTGGCGTGCATCCCGATCTGGTGCGGGTGATCCGCCTGGCGCTGCGTTATTCGCTGGTGCCGTTTTCCGTCAGCGAGGGACTGCGCAGCATGGCGCGCCAGCGCGAGATGGTGCGCGCCGGCACAAGCCAGACGCTGCGCAGCCGCCACCTGACCGGCCACGCGGTGGACGTGGTGGCGATGCCGGCGGGGGTGGTCTCCTGGGAGTGGGATTATTACGCGCAGATTGCGGTGGCGGTACGGCGCGCGGCGCGCGAGTGCGGCGTCAGCGTCGAGTGGGGCGGGGAGTGGAAAACGCTGAAAGACGGGCCGCATTTCCAGCTCAGCCAGCGGGACTACCCGGCATGAGCGGCTGGCTGCAGCGGTTGACGCAGGGCGGGTTGCTGCTGCTGTTGCTGGCGGCCATCTGCCTGGGCGGCTACAGCTCGCTGCTGTCGCACCGGCTGGCGTTGGCGCGCCAGCAGGCGGCGGAGCAGCAAAAGAGTCTGGCGCAGCAGGCCGGCCTGATCGCCACGCTGCAGACGCAGGATGCGCAAAATCGTGCGCTGATGGCGGCGCAGCAGCGCCAGGAGCAGCAGCTGCGCCAGCAGAACGACGTCTACCAGAGGAAATACCGTGAAGCGATTAAAAATGACCCCTGCGCCGCTCAGCCTATGCCTGGCGCTGTGCTTGAGCTCTTGCGCCAATCCGCCGGCGGCGCAGCCGGTGCCGCTGTTGCCCCCTGAATCGGTGTTCGCCCCCTGCGAGCTGCCGTCGCTGCCGGGCAATACCTGGGGGGATGCGCTGGGCTATACCCTGGCGTTACAAACCTCGTTACAAATCTGCGCCGGCCAGGTGGCGACGCTCAACGCCTGGCGCGCCGCGCTGCCGTCGCACTGACGGCAGTGTTTTTCTTTCCCGTCCTGTGGTACTTCTTTTTTTACTTTTATAAAAGTATTTCGACCAAGGTTATGGCCCGCTTCAAAGTTTGTGAGGTTTCTCTCACTATACTGGTCTAGCCTTAAGCCTTATCGATCTGACAAGCCTTACCTCAACATAAAAGCAAAAAGCAAAGGAATCCATAATGGACGAACAGCTCAAACAGAGTGCCCTTGATTTCCATCAGTTTCCTGTCCCAGGGAAGATCCAGGTTTCCCCGACCAAACCGCTGGCCACCCAGCGCGATCTGGCGTTGGCCTATTCGCCGGGCGTCGCCGCACCCTGTCTGGAAATTGCCGCAGATCCGCTGGCGGCTTACAAATACACCGCGCGCGGCAACCTGGTGGCGGTGATTTCCAACGGTACCGCGGTGCTGGGCCTGGGCAATATCGGCGCGTTGGCCGGTAAACCGGTGATGGAAGGCAAGGGCGTTTTGTTCAAGAAGTTTTCCGGTATCGACGTGTTTGATATCGAAGTGGATGAGCATAACCCTGACAAATTGATCGACATTATCGCCGCGCTGGAACCGACCTTCGGCGGCATCAACCTGGAAGACATCAAGGCGCCGGAGTGTTTCTACATTGAGCAGAAACTGCGCGAACGCATGAAGATCCCGGTGTTCCACGACGATCAGCACGGTACGGCGATCATCACCACCGCCGCGGTGCTCAACGGCCTGCGCGTGGTGAAGAAGAACATCTCCGACGTGCGCCTGGTGGTGTCCGGCGCCGGTGCGGCGTCGATCGCCTGTCTGAACCTGCTGGTGGCGCTGGGCCTGCGCCAGCAGAACATCACCGTCTGCGACTCCAAAGGGGTGATCTACAAGGGCCGCGAGGCCAACATGGAGCAGACCAAAGCGGCCTATGCCATCGAGGATAACGGCCAGCGCACGCTGGGCGACGCCATTCCTGACGCCGATATCTTCCTCGGCTGTTCCGGCCCGGGCGTGCTGACGCAGGACATGGTGAAAACCATGGCGCGCGATCCGCTGATCATGGCGCTGGCCAACCCGGAACCGGAGATTTTGCCGCCGCTGGCCAAAGCGGTGCGTCCGGACGCCATCATCTGCACCGGCCGTTCCGACTACCCGAACCAGGTGAACAACGTACTGTGCTTCCCGTTCATCTTCCGCGGCGCGTTGGATGTGGGCGCCACCACCATCAACGAAGAGATGAAGCTGGCCTGCGTACACGCCATCGCCGATCTGGCGCTGGCGGAGCAGAGCGACGTAGTGGCTTCCGCCTATGACGATCAGGATCTGTCATTCGGCCCGGAATACATCATTCCCAAGCCTTTCGACCCGCGCCTGATCGTGAAGATTGCCCCGGCGGTGGCCAAGGCGGCGATGGATTCCGGCGTGGCGACGCGCCCGATCGAAGACTTCGACGCTTACGTGGAGAAGCTGGCCGAGTTCGTCTACAAAACCAACCTGTTCATGAAACCGATCTTCTCGCAGGCGCGCAAAGAGATGAAGCGCGTGGTGCTGGCGGAAGGCGAGGAAGAGCGCGTGCTGCACGCCACGCAGGAGCTGGTGTCGCAGGGGCTGGCCTATCCGATCCTGGTCGGCCGCCCGAGCGTGATCGAGATGCGCTTGAAAAAGCTTGGCCTGCAGCTGACGCCGGGCAAAGATTTCGAAGTGGTGAACAACGAATCCGATCCGCGCTTCAACGAATACTGGGGCGAGTATTACCAGATCATGAAGCGCCGCGGCGTTTCGCAGGAGCAGGCGCGCCGCGCGGTAATCGGCAACCCGACGCTGATCGCCGCCATCATGCTGCATCGCGGTGAAGCGGACGCGATGATCTGCGGCACCATCGGCAGCTACCATGAGCACTACGACGTGGTGAAAGACGTGTTCGGTTTCCGCGAAGGGGCGCACGTCGCCGGGGCGATGAACGCGTTGCTGCTGCCGAGCGGCAACACCTTCATCGCCGATACCTATGTCAACGACGATCCGACGCCGGAACAGCTGGCGGAAATCACCCTGATGGCGGCGGAAACCGTGCGCCGCTTCGGCATCGAGCCGAAGGTGGCGCTGTTGTCCCATTCCAGCTTTGGCTCTTCCGACTGCCCGGCGGCGCGCAAGATGCGCAAAACCCTGGAGCTGGTGAATGCGCTGGCGCCGGAGCTGGAGATCGACGGGGAAATGCACGGCGACGCCGCGCTGGTGGAGAGCATCCGCCACGACCTGATGCCGGACAGCCCGCTGAAAGGCGCAGCCAACCTGCTGATCATGCCGAATATGGAAGCGGCGCGCATCAGCTACAACCTGTTGCGCGTTTCCTGTTCGGAAGGGGTCACCGTCGGGCCGGTGCTGATGGGGGTATCTAAGCCGGTACACATCCTGACGCCGATCGCTTCGGTGCGCCGCATCGTCAATATGGTGGCGCTGGCGGTGGTGGAAGCCCAGACCGAACCGTTATAAGCCGTAGCCGATAACCCGCCCCCTGCGCCGCCGCCGGCGCAGGGGGCTTTTTTATGCCCTGCAGCGCTCGGCGATGGCGCGGATATCCTGCGGGGTGGTGCGGCAGCAGCCGCCAATCAGCCGTGCGCCGAGGGTTTGCCATTCGCCGACCCGTTCAGCCAGGCTGCCATGCTCGCCGCCGCAGGCGCGCCAGGTTTTGCTGACCGCGTCGTAATGCTCGCCGGAGTTCGGATAGGCCAGCAGCGGTTTATCCGCCTCCACGGCCAACTGCCGCAGCGCCGGGGCAACCTGCTCCAGCGCAATGCAGTTGAGGCCGATGGCCAGCACCTGCGGGTTGCCGTGCAGCGCGGCGAGCACCTCGGCCAGCGGCGTGCCGTCGCTGAGATGCCGGCTGTCGCGCAGCGTGAAAGCGAACCAGGCGCCGAGCGTCGGGAATTCTCGCAGCAGCGCCAGCAGCGCCTGCAGTTCGCTGAACGACGGCAGGGTTTCACAGGCCAGCAGATCGACGCCGGCCTTGGCCAACGCCGTGATGCGCGGGCGGTGGAAAGCCATCATCTCCTCCTGCGGCAGGCGGTAGTCGCCGCGGTATTCCGAGCCGTCGGCCAGATAGGCGCCGTAGGGCCCCACCGAGCCGGCGACCAGCAGCGGCGCCGCCAGCGGCTGGGCCGCCAGATAATCGCTGCGCGCCCGCTGCGCCAACTGCACGCTTTTGGCGATCAGCGCCAGCGACTGCGCGTGATCCAGCCCGCGGCGCAGGAAGCCCTGCGGCGTGGCCTGGTAGCTGGCGGTGATGGCGCATTGCGCGCCGGCGCGGAAGTAGTCGAGATGCACCTGATAAATCAGTTCGGGATTTTCAATCAGCACCTTGGCGGACCACAGCGGATCGCTGAGGTCGTAGCCGCGCGCCTCCAGCTCGGTGGCCAGGGCGCCGTCCAGGATCAAGGTAGGGTGGTCGGCCAGCAATTGGGCGACGGGGTTGTTAACCGGCATGGTTTTCTCCCAGAGAGGTTTTTTGCCCGACGCGGCGGGTCAGGTAGTAGGCGGCGTAACACAGAGCGACAAACGGCAGCCCGCAATACAAGGCGATGCGTTGTTCCGGATCGAACGCCAGCCCGATACAGGCCAGCAGGCACAGCGCGAAGCCGAGGATCGGCGTCAGCGGATAGCCCGGCGCACGGTACTTCAGCCCGTCTATCGGCTGGCCGCTGCGCAGATAATGGCGACGGAAGGCATAATGCGCGGCGCAGATGCTCAGCCACACCGCCACCACCGCGAAGCCGGAGATGGCCGACAGCGCAACAAACACCGTGTCGGGGGCGATCACGCTGGTCAGCAGCGCCAATATGCCGCCGAGCATGCTGAAGGTCAGCGCGTTGATCGGGATGCCGCGCCGGTTGAGGCGGGAAAAATAGGCCGGCAAGGTGCGCTGGTTGGCCAGCGACCACAGCATGCGCCCGGAGGCGTAGAGGCCGGAGTTGGCCGCCGACAGAATGGCGGTCAGGATCACGAAGTTGAAGATATCGGCGGCGTAGGGCACGCCGATGCGCTCGAACACCAGCACGAACGGGCTTTTGACGATCCCGGCCTGATCCATCGGGATCAGCGCCGCCAGAATAAACACCGTGCCGATAAAGAACAGCATCAGGCGGACCACCGTGGTACGGATCGCCAGCGGCACGACCTTTTCCGGGTTCTCGGTTTCGCCGGCGGCGATGCCGATAAGCTCGGTGCCGGAGAAGGCGAAGTTCACCGCCACCATGGTCATCAGGATGGGCAGGGTGCCGTTTGGCAGCCAGCCGGAGGACGTGAGGTTGTGCAGGAACGGCGCCGGCGTGCCGTCCTTCATCGGCAGCAGGCCGAACATGGCGGCGCCGCCCAATATGATGAACGCCAGAATGGTCACCACCTTGATCAAAGAGAACCAGAATTCGCTTTCGGCGAAGAAGCGGGTGGTCACCACGTTAAGCAGGAAAATGGCCGCGCAGAAAATCAGGCACCACAGCCACACCGGCGACTGCGGGAACCAATACTGCATGCAGAAACCGGCGGCGGTGAGGCTGGAGCCCAGCGCCACCGTCCAGGTTAGCCAGTACAGCCAGGCGACGGTATAGCCGGTGGCCGGGCCCAGATAGCGCGAAGCGTAGACGTGAAAGGCGCCGGTTTCCGGCATGGCCACCGACAGCTCCCCCAGGCACAGCATCACCAGATACACCACCAGCGCGCCGATCAGATAGGCCAACAGGGTGCCGAGGGCGCCGGTGGTGGAAATAATGTAGCCGGTGTTGAAGAACAACCCGGTACCGATCACGCCACCCAGCGACAGCATCACCAGATGCCGAGTCTTCATACTGCGTTTGAATTGCCCTGCGGCGGGAGCGGGTGAGTGCATAATAATTTATCCGTATAGACGTCTAAGCTGCTAAATGGCTATTGGTTATACCCGCAATGCCCAGTGAAATCAATGCGCGGCAAGCGGACGGGGGAGAAAAATCGTTAGATGGGCCGCAGGATCGGTGTCGGTCTATATGCAAATGATAATTATTATCTATAATGTCGCCACTTTTGATAACAGGGCAACAGCATGAGATTTCTGATTTTACTGGCTGCATTGGTGCTTGCCGCCTGTAGCCACACACCGGCGACGTCGCCGCAAAACGACGTGCAGCGCCTGGGCACCATCACCGATTTGCGCAGCGGCGCAACCCTGACGCCCGAGCAACTGCTGGCCCGGCTGGCGGCGCAGCCACGGGTGATCGTCGGGGAAAAACACGATAACCCATATCACCACCGGATTGAGCTGTGGCTGGTGCAGCAACTGCCGCAACAGCGGCCGCAGGGCAGCGTGCTGATGGAGATGATCAACCCCAATCAGCAGGCCAAGGTGGATAAGGTCAAGCTGTGGCTGCAGGGCAATCCGGCGGTGCGCGATGCCCGCGTCGCCGAGCTGATTGACTGGCAGCCGGGCTGGAAATGGGAACTGTATGGCGAAGTGACGATGGCGGCGATGCGTGCGCCGTACCCGCTGTTGTCGGCCAACCTGGATCGCAGCGAGATAATGGCGTTTTATCAGCAACCGGTCTTTCCCCAGGGCGTGCTGTCGGCACGACCGGTGGTGCAGAAGGCGCTGGCGGAAACCATTCGCAATTCGCACGGCGGTCAAATCGAGGCGGAACGGCTGCATGCGATGCTGGCCATTCAGCAACAGCGTGACCGGCGCATGGCCGAACGTTTACTGGCGGCGCCAGCGCCGGCGCTGCTGATCGCCGGCGGTTATCACGCCGCCAAATCGGTTGGGGTGCCCCTGCACGTGCAGGATCTGCAGCCGGCGGCGCTGCCGACGGTGCTGATGCTGGCGGAGTCTGGCACTCGAATGGATAAGCAGGCGGCGGATTACCTGTGGGTCACACCCCCTGTGAAATGAATCGGTTAATTACTGTAATTTCTTTTTAAAAGAATGGGATAGGGAGTAACTACGGGCTGTGGCTTGAAAATAAAACCTCCGGTTGCGTGGGCGCAGTTACTGCGCCCGTTTCGCCTGCTGCAACCACTTGTCCAGTTCGTTGGCGAACTGCTGGCGATCGCGCTGGTTAAGCGCGTTCGGGCCGCCGGTCTGGATACCGCTGGAGCGCAGGGTATCCATAAAGTCGCGCATGTTGAGGCGCTCGCGAATGGTGTCCGGGGTGTAACGTTCGCCGCGCGGATTCAGCGCGATGGCGCCTTTTTCTATCACTTCCGCCGCCAGCGGGATGTCGGCGGTGATCACCAGATCGCCTTTTTCGCAGCGGCACACGATCTCGTTATCCGCCACGTCGAAGCCGGCCGCCACCTGCAGGGTGCGGATAAACTTCGACGGCGGCGTTTTCAGCGGCTGGTTGGCCACCAGCGTCACCGGCACGGCGGTGCGATCGGCGGCGCGGAACAGCACTTCTTTGATGACGTTCGGACAGGCGTCCGCATCGACCCAAATCTGCATCACTCAGGCTCCTTCAGCCAGTCGCGCACCGGCAGGAAATCGCGGTACAGCGCCGCTTCCGGGCCGTCGGCCGGCGGTTGATAGTTGTATTCCCAGCGCACCAGCGGCGGCATCGACATCAGGATGGATTCGGTGCGGCCACCGGTTTGCAACCCGAACAGCGTGCCGCGATCCCACACCAGGTTGAACTCCACGTAGCGGCCGCGGCGATACAGCTGGAACTGGCGCTCGCGTTCGCCCCAGGCCAGCGTTTTGCGCTTTTCGACGATCGGCAGATAGGCGTCGAGGAAACCTTCGCCCACCGCACGGGTGAAGGCGAAGCAGTGGTCGAAATCCGGGGTGTTCAGATCGTCATAAAACAGGCCGCCGATGCCGCGCGCCTCGTTGCGGTGCTTGATAAAGAAGTAATCGTCGCACCATTTTTTATATCGAGGGTAGACTTCGTCGCCGAAGGGGGCGCACAGCTGCCGGGCGGTGCGGTGCCAGTGCACCGCGTCCTCTTCGAAGCCGTAGAACGGCGTCAGATCAAAGCCGCCGCCGAACCACCATACCGGCTCTTCACCCGGCTTTTCAGCGATAAAGAAGCGCACGTTGGCATGGCTGGTGGGAACATAGGGGCTGAGCGGGTGCACCACCAGCGAGACGCCCATCGCCTGGAAGCTGCGGCCGGCCAGTTCGGGGCGGTGCGCCGTAGCGGAGGCGGGCAGGGTAGCGCCGGACACGTGGGAAAAGTTTACCCCCGCCTGTTCGAACACCGCGCCGTTGATCAGCACGCGGCTGCGGCCACCGCCGCCTTCTTCACGCGTCCATTGGTCTTCGGTGAAAGCGGCGCCGCCGTCGGCCTGGGCCAGTTGGGCGCAGATGCGGTCCTGCAGCGCCAGCAGGAAGGATTTTACTTCAGCGATGGTAGGTAAACTCATGCGGGATCATTTATAGCGTCTGGCTGAACAAGCCGCTAAGTATACTCTTATTCGCCGGCGGCAGCAGCATCAGCGCGGTTTTCGCTGATGGGTGTCAAAATAATCGAAGAAATTGATCACCCCGTCGGCAATGGCGCGGGCGATTTTTTCGCGGAATGCGGTGGTGCCCAGCAGCCGCTCTTCGTTCGGGTTGGTGATGAACGAGGTTTCCACCAGCACGGAGGGAATGGACGGGGATTTCAGCACGGCGAAGGCCGCCTGCTCGGTGCTGTCGCTGTGCAGATGGTGCACCGGGCGAATTTGCCCGAGCACGTGGCGGCCGAGCGTCAGGCTGTTGTTGATGGTGTCGGTTTGCACCAGATCGAACAACACCTGCTGCAGGTAGTTGTCCTGCTGCTTGTATTTGCCGCCCGCCACGTCATCGGCGGCGTTTTCGCGGTTGGACAGATAGCGCGCCATGGCGCTGCTGGCGCCGCGGTTGGACAGGGCGAACACCGACGCGCCCGAGGCTGTCGGGTTGGTGAAGCCGTCGGCATGGATGGAAATAAACAGGTCGGCCTGATGCTGGTGGGCGATCTCCACCCGTTGGAACAGCGGAATAAATTCGTCTTCCTCACGGGTCAGGCGCACTTCTACACGATCGTGCTCATGCAGGAAGCGGCGCACGTGGTTAGCTATCTCCAGCACCACGTGTTTTTCCTGCGAGCCTTCGTGGCCCACCGCACCGGAGTCGATGCCGCCGTGGCCGGGATCGATCATCACGATCCTCTTCGCGCCGGCCGCTTTCGGCGCCGGTTTGCTGTGCTGCTGGCTGCGCAGCATGCCGCCGGACTCCGCTTTGGCCTTGCGGCCGTTGGCGCCGAGCAGCGCAACGGCCAGGCCGGAGAGCAAAAGTTGACGTCGCGTGGAGGAAACGGCAAGCGGTTTAAAATTGAGGAATTGTTTAACCTGCTTTTTCATTACGCGACGCTCCATCGATAAATTCTATTTTGCGACGTTATATCGTATTGATAATCATTAATCGACCTGATAACTATTTCCATTTATTACGCCTGTTACCGGCAAAATCTGGTCAAATAGCACGGGAAATCGCAGTTTGATATTGCGTATGTGAATAATCACGCGATAATCAGATAAACACCTTAATTAACAGCGGCCAACATCGATGGAAATTCGCGTATTTCGACAAGACGACTTTGAAGAGGTCATAACCCTGTGGGAGCGCTGCGATCTGCTGCGGCCGTGGAACGATCCGGAGATGGATATCGAGCGCAAGCTGAATCACGATCCTGAGCTGTTTTTGGTGGCCGAGGTCGGCGGTGAAGTGGTCGGTTCGGTGATGGGCGGTTACGACGGTCACCGCGGTTCGGCCTACTATCTTGGCGTGCATCCGGATTATCGCGGGCGCGGTATCGCCAATGCCTTGATCAACCGCCTGGAGAAGAAGCTGATCGCGCGCGGTTGCCCGAAGATCCAGCTGATGGTGCGTGAAGACAACGACACCGTGGTTGAGATGTACGAAAAGCTCGGCTACGAGATCCAGAGCGTGACTAACCTGGGCAAGCGGCTGATCGAAGACCAGGAATATTGAGTTGCGCCCGGGGCGGCGCGATCGCCGCCCCGGGTAACGGATTACGGCAGCTTTTTGATGGTTTTCACATCCACTTCTACGCTGCTCCAGTCTTTATCCACCTTACCTTCCAACTGTACCCTGTCTTTCGGCGTGATGGTTTGGCCATTCCAGCGCTTCTTGTCGATCTCGACCGTCAGGGTGCCGCTGGCGTCGCGGAAGGTATAGGTATCGTCGCCGACGCGCTGCTCAATGTTGCCCTGCAGCATCACCCAGGCGTCGTCGCTCATCGATTTCACCTTGTCCACGGTGGTCAGCGCGGCGCTGGGGCCGGAGAAGCCGCCCTGTTGCGCGGTTTGCGTTTGGGCCTGCGGCGCGGCAGGATCCAGGAACCCGCCCTGCTGAGCCAGAACCGGTGTGCTGCACAATGCGATTAATGCGGCCAGAGTCAGTTTTTTCATGTTGAGCTTCCTTATCTTTCATCAAAAATCAGTACCCGGTCATTCGGGTTGCTTATCGGGTAGTGATGATTAAAGCACAAGGATCTTAAGAGCTTCTTAAGCCGGCGCATTGAAAAGCGTTATCCTGGCGCCCATCTGAAAGAGTCACCATCATCTTGGCAAGGAACGGCAGTTGAACCTATCCTCACCCCGGTTTTCCCCGGACGATTACGATCAGCACGGCGCGTTGCGCCTGCCGCTGTGGTTTTGGGGCGTATTGATTTTGCAGGCACGCACCTGGTTGCTGTTTGTGATGGCCGGCGCCTCACGCGAGCAGGGCAGCGAGCTGCTGGCGCTGTTCTACCCGGACACGCAGCGTTTCTGGTACGGCATCCTGCTCGGGCTGCCGGCCGCGCTGGCGTTTTTGCTCGGCGGGCGGCGCCTGCAATGGCCGCGGCTGTGGCGCGCCTGGCGCTGGGTGCTGATATGTTCGCTGCTGGCGGCGCTGGGCGGTTCGCTGTTCAGCCTGTGGCAACAGGACGGCAACTCGCCTGCGCTGGAGCTGATGCTGGTGCTGCTGGATACCCTGGCGCTGGCCTATCTGCTGCTGAACGCGCGCCTGAAAGCCTGCTTCGCGCCGCAGGATGAACCCGGCTAATTGCGGCGAAGTGCGGCACTTTTCGCATTTTATGCACTCCAAGCTGGCAACCGATGGCGTAGCGCGCGCAGTTGTGAGAGGCTGACACGCAGCAAAACGCCGAGCGCGGCAGGGCGATCCCAGCGGCCCATGCCATTGATGTTAAGGAGCTATAAGATGAATATTCGCCCACTGCTGTTAGGGCTCCCGCTGTTACTGACCGGCTGTTCGACCCTGTCCAACTTCTCCTGGTCCAGCCTGTCGCCGTTCAACTGGTTCGGCAACAGTCTTGAAGTCAGCGCCAAGGGCGTCGGCAATCTTAACGCCGGCACGCCAATGTCGGAAACCGCCATCAACGACGGGCTGGACGGCAACTATCGTCTGCGCGGCGGCATGGCGACCAGCAACGGCCAGATTGTCTCTTATTATCAGGCGCTGTCCGGCGACGAAGTGAAGCTGGTGATCACCGGCGAACCTAAAGGCCACGTGCAGCGGGTAGACGTGATGGACCAAAAAGTGGCGACCGAGTGGGGCAACAAGCTCGGCACGCCGTTCGGCGACATGTACAGCAAAGCGTTCGGCGCCTGTAAACCGGCCACGGGCGAAGATGCCGGCAAGGTGGAGTGCGTGGCGGAGCAGAGCAAATACGTCACCTACATTTTCAGCGGCAAGTGGGCTGGCCCGCAAGATATCATCCCGCCGGACGACACGCTGAAAAGCTGGACCATCAGCAAAATCATCTGGCACGCCAAACCGCAATAACCCTTCTGCCACGGGCGCCCCTGTGCGGCGCCCGCATTGCTAACCGATTAACCCCATTTTCTTTGCGTTGATGCAATGCAATCCTGCCGCCATGCGGTATCATAGCGCGCGTTTGTAACAGGGACCCCGGGCGTTAACAGCCAATCCTGTTGCCCGATTTTGGTATTGAGGATAACGACATGACACAGGTTCAGAGCGGCATTTTGTTGGAACACTGCCGTTTCGCCATTTTTATGGAAGCTACCGTACAGGGTGAATTTGCCGATTTGCGCCAGGGCTGCAAACAGTTTTGCCAGACGCTGAGTGAGCTGCAACAGCAGTTCCCGGATGCGCGTCTGGGCGCAGCGATCGCTTTTGGCTATGACGTTTGGCACGATCTGTCCAGCGGCCAGGGCGCCAAAGAGCTGAAACCCTTCACGCCGCTCGGCAAAGGGCTGGCGCCGGCCACCCAGCGCGATATGCTGATTCATATTCAATCCCTGCGTCATGACGTCAACTTCACGCTGGCGCAGGCCGCGCTGGCGGCGTTCGGCAACGCGATTAAAATCGAAGAGGAAACCCACGGCTTCCGCTGGGTGGAAGAGCGCGATCTGAGCGGCTTTATCGACGGCACCGAAAACCCGCAGGGCGACCAGCGCCCGCAGGTGGCAACCATCGCCGAGGGCGAAGAAGACGCGGGCGGCAGCTACGTGCTGGTGCAGCGCTACGAACACAACCTGCGCCAGTGGCAGCGTTTCACCACCGAGCAGCAGGAGCAAATTATCGGCCGCACCAAGCACGACAGCGAAGAGCTGCCGGCGGACCAGCGCCCGGATACCTCGCACGTTAGCCGCGTCGATCTGAAAGAAGACGGCAAAGGCCTGAAAATCCTGCGCCAGAGCCTGCCTTACGGTACTGCCAGCGGCAAACACGGGCTTTATTTCATCGCCTACTGCGCGCGCCTGCACAACATCGAGCAGCAGTTGCTGAGCATGTTCGGCGATCTGGACGGCAAACGCGATGCAATGCTGCGCTTTAGCCGTGCGGTGACCGGCAGTTACTACTTCGCGCCGTCCCTGACGCGCCTGCTGTCACTTTGACGCTCCACCGGGGCGGGCGGCGCCCGCTTCGGTGCCGATCCCGCCTCGCCAAAACCGCTCCGCCCCTGCCTTATAGCGTTTGATGCTTGAAAATCACCAAACGGTATATAAAAGCGTTACAGCTCCGCACCTAGTTATAAATACACTGGTCTTCAATAAGGCGAAAGCCTGAAAGATTGACTCAGTGAGCTAAGGTGCAGAATGAAACAAATCCGGGTTAAAAATATCGTGCTGAAAGGGTGGCTGGCGGCGGCGCTGTTGGCCAGCGGCGCGGCTTCGGCAGCGGAATTGCTGAATAGCTCCTATGACGTTTCCCGTGAATTGTTTACCGCGCTGAACCCTGGCTTCGAACAGCAATGGAACCAGCAACATCCAAACGACAAGCTGACCATCAAGCAATCCCATGCCGGCTCTTCCAAGCAGGCGCTGGCGATCTTGCAAGGGCTGCGCGCCGACGTAGTGACCTACAACCAGGTGACCGATGTGCAGATCCTGCACGACCGCGGCCAGCTGATCCCGGCCGACTGGCAGTCGCGCTTGCCGAACAACAGCTCGCCGTTCTATTCCACCATGGCGTTCCTGGTGCGCAAGGACAACCCGAAAGGCATCCACACCTGGAACGATCTGGTGCGCGACGACGTGAAGCTGGTATTCCCGAACCCGAAAACCTCAGGCAACGGCCGTTACACCTATCTGGCCGCCTGGGGCGCCGCCAGCCAGGCCGACGGCAACGATCGGGCCAAGACTCGCGCCTTTATGACCCGCTTCCTGAAAAACGTGCTGGTGTTCGATACCGGCGGTCGCGGCGCGACCACCACCTTCGTCGAGCGCGGCTTGGGTGACGTGCTGATCAGCTTTGAGTCGGAAGTGAACAACATCCGCAAGCAGTACGGCGAAGACAAATATGAAGTGATCGTACCGCCGGTCGATATTCTGGCGGAATTCCCGGTGGCCTGGGTGGACAAAAACGTTGAGAGAAACGGCACCGCGCAGGCGGCCAAGGACTACCTGAACTACCTCTATAGCCCGGCAGCCCAGCAGGTGATCACCAGCTTCTACTACCGCGTCTACGATCCGAAGGCGATGGCGGCGGCGAAAGGGCAGTTCCCGGACACCAAGCTGTTCCGGGTGGAAGATCAATTCGGCGGCTGGCCGCAGGTGATGAAAACGCATTTCTCGACCGGCGGCGAGCTCGACCAGCTGTTAGCGGCGGGACATAAATAAATGTTGTCGTTGTCCAGCAAACGGGTTCTGCCCGGATTTGGCCTCAGCCTCGGCAGCAGCCTGTTCTATACCTGCCTGATCCTGCTGCTGCCGCTCTCCGCGCTGGTGATGCAGCTGGCGCAGATGAGCCTGGCGCAGTATTGGGAAGTGATCTCCAATCCGCAGGTGGTGGCGGCCTATAAGGTGACGCTGCTGGCGGCGGGCGTCGCCAGCCTGTTCAACGCGGTGTTCGGCATGCTGATGGCCTGGATCCTGACGCGCTACCGGTTCCCTGGCCGCTCGCTGCTGGACGGCCTGATCGATCTGCCCTTTGCGCTGCCGACGGCGGTGGCCGGCCTGACGCTGGCGGGGCTGTTCTCCACCACCGGCTGGTACGGGCAGTGGCTGGCGCATTTCGACATCAAGGTTACCTTCACCTGGTTGGGCATTGCGGTGGCAATGGCGTTCACCAGCCTGCCGTTCGTGGTGCGCACCGTGCAACCGGTGCTGGAGGAGCTGGGCCCGGAATACGAAGAGGCGGCCGAAACCCTCGGCGCCACCCGCTGGCAGAGCTTCCGCCGCGTGGTGTTGCCTGAAGTGGCGCCGGCGTTGCTGGCCGGCACGGCGATTTCTTTTACCCGCAGCCTGGGGGAGTTCGGTGCGGTGATTTTCATTGCCGGCAACATCGCCTGGAAGACGGAAGTGACCTCGTTGATGATTTTTGTGCGCCTGCAGGAGTTCGACTATCCGGCGGCCAGCGCCATCGCTTCGGTGATCCTGGCGGCGTCGCTGCTGCTGCTGTTCAGCATTAACGTTCTGCAGAGCCGCTTCGGCCGCCGCATTGGGGGGCACTGATGGCTGATATTTCCGAGTTTAACGGCGTCGAGCGCCCGCGCGTCAACTGGGCCAAATGGTCGCTGATCGCCGTCGGCGTGCTGTTCTCGGTGCTGCTGCTGGTGGTGCCGATGATTTCGATTTTCGCCGAGGCCTTTTCGAAAGGCGTTGGCGCGATGTGGGGCAACCTGCTCGATCCGGACATGCTGCACGCCATCTGGCTGACGGTATTGATCGCGTTGATCACCGTGCCGTTCAACCTGATTTTCGGCACGCTGCTGGCGTGGCTGGTGACGCGTTTCACCTTCCCGGGCCGCCAACTGCTGCTGACCCTGATCGACATCCCGTTCGCCGTTTCGCCGGTGGTGGCGGGGCTGATTTACCTGCTGTTTTACGGCAGCAACGGCCTGCTGGGCGGTTGGCTGGATGCGCACAACATCCAGATCATGTTCTCCTGGCCGGGCATGGTGTTGGTGACCATCTTCGTTACCTGTCCATTCGTGGTGCGTGAGCTGGTGCCGATGATGCTCAGCCAGGGCAGCCAGGAAGACGAGGCCGCCATTTTGCTGGGCGCCTCCGGTTGGCAAATGTTCCGCCGGGTAACGTTGCCGAACATTCGCTGGGCGCTGCTGTACGGCGTGGTGCTGACCAACGCGCGCGCCATCGGCGAATTCGGCGCGGTCTCGGTGGTGTCCGGTTCGATTCGCGGTGAAACCTACAGCCTGCCGCTGCAGGTTGAGCTGCTGCAGCAGGATTACAACACCGTCGGCTCCTTTACCGCCGCCGCGCTGCTGACCCTGATGGCGATAGTAACCCTATTTTTGAAAAGCGCTCTGCAATGGCGTCTGGAACGCCAGAACGCACGGCTCGAGCGGGAGGAAAATCATGAGCATTGAGATTAACGGTATCAACAAGTTCTTCGGCCGCACCAAGGTATTGAACGGTATCTCGCTCGATATTTCTTCCGGCGAGATGGTGGCGTTATTGGGGCCGTCCGGTTCCGGCAAGACCACGCTGCTGCGCATTATCGCCGGGCTGGAAAGCCAGAGCGGCGGCAAGCTGGGCTTCCACGGCACCGACGTCAGCCACGTGCACGCGCGCGATCGCCGGGTGGGCTTTGTATTCCAGCATTACGCGCTGTTCCGCCATATGACGGTGTTCGACAATATCGCCTTTGGCCTGAGCGTGTTGCCGCGCCGCGAGCGCCCGAACGCCGCGGCGATCAAACAGAAAGTCACCCAGCTGCTGGAAATGGTGCAGTTGGCGCATCTGGCCAACCGCTATCCGTCGCAGCTGTCCGGCGGCCAAAAACAGCGTGTGGCGCTGGCGCGCGCGTTGGCGGTGGAGCCGCAGATCCTGCTGCTGGACGAGCCTTTCGGCGCGCTGGATGCCCAGGTGCGCAAAGAACTGCGCCGCTGGCTGCGTCAGCTGCATGAAGAGCTGAAGTTCACCAGCGTGTTCGTCACCCACGATCAGGAAGAGGCGATGGAAGTGGCCGACCGCATCGTGGTGATGAGCCAGGGCAATATCGAACAGGTGGGATCGCCGGAAGAGATTATGCGCGATCCGGCCAGCCGCTTCGTGCTGGAGTTTATGGGCGAGGTGAACCGCCTGAACGGCGAGATCCGCGGTTCGCAGCTGTTCGTCGGCGCGCACCAGTGGCCGCTGTCGTTCCAGCCGATGCATCAGGGCAGCGTCGATCTGTTCCTGCGTCCGTGGGAAATGGAAGTGGCGACCGAGAGCAGCGAGCGCTGCCCGCTGCCGGTGCAGGTGCTGGAAGTCAGCCCGCGCGGCCATTTCTGGCAGTTGACCGTACAGCCGATTGGCTGGCACCAGGAACCGATCGGCGTGGTGCTGCCGGAAGGCAACGCGACGCCGGTGCGCGGCGGCCGCTACTATGTCGGCAGCCTCAATGCGCGGCTGTATGCCGGCGATCAACTGTTGCAACCTGTTGCGTTAGCCAAAAGCGCCTGATAGTTTTTAACACCCACGTTTATTTTAAAGGCAACCCCGGGGTTGCCTTTTTACATTACGCACACCAACACACAGGCAAAGATCGTGACAACGCTGGAACAATGCATCGGGAATACCCCGTTGGTAAAACTGCAACGACTGGCCGCCGCAGCGGGCAGCGAGGTTTGGGTCAAGCTGGAAGGCAATAATCCGGCGGGCTCGGTGAAGGATCGCGCCGCGCTGGCAATGATCCAGCAGGCGGAGCTGCGCGGCGAGATAGCACCCGGCGACGTGCTGATCGAGGCCACCAGCGGCAACACCGGCATTGCGCTGGCGATGATCGCCGCGCTGAAAGGTTACCCGCTAAAGCTGTTGATGCCCGAAAATATGAGCATGGAGCGCCAGGCGGCGATGCGTGCCTATGGCGCCGAGCTGATCCTGGTCAGCCGGGAGCAGGGTATGGAAGGCGCGCGCGATCTGGCGCTGGAGATGCAACGCCAGGGGCAGGGCAAGGTGTTGGATCAGTTCAACAATCTGGACAACCCCTACGCGCATTTTACCACCACGGGCCCGGAAATCTGGCGCCAGACCGAAGGGCGCATTACCCATTTCGTTTCCAGCATGGGCACGACCGGCACCATAACCGGCGTGGGCGGCTACCTGAAAAGCCAGAACCCGCAGGTGCAGATTATCGGCCTGCAGCCGGCGGAAGGCAGCAGCATTCCCGGCATTCGTCGCTGGGCGCCGGCCTACCTGCCGGGCATCTTCCGCCCGGACTTGGTGGACCAGGTGTTGGACATTGAGCAGGGCGACGCCGAGCAAACCATGCGCCGGCTGGCGCAGCGCGAAGGTATCTTCTGCGGCGTCAGCTCCGGCGGCGCGGTGGCTGGTGCCTTGCGCATCGCCGCGGCCAACCCTGGCAGCCTGATCGTGGCGGTGATCTGCGATCGCGGCGATCGCTACCTCTCAACCGGGGTGTTCGACTAAGGCTATTCCCGCCCCTCCCGGCGGCGCGTTTCGCCGGGAAAAACCGCAGCTTACGCCGCCGCTCCGGCAATCAGACCTGCCCCTGAAGTAGAGAAATAGCCCGATAGCGGCCACAATAACAGTGGCGGTTGGTCGCCTGCCGCATGTGTAAGGATTGAGTAAAACCGGCTGCGCATTGAACGAATTGGCGGGAAAATGATGAAAATCAGCGAAGGAGCAAGGCATGAAAATTTTATTGGTCGATGATGACCTGGAGCTTGGCACCATGCTGAGCGAATACCTGACCGCCGAAGGTTTTGACGCCACGCTGGTGCTGACAGGCAAAGCGGGCGTGGACGGTGCGCTGTCGGGCGACTATACCGCGATGATCCTCGATATTATGCTGCCGGACATGAGCGGCATTGACGTGCTGCGCGACGTGCGCAAGAAAAGCCGCATGCCGATCATCATGCTGACGGCCAAAGGCGACAACATTGATCGGGTGATTGGCCTGGAAATGGGCGCCGACGACTACATGCCCAAGCCGTGCTATCCGCGCGAGCTGGTGGCGCGCCTGCGTGCGGTGCTGCGGCGTTTTGATGAGCGGCCGGACGAGGTGGACGACGAGATAGCCATCAGCTTCGGCGAACTGACGCTCAACCCCTCAACCCGCAGCAGCGAGTGGCGCGGCAAGGCGTTTGATCTTACCGCCTCGGAATTCAACTTGTTGGAGTTGCTGCTGCGCGCGCCGGAGCGGGTGGTTTCCAAGGACGAACTGTCCGAGAAAGGGCTGGGGCGCCCGCGCGAAGCCTACGACCGCAGCGTGGACGTGCATATCAGCAACATTCGCCAGAAGCTGGGGGCGTTGACCGACAACGCCCTGAGCATTGAGACGGTGCGCAGCATCGGCTACCGCATTCGGTAATGGCCATGCGCGGAAGACTATTCTGGAAAATCCTGCTCGGCTTCTGGCTGACCTTTCTCATCATGACTCAGGCGCTGTGGGTGGCCTTTTCCCTGTATGGCGACCGTTATGTGCCGCCGGAAAACGCCATGGCGCGGCGAGCGATCGCTTTGCAGCTGACCTCGGCGGCCACCCAGCTGCGCAGCGGCGGCATGCCAGCGCTGGAGGCGATGATCGCGGGTTGGTCGGAAGACGATCGCCGGCTATTTTCGATCACTCCGATGACGCAACCCCCTGCTCCAGCGGAGGATGAGACGGTATTCGAAGGCCGCCGCATGCCGAAAACCATCGACGCCTGGGTGCAGGATAAGGACGGCAAGGGCTACCTGCTGAGCTATAACGTGCGCGGCCTGCGGGAGGAGTATCGCCAGAACAAGCGTTCGCACGTCTTCAATATTCCGGCGCCGATGCTGTGGGTCGGCGGGCTTGGCGGCCTGTTGTTCAGCGCGGTGCTGGCCTGGAACCTGACCCGGCCGATGCGCCAGCTGCGCGGTGGCCTGGATCGCGTGGCGCAGGGCGATTTGTCGGTGCGTTTGTTCCCGACGATGCGGCGAAGACACGACGAACTCTCCGAGGTGGCGCGCGATTTCGATACCATGGCCGAACGGCTGGAGCTGTTGGTCAGCGCTCGCGAACAGCTGTTGCACGACGTTTCGCATGAGCTGCGCTCACCGCTGGCCCGTTTGCAGTTAGCCATCGGCCTGGCGCGGCAGAATGCCGGCAACGTGGAGAATTCGCTGCAACGCATCGAGCATGAGTCAGGCCGGCTGGACAAAATGATTGGCGAGCTGTTGGCGCTGTCGCGCACCGAACACAGCCGGCTACCGGACGAAGAGTATTTCGATCTCTACGGATTGGTGGATGCGGTGGTGAGCGATGCACGCTACGAGGCGCAGGTGCCGGGCGTGAATATCGCCCTGCAGGCCAACTCCGATGTGGAATACACCGTTAAGGGCAACGCCGAGCTGATGCGGCGCGCGATGGATAACGTGGTGCGCAACGCGCTGCGTTTCTCCACCCAGGGCCAGCAGGTGACGGTGGCGCTGTCGCGTATCGATCAGCTGTTTCAGATTGAGGTCAGCGATCAGGGGCCTGGCGTGGAAGAGTCGAAGCTGTCGAGCATCTTCGATCCCTTTGTACGCGTGAAATCGGCGCTGTCGGGCAAGGGCTACGGCTTGGGGCTGGCGATCACCCGCAAGGTGGTGCTGGCGCACGGCGGGCAGGTCGAGGCGCGCAACGGCGAAAAAGAGGGGTTAATCATTACTCTGCGCATCCCGCGTTGGCAATAATAATACCCTTCGCCTTTCGAACCGCAGCGTTGTTGGCTGCTCGTGCTCACCCCAGTCACTTACTTGAGTAAGCTCCTGGGGATTCACCCGCTTGCCGCCTAGCTGCAATTCGAAATTCGTTGGGTATTCTCAGTAGTACCATAAAAAAACGGCGCCAGGGGCGCCGTTCTTATCTCATTCGCAATTACTTCTTGATGCGGATGATCGGGGTCTCGCCTACGGTGACGCTGCCGGACAGTTTGATCAGCTCTTTGATCTCGTCCATGTTGGAGATAACCACCGGAGTCAGGGTCGACTTGGCTTTTTCTTCCAGCAGTGGCAGGTTGAACTCGATAACGACGTCACCTTTCTTGACGCGCTGGCCTTCTTCGGCGATGCGCTTGAAGCCTTCGCCTTTCAGTTCAACGGTATCGATGCCGAAGTGGACAAACAGCTCGATGCCGCTGTCGGATTCGATAGAGAAAGCATGGTTGGTTTCGAAAATTTTGCCGATGGTGCCGTCAACCGGGGCCACCATTTTGTTGCCGGCTGGCTTGATGGCGATACCGTCGCCAACGATTTTTTCAGCGAACACTACGTCCGGCACATCTTCGATATTGACGATTTCGCCAGAAAGGGGAGCGACGATCTCGATAGTGCCCGTGTCTTTCTTGTCATCAGAAACCAGAGATTTCAGTTTATCGAACAAACCCATGATCTTCTCCTAAGCATTAAATTGGGCGGCGTTCCAGTGTCGTGGAAGTTTAGCAGAGCGTTTTTTCTTCGATGAATTTATTAACGCAATTCATCAGGTCTTGTGCCGTTGGCTGTGCCAAGGCCTGCGCTGCCAACGCCTTCACATCTTCGAAATTCGTGTTACGAATAATTTTCTTGATGCGTGGGATTGAAATCGCACTCATGCTGAACTCATCCAGCCCCATGCCCAATAACAACAGTGTAGCACGCTCATCGCCAGCCAGTTCACCGCACATACCGGTCCACTTGCCTTCCGCATGAGATGCATCAATAACCTGTTTGATCAGGCCAAGCACTGATGGGGACATCGGGTTATAGAGATGAGAAATCAGCTCATTGCCGCGATCTACCGCCAGAGTATACTGGGTTAGATCGTTTGTCCCAATACTAAAGAAGTCGACTTCTTTCGCCAGGTGGTGAGCGATGACCGCCGCAGCCGGCGTTTCCACCATCACGCCCACTTCAATGGTCTCGTCAAACGCCTTGCCTTCTTCGCGCAGCTGCGCCTTCAGCGTTTCGATTTCGCCTTTCAGATCGCGCACTTCTTCCACGGAAATAATCATCGGGAACATGATGCGCAGTTTGCCGAACGCCGAGGCGCGCAGGATGGCGCGCAGCTGAGCGTGCAGAATTTCACGGCGATCCATCGCGATGCGGATGGCGCGCCAGCCCAGGAACGGGTTCTCTTCCTTCGGCAGGTTCATGTACGGCAGGTCTTTGTCGCCGCCGATGTCCATGGTGCGGACGATCACTGCCTGCGAGCCCATGGCTTCCGCAACGGCTTTGTAAGCCTGGAACTGCTCGTCTTCGGTCGGCAGCGAGTCGCGGTCCATGAACAGGAATTCGGTACGATACAGGCCGACGCCTTCCGCGCCGTTGCGCTCTGCACCCGCGACGTCGCGCACGGTGCCGATGTTGGCGCAGACTTCAACCTGATGGCCGTCCAGCGTAATCGCCGGCAGATCCTTCAGCTTGGCCAGATCGTTTTTCTCGGTGATGTATTGATTCTGGGCGGCTTTCAGCTGGTCGATAACGTCAGCGGTAGGGTTAACGTAAATCTTGTTGTTAACCGCGTCCAGGATCAGGTAATCGTCGTTTTTCACCTGCTTGGTGACGTCGCTGGTGCCTACGATAGCCGGCAATTCCAGAGAGCGCGCCATGATGGAGGTGTGCGAGGTGCGGCCGCCGAGATCGGTGATGAAGCCCAGCACTTTGTCCAGGTTCAGCTGTGCGGTCTCGGACGGGGTCAGATCGGTGGCCACCAGGATCACTTCGTCCCGGATGGAACCCAGATCGACGATTGGCATGCCCAGAATGTTCTGCAGCAGGCGCTTACCGATGTCGCGCACGTCGGCCGCGCGCTCTTTCAGGTATTCGTCGTCCAGTTCTTCCAGCGCTTTCGCCTGGCCTTCGATCACGGTGTAGGCCGCTGCGTCAGCAGAAGCCAGGTCGTCTTTGATGAGGGCTATGATTTCCTGCTCAAGCTCTTCGTCTTCCAGCAACATAATGTGGCCTTCGAAGATAGCTTCCTTCTCTTCGCCGAAGGTTTCGCCAGCTTTGGTCTTGATCGCTTCCAGCTGCTCGGACGCCTTGGCGCGGCCTGCCAGAAAACGCGAGACTTCCTGCTCTACCTGATCAGCAGAGATTTTCTTCCGGTTGATGACAATTTCATCTTCTTTCAGTAGGAGAGCCTTACCAAAAGCGATACCCGGTGATACTAAAATGCCTGAAATCATAACCCTACCTTACTCTTGACTGGTGTTAACTAAAAAGACGGGCCGATTTTACTCAAGCTCTGCCATCAGTTTTACCAAGTGCTCAACGGCTTTCTGCTCGTCTTCACCTTCAGCTGAGATGGTCACTACGGTCCCTTGAGTCAGCCCCAGAGTTTGCAGTTTGAACAGGCTTTTGGCGCTGGCGCTTTTGCCGTTGGAGGTCACGGTGATGTCAGACGTGAAGCCTTTGGCTTCTTTTACGAACTGAGCGGCAGGGCGAGTGTGCAGACCATTCGGAGCGGTAATAGTAACTTCTTGCTGGAACATTGATGTTTCCCCAACTTATTGGATTAATGTTGTGGAGCTAAAGTTTAGCCCACGAGCATGACTTTAGCTTATCTGGTTAGCGCCTGACTATGGTACAGGGGCGAGCGTTGATGCAACAGAAAACGACGCATTAGGCACTTCAGATCAAAAAAATCCCGGCTTCTGACGTCGTTTCAATCAGCTCCCCATTATGCCCGCTTTAACGCCTGTGCGACAAACGAGTAAATCGATTCAGCCTAAACAAGGCACTGAGGGTGATTAATTTTGCGCATCGAAATAATGCACCGTTAAATACTAAAGCCAGCGGGCAAAATCAATCTTCTACTGCTATAAACTTTGATCCAGTCCACAAAAAAGCACCCGTTAGGGTGCTTTTTTAGCGTTTTGTGCACCTTTGGCATTACTGCTGCAGTTCTTGCTCGGTGAACAGATCGGCGAACAGGGCGGTGCTCAGGTAGCGCTCGCCGGAAGAGGGCAGGATCACCACGATGGTCTTGTCGGCAAAGTCGGCCTCTTCGGCCAGTTTCACCGCCGCCGCCACCGCTGCGCCGGAGGAGATGCCGGCCAGAATGCCTTCTTCGTCCATCAGGCGGCGCGCCATGCTGATGGCTTCGTCGTTGGTGATCTGCTCGACGCGATCCACCAGATCCAGATCCAGGTTGCCCGGGATAAAGCCGGCGCCGATGCCCTGGATCTTGTGCGGGCCGGGCTTCAGTTCCTCACCGGCCAGCGCCTGGCTGATCACCGGAGAATCGGTCGGTTCTACCGCCACGGTAGTGATGGCTTTGCCTTTGGTGTTCTTGATGTAGCGGCTGACGCCGGTCAGGGTGCCGCCGGTGCCTACGCCGGAGATAAATACGTCAACCGCGCCGTCGGTGTCTTCCCAGATTTCCGGGCCGGTGGTTTTTTCATGGATCGCCGGGTTAGCCGGGTTGCTGAACTGCTGCAGGATGATGTAGCGGTTCGGATCGGTGGCGACAATCTCTTCCGCCTTGGCGATGGCGCCTTTCATGCCTTTCGCGCCTTCGGTCAGCACCAGGTTGGCGCCCAGCGCCTTGAGCAGCTTGCGGCGCTCGATGCTCATGGTTTCCGGCATGGTCAGCGTCAGCTTGTAGCCGCGCGCTGCGGCCACGAAGGCCAGCGCGATACCGGTGTTGCCGCTGGTCGGCTCCACCAGCTCTTTGCCGGCGGTCAGGATGCCGCGTTGTTCCGCGTCCCAGATCATATTGGCACCGATGCGGCATTTGACGCTGAAGCTCGGGTTGCGTGATTCAACCTTGGCCAGAATGCGTCCGTTGCCGATACGGTTCAGACGAACCAGCGGCGTATGGCCGATTGTTAATGAGTTGTCTTCATATATCTTGCTCATAGCCCGTCCTTTAACTCTATGAAAATGTGGGGAACATCGAAAGCATACGCTAACAGTACCGGCAGGGAAGTAAAGAATTGGTATATCTATATGTTATTAGGAAATAAGTTTTAAGCACAATGATAAGGGCGCAAAATGCGCGCCCTGTTGAAAAGTTAATCATGATTTGCCGAATAAAACGGCTCAGGAACGGACAAATTGCGGGCGATAACGGTCCACCCACATCGCGGTGGCGCCGCACACCGCCACCGGCAGGATCACCAGGTTGAGGATCGGGATCATGGTGAACAGGCTGACCAGGGCGCCGAACTGCAGGTTGTCGGTTTTGTGCTGGCGCAGCGCGCGGCGCATGTCGGCAAAGCTGACTTTATGGTTGTCGAAGGGGTAGTCGCAGTATTGGATCGCCAGCATCCAGGCGCTGAACAGGAACCACAGCACCGGCGCCACCGTTTGGCCGATGCCGGGAATAAAGTACAGAATCAGCAACAGCAGGGCGCGCGGCAGATAATAGGCCAGCTTGCGCCACTCGCGCGCCATGATGCGCGGCAGGTCCTTCAGGATGCCGAAAATGCCGGTATCCGGCAGCGGTTTGCCGGTGAGGCTGCCTTCCAGCTGCTCCGCCAGCAGGCCGCAGAACGGTGCGGCGATCAGGTTGGTGATGGTGCTGAACAGATAGCTGAAGACCAGCAGCACGGAGATGACCGCCACTGGCCACAGCAGATAACTCAGCCACTGCAGCCAATTGGGCACGTGGCTCATCATCGTCGGGATCCAGTCGCCGAGTTGGCTGAACAGCCACCAGAAGGCGGAGCCCATCAGCAGCACGTTGACCAGCAACGGCAGAACCACATAGCGTTTTATTCCCGGGCGCGAAATCAGGCGCCAGCCTTCGGCAAAATAGTGAAAGCCACTGGTGGATTTTAAAGGGGGCTGCGTATAGGACATATCTTAAGTTATCTCGTTGTCTGAACAGGCATCATTATCATATCGGGATGATTTTCTGCTGGCTAGGGTTGCGTTGGCTGAAAAAGCAGCAAAAAAAGGCAGTATAATCATCTTTATTGGCATAAAGTTCAGCACGGACTTGCACTTGTGTGCTCGGGCAAATAGAGTTAAAGAGTGAATGTTTGCCGCGGTGGCAATGTATTGGAACAACAGAGATAGCAATGATGCAGGATTTGCGTCTGATATTAATCGTTGTTGGCGCGATCGCCATAATAGCGTTGTTATTACACGGTCTTTGGACCAGTCGTAAAGAACGCTCGTCGCTTTTTCGCGATCGCCCAGCCAAGCGTTCCAAAAAGGAACGTGAACAAACCCCGATCGACGACCTCGATGAAGGCGTGGGGGAGGTGCGTGTACGCGCCGCTCACCCGCAGGATGAGCCGTCGTTTGGTCATTTTGATGCCGCACGCGAAGAACCCGTGGCAGCGCCCAAACCCGCTCCGGCGGCTGAGCCTGCGCCACGTGCCGTTCAACCGGCTGCTCATCAGACGCCGCCGCCGCTGTCGCAGCGGCCGGATTATGACGACATCCTGCTGAACAACTACGCGCAGGACAAAGACGACGAGCCGCAGCAACAGCCTGCGCCGCGCCGCGAGCCGCGCGTTGACGATCTGCCGCCTCAGGCGCAGCCAGCAGCGGAGCCGGCGTTGCGCGCCGAGCCTGCGCTGCAGCCGCAGCCGGAAGCGAAACCGGCGCCGGCAGAGCCTAAGCCTGCTCCGGCCGCGCCAGTTCAGGCGAAGCTGAAAGAAACCGTGCTGGTGCTGCACGTATCGGCCCATCAGGGCGGCGTGATCGGCGGCGAAGTCTTGCTGCAGAGCGTGCTGCAGGCGGGCTTCCAGTTTGGCGAAATGGGCATTTTCCATCGCCATATCAGCCCGGCCGGCAGCGGCCCGGTGCTGTTCAGCCTGGCGAATATGGTCAAGCCGGGGTCTTTCGATCCTGACCTGATGTCCGATTTCTCCACGCCTGGCGTGTCGATGTTCATGATGGTGCCGTCTTACGGCGACGCCAACCAGAACTTCAAGCTGATGCTGCAGTCTGCACAGCGCATCGCCGACGACGTGGGCGGCGTGGTGCTCGACGACGAGCGCCGCATGATGACGCCGCAGAAGCTGGAAACCTACAAAGCGCGCATTCGTGAAGTGTTGGAAAACAACGCCTGATCGGCTGCCGCGCACTGAACATCCGTAACAACAAAGCCCCCGCTAGCCGGGGGTTTTTTATCTTTGGTGGTGAGCCATGGAATCGATAATCCAAAAAATCAATCAACTACGAGCCTCATTGCGCCATCACGAATATCAGTATCACGTGCTTGACGCGCCGGAGGTGCCGGATGCGGAATACGATCGCCTGATGCGTGAGTTGCGTGAGCTGGAAAGCGCCCATCCGGAACTGATCGCCGCCGATTCGCCGACCCAACGCGTGGGCGCGGCGCCGCTGGCGGCCTTCGATCAGGTGCGCCACGAAGTGCCGATGCTGTCGCTGGACAACGTGTTCGATGAAGAAAGCTTCCTGGCGTTTTACAAGCGCGTGCAGGATCGGTTGAAAAACGAAGAGCCGCTGACCTTCTGCTGCGAGCTCAAGCTGGACGGCCTGGCGGTCAGCCTGCTGTACGAAGACGGCGAGCTGGTGCGCGCGGCGACGCGCGGCGACGGCACCACCGGTGAAAACATCACGTCCAACGTGCGCACCATCCGCGCCATCCCGCTGCGCCTGACCGGCGCCAACATCCCGCGCCGGCTGGAAGTGCGCGGTGAAGTCTTTATGCCGCAGGCCGGTTTTGAACAAATGAACGAAGAGGCGCGGCGCAAGGACGGCAAGATTTTCGCCAACCCGCGCAACGCCGCCGCCGGTTCGCTGCGCCAGCTCGATCCGCGCATCACCGCCAAGCGGCCGCTAACCTTCTTCTGCTACGGCGTCGGCCTGCTGGAGGGCGGCGAGCTGCCGCGCAGCCACTTCGCGCGGCTGATGCAGTTCAGAGAATGGGGCCTGCCGGTCAGCGATCGCGCCCGTTGCTGCACCGGCAGCGACGAGGTGCTGGCGTTTTACCGCCAGGTGGAACAGGACCGCGCGCAGCTCGGCTTTGATATCGACGGCGTGGTGGTGAAAATCGACGACATCGATCTGCAAGAAACCCTGGGCTTCGTAGCGCGCGCGCCGCGTTGGGCGACGGCCTTCAAATTCCCGGCGCAGGAACAGATTACCGTGGTGCGCGAGGTTGAATTCCAGGTGGGGCGCACCGGCGCCATCACTCCGGTGGCGCGGCTGGAGCCGGTGCTGGTGGCGGGGGTTACCGTCAGCAACGCCACGCTGCACAACGCCGACGAGATTGAACGCCTGGGCCTGCGCATTGGCGACACGGTGATCGTGCGCCGTGCCGGCGACGTGATCCCGCAGGTGGTGGGGGTGCTGGAAGACCGCCGCCCGCAGGACGCGCGCGAAGTGGCGTTTCCGCGGCACTGCCCGGTGTGCGGTTCCGACGTTGAGCGGGTGGAAGGCGAAGCGGTGGCGCGCTGCACCGGCGGGCTGATCTGCGCCGCGCAGCGCAAAGAGGCGCTGAAGCATTTCGTCTCCCGCCGGGCGCTGGACGTTGAAGGCATGGGCGACAAGATCATCGAACAATTGGTGGAAAAAGAATACGTCAAAAATCCGGCCGATCTGTTCCGCCTGTCCGCCGGCATTCTGACCGGGCTGGATCGCATGGGGCCGAAATCGGCGCAGAATCTGGTCAACGCGTTGGAAAAATCCAAGCAGACCACCTTCGCGCGTTTCCTGTATGCGTTGGGCATCCGCGAGGTCGGTGAGTCGACCGCCGCCAACCTGGCATCGCACTTCGGCTCGCTGGAGAAGCTGTTCGCCGCCGATATCGAGGCGCTGAAAGAGGTGCCGGACGTCGGCGAAGTGGTGGCGAAGCACACGCGCCATTTCCTCGACGAAACCTTGAATCAAAAGGTCATCAATGAGCTGGTTGGCACCGAAATCGGCATCAGCTGGCCGGCGCCGGTGGTAGTGGTGGCGGAAGAAATCGACAGCCCGTTCGCCGGCAAAACCGTAGTGCTGACCGGTTCGCTTAGCCAGCTCTCGCGCGACGAAGCCAAGGATCGCCTGACGGCGCTGGGTGCCAAGGTCAGCGGCAGCGTATCGAAGAAAACCGATCTGGTGATCGCGGGTGAAGCGGCCGGCTCCAAGCTGGCGAAGGCGCAGGAGCTGGGTATCGCGGTGATCGACGAAGCGGAAATGATCCGCCTGTTGGGTGCCTGATGGAAAAGGAAAACCTGCTGGAAATCGCCAACACCGTGATGCCGTTCGGCAAGTATCAGGGGAGGGTGCTGATCGATCTGCCGGAAGAGTATCTGCTGTGGTTCGCCCGCAAGGGCGAATTCCCCAACGGCAAACTCGGCATGCTGATGGAAATGACGCTGGCGATTAAAATCGAAGGGCTCGACCACCTGGTCAAGCCGTTGAAAAAGAGCTGAATAGACGGGCGCCAGCCCGTCTTTTTTTACCCGCGTGAAGCCTGCGCGTTCAACACCGCCTGTTTATCCTGCTGTTTGCGCTGATATCTTTTGGCCAATACCGCACAGGTCATCAGCTGTACCTGATGGAACACCATCAGCGGCAGCACCATAATGCCCACCGTAGCCGCCGGGAACAGGATATTGGCCATCGGGATGCCGTTGGCCAGGCTTTTCTTCGAGCCGCAGAACACGATGGTGATTTCATCCGCCTTGCTGAAGCCCAGCCAACGCGCCATGTAAGTGTTCACCACCAGCACGATCGCCAGCAACACTATGCTGCCGCCGACGATAAACGCCAACGAGCCGATGCCCACCTGGTGCCAGATGCCGTGCGTCACCGCTTCGCTAAAGGCTGAGTACACCACCAGCAGAATCGAGGTCTGATCGGTTTTGCCGATAAGCTTTCGGTTGCGCTCGATCCATTTGCCGATCAGCGGCCGCGACAGGTGGCCGGCAACGAACGGCACCAGCAGCTGCAGCACGATGGAACCCACCTGTTGCAGGCTGCCGGTTTCGCCGTGCACGTTCATCAGCAGGCCGACCAGCAGCGGCGAAACGAAGATCCCCAGCAGGCTGGAAGCGGAAGCGCTGCAGACCGCCGCCGCCACGTTGCCGCCCGCCAGCGAGGTGAAGGCGATGGCTGATTGCACGGTGGCGGGCAGGATGCACAGGTAGATAAAGCCGGAATACAGCTCGGGGCTGACGTCGATCGGCGACCACCATTTAAACAGCACCCCGAGCGCAGGGAAGATGATAAAGGTGCTGAACATCACCCACAGATGCAGCCGCCAATTGTTGCTGCCGGCCAGAATGGCTTCGCGCGACAGTTTGGCGCCGTGCATGAAGAACAGCAGGGCGATGGCGGCGATGGTCAGGTTGTTGAGCCAGCCGACGAACTCGCCGCGCGCCGGCAGAAACGAGGCCAGCAGCACGGTGGCGATCAGCGTCAGGGTAAAGCGATCGGGCAGGAATCTCATGGCGGTGTACTCGTGGCGGAAAATCGATAGGCCTATTCTCCCGCGCAGAGATATAATAATTAAATTGATTTATTTAATTTATTTATGAAAAACACGCATGAATTATTCACTCAAGCAGCTAAAGGTCTTCGTCGCTATCGCCCGGCACGGCAGCTTTAGCCGCGCCGGCGAAGCTATCGGCCTGACTCAGTCGGCGGTCAGCCACAGCGTGAAGGAACTGGAAACGGAGATCGGCGTGCGGCTGCTGGACCGCACTACCCGCGAAGTGGTGTTGACCGACGCCGGCCAACGGCTGGCCAACCGGGTTGAACGGTTGCTGGATGAGCTGCAGGCGTCATTGCTGGACGCGCGCAGCTTCGGCGTGCTGCGCAGCGGCACGGTGCGGGTGGCGTCGAGCCAGACCATCTCGGCGCACCTGATGCCGCAGTGCATCGCGGCAGGCGAGCGGCAGTACCCGGAGATCCGCATCATGCTGCGGGATCAGGCGCAGCAGCAGGTGCTGCAAAGCATCCGCAACGCCGAGGTGGATTTCGGCATCGTGGTCGATCCGGTGCAGGCGGTGGATCTGGACTGTGAGCCGGTGCTGCACGAACCGTTTTTGCTGCTGTGCCGCAACGATCATCCGTTCGCCGCGCAGCCTGAGGTGCATTGGTCGGCGTTGAGCGGCTGCCGCCTGGTGCTGCAGGACTACGCCTCCGGCAGCCGGCCATTGATCGACAGCGCGCTGCGCCAGCAGGGGGTGGAAGCGCAGGTGGTGCAGGAAATCGGCCACCCGGCGACGCTGTTCCCGATGGTGGCGGCGGGCATCGGCATCAGCATTTTCCCGGCGCTGGCGCTGCCGCTGCCGGAAGGCGGGCAGCTGAAGGTGCGGCGGCTGGTGCCGGAAATCAACCGCGCGCTGATGCTGGTGCGGCGTAAAAACCGCTCGCTGACGCCGGCGGCGGAGGCCATTTGGCAGGTAGTGCGCCGGCAGGCGGCGCTGCTGGCGGATCGCCGGCGGCAAAGTGCGGAATACTGAATCAGATATAGACGTCCACAGCGTTGAGCGGCGTCGGGCGGTTAACGCCGTCGCCGGATTGCGCCGCGGCTTTTTCCATCTGTTGCTGCTGCTTTTCCATCTCTTCTTTCTGGATGCGCGCGATCTCCGCCTGCAGCATCTTGATCTGCGCTTCGATCAGCTGCTTTTGTTTTTCGATCTCTTTAGGATCGGCATCGGAATCCTTCAGTTCCACCAGCTTCTGTTGCAGAGCCTGAATCTGCCTGTTCAGCGCCTTGATGCGCGCCGAGGCGTGGCTTTCATTGAGGTTAACCGGTTCGTCATTGCCGTTGGCGCGTTCGTTTTTCTCCGCCTTGCCGCCTTGCGGCTGGTTATTGACCGGTTTGGCCATCAGCAGTTCGCCCTGGTTGCCGGGGGCGCTAAAGACGCTGCTGACGCCGGGAACGGTGTTTTTGATTGGTACGATCATGGTAATGCTGGCCGACATGGGTGCTCTCCCTGAGTCTTGATATCGCTGCTCAGGGTATCGGCAGCGGCGGCTAAAACTTTATCTGCCGCAGACGCGGCCACCGCGCTAACCAGCCTTTTTCGGCCACTCGCTGTTGGCAGGCGCTCAGATCGCCGTTTTTCACATTGAAGGTGATGCTGTCGTCGAACAGCGCATCGAGGCCGAAAGGCGCCACCAACGTGAAGCTGTCGTCGGCGTTCAACCGCACGCCGATTGCCGTCTCCACCTCGGTCCAATAGCTGATGGCTTCTTCACTGCTGCGATAAGGCGCCCGGCCGCTGCGCAGGTGCATGCGCGCCTGATTTTTTACCGACCAGGGCTGCGGCAGCCACTGTTGCAGCCGCGCTTCCAGCATGCGATCGCGCTCGGCCTCCGGCCGCAGCGGGTCAAAATGGATCACGTCGATATCGTTGAGCGGCGTGGCGTCGGCGTAGCCGTGCCGCCGGTCCCACACCAGGTTGCGCACGAACCCGGCCCCCAGGCACCAGTCGTTCAGGCCAAGGCGGCGTGCGGTGCGCAGTGCGCTCATTCTTTGGTTATCTTGCTGTAACCACTGGATAATTTTCTGTTGCCGGTCCATTACCTCTCCTATGCTGCGGCTACTGTACTCCGCCGTGCCCGTCGACGGAAGCGCATGCCTGATTTTAGTGCAGCCCGGCTGAGGGCGTTATCCTGTTAATCTTCTGATTTTACAAGAAAAACGAAAATCCTGGCCGGCTGACTACACTTGGTACAGGGTTTGCAGTTTTCAACCACCATTCAGGGCGACAGGGGATGCTATGTATCAGGTAACGCTCGGCCGGCGCAGCTACCGCTTCAGCGACTTGCGCCAGTTGATGGCCCGGGCCTCGCCGGCCCGCTCCGGGGACTATCTGGCCGAAGTGGCGGCGCAAAGCGCCGAAGAACGCATGGCGGCGCGCATCGCGCTGGCGGATCTGCCGCTGAAGGTTTTTTTGCAGCAGCCGCTGGTGCCCTATGAGCAGGATGAGGTGACGCGGCTGATTATCGACGGCCATAACGCCGCCGCCTTTGAACCGATTTCTCATCTGACGGTTGGCGACTTCCGCAACTGGCTGTTGAGCGAACAGGCGGACAGCGCCACGCTGGCGCGGGTGGCGCCCGGCATTACTCCGGAAATGGCGGCGGCGGTGAGTAAAATCATGCGCAATCAGGATCTGATCCTGGTGGCGAAGAAGTGCCGGGTGGTGACGCGTTTTCGCAACACCCTCGGCCTGCCGGGCCATCTCAGCGTCAGGCTGCAGCCCAATCACCCGACCGACAGCCTGCAAGGCATCGCCGCCAGCATGTTGGACGGGCTGCTGTACGGCAGCGGCGATGCGGTGGTTGGCATCAATCCCGCCAGCGACAGCCTGCCGCTGCTGGAAAAACTCAACTACATGCTGGACGACGTGATCCAGCGTTTCGCCATTCCCACCCAGTCCTGCGTGCTGACTCACGTGACCAACACGCTGCGTTTGATCGAGCGCGGCGCGCCGGTGGATTTGGTGTTTCAGTCGATCGCCGGCACCGAGGCGGCCAACCGCGGTTTCGGCATCAGCCTGGCGCTGTTGGCCGAGGCGCAGCAGGCGGCGCTGAGCCTCAACCGCGGCACGCTCGGCAATAACGTCATGTATTTTGAAACCGGGCAGGGCAGCTGCCTGTCGGCCAATGCGCATCACGGCGTCGATCAGCAAACCTGCGAGGCGCGCGCTTACGCGGTGGCGCGGCATTTCTCTCCGCTGCTGATCAACACCGTGGTGGGCTTTATCGGGCCCGAGTACCTGTACGACGGCAAGCAGATTATCCGCGCCGGGCTGGAGGATCACTTCTGCGGCAAGCTGCTCGGCCTGCCGTTGGGCTGCGACGTTTGCTACACCAACCACGCCGAGGCCGATCAGGACGATATGGATACCCTGCTGACGCTGTTGGCCACCGCCGGTTTAACCTTTCTGATTGGCGTGCCGGGGGCCGACGACATCATGCTCAATTATCAGAGCACCTCATTCCATGACGCCCTCTATATCCGCGAGCTGCTGGGGCTGAAGCATGCGCCGGAGTTCGCCGTCTGGCTGGCGAAAATGAACATCATCGACGATAGCGGGCGGCTGCGCGACACCGCCGTCAACCACCCGCTGTTGCTGGCGCTGCAGGGAGAGAGGCCATGAGCAAACCGGTACACCTCAACGGCTGGGAGGCGTTGCGAGCCTTTACCGATGCGCGCATCGCCCTAGGCCGCACCGGCGCCAGCCTGCCCACCGACGAGCTGCTGCGCTTCGGGCTGGCGCACGCGCAGGCGCGGGACGCGGTGCATCAACCGTTCGACAGCGATCGCCTGGCGCAGGTGTTGCAGGACGACGGCTGGCCAACGTTGACCGTACACAGCCAGGCGGAAGATCGCGCCGCCTACCTGCGCCGCCCGGATCGGGGGCGCAGGCTGGCGCCGGACAGCCGCAAACTGTTGCTCGGCCTGCCGCAGCAGGGAGCCGATCTGCTGCTGGTGATAGCGGACGGGCTGTCCTCCAAGGCGGTGCATCGCCAGGCGCTGCCGTTGCTGCAGGCGTTGCGGCCCTATCTTGCGACACTGGATATTTCGCTGGCGCCGGTGGTGCTGGCGCATCAGGCGCGGGTGGCGTTGGGAGACGATATCGGCGAGTGCCTGCAGGCCAAGGCGGTGGCGATCCTGATCGGTGAGCGGCCGGGCCTGTCGTCGCCGGACAGTCTGGGGCTCTACCTCACCTGGGGGCCGAATACCCAAAGAAGGGAATCTGAGCGCAACTGTATCTCCAATGTGCGCCCGGAAGGGTTGGGCTACCCGCAGGCGGCGTTCAAGCTGGCATGGCTGCTTGAACAGGCTTTTCAGCGGCGGCTGACCGGCATTGAATTGAAAGATGAAAGCGACAACCCGGCGCTGCATGGCCGGGTGACGCCGCTTCATTCCCAGCTGGGCGGCTGACCGATGCCGTGCAGCAGCAGGTTGCTGAAGGCCTCCAGCCGGGCGGAAATTTTCGCCACCGGCCGCAGCAGATAGATCCCCTGCTGCTCGCCGCGCGGGTCTTCAAGCAACTGCCGTAATTGCCCGCTGTGAATATCCGGCCCCACCACCCAATTAGGCAGAAAAGCGATGCCCAGGCCGAGCAGCGCCGCCTGGCGCTGGGCGGTAAAATCGTCACAGCGCAGCACCATGCTGCAGCGCCCCATCAGCGCGACGCTGAGGATCTGCGCCCAGCAGGCCGGTTGCTGCTTGTGGTAACGGGCGATCAGCCGGTGATGCGGCAGGGCGTCCAGACTGGCCGGCCGGCCGTAGCGGGCGACATAGCCGGGGCTGGCGCACATCACCCAGCGTTGGGTGGCGATGCGGCTGGCGTACAGCCCACTGTCCTTCTGCTCGCCGATGCGGATGGCGGCGTCCAACTGCTCCTGCGTCGGGTCGGTTTGGCGTTCGGTCAGATCCAGATCGACGAACAGCCGCGGGCAGCGTTCGCTCAGCACCGGCAGCAGCGGCAGAACGTAGGTTTTACCAAAGGTCGGCAGGCAGCTGATGCGCAGCGTGCCCTGTGGCGTATCGGCCAACGCGCTCAGCTCGGCGCGGATGCCGGTGATATCCCCCAACAGCGCGGCGGCGCGCGGCAGCAACAGTTCACCAGCATCGGTCAGCATCAGGCCGCGGGTAGAGCGGATAAACAGCGTGGCGCCGAGTGCGCTCTCCAGCGCGTCGATATGGCGCACCAGAGAGGAGGGCACCATGCCCAGCTTGCGCGCGGCGGCGGAGAAGCTGCCCAACCGGGCCACATCGAGAAAAATCGGCAGATGTTCAACATAACGGGCATCATTCATTTTTGCATTATATGCAAAAGCGTTTCTTATGAATACCTGCTTCTCAGCCGGCGGCCGGCGGGCTACTCTTTTCCTGCGCTTAGGCACGGACGCATAGAGAAAAAATGCATAACCCACGTGGCCTTTAGCACTAAATATAAAATATTTTCCCCGGGTAACCGCATTGGCCCGGAAGATTGATTGCCGCTTCAACACCAGATAAACCGTTCAATTTGACGCTCGGCTAAACGACAATGATTAGTGACGCTTTATGTTTGCTAACCCCTGTTGCGCCTGAACGTCAGCCGGCCCGCCGTGCCGGTTTTTTTGTCGCCTCAAGCTGAATCGTTCCAACTCACGAACGCGCCGATGGCGGCATCTTTGTTCACCGCCGGTGAGCATTTTTGAACGCGCGGGGCATATTGCCTTGCGCTGGTGGAGGAGTAGGTCATGAACAAAAACCAGGGTTGCGCCTGCGCGCACCATTTGGTGCAGGGTTTCGCCAGGCAATCGGTGGTTGCCGGGGAGGGTGAAATCTACCAAATCTCGCTGATGAGCGCGTTGATCGGCGGCGTATACGAAGGTGAGGTCACCATCGCCGAGTTGCTGAAGCACGGCAACTTCGGCCTTGGCACCTTCAATCATCTGGATGGCGAGCTGATCGCCTTCGACCACGAAATACACCAGCTGCGCGCCGACGGCAGCGCAAGGCCGGCCGGTCTGCAACAGAAAACCCCCTTTGCCGTGGTCACCTTTTTCCAGCCCAGCGTCAGCCAACGGTTCGACCGGCCGATCACCAAGGCCCAGCTGCACCAGTGCATCGACGAACAGGTCGCTTCGCCGAACCTGTTCTGCGCGGTGCGGGTCGACGGCGAATTCAGCCACGTGGAAACCCGTACCGTACCGCGCCAGGAACGGCCGTATCGCCCGATGCTGGAGGCGATAGAAGAACAGCCGACGTTCTCCTTCCATCAGCGGCAGGGCACGCTGGTCGGCTTCCGCTCGCCGGACTATATGCAGGGCATCGGCGTGGCCGGCTATCACGAACACTTCGTTACCGACGACCGCAGCGGCGGCGGCCACGTGCTGGATTATCAGCTCGATCACGGCCGCCTGCAGTTCGGCGTTATCACCCGTCTCAATCTTCAATTGCCGCATGATGCGGATTTCTTACGCGCCGACCTCTGCCCAGAGGATTTGGATCGCGCGATTCGTTCCGCCGAGGGTTAATGCCCCGGCGACCGTTTTTTTAGGAGGTGGAACCATGGCACAGGTAAAAACAGACAATAATTGGCAATGCGGCGCGGATTTGGTGGTGAAAAATCTGGAGGCGCAGGGCGTGAAGCACGTATTCGGCATTCCGGGCGCCAAGATTGACCGGGTGTTCGATTCGCTGGAGGACGCGCCGTCGATCGAAACGGTGGTGGTGCGCCACGAGGCCAACGCGGCCTTTATGGCGGCGGCGGTCGGCCGCCTGACCGGCAAGGCCGGGGTGGCGCTGGTCACCTCCGGGCCGGGCAGCTCCAACCTGATCACCGGGCTGGCGACCGCCACTTCGGAAGGGGATGCGGTGGTGGCTTTCGGCGGGGCGGTGAAGCGCGCAGACAACCTGAAGCAGACCCACCAGAGCATGGACACCGTCAGTATGTTCCGCCCGGTGACCAAATATTGCGCCGAGGTGCACGCCGGTTCGGCGATCTCCGAGGTGATCGCCAACGCCTTCCGCCGCGCCGAGTTTGGCCGGCCCGGCGCTTCGTTCGTCAGCCTGCCGATGGACATCGTCAATGAGCCGGTGAGCGCGCCGGTGCTGGCCGGCTGCCGGCTGCCGCGCATGGGCGCCGCGGCCGCCGACGACATTCAGGCGGCGGTAAAACTGATCCAACGGGCCAAATGCCCGGTACTGCTGCTGGGCCTGCAGGCCAGCCGCCCGGAAAACAGCGAGGCGGTGCGCCATCTGCTGTACCGCACCCATATGCCGGTGGTCGGCACCTATCAGGCGGCCGGGGTGATCGACGTTAACCATTTCGCCCGCTTTGCCGGCCGCGTCGGGCTGTTCAACAACCAGCCCGCCGATCAACTGCTGCAAAAGGCCGATCTGGTGGTCAGCGTCGGCTATGGCCCGATCGAATACGATCCCTGCATGTGGAACAGCCAGGGCAGGCTGAAGCTGGTGCATATCGACGTGCTGCCGGCGGACATCGACACCTGCTACCGCCCGGACATCGAGCTGGTGGGCAATATCAGCGCCACCCTCAACATGTTGACCGAAGCCTTCAGCGGCGCGGTCAGCGTGCCGGCCGAGGTGGAGCTGATCCTCACCGATCTGGGGCGCCAGCGCAGCGAGCTGGCGGAGCGCGCAGCGCGGCGCGGCGGCATGCCGATCCACCCGCTGCGCATCGTGAAAGAACTGCAGGATATCGTCAGCGATGACGTGACGCTGTGCGTGGATATGGGCAGCTTCCATATTTGGATCGCCCGCTATCTTTACAGCTTCCGCGCCCGTCAGCTGCTGATTTCCAACGGCCAGCAGACCATGGGGGTGGCGCTGCCGTGGGCGATCGGCGCGGCGCTGGTGCGCCCGGGCGACAAAGTGGTCTCGATTTCAGGCGACGGCGGCTTTATGCAGTCGAGCATGGAGCTGGAAACCGCCGTGCGGCTGAAAAACAACATCGTGCACGTGATCTGGGTGGATAACGCCTACAACATGGTGGAAATGCAGGAGGTAAACAAATACCAGCGCAAATCCGGCGTAGAGTTCGGGCCGATAGACTTCAAAGCCTATGCGGAATCCTGCGGGGCGGTTGGCTTTGCCGTACAGTCGGTAGAGGATCTGCGGCCGATGCTGCGCAAGGCGATGGAAATCCAGGGGCCGGTGGTGGTGGCGATACCGGTCGATTATGCCGACAACTACAAGCTGATGGCGCAGATGAACTTTAGCCAGATGATTTAATTTCATCATCGGCTGATGGCCTGCCACCAAAGAACCAGCCGCGATTTTTTGCTGCGGCGCAGCCAAATCATCGTGCGCTGGTTCTGGCGGTCATTAGCGGTTAATTATGCAGAACGACGCTTTTCTCAACCGGGAGCCTGCCTACGCGAACACTGTGGGTCGGGGCCTGCGGGTCGGCATAGCCGAACGAAATGCCAAACAGCAGCCGGAACTCCGCCGAGACGCCCAACGCTTCCCTCACCGTATCCGCGTGGAATCCGAGCAGGGTTTGCGGTATCCCGGCATAGCCTCTGGCGGTCAGGGAAAGCAGGAAGTTTTGCGCATACATGCCGATATCGGACGCCACGCGTACGTTGTCGCCAAATGAAGGCATAAACAAGAACGCGACGTGAGGCGCATTGAAGAATTTAAAATTGCGCAGGTAGATTTCTCTGCGTTTTTCCTGATCCTCGCGCCTTACTCCGAGAGATTCATAATATATTCTGGTTTGCTCCTGGCTGCGTTCGAAATAATCACCGTAATAATCGGCGTAATCGAAGGTGAAATCCGGTTTGGCAAGGCCAAGATTATCATTTTCTATCAATGTATTGCTCAGGGCTTCCCTCTTTTTACCCGACACGATATGGACGTGCCATGGCTGAGTATTGCAATTAGATGGCGCGCATTGCGCATCTTGCAGCACCTCGTTGAGTTGCCCCTCGGTTAAGGACGCAGGAAGAAAAGCGCGCGGTGAAAAACGCTGGCTGACGGTGTCTGCAAAAGATAATACCCGGCTGTTCATATTTACCTTCCGTTAATCAAATTGCCTAAAAATGAGACAGGCAATCTTATAATGGAATCCAGGCGACATCTTTGGTATTAATTCACTCTGTTATTGGAAATTAATTCAACAATAGGGTGGCCTCCCATGCGTTTTTCAGAGCGTCTGAAGGGCATTGACGTGTTTGTCTGCGTCGCTGATGCGGGCAGTTTTACCGCCGCCGCCGAGCGATTGCATTTAACCACTTCGGCCGTCAGCAAATCCGTCGCCAGGTTAGAAAAACGGCTTAAGGTAAAGCTGTTCGACCGCACGACCCGGCGCCTGGCGCTGAATGACGCCGGCGTGGAGTTTTACCGTGCCTGTACCGGCGCGTTGGCGCATCTTGAAGAGGTGGAGCTGTCGCTGCATGCGGAACACCAGGAATTAAAGGGCGGGATACGTATCGATTTGCCGGCAGCCTATGGGCGGCTGCAGGTTTTGCCGGTCATCTTGCAATTTATGCGCGAGCACCCGCAGCTGGAACCCCACATTACCCTGTCCGATCGCTTTGTCGACCCGGTTGAAGAGGGGATTGATATTATCGTGCGCTCAGGCGGCCGCAGCATTTGGCCGGCGGCGCTGGGGCATTATCAGATGAATATTCAAAGGCTGGTCTTTTGCGCTTCGCCGGGCTATTTGCAACGGCACGGGGAGCCCGGCAATGAGCATGAGCTGTCGGAGCACGCTTTGGTCTTCTATGGCCAGGGAAACGGCATGGCCTACCCGCTCCATTTCACCGGGGAGAGGCAGGAAAATATACTGAGGCCGGCCTCTGGCGGCCTGGCGATAGGGGATTCGGAAGGGCAGGCGCTGGCGGTGATGGCCGGGTTTGGCATCGGGCAGCTCCCCACCTGGTTGATCCGCGAACCTTTGGCAGACGGCCGGCTAGTGAAAATTCTTCCTGAATTGGAAACGGACGGTATGCCGATTACCCTGGCCTGGCTGAAAAACCGGGAAAAGTTGCCCAAAGTTAAGGCGTTAATCGAGAGGCTGATAGCGAGCTGCGGCGAATAACCAGCAACGCCGGCTTTATGCCGTGAATGGCCATGCGGTTGCCCGCATGCGCGGAATTTGTCCTTTACAAGCCTAACTGCGTGATTTATTGCTATTCATCGGTCTGTTTTCTCACCACTGGGGATGGCACGATGAATAAAAAAGCGATAACGATGGGGCTGTTGGCGTTGGCGTTGGCGGTAAGCGGTGGCGTGCAGGCGAGCACGCTGGTTTATTGTTCGGAAAGTTCGCCGGAGGGCTTCAACCCGCAGCTGTTTACCTCTGGCCCGACGGTGGACGCCAGTTCGGCGACGATCTACAACCGGCTGGTGGATTTCAAAACCGGCACCGTCGAGCTGCAGCCCAGCCTGGCGGAGCGCTGGGAAGTGAGCGAAGACGGCAAAACCTATACCTTCCACCTGCGCAAAGGCGTGAAATTCCAGAGCAATAAATATTTCACCCCCACCCGCGACTTCAACGCCGACGACGTCATTTTCTCCTTTATGCGCCAGAAAGACGCCAATAATCCCTACCACAAGGTTTCCAACGGCGCCTACACCAACTTTGAATCGATGGAGTTCGGCACGCTGATCGATCGCATCGTCAAGGTGGACGACAACACCGTGCGTTTCGAGCTTTCCCGCGCCGAAGCGCCGTTCGTGGCCGATCTGGGCATGTATTTCGCCACCATTCTCTCGGCGGAGTACGCCGACGCGATGCTGAAGGCGGGTACGCCACAGCGGGTGGACAACGATCCGATCGGCACCGGCCCGTTCCAACTGGTGCAATACCAGAAAGACGCCAAAATTCTCTATAAGGCGTTCGACGGCTATTGGGAAGGGCGGCCGAAAATCGATCGGCTGGTGTTCTCGATCACCCCGGACGCGGCGGTGCGCTTCGCCAAGCTGCAAAAAAACGAATGTCAGGTGATGCCGTTCCCCAACCCGGCGGATTTAGCCCGCATGCGGGAAGATAACAATCTACGGCTGATGGAAAAGTCGGGGTTGAACATCGGCTTCCTGGCGTTCAACACCCAGAAGAAACCGCTGGACAACGTCAAGGTGCGTCAGGCGCTGGCGCTGGCGATCAACAAGCCGGCGATTATCGAGGCGGTGTTCCACGGCGCCGGCCAGCCTGCCAAGAATCTGCTGCCGCCGACCCAGTGGGGCAGCAACGACAAGATTGAGGATTACCCGTACGCGCCGGACCAGGCGAAACGGCTGCTGCAGGAGGCCGGGCTGGGGCAGGGCTTCGCCATCGATCTGTGGGCGATGCCGGTGCAGCGGCCCTATAATCCCAACGCCAAACGCATGGCGGAGATGATCCAGGCGGACTGGGCTAAAATCGGCGTGCGCGCCAAGGTGGTGACCTTCGAATGGGGCGAGTACCTGCAGCGGATCAAAAACGGCGAGCACCAGACCGCGCTGATGGGCTGGACCACCGCCAACGGCGACCCGGACAACTTCTTCGGCCCGCTGTTCACCTGCGCCTCGCTCAACGGCTCTAACTCCGCCAAGTGGTGCTATAAGCCGTTTGACCAGTTGATCCAGCAGGCGCGCGAAGAGAACGACCATGCCAAGCGGGTGGCGATGTACGAACAGGCGCAGGTGATGATGCATGAACAAATGCCGGCGCTGATGATCGCCCATTCGACCATCTTCGAGCCGGTACGCAAGGAGGTGCAGGGCTACGAGATCGACCCGTTCGGCAAGCACATCTTCAAGCAGGTGTCGCTGGAGAAATAATCGAAAAGGCCGGGAGAGCCGGCCTGCTATTTACCGTGCGGAACCGCAGTGGAAGCGGCCGCGCGGGATCACCAGCGGCGTGTGCGACAGCGGATCGTCGATGATCATGCAGGGCATGCCGAACACCTGTTCAACCAGCTCGGCGGTGATGATTTCGGCCGGTTTGCCCTGCGCCACTATCTTGCCGGCGCGCATGGCGATGATGTGGTCGGCATAGCGGCAGGCGTGGTTCAGATCGTGCAGTACGGCGATCATGGTTTGGCCGCGTTCCTGGTTCAGCTGGCGGAACAGATCCAACAGCTCAATCTGATGGGCGATGTCCAGATAGGTGGTCGGCTCATCCAGCAACAGCAGTGAGGTTTGCTGCGCCAGCACCATCGCTACCCACACGCGCTGGCGCTGGCCGCCGGACAGTTCGTCGACGCTGCGGTCCGCCAACTGGCTGACGTTGGTGGCCGCCATGGCTTCCTCTACCGCCTGGCGGTCGGCGTGGGTCCACTGTTTCAGCAGGCTTTGGTGCGGATAACGCCCGCGCGACACCAGATCCGCCACCGTGATGCTGTCCGGCGCGATCGAGGTTTGCGGCAGCAGGCCCAGCTCGCGCGCCAGCGCCTTGGTGGCGAAGCTGCTGATGTTTTTGCCATCGAGAAACACCTCGCCGGCGCTGGGTTTCAGCAGGCGGGACAGCGCGCGCAGCAGCGTGGATTTGCCGCAGGCGTTCGGCCCGACAATCACCGTGAAGGCGCCGTCGGGGATGGCTACGCTCAGGTCGTTGGCGATGATTTTATTATCGTAGCCCAGCGTCAGGTGCGAGGCGTGCAGGCGGTGGCTCATGGCATTCTTACTCTTCATTATCTGCGGGACTCACGGATTAACAGCCAGATCAGATACAGGCCGCCGATGCTGACGGTCACGACGCCCACCGGCAGCTGGGTCGGCGCGAACAGATGCTGGGAGGCAACGTCGGCCCCCAGCAGCAAGGTGGCGCCCATCAGGGCCGACGACGTCAGGGTAACCGAGGATTGACCGGTCAGACGGCGGGCGATCTGCGGGGCGGCCAGCGCGATAAAAGAAATCGGCCCGGCGGTGGCGGTAACGGCGGCGGTCAGGGTCACGCCGAACAGCATCAGCCACAGCCGGCTACCTTCCGCATTCACCCCCAGCGCGCGCGCGGCGTCGTCGCCCATCTCCAGCAACCGCAGGCGTTTGCCCATCAACAGCGCGGCGGCGGCGGCCAGCGAGATAAACACCAGCGCCGGCTGCGATTTCTGCCAGGTCATGCCGTTCAATGAACCGGCCTGCCACATGGCGGCGTCCATGGCGCGCTCCAGAGAGGCGGTGATGATCAGCCAGGTGTTGGTGGAGACCAGCACCGCGCTGATGGCGATGCCGACAATAATCAACCGGAAGCCGGCCACGCCCTGCCGCCAGGCGAGCAGGTAGATCACCAGCGCAGAGACGATGCCGCCGGCCAGCGCGCCGCCGGCGATGGAGTAATAGCCGCCGCTGAACAGCGTGATGGCGATCAGCGCGCCGGTATAGGCGCCCATGTTAAAGCCGATGACGTCCGGGCTGCCCAGCGGGTTGCGGATAATAGACTGGAAAATCGCGCCGCTCATGCCGAGCGCGCCGCCCAGCAGCAGCGCCATGGTAATGCGCGGCAGGCGCCACTGGGTGACCACGGTCACCAGATTCTTTGGCGCCTGGCCGTTCAGCGCGGAAAACACCTGCTCCAGCGACAGCGGAAGCGTGCCGTAGCACAGCGCCGCCACCGCCAATAGCAGGCACAGCGCCAGCAGCGAGAGATTGACCAGCAGCACGCGCATCGGCATGCGCCAGTTGACGATGCCGTCCGCGCGGCCGATAAGTAGGGTGCGAGGCATCGACATCACAGGCCCCCCAGGGTTTTCTTGCGGCGCACCAGCCAGATCAAGACCGGCGCGCCGATAAAGGCGGTGACGATGGAGACCCGCAGCTCGCCGGGCACCAACAAACGGCCGATGATGTCGGCGCACAGCAGCAGCACCGGGGCCATCAGCATTGAGTAAGGCAGTATCCAACGCTGATCGGGGCCAACCCACCAGCGGGCGATGTGCGGCACCATCAGGCCGACAAAGGCGATCGGGCCGACGGTGGCGGTCGCCGCGCCGCACAGCAGCGTAATGGCGATAACCGCGATGATTTGAGTCAGCGCCACGCGCGCGCCGAGCGCGATGGCCAGATCTTCCCCCATGCCGATGGTGTTCAGCGGCCGGGCGATGGCCAGCGTCAGCAGGGCGCCGATCAGGATGGCGGGCGCGGTGACCGCCAGGCTGGCCAGAGTGCGGATATCCAGCGTGCCGGCTTGCCAGAAACGCAGTTGGTCGAAGGTCTGCGGATCGAGCAGCGACAGCCCGGTGGTGACGCCGTTCAACACCGCGCCTATCGCCACGCCGGCCAGCGTCAGCCGCACCGGATTGATGCGCCCGCCCGCCAGCGTGCCGATCAGGTACACCAGCAGGGTGGTGATGGCGGCGCCGGCAAAGGCCCAGCCCATATAGCCTTCGGTAGAAGCGGCGCCGAAAAACATAATGCCCAGCACCACGGCGAAGCTGGCGCCGGCGTTGATGCCGAGCACGCCGGGATCGGCCAGCGGGTTGCGCGTCAGCGCCTGGATCAGCGCGCCGGCGCCGCCCAGCGCCACGCCGGCCAGAATGCCCGCCAGCGTGCGGGGCAGGCGGGCGTTGAGGATAATTGTGCTGTCTGCACCGCTAAACTGGCCCTGCAGGCTGAGCCAAACGGTATGAAAAGGAATGGATTTGGATCCCAGCATCAGGCTGGCCATCACGCACAGCAAGAGCAGTGCCAGGCACAGGCCCAGCCCGGAAACCCGCTTCAGGCCGCCGGCGTAGGCTGTGCGAGACGTGGATGTAGGCGCCCGCGTGGTCGGAGTGGGTAAGCTCACACCGTTAACTCCTTTATAATTTTGATTCTCATTATTATTAGCGTTCTTGAAGACCGGCTTATAGTAGCATGAGTTTGCGCCGCAATGCATCCGCCGGATAGGGTGGGATAAGTTATCCGTGATGTTAATGATTGTTTATATTTCAATAGATTGAATGTAATTGTTGCGCGGCGAAATGCGGCAGGCGCCAGGCCTGCCGGAGGGCATGTCAGGATTTCTTGAGCTGCCGCTCGATGCTGTTCAGCATATTGGTGGCGCTATAGTAATCGAGGCGAAAGGTGTCGGTGCCGACGGCATAGACATGATGTTGTTCAACCGGCTCCAGGTGCTGGAGGAACGGGTTGGCCAACAGCTCCCTGACCTTGCGTTCATCGGCCGAGAACAGCATCAGCGTCTTGCCGTTCAGGCCTTCCGCCATCTTTTCGCCCGAAAGCTGAATGATGTCCTGGCGTTTGCCCATGCTGGTGTTGCCCTTGGCGCTTTCCGGCGGCGTGGCCAGCTGGAAGCCGAGCTGGGTCAGCAATTTCCCCTGGGCGGAGTCCGGCGTCCACAGCATGGCCTCACGCCCGTTGTCGGCATAGACCAGCGGGGAAGTGGGCTGCGGCGGCAGGACGATGGACTGCTTCACCTGTTCCACCCGCCGTTCAAAGCGCGCTTCGGCCTGTTTTGCCCCCTGTTCGTGGCCGGTGATTTCCCCTAATTGGGTGGCCAGCTGCTGCCAGCTTTTATCGCCGTAGTTGAGCACCAGCGTTGGCGCGACGGTCGACAGTTGGTCGTACAGCTTCAGCGCCGAATCGCCGCCGGTGGAGGCGATGACGATCAAATCGGGGTTGGCGGCGGCGACCGCTTCGGCATTGGGTTCAACCTGATACAGCGGTTTGACGTTGCGCTGCTTCGCCACTTCGCTCCACTGGGTAAAGAACCCCTGGCTGTCAGACAGCGATGAGTTGGCGCTGGTGGCGCCGCTGGCGATAACCGGCGCGTCAATCGCCAGCAGAGTGCCGGTGAGGGTGACGCTGGTGGAGACGATGCGCAGCGGCGGTTTTTCCAGCGTAAACGGGCCTGTGGCGCTGTCGATGGTGCGCGGCCAGCCGCTGTTTTCGGCGGCGGCGGCGGGCGTTTGCGCTTCGGGGTTGTCGTCTGGGCCGCAGCCGCTGAGCAGCAGGCCGGAAGCCGCGATAAATGAAATAAACAGGTGACGTAAGGATAGGGTCATGAGCGGGCTCTTTCTTTCCTTGAACTAAGACGTGTCTTGGCTGGGTTAGGCATACCCGCTAATTTACCACTCAACATGTTAAAATGATAACCATTCGTATCCAAGACGACGGGGCGGTGATTTTGGCTGGGGGGATTTTCAAACGGCAGAAACGAAAAAAGCGCCTAAAGGCGCTTTTCTCTGAATGGGTGGGTCGTGCAGGATTGATTCGGCCTTTGGCCTCACCCTGCGGGCAACGCTGTGCGTTGTCGTCTCGCTTCGCTCGGCTCGAACCTGAACGCAGGTTCTCATCCAACACGACATCGTGCGCTATGCAATAAAGAGGTTGGGGCGGATGAGGTGGAGCTGAAACGAAAAAAGCGCCCAAAGGCGCTTTTCTCTGAATTGGTGGGTCGTGCAGGATTGATTCGGCCTTTGGCCTCACCCTGCGGGCAACGCTGTGCGTTGTCGTCTCGCTTCGCTCGGCTCGAACCTATACGGTTCTCATCCTACACGACCCGGTAAACTATGTCGGTGAGAAGATGAGGTCAGGTTTAGGGGATACAGAAACGAAAAAAGCGCCTAAAGGCGCTTTTCTCTGAATTGGTGGGTCGTGCAGGATTCGAACCTGCGACCAATTGATTAAAAGTCAACTGCTCTACCAACTGAGCTAACGACCCGCAGAAGTGGTGGGTGATGACGGGCTCGAACCGCCGACCCCCTCCGTGTAAAGGAGATGCTCTACCAACTGAGCTAATCACCCACTTCAGGACTTCCAGGTTACTGCTAAACGAGAGAATGAGTGGTGGGTGATGACGGGCTCGAACCGCCGACCCCCTCCGTGTAAAGGAGATGCTCTACCAACTGAGCTAATCACCCTCATTTTCTCATTTCTTACTGCTCAACAAGATGGTGGGCGATGACGGGCTCGAACCGCCGACCCCCTCCGTGTAAAGGAGATGCTCTACCAACTGAGCTAATCGCCCCGTCTTGTTGGAGTCGCATTATAGGGATAGTTGAAAGTGAGTCAACGGTTTTTAAAATGATTTCAATCGTTCGCCGCAAATTTAAACAGGATGCGATAATTATCGCCAGCGTCGCCGATTCTTTGCCCATTGTTATGCGAAACGGGCCGCAGAGAGAGCGAAATCCACCGCCGCAATATCGTGTCAGCGTTGAGGAATTAGCGCGTGGTGGTACAATGTTGCCCACTTTTTTAAATTCCGAGCAATCGTCGGCAACCGCCGACACGCGTTGCGTAATAAGGCAGTGAACCCAATGAAAATCAAAACCCGTTTTGCCCCGAGCCCAACCGGCTATCTGCACGTCGGTGGCGCCCGTACTGCGCTGTATTCCTGGTTGTTCAGCCGCCATGCCGGCGGCGAGTTCGTTCTGCGCATCGAAGACACCGATCTGGAACGCTCCACCCAGGACGCGATCGACGCAATTATGGATGGCATGAACTGGTTGAACCTGGATTGGGATGAAGGCCCGTATTTCCAGACCAAACGCTTCGACCGTTACAACGCGGTCATCGACGACATGCTGGTGCAGGGCACGGCCTATAAATGCTATTGCTCCAAAGAGCGTCTGGAAGCGCTGCGTGAAAAGCAGATGGAAAACGGCGAGAAGCCGCGTTACGACGGCCACTGCCGCGACAGCCAATGCAGCCACACCGACGACGAGCCGCACGTGGTGCGTTTTCGCAACCCGCAGGAAGGCTCGGTGATCTTCGACGACAAGATCCGCGGCCCGATCGAGTTCAGCAACCAGGAGCTGGACGATCTGATCATCCGCCGCACCGACGGTTCGCCAACCTATAACTTCTGCGTGGTGGTGGACGACTGGGATATGGAAATCAGCCACGTGATCCGCGGCGAAGACCACATCAACAACACCCCGCGCCAGATCAACATCCTGAAAGCGCTGGGCGCGCCGGTGCCGGAATACGCGCACGTTTCCATGATCCTCGGCGACGACGGCAAAAAGCTGTCCAAGCGCCACGGCGCGGTGGGCGTGATGCAGTACCGCGACGACGGCTATCTGCCGCAGGCGCTGCTGAACTACCTGGTGCGTCTGGGCTGGTCCCACGGCGATCAGGAAATCTTCTCCATCGACGAGATGAAAGAGTTCTTCACGCTGGAAGCGATCAACAAATCCGCCAGCGCCTTCAACACCGAAAAGCTGCAGTGGCTGAACCATCACTACATCAACCATATGCCGGCGGAGGAAGTGGCGGTGCATCTGGCATGGCACGTTGAACAACTGGGCATCGAAACCCGCAACGGTCCTGAGCTGAAGGATATCGTCAAGCTGCTGGGCGAGCGCTGCAAGACGCTGAAGGAAATGGCCGAATCCTGTCGCTACTTCTATGAAGACTTCAGCGAATTCGACGCCGACGCCGCCAAGAAACACCTGCGTCCGGTGGCTCGCCAGCCGCTGGAAGCGGTGCGCGCCAAGCTGGCCGCCATCAGCGCCTGGACGCCGGAAAACGTGCACGACGCGATTCAGGGCACCGCGGATGAGCTGGGCGTAGGTATGGGCAAGGTCGGCATGCCGCTGCGCGTTGCCGTAACCGGTGCCGGCCAGTCGCCGGGTATGGACGTGACCGTGCATGCCATTGGTCAGGCGCGTTCTCTGCAGCGTATCGATATGGCGCTGGCTTACATCGCCGGGCGTGAAGCCCAGGGCTAATAAGCTGCCGCGCTATAAATGAAAAGCCCCGTGGAGCGATCCCGGGGCTTTTTTTATTGCTGCCGATCAGGCCCGTTCGCTGGCCGGCGAAGCGGGGCGGTAGGCGAGGAAATACATCAGGCCGACAAAGCCGGCGCCGCCCAGCGCATTGCCAAGGAACACCGCAACCACGTTAGGCAGAAATTGATCCCAGCCCATCCCGCCGGCAAAAATCGCCGCCGGGATAATGAACATGTTGGCCACCACGTGCTGAAAACCGATGGCGACAAAGGCCATGACCGGGAACCACATGCCGATCACTTTGCCCGGCACGTCTTTGCTGGCGAAGGCCAGCCACACCGCCAGGCACACCAGCCAGTTGCAGCCCACGCCGGAAATAAAGGCGTGCAGGAAGTCGGCGTCGACTTTCGCCTGGGCAATGGCCAGGGTTTTATGCAGGAACGCACCCTCGGTCAAGCCAAGCAGGTGGCCGAAGAAGTAGGCGACCGCCAGGCTGCCGGCAAAGTTGGCCAGGGTGACCCAGAACCAATTGCGCAGTACGGCGAACGCGGTGATTTGCCGGGCGAACCAGGCCATCGGCAGCGTCATCATATTGCCGGTCAGCAGTTCGCCGCCGGCCAGGATGGTGAGGATCAGCCCGATAGGGAACACCGCCGCGCCCAGCAAGGCGCCAAAGGAGCCCCATTCAGCAGGCAGGGTGCCGATTACGTGGATATCCAGCAGAAAGCCGGTGGCGATAAAGGCGCCGGCGAGAAAGCCCAGAATCAACAGGTTGGCGAGAGGGGCGTGGCTTTTGTTTACCCCGGCCTGAACGGCGAGGGTGGCGATTTCTTTTGGTGAATGCAAAGACATAACTGGCTCAGTTTTAGAGTAATGAAATTTACCGCGCGGGCAGTCTATGCCTGTGCAGCAAGGGACTCAAGCGCATTTCGCTAACATTCCATTAATTAAAAAGCAACGCAATTTATAAGGGTAATCGATTTTCCGTGGGCCGGTGCGCGTGACGATTGATTTATATCCGCATTGCCGGTTTTTTGGCGTTAAACGTGCTGATTTGGCGGCTTTTTCAGCGCTTGATCGAGGAATTCAATTTAGCCGTTGACAGTGTTTACCGGGTTTCATATTATGCGCCCCGTTCACAGCACAAAGTGATTGTGGAACGGGGCTATAGCTCAGCTGGGAGAGCGCTTGCATGGCATGCAAGAGGTCGACGGTTCGATCCCGTCTAGCTCCACCAACCTTTATCTCAGAAAGGTTGGGGAATACCGTAACGCCGGTTAATGCGTACCACTTTTGTGGGGCTATAGCTCAGCTGGGAGAGCGCTTGCATGGCATGCAAGAGGTCGACGGTTCGATCCCGTCTAGCTCCACCACCATTTGAAAAGCCGACCTCAGGGTCGGCTTTTTGCTTTCTGTTATTTAGCCACACCAAATTTTGGGCAATAAAAAAGGCCGCCGCAGCGACCTTTTCACTTTTGCCTCCAGGCGGCTTAGCCCAGCACCAGACCGGCGATAGAGGCAGACAGGATGCTGACCAGCGTGGAGCCGTAGACCAGCTTCAGACCGAAGCGCGACACCACGTTGCCCTGATGTTCGTTCAACCCTTTGATCGCCCCGGCCACGATGCCGATGGAAGAGAAGTTGGCGAAGGACACCAGGAACACCGACAGGATACCCATGCTGCGCGGCGACAGTTCCGCAGAGACTTTCTGCAGTTCCATCATTGCCACGAACTCGTTGGATACCAGTTTGGTTGCCATGATGCTGCCAACCTGCAGGGCTTCGTGCTTAGGAATGCCCATAACCCAGGCGAACGGGTAGAAGAAGTAGCCGAGGATTTCCTGGAAGCTCAGGCCGAAGATGGCGCTGAACAGGCCGTTGAGCGCGGCGATCAGGGCGATAAAACCGATCAGCATTGCGGCAACGATAATCGCTACCTTGAAACCAGCCAGGATGTACTCACCCAGCATTTCAAAGAAGCTTTGGCCTTCGTGCAGGTTACCCAGGTACAGCTCTTCTTCTTTATTAGTGTCATACGGGTTAACCAATGACAGCACGATAAAGGTGCTGAACATGTTCAGTACCAGCGCCGCCACCACGAACTTGGCGTCCAGCATGGTCATGTAAGCGCCGACGATGGACATGGAAACCGTAGACATCGCGGTCGCCGCCATGGTGTACATGCGCTTTTCCGACATTTTGCCCAGGATATCTTTATAGGCAATGAAGTTCTCAGACTGGCCGAGGATCAGTGAGCTGACGGCGTTGAACGATTCCAGCTTGCCCATACCGTTCACTTTTGACAGCACGGTACCGATAATCCGGATCACAAACGGCAATACTTTGATGTATTGCAGAATACCGATCAGCGCAGAGATGAAGACGATAGGGCACAGCACCTTCAGGAAGAAGAACGCCAGGCCTTTGTCACCCATGCCGCCGAATACAAAATCAGTCCCTTGTCCAGCAAATCCGAGCAGCTTGTCAAACAGCGCCGCAAACCCTTTTACAAAGCCTAAACCCGCTTCCGAATGCAGGAAAAAATAGGCCAGCAGTACTTCGATAACCAATAATTGAATAACATAGCGAATGCGGATGCTTTTGCGATCGCGGCACACCAACAGTGCCAGGATCGCCACCACCACCAACGCTAACGCAAAGTGCGCAATATGGGACATGTTTGCTCCAAACTTGAGGCAGGCTGAATTTCGGATGTCATTTTATGTAACGCCACGTTTAAAAACGAGACTTCTATAGCAAATATGGAAAATGATAGCGGGAATGTTCTTAAACTATTGCGTAAAAGCATAAAAAATCAAGATGTTAGTATATCCATATGAAATTCGTATTCTTGTGCTAACCTGTGTTTCAGGGGTATTGCGCCCTGAATGTCAGCCAACAAAGCACGGAAATGGGCAGGTTTGCCCTCCAACCTTTCGATAAAACCTAAATTCCCGCCTATTGCAGAGATAAGTTTTACCACGGCAAATGCGCTTGATAATTATTATCATTTAGATAGAGTGGTGGTAAACGTATTATCAGTAAGGGTTCAACATATGCTGAACAGCCGCGTGGTTGAAACCACCCGCAGTCACCCGTCAAGAAAGGTCAAATTCTCGCTGATGGGCCCCGCATTTATCGCCGCCATAGGCTACATCGATCCCGGCAATTTCGCCACCAACATTCAGGCCGGCGCCTCTTTCGGTTACAGCCTGCTGTGGGTGGTGGTCTGGGCCAACCTGATGGCGATGCTGATCCAACTGCTGTCGGCCAAGCTGGGGATCGCCACCGGTAAAAATCTGGCGGAGCATATTCGCGATCGTTTCCCGCGCCCGGCGGTATGGGCCTATTGGGTGCAAGCGGAGATTATCGCCATGGCCACCGATCTGGCCGAGTTTATCGGCGCGGCGATCGGTTTCAAGCTGTTGTTGGGCGTTTCGCTGCTGGAAGGCGCGATCCTCACCGGCATCGCCACCTTCCTGATCCTCGGCTTGCAAAAACGCGGGCAGAAGCCGCTTGAGCGGGTGATTGGCGGGCTGCTGCTGTTTGTCGCCGCCGCTTATATCGTCGAACTGGCGTTTTCTCAGCCGCAGCTGGGGCCGTTGTTGCAAGGCATGGCGGTGCCGGATCTGCCCAACGGCGATGCGGTGTTCCTGGCCGCCGGCGTGTTGGGTGCCACCATCATGCCGCACGTTATCTATCTGCACTCTTCGTTAACCCAACACGGCGACGCCGAGAGCCGGGCCGATCGCTATGCCGCCACCAAGGTTGATGTCGCCATCGCCATGACCATCGCCGGCTTCGTCAATCTGGCGATGATGGCCACCGCCGCCGCCGCGTTCCACTTTAGCGGCCACAGCGGTATCGCCGATCTCGATCGCGCCTATCTGACGCTGCAACCGCTGCTGGGCCAGGCCGCTGCCACCGTATTCGGCCTGAGCCTGGTGGCCGCCGGATTGTCTTCCACCGTGGTGGGCACGCTGGCGGGGCAGGTGGTGATGCAGGGCTTTGTGCACTTCCATATTCCCCTGTGGTTGCGCCGCCTGGTGACCATGCTGCCGTCGTTTATCGTTATCATGATGGGCATGGACGCCACGCGTATTCTGGTTCTGAGCCAGGTGTTGCTGAGCTTCGGCATTGCGCTGGCGCTGGTGCCGCTGCTGTCTTTCACCGGCAATAGGCAGTTGATGGGGGAAATGGTGAACGGCCGTTCGGTGCAGAATCTGGGCAAACTGATCGTGCTGGTGGTGGTTGGGCTGAACGGCTATCTGCTGGTCGGCGGCTTGCTGTAGGCGAGGCAATGAAAAGGCCGGCCTGATGCCGGCCTGATGCCGGCCTGCTGCTGTCAGTCATCATCATCATCATGGCCGCGGCGCCAGTGGTCGCGATCGTCGTGATGTTTTTTCTTCTTCCAGTGGTGTTTATCGTGATGTTTGTCGTAATGCTTGTCGAACTTGCGATAGCGACCATCGTGATAGTAGTAATTCTTGCGCCAGTAATCGTTGTCACGCCAGCGGTAGCCATCCCAGAAATAGCCGCGCGGGCTGCGATCGCCCAGATAGCGGCCCTGGTGGCCGCGCCACCAGTCGCGATCACGCCAGTCGTAACCGTCCCAGTAGCGGCCGCGGTTATCCTGATCGCCTATGCGCAATGAAACGCCCGGCATCAAATCGATGCTGACGCCTTCGGCGTGCGCTTGCTGTAGGGCGGGCAACGTTGCCGCCGCCAGCACGGCGGCCAATAGCAGAGGTTTAAACATGGCTTCTCCTTTGGTCGGCTTTATCGGTAATGAAGCGCGTTCATCAGTTTATAAAGCGACCTTATAATCATTTTTTTCTGCAACATCGGCATATTAGCGCTGGCGGATAGGGTTGAATCTGAGATGAACTCTGAAAAATCGATGGGCGTCAGGATTTAAGATTTGTCTGGAGCAAGGCGAGCGCCTTCGCCGGCAACAAGGCCGGCGGTTTTTGTAAGCGATTACATTAATATTTTCTCAATCAGCGCTATTTCGTCCTCATTGAAATGACGGTTGGCCAGCATGCCGACGGCGTCGTCGATCTGGCTGGTTTTGCTGGCGCCGATCAGCGCCGAGGTCACGCGATCGCCGCGCAGCACCCAGGCCAGCGCCATCTGCGACAGCTTCTGCCCGCGCTGCTGCGCCAGCGCATTGAGGCTGCGCGCTTTGTTCAGCCGCTCGTCGGTCAACTGCTGCGGCTGTAAAAACTGGCTGCCGCTGGCGGCGCGGGAATCCTGCGGAATGCCGTGCAGATAGCGGTCGGTCAGCAGGCCGCCGGCCAGCGGCGAGAAGGCGACCGCGCCGACGCCGTGCTCTGCCAGCGTATCCAGCAGCTCCGGTTTTACCCAGCGTTCGAACATCGAATACTTCGGCTGGTGGATCAAGCAAGGGGTGCCGAGCCGTTGCAGAATGGCGAAGGCCTGGCGGGCGCGATCGGCAGGGTAGTTGGACAGCCCGACATACAGCGCCTTGCCCTGACGCACCAGCAGATCCAGCGCCGCCATGGTTTCCTCCAGCGGCGTGTCCGGGTCCGGGCGGTGATGATAAAAGATGTCGACGTACTCCAGCCCCATGCGTTTCAGGCTCTGATCGAGGCTGGCGACCAGGTATTTTTTCGAGCCCCAGTCGCCGTAGGGGCCGGGCCACATGGTGTAGCCGGCCTTGGAGGCAATAATCAGTTCGTCGCGCCAGCTTTTCAGGTCGCGATTGAGGATGCGGCCAAAGGTTTCTTCGGCGGCGCCGGGCGGTGGGCCATAGTTGTTGGCCAGATCGAAATGGGTGATGCCGTGGTCGAAGGCACAGTGAATCAGCTGGCGCGCGTTGTCATACAACGTGGTGTCGCCAAAGTTGTGCCACAGGCCGAGCGAGATGGCGGGCAGCTTCAAGCCGCTGCGGCCGCAGCGCCGGTACTCCATATTCTGATAACGCGCAGGGTCAGCTTGATAAAGCATACGGATCCTTATTGGCGGAGGTGAAAACGTATTTTAGTGTATGCGTTTTCACTGCTGCGCACAGCGCCGGCGATCACGCTCTTCACGCCTTTTGAACTTCGCCGCTTTCCAGCAACCGTTCCAGCATCCAGTACCCCGCCGGCCCCGGCGGGGTGAGCTTGGACCATACCGCATCCACCGATATCAGTCTGGGCCAGCCGCGCGGGCGCAGCTCGGTCAACTTGCCGTGGCCGTATTGTTGTACCAGCCAGTGCGGCAGCATCGCCCACCCGAACCCCTGCTCCGCCATTTCCAGCAATAACAGATAGCTTGGGGCTGACCATACCAGGCCGCCCGAACGGGCGGTTTCAGCGCCGGTATAGGTGTTGAGGATCAGCTGGCGGTTGCTGGATAACTGCTCCGGGGTGGGGGCGGCAACCTGCGCCAGCGGATGGCGGTGGGCGACGAACAGCCCCATCTCGGTTTGCTCCGGCAGGCGGGCGAAGGCGATATCCGGCGGGTAGTGTTTTTGCACCTCGACCATGCCCAAATGCGCGCGGCCGCTTTGCAACAGATCGATCACGTCGCCTTCTTCGGCGATCATCCACTCCAGCTCGATATCCTGATAGCGTTGCTCGAAGAGCTGCATGAGCCGGTCGTGGTGCTTCGGCTGGTAGGTGTCGGAGAACACCATGCTGAGGCGCGGCTCGATATTGCCCGCCAGCCGGATGCTCAGCGCATCGAGCCGCTCGCTGGCGGCGAGGATCTCCTGTACGTGCCCCAGGACCTTGCGGCCGGCGGCGGTCAGCACCGGCTGGCGCGCCTGGCGGTCGAACAGCGTCAGCGCCAGATCGGCCTCCAGATTGGCGATGGCGGTGCTGATGGTCGACTGGCTCTTGTGCAGCTTGCGCGCCGCAGCGGAGAAGGAGCCGAGGGCCGCCGCTTCGACAAACGCCTGTAATGCTTCCGGGGAATAGTGCATGATCTATCTACTTTATCGATGGAACCTATTTTTAATCTACCCAAAAAAACGATGATAATCACCTGACATTATTAACAACCGTCAGAAAACAGGTGATGTATGCAACTGCAAAACAAGTCTTTCGTTGAACGTATCGTCCACGCCGTCGGCTTTGAGGCCATTGCCGTGATGATTTGCGCCCCGCTGGGCGCATGGCTGCTGAACCGTTCGATGGTGCAGGTCGGTGCGTTGGCGGTGATGTTGTCCACCGTTGCCATGGTGTGGAACATGGTCTATAACACGGTGTTCGACCGCCTGTGGCCGGTCAGCCGCGTGGCGCGGAATCTGAAAGTGCGGGTGCTGCACGCGGTCGGCTTCGAAGCCGGTTTTATCCTGATAGGCGTGCCGATCGCCGCCTGGATGCTGAACATTACCTGGGGGCAGGCGTTTATGCTGGAACTGGGCTTCTTCCTGTTCTTCCTGCCGTACACCATGCTCTATAACTGGCTGTACGACACGCTGCGCCAGCGCTGGTTCGAAGCGCGCCAGCCGATCAATTCCGGCGCCAAATAAGGCGTCGTCAGCCCGGCGATTCTCAGGTAATGTCTGGGGATTGTCGGAGAAGGCTGAGGAGAAAACGATGAAAGTGTTGGGCTTGCTGGGCGGCATGAGCTGGGAATCAACCATCCCTTATTACCGCATGATCAACGAGCAGGTGAAGGAACGCCTAGGTGGCCTGCACTCGGCCAAAATCGTACTTTACAGCGTCGACTTCCACGAGGTTGAACGCCTGCAGCACCAGGGCGACTGGGCGGGGGCCGGGCGGCTGTTGGCCAATGCCGCCGCCGCGCTGCGCGCCGCCGGCGCCGAGGCTATCGTCATTTGCACCAATACCATGCATAAAGTGGCGCAGGCGCTCGAACAGGCCAGCGGGCTGCCGCTGATCCACATCGCCGACGCCACCGCGCTGCAGGTGCGCCGGCAGGGGATCCGCCGGGTTGGGCTGCTGGGCACCCGCTTCACCATGGAGCAGGATTTTTACCGCGGCAGGCTGCAGGAACAGCACGGCATTGACGTGGTCACGCCGGTCGCCGCCGATCGCGACATCGTGCACCGCATTATCTACGACGAACTGTGCCTGGGGAAAATTCACGACGCGTCGCGTGAAGAATATCGCCGGATTATCGGCAATCTTGAACAGCAGGGCGCGCGCGGCATTATTTTCGGCTGTACCGAGATTGGCTTGCTGGTCGGCGCGCAGGATGCTTCGGTGCCGGTGTTCGACACCACCGCCATCCATGCGCGCGCCGCCGCGGAGTATGCGCTGGCTTAATCGTCGTAGGGCGGTTGGCGCCGGTTCACCAGCATCAGGGGCTTGCCCGCCAGCACCAGCCAAGCGGGCAACATCACGATGCACAGCACCGGCAACAGGTGCAGTTCCGGCACCACCGCCACCGCCATAAACAGGCTGAGCCAGCCGTCGCGCGTAACCACCAGCACCAGCCCTATGATGGCGCACGACACGGTGATCGCCGCCGGCACCGCAGGAACGTGCTGATGCAGCATCAGCCCCAGCGCCACGCCGACAAACACCGCCGGGAAGATGCGCCCGCCGCGAAAACCGCTGGCGGCGGCGATCACCAGCGCCGCCAGCTTGGTCAGCGTAATGGTCAGCAGCGCCGTTACCGAAAGGCTCTGATCGGACGCCAGCCGTTTCATCTCGTCCAGCCCTTTAAACAGGGTAATCTCGCCGCCGAACAGCGCCAGCACCCCCAGCAGAAAACCGCCCAGCCCGAGCATCAGCACCGGGTTTTTCATCGAATGGAACAGGCGGTGGAGGTGCGGGAAACACCACAGGGCAACCATGCCGAGGGCGATGGCGATCAGCGCCACCAGCGCGCCGCTGAAAACATCCGGCAGCCGGGTCACCTCGTAGGCATCGAGCTGCAGCGCAAAGTTCGGCGTGAAGAACAGCTGGGTGGTGACCGCGCCCGCCGCCGCCGCCATCAGCGGCGCGAACAGCCGATCCCACAGCGGCGTCTCGTTATTGCTCGCCAGGGTTTGCGAAAAAATCAGCGCCGCGGCCACCGGGGTGCCGAACAGCGCGCCGATGGTGCCGGCCGCCGCGAGGATGATCCAGTCCATGCGCGGCACCTTGGGCAGCAGGCGCGAACCGGCCGCCACCACCAGGGCGATATTGATGGCGGTAATCGGGTTTTCCGGCCCCAGGCTGACGCCGCCGGCCAGGCCGATAATCAGCGCCAGCCCGAGGCCGGGCAGGGAAGAGAGCGGCAGCGGCATGCCGATCAGCGATTCGGTGGCCGGGTCCGGCCCGCCGTGGCCGGGCATATAGCGCAGGATCAGCCCGACGGCGACGCCGGTCAGCGTCAGTATGCCAATAAGCCACCAGGGGGAAGCGGTATCGATGTTCAGGGCGGCCGGGATATTGACCCACAGCAGTTGCTGCAGCGCATCGGCGAATTTCATCACCAGAATAAGCACCAGGCTGGAGGCGGAGCCGATAATCAGCGCGGGCAGAGCAAAGGCCAACATGGCATTGGCGCGCGGGTGCAGCATGAACGATCCTCGTCGATGACCCCCTGAACGGCAGGGAGAAAGGGTGATTGGACGCAGGGCCTCAGCTTGCCAGACAAACGGCGCTCAGGCACGCACTGATATTGCCCGGCGCGCATGACGGTTAACAGCGGTTGCGGCACGTTTTTTGCCGCAATTTGTTTCAACGCGCGCTCCCGGCGGCGGGCTGGCGTCGGCTGAAACGTTTTTTGTGATCTGGATCGCTAATGGATGGCAGACCCGAGGATGGTGATTGTTGTTTTTGCGGCGGGATTTTACAGTGTGGGCAGTTTTCTATTTTTCATTTTGTTGCGGAGAAGATATCGATGACCTATGCCCTCGTAGGTGATGTTGGCGGCACTAATGCTCGCCTGGCGCTGTGCACTGTTGCGACGGGTGAGATTACCCAGGCAAAAACGTATTCCGGCCTCGAATTCGACAGCCTGGAGGCGGTGATCCGCCGTTATCTGCAGGAGCATGATATCGCGGTGCAGGACGCCTGTATCGCGATCGCCTGCCCGGTGACCGAAGACTGGGTGGCGATGACCAACCACAGCTGGGCGTTCTCCATCAAGGAGATGAAGGCTAATCTGGGGCTGAGCCATCTGGAAGTGATCAATGACTTTACCGCGGTGTCGATGGCGATCCCGATGCTGTCGCCGGACGACGTGCTGCAGTTTGGCGGCGGCAGCGCGCAGAAGGACAAGCCGATTGCGGTCTACGGCGCCGGCACCGGGCTGGGCGTCGCTCATCTGGTGCATGTCAACCGCCGCTGGGTCAGCCTGCCGGGCGAGGGCGGCCACGTCGACTTTGCGCCGAACAGCGAAGAAGAAGACGTCATTCTGGAGGTGCTGCGCGCCGAAGTGGGGCACGTTTCCGCCGAGCGGGTGCTGTCCGGGCCGGGGTTGGTCAACCTGTATCGCGCCATCGTCAAGGCGGACCATCGCCTGCCGGAGAAGCTGGAGCCGAAGGACATCACCGAGCGCGCGCTGGCCGACAGCTGCATCGACTGCCGCCGTGCCCTGTCGCTGTTCTGCGTGATCATGGGCCGCTTTGGCGGCAACCTGGCGCTGAACCTGGGCACCTTTGGCGGCGTCTACATCGCCGGCGGCATCGTGCCGCGCTTTATGGAATTCTTCAAGGCGTCCGGTTTCCGCGCCGCTTTTGAAGACAAGGGGCGTTTCAAGGATTACGTGCGTGACATCCCGGTGTTCATGATCACCCACGGTCAGCCGGGCCTGCTGGGGGCGGGCGCCCACCTGCGCCAGACGCTGGGCATGCATCTGTAAGTTTTTGCCGATAAAAAAGGGGCGCAACCCACCGGCTGCGCCCCTTTTGCTTTTCTGGCCGGTCAGGCTTTGGCCAGCTCCGCCGCCTGGCGGCCTTCCTCTTCCTGTTCCACCGCCTTCGGCGCCTTGATGAACAGGGTAATCAGCAGTGATGCAGCCGACAGCACGCCAATCACCATAAAGGTGGCGTGGAAGCCGCCGAAGTATTTGGCGACGAACGAACCGGCCAGCGCGCCCAGGCCGAAGCCCTGGTAGATGATGCCGTAGTTCTTGCTGTGGTTTTTCAGGCCGAAGAAGTCGCCGACAATCGCCGGGAATACGGTGATGTTGCCGCCGAAGCAGAAGGCTACCGCGCCGACGCAGATAAAGAACAGCGTATGGTTCAGGGTCAGGAAGCTCAGTGCCACAATCGCCAGCGCCGTCACCAGCATGGTGAAGCTGATGACGCGCATGCGGCCCACTTTATCGGACAGGGTGCCGAGGATGATGCGGCCGGCGGTGTTGAAGATGGCGACCGCCGAGACGGTGTTGGCGGCGGTTGCCAGATCCATCCCGGCCAGCTGCACGCCCATGTCTTTCACGATGCCGATCAGGTACAGGCCGCTCATGCAGGCGGCGAAGAAAATGATGAACAGCAGGTAGGCTTCTTTGGTGGCCAGCATCTGGCGCACGCTAAAGTCGTTGCCCAGGCCGCCTGCGCCTTGTTGCGCCGTGTTGGCCGCCAGCACCGGCTCTTTCAGCAGCAGTGAACCCAGCACGATCAATGCCATCACGATGGCGCCCCAGTAGAAGAAGGCGCCGGAGACGCCGACGTCGGCAATCAGTGCGGCGTTGACGTATTTGAACAACAGGCTGCCGCTGCCGAAGGCGCCGACGGAGATGCCGGAGATCAGCCCCTTGTTGGCCGGGAACCATTTAATCAGGTTGGACAGGGTGGAAATGTAGGCGATGCCGACCGCGAAGCCCACCACCACGCCGGCCAGCAGGTAAATCATATCGAGTGAGCTGACGTGGGCGCTGGCGATCAACCCCAGGCCGACCAGCACGCCGGAGCACAGCGTCAGGTTGCGGATGCCGAAGCGCTCCTGCAGCTTGCCGGCGAACAGCGTGGCGAAGGCCAGGAAGAAGCTGGTGATGGAGAAGGTGGTGGCGACGTCCGCCAGGCCCCAATGGAACTTGTCGACCAGCGGTTGGTTGAACAGGCTCCAGGTGTAGATAGTGCCCAGGCCCATCTGGCAGATGATGGTGCCGAGGACGATTAAGCTGCGATTTGCCGGTTTGGTGTTCATGGCCGGTCTCCTTCCTGTGTGTGCGTTGCCGGGCGTCAGCCGTTGGCGGAAATTTGCGGGGAAATCTACGGTCCCGCGGTATGGGCTTATTATATGGCTGGTAGTACCAGCGAACGGCGGATCGGGAATGAGTTGCATCGAGGAAGGAATGAAATGCATCTGGCGCTGCGTGAGTTGCCGTTTTAGGGGGGGGGAAGGGGATGAAATGCCTCTGGCGTCACGTGATCTACATCAAAGATATCAACGATTTATTGTAAATCGGCGGTGATGAATTGTGGTGGAATTGTGAAGGATTTGTCTGAATGGCGTAAATCGGCATTGCTCCTATAGAGCGGCGGCGGGCGCGGGCCTATGTTATCCGGGAACGGACAGGTTCCGCTCTGCAGGAGTCCTTGAAATGAAAAAGATACTGTTGTTACTGGCGGCCATGCTGCCGTTGGCGCTGCCGCTGGCGGGCCACGCAGGCGTGTCTATCGGCGTCAGCGTGCCTGGCCTGTCGTTGCATATCGGCGATCGCGATAATCGCGGCCATTACTGGGACGGCGGCCGCTGGCGCGACCCGCGCTGGTGGTCTGAACATCGTGTCTATCAACGGCCGCGGGGTTACTACTACGGGCCGCCGCCGCGGGTTATCTACTATGGGCCACCGCGGCGCGAATGGCGCGATCGCCCGTATTACCGCATGCCGCCACCGCCGCCGCCGGGCTATTATTACCGTCCGGGGCCGCGCTGGTAAGCCGTTACAGGCGCATCAGCTTGCGGAATTCCTTCACCTTGCTGCGGCTGACCGGCACCTCAAACTCCAGGTCGCTCAGCCGCAGAATGTAGGTGTTGTTGAACCAGGGCACGATCTCGCGGATTTTCGACAGGTTGACGCAGTAAGAGCGGTGGCAGCGGAAGAAGTGCTCTTCCGGCAGGCGGCCGTAAAACTCCGTGAGGTTCATCGGCATCACAAACTCTTCGCGGCGGGTGTAGACCCGCGTCACTTTCTCATCGGCGGCGGCATAGTAGATGTCGTTGATGTCGGTGACGATGATCCGCTCGTCTTTGATCAGGTTGATGCTGTGGCTGCTGCGGCCCGGCGCCGCGCTGTGATCGGGGGCGCTGGCGGGGCGGCTGTGCAGCGCCTCGAGCTTTTGCAGCATGGTAACGATGCGCGCCTCATGGTAGGGCTTGAGGATGTAGTCGAACGCCTCAATCTCGAACGCCTCTACCGCGTGTTCTTTATAGGCGGTGATAAACACGATCGACGGCCGATGGGCGAACTTGCTGATGTTTTGCGCCAGCAGCACGCCGTCCAGCGACGGGATGTTGATGTCGAGGAAAATGGCGTCGACCTGATGCGTCTGCAGGTACTTCAGCACGTCCAGCCCGTCTTCGAAGGTGGCCTCGATAACGATGTTGCTGTGCTTTTTGATCAGATAGCTGAGCTCCTCCTGCGCGAGGAACTCGTCTTCGACGATGATGGCTTTCATGAGGGCTCCCCAACGGGCAATGCGCCTTGTTCTGTCTGTAGTTTGCCGCCGTTTTTGCTGATGTAAAAGGCGATTTCGGTGCCGGGCTCCAGGCGGCGGATGCGCAGCCCTTCACCGTACAGCAGCGAAACGCGGTGATGCACGTTGAGCAGGCCGATATTGTGGCCCGGCATCTCGTTGCGCGCCACCCGCGCGATGGTTTCCCGATCGATGCCGTGCCCGGTGTCCTTGATCGAGATTTTCACCCGATCGCCGCGATCCTTCACCGCGATCACCACCACCCCCTTGCCCTTGCAGGGCTGGATGCCGTGCACGATGGCGTTCTCCACCAGCGGTTGGATCAGCAGGCTGGGGATACGCACCGAAATATCGTCGTCGATGTCGTAAATCACCGTCAGCTTGGCGCCGAAGCGCGCCTGCTCGATGGCGATATAGTCCTGGATCTGGTGCAGCTCCTTGCGGATGTCGATCAGCTCGTCGTTCAGCTCCAGGTTATAGCGCAGGTAGCGCGACAGGTTGATGATCAGCTGGCGAGCGGTGTCCGGATTAAGGCGAATCGACGAGGAGATGGCGTTCAGCGCGTTGAACAGGAAATGCGGATTGATCTTGCTTTGCAGCGCGCGCATTTCGGCCTTGTCCGCCATCTGGCGCAGATGCTCTATGCGCGACACCTCCATCTGGGTGGAGATGATCTGCGACAGGCCGACCGCCATCACCTTCAGCGTGTTGGTGATTTGGTGGGCATGGCAGTAGTAAATTTTCAGCGCGCCGGTCACTTCGCCCTTTTCCCACAGCGGCACCACCAGCTGCGAGTGGATCTGCGGCGCGGCCGGGTTCTCCAGATTGTTTTTGATGATGATTTTGCCGTGGCGGATGCTTTCGCGGGTGACGCGGCTCAGCCCCTCGCGGCCGATCGGGTAAGCCTCCTGGCCCACGCCGACGTAGGCCAGCACCTGGTGGGTGTCGGTGATCGCCACCGCATCGGCCTGGATGTCCTGGCGGATGATCTGGCAGATGGTGCTCAGCGATTCGCCGTTGATATTGCGGAAGTAGGGCAGCGTCTTGTGGGCGATATCCAGCGCCAGCTTGGCCTGGCGGGCGGCGATCACCTCCTTTTCGTCCTCGACGCTCTGCACCAGCAGCACGATCAGCCCGATGCACACCGTGCCGAGGATCATCGGCAAGGCTATCTGGGCGACGATATCCAGCCCGAGCGAGGTGGGGGTGGCCCACAGCGCGATCAGCAGCATCGTCAGGGATTCGCACAGCATGCCGCCGATGATGCCGGCGCGCCAACGCTGCTCTTTCTTCACTTTGAGGTTGATGTAGCCGGCGCTGATGCCGGCGATGATGCTGGTGATCAGGCAAGGCACCGAGGTAATGCCGCCGATGTCGATCAGATAACGGTGCACCCCGGCGATGATGCCGGTAATGATGCCCACCCAGGGGCCGAACAGAATGCCGCCGGCCATAATGGCGATCACCCGCACGTTGACCAGCGAGCCTTCGACGTTGATGCCGGAATAGGTGCTGAACAGCGCGAACAGCGAGAAGATCGCCGTGACGATGCCCAGCTCGAGCGGCGTATGGTCTTCTTTCTGCAGCAGTTGGCGGAACAGCCGGGTGCGGGTCAGGAAAAACAGGCAGATTAACATCAGTGCGGCGCGATCAAACACCGCTAACAGCATTTCAAAAAAAGGGTGCACGACGGGCTCTCGCGGCGGCGGACGAATAGCGCCAGTATATCACAGCGAGAGAAGCCGGTGGCGAGCGGGGGCGCGCCACCGGCAGTGGGTTATTTGATGCCGAGCTGCGCTTTGCCCAGCGGCGTCAGCAGGCTGAGGGTGGCGCGGCCGACGAAGTCCACTTCGAAGTCGTCGGGGGCGAAGTCCGGCGGCGTTTTGCCGGCGATAAAGCTCGGCAGCTGGCGCTGCAGGTAGGCGTCGTTTTTCGCACAGCCCGGCGCGGCGGCGATGTACATCACGTTGCTGTCGAACTCGCCGTTGTGCTCGTTTTCCACCGCGTGGATCACGTCGCAGTGCCAGAATACCGTATCGCCCGGCTCCAGATCGGGAATAGGGGAAATCCCACTGAGTAAAAGGGGATGCCATTGTTCCGAGATCGACAGCGCGCGGCCCGGCGCGGCGCCGCACAGATCGTCGTCGGCGACGTCGTCCTGCAGCGCGCGCAACAGCACATAGGCCATGGCGTTGGCGATGGGCACCAGGTTGAGCGTGCCGGCGTTGGTGCGCTGCGGCGTCAGCGCCGTCCAGCCCTGGAAGGTGCGGAACATCGAGCACACCGCCGGCGAGGCTATCTCGCGCACTTCGGTGCGGCCGTCGGCGGCGAAGGGATCGTACTGCTGCCAGTTGCCGGAGAATACGTGGCGGTAAACGTAGCGGAAGTTTTCGTCCAGCCAGCGCTCGATGGTGCCGCTGTCGACGTGCGGCGACAGGCCCAGCGACGACGAGTTCGGCGGGCGGCGGCGGGTGCGATCGGCATAGGTGGCGACCCGCGTCGGGTCGAAGTGCTGCTTACCGTTGCTCTCGGTTTGCCACAGGCTGTTGAGGAACACCTGCACCGCATGCATGCGCGCATCCTGCCGCGCTTCCACCTGCGGCTTCGACCAGTAAATGCCGTAGATCTGCGGCTTGCTGGCGGCCAGCTTGCCGAAGTAGTTGTCTTCGGCGGCATTTTTCAGCCGTTCGACGAAGTTGTTGCGGTCGAGGTAGTCGCCGACCTCGCGGTTCCAGGCATCGGCTTTCTCGCGCGGAAACACGCCGCGGATGGCGCAGGCGCCGCGCTGCTTGATCAGCGCTTTTTGCTGCTCGCTGACGCGCTGCTGCAGAATGTCTTCGGCATCGATTTGCGGCACCGGATTTTGCCCGGCGGCCAGCTCCTGGCGGATTTGCTCCACCTGGCCGCGGATGTTGTCCTCCAGCGCCAGAAACACCTCGCGGTAGTTGGGCAACGCCTGGCGCAGCTGTTGTTTAACGCTTTTAATCGCTGCCGGAATGTCGTCGATGAGTAATGAAGCCATGGTGTTCTCCTCATGCCGCGTTCGCACGGCGGCGGGCAAGTTGTAGGGGACGAGGTAAGACGTTATGGTTTTGTGGTTTTAGCGTTAATGATTATCTGAATTTAATAGGGGAAAATAAAGGGATATCTTTCATTCGTAAGTTCCTCTTTTTCGTTTTTCGGAGATTTTGCATGAAGCTGAGTACGGAACGTTTGACCCTGCAGCCGATAACCGCCGACGACTGGCCGCTGTTCCTGCGCCTGTATCAGGATCCTGACGTGATTCGCTATATCGCCGATCCGCTGACCGAGGCGGAAATCCGCACGCGGTTTGAGGCGCGGCTGCCGGCCTGGGATAAGCATGGGGACCACTGGCTGTGCCTGGTGATGCGCGAAAAGGCCGGCGGGGAGGCGGTGGGCATCACCGGTTTTCGCCCGATGTGGCTGCCTTGCCGGCAGGCGGAAGTGGGCTACGGCATTTTGCCGTCCGGGCACGGCAAGGGCTATGGCAAGGAATCGCTGCGGGCGGTGCTGGATTTTGGCTTCAACGCCTGCGGCTTCCACAAGCTGACCGCGACCGTCACCGAGGGCAATATCGCCTCGCGCCGCCTGCTGGAATCCTGCGGCTTCCTGCTGGAAGGCACGCTGCGCGACAACTTCCGGCTGGCGGGGCAGTGGCACGCTGACTGGCTGTTCGGGCTGCTGGCGGCGGAGTTTCGGGCGGGGCAATAAAAATATCGCGGCGGGTATCGACAATGTCGCCGCCGCTGCGATATGTTCGATATTCGACCCGAAAACGGGTCAGCGTCGCTCGGACGGTCCGGGCGCTAACGTCTCTTCGAGGAACCTATGGCTGATAACAGTCCACAACGCCGTTTTACGCGTATTGAACGCCTGCCCCCTTACGTATTCAACATCACCGCCGAACTGAAGATGGCCGCACGCCGTCGCGGCGAGGATATTATCGATTTCAGCATGGGCAACCCCGACGGCCCGACGCCGCCGCACATCGTGGAGAAGCTCTGCACCGTGGCGCAGCGCGACGATACCCACGGCTATTCCACCTCGCGCGGCATTCCGCGCCTGCGCCGCGCCATTTCACGCTGGTACGCCGACCGCTACCAGGTGGATATCGATCCGGAAAGCGAAGCCATCGTCACCATAGGTTCGAAGGAAGGGCTGGCGCACCTGATGCTGGCGACCCTGGACCACGGCGACACCGTGCTGGTGCCGAACCCGAGCTACCCGATCCACATCTACGGCGCGGTGATCGCCGGCGCCCAGGTGCGTTCGGTGCCGCTGGTGGACGGGGTGGATTTCTTCGGCGAGCTGGAACGCGCCATCCGCGAAACCATTCCGCGGCCGAAAATGATGATCCTCGGCTTCCCGTCCAACCCCACCGCCCAGTGCGTCGAGCTGGACTTCTTTGAGCGGGTGGTGGCGCTGGCCAAGCAGTACAACGTGCTGGTGATCCACGATCTGGCCTATGCCGACATCGTTTACGATGGCTGGAAAGCGCCGTCGATCATGCAGGTGCCGGGGGCCAAGGATATCGCGGTAGAGTTCTTCACCCTGTCGAAAAGCTACAACATGGCGGGCTGGCGCATCGGCTTTATGGTCGGCAACCCCGAGCTGGTCAACGCGCTGGCGCGCATCAAGAGCTACCACGATTACGGCACCTTTACGCCGCTGCAGGTAGCGGCCATCGCCGCGCTGGAGGGCGATCAGCAGTGCGTGCGCGACATCGCCGAACAGTATCGCCAGCGCCGCAACGTGCTGGTGAAAGGGCTGCACGAAGCCGGTTGGATGGTCGAGAACCCGAAAGCCTCGATGTACGTATGGGCGAAAATTCCCGAGCCATACGCGCATCTCGGTTCGCTGGAGTTCGCCAAGCGGCTGCTGGCGGAAGCCAAGGTCTGCGTCTCGCCGGGCATCGGTTTTGGCGACTACGGCGACAGCCACGTGCGTTTTGCCCTGATCGAGAATCAGGACCGCATTCGGCAGGCGGTGCGCGGCATCAAGGCGATGTTCCGCGCCGACGGCCTGCTCAAGCCGGGCAAGGCCGGCGCCGCCAAGTAACCCCTGGAAGCCGGGCGTTCGCCCGGCCTTATTTTTATTGGCTCCTCAGGTTTTCTTCATTATTTCCCCATTATGCTCATCTAATCTTGATTTTATTTTCTTTGGAAATAATCGATGAGCAACCGCTACGCGAGATCGCAAATCGCTTTGCACTGGCTGACGCTGCTGATGGTGATCCTCACCTACGCGGCGATGCTGCTGAAGGACAGCGTGCCTGACTCCCTGGCGCCGATGGTGAAAAACCTGCACTTCAACTTCGGCGTTTCGGTATTTGCACTGATGTTCGTCAGGTTGATTCTGCGCTATTTCATGATGACGCCGGCTATCACGCCGCTGCTGGAAGAGTGGCAGGATATAGGCGCTAAAATTTTCCACTGGCTGCTGTATGTGGTGTTTCTGGCGCTGCCGGTGCTGGGGGTGTTGACGCTGGCCTACGGCGGGAAGCATTGGGTCTTGCTGGGCTGGCAGGTGCCGCAGTGGGTAACGCCGGATCCGGTGATGCGCCGGCTGATCAGAACCACGCACGAAACCTTGGCCAACGTCGGTTACTTCATTATTTCCGCACACGCCCTGGCGGCGCTGTACCACCACTATGTGCGCAAGGACGACACGTTGCGCCGCATGATGCCGGGCAAATAATCGTCGGCGGCGGAAACAACAAAGGGACGCAGATGCGTCCCTTTATTTGTGTACCTGGTCAGGCTGCCGTTAGGAAACCATCAGCATGAAGGTGCCAATCCATGCAAACAACATGAATGAAACGCCCATCAAAAAATATTTCACTGAACAACTCCCATTTGGAGTTCCTCGCCAGCAATGATCCCGATTGTTGTGCTGAGTGTTTTATGGTCAATCCGCAGTGGCCCGGCGGGTTCTTCAATCAGAAAGAACAACGTCCCTGACCGCGGATTGTCCGGTTGCCGTGTTTCATCGCCCGTGAGGTAAAATCTGAAACACGACAGGATCGGCGCTAATGTACTCCCAATGCCCGAGTGATTTCAATACTGTGTTTTTGATCACATTTTTTGGCTGTTTTTTAACCACCCATTGCTGTTTTTAAAGGCTTTTTATTTTCATCCTCGGCAGGGGCAATGGGGGATAGCCCGCTGCTGCGGGCTTTTTAATCAGGTATGCTGCGATGTTGTGGAAGGGGGCCTAGGCGACGGCGTTGATGCCGGTCAGCAGCATGACCCAGAAGACAAAGCAAGACAGCAGAATAACGGTCCAAATGTTACGGCGATTCCACTCCATTTTAAGCCTTCATGGTTACTGTTGGTGATTGGGTAACCATCACATCGGCGTAAATTGGCGGAAATTTAGCCCTGGCGGACAATATTTTACTGGCCGCGGTTTATTTCCATTACCGCCGTGCGCACTTCATAGCCCAACAGGTACAGCGCCTGTTCCAGCGCCTCGACTTTTGAGGCATAGCTCACGTCCAGCAAACGATCCATCTGGCCGCCGTTAAAACCCAGCCTGCGCGCCAGGTCCGCCTTGGCGATGCCATTGGCCAGCATGATGTTATGCAGCTCCAGCTTGAGCCTGACCAGCACCGGCAGATGCACCGCCAGCTCCTCCGCCTGCCGGGGGGAGGACGCGGGTATTTCGCGTCCTTCGTCCATGGCGACGGCGATGGCGGTCAGCAAGCCTTCCTGCGCTTCCAGTTCGACGTCTTCACGCTTGTAGCAGGCTGCGCGCTGTTCGGGGAAATCGCGAAAGCCAATCTGCCAGGCGTCGCTGTCATGATCAAAGGCGTAATGGGCGGAATAATCGCAAGGCATGGTGGTTCCTGAGTAGCGCATGAATGATGCGGTATTGTGACGGCTTGGCCGGCAGATAGCCAGCGCGGCTAAATTCTGCCGGCATTGCCGGGCGAAAATACGCTGCGTAGCGGTAAGGAAATAAAATAAGAAAACATCAAGGAAAGCGTTTTATGCCAGGGTGATAATTACGGTATTGGTAGGTTAGATAAAATAGTTTACGGGTTTTCATATGATTTCATATTGTTTTTTTTAATTCACAAAAATCAATTTCAGATTGATTTTAAATGATTTTATTTGAAAATTTTACTGGTTTTTTATTGTAATTTCATGTGTTTATAAAAGTGTTTCTTTAATTTTCGTGTCAATTACCATGTTTATAAAATAGTCTTTCCTTACCTCGTTATCTTCTTTTATTGGGAATTTGCCTAAGACTGTTTATTGCCGTTTGGCCATTTTTCGGGTGCCAATTTTCACTCTCCCGAATTGCATCAAGGAAGTCACATCAGGATTAAAGGAATATTCCGTGCCTAAAGTTAACCCTCGCTTACGCCGGTTGGGTGAGCGATACCCAATCAAATATGCCGCGTCGTTGTTGTTTATCGGTTTGGCTCTGCCGCCAGGTGCGCTGGCGGATGAACATTACGACGGGCTGATTCGTCAGGCCCGGGCGGGCAATACCGGCCCGGTATTGGCGTATTTGTCGCAGCGGCGCGCCCACGATGGATTGAACCCGCAGCAGCAGGCCGACTTTATTCAGGTGGCCGGCTGGGCGGGGCGCGATCAAGAGATTGTCGATCTTTGGCAGGCCGACGGCGCCTCGCTGCCGCGGGATGCCGCCAGCCTGGCGGCGGTGGCCCGTGCCTACCGCAACCTGAAACAGTGGCCGCCTTCGCTGCGGCTGTGGCGCGCGGCGTTGCGGCAGACCCCGGCCGACGCAGGGCTGCAGCGCGGCTATGTGATGACGCTGGCGGACGCCGGGCAGGATCTGCAGGCGCAGGCGGAAGCGGCCAGGTTGAACGGCAGGCTCGATCCGGCCGCCTATTATCTGACGCGCGCTTACGTCGACAAAGCGGGAGGCCGCCCCTGGGCGGCGCTGGAAAACGCCACCCGCGCCCGTACGCTGGCGCCTGCGGACGACGGTATCCGGCAATATTACGTCACGCTGCTGGCGGCCAATCGGGTGGCCGGCCCCGCGCTGGTCGAGGGGACATCGCTGCCGGCGGACCAGCTGCGCCGCCTGCAGGCGGATGAAGCCGCCGAGCTGGTGCGTTTGTCCTTTGTTGAATCGCGTGGTGAACAACAGCGTTTCACCCTTGCCGATCGCGCATTGGCGCGCTACGACCAGCTGCTGACGCAATGGCGCTCGTTGCCGGACGCGCAGGTCAACTATCAGCAGGCGCGTATCGACAGGCTTGGGGCGCTGCTGGCCCGCTCCCGCATGGCGGACGTGGTCGCCGATTACCAGGCGCTGCTGGCGGAAGGGCGCCCGGTACCGGATTACGCGCAGCGCTGGGCGGCTTCCGCCTATCTTTATTTGCGCCAGCCGGACCAGGCGCAGGCCATTTTCAGCCGGCTGAACGCGGCTGCGCCGCAGAGAAGCGGCATTGGCGCGCAAACCGAACTGTTCTACGCGCAGGCGGAAAATGAGCAGATCGATCGGGCGGCGCTGCTTGCCCAACGCGCCAGCCAGCAATACCCCTATTTTGTGCGGCTCTATCGGCTGCCGACGCTGACGTATAACGACGACTGGCTGGCCGCGCAAATTTTGCGGCAACAGGCGCTGATTTATCAACGTGACCTGCCGGAGGCAGAACGGCACATCACGCATCTGGCGCGTACGGCGCCCGGCAACCAGGGATTGCGCATCGCGCTGGCCGGTGTTTATCAGGCGCGCGGCTGGCCGCGGCGCGCGGAAGAGGAATTAAAACAGGTTGAAGGTTTGGATCCGCGCAGCCTGGCGCTCGAAATTCAGCAGGGTTATGTCGCACAGGATTTGCAGGAGTGGCGGCAGATGGACCTGCTGGCGGACGATGTAATGCGACGCGCGCCGGAAAGCGTCGCTTCGCAGCAGCTTGAGCGTTCGCGCCGTATTCATCATATGTCTGAATTGCGCGTCAGCGGCAATCAGGGCATCGATTCCGATGGCCCAATCAGCGGCACCCATGATTTTGGCCTGCGCGCCGCACTCTATTCAGCGCCGATTGACGACAACTGGCGGCTGTTCACCGGCTGGGGCTTTACCACTGGCCAGTTTACCGAAGGGAAGGGCATCAACCGCGATCTCAGCGCCGGGGCCGAGTGGCGTTCGCGCGACGGCTGGCTGGAGGCGGAAGTGGCCAACCGCAATTTCGGCCACGGCAATCAGCTTGGCCTGCGGCTTTCCGGCTGGCATGACGTTAACGACCAGTGGCGCATCGGCGGCGCCGTCGCGCGGCTGTCGGCGGACACCCCGCTGCGCGCCATGACCAACGGCATCAGCGCCAACGGCGGCAACCTGTGGCTGCGTTGGCAGCAAAATGAAAGCCGCGAGCTGCGCGCCAGCGTGGCGCCATCGCACTTTTCCGACGGTAACAATCGCCTGGAATACGGCGTGGAAGGACGCCAGCGTTTGCTGGCCGGCGGCCGCTATACGCTGGACATGAACCTGACGCTGGCCGGCAGCCGCAACAGCCTGGACGACGCGCCTTACTACAACCCTAAAAGCGATTTTACGCTGATGCCGTCGGTAACGCTCGATAGCGTGCTGTATCGCCATTATCAAACGCAATGGAGCCAGCAGATTCAGGCCGGCGCCGGCAGCTATTGGCAACAAAATTATGCGCGCAAAGCGATCACCCAACTGGGCTACGGACAGCGTATCGGCTGGGGCGGGGTATTGGACGCCGGCGCCATGCTGCAATGGGAGAAACACCCGTACGACGGCAAGCGCGAGCGCAACATCAGCCTGACTTTCGATCTGAATTATCGTTTTTAAAGGAATAATTATGCTTTTTCGATCATCGCTTTTACTGCTGGGCGCGCTGCTGAGCAACGCCTGCAGCCAGACGGATGCGCCGCACTTCACGCCGCCGGCGGAGCGCCCGGTGGCGGCTGACGAACGGCCCTGGCCGGCGAATCAGTACATGGTGCTGGCCTATCACGACGTGGAGGATGGCCCGGCGGATCAGCGTTACCTGTCGGTGCGCACCAGCGCGCTGAACGAGCAGTTCTCCTGGTTGAAACAAAACGGCTACCAGCCGGTGTCGGTCGAGCAAATTCTCGCCGCGCAGCATGGCGGCGCGCCGCTGCCGGCGAAAGCGGTGCTGCTGAGCTTCGACGACGGTTACAGCAGCTTCTACAGCCGGGTTTTCCCGCTGCTGAAAGCCTATAACTGGCCGGCGCTGTTGGCGCCGGTGGGCGCCTGGCTGGATGCGCCGGCGGACAAGCCGGTGGACTTCGGCGGCCTGATCACCCCGCGCGACCGTTTTCTCACCTGGGCGCAGGTGAGCGAGCTGGCGGCATCGGGGCTGGTGGAGATTGGCGCGCACACCTATGCCTCCCACTATGGCGTCGTCGCCAACCCGCAGGGCAATACCGAGCCGGCGGTGGCCAACCGCCGCTATGACGGCAAAACCTCGCGTTACGAAACCGAGGACGAATTTCGCCGGCGCATTGAGAAAGACGTCGAGCTGATTACCCGGCGCATTACCGCCGCGACCGGCAAAGCGCCGCGGGTGTGGGTATGGCCGTACGGCGCAGCCGGCGGCGTGGCGCTTGATATCATCCGCCGCCAGGGTTATCGCATGGCGATGACCCTGGAGAGCGGCCTGGGCGACGTGAATGTGCCCGATAACGTACCGCGCATGCTGGTAGCCAATAACCCCACGCTGGCCAGCTTTGCCCAGCAGGTGACTCAGATCCAGGCCCAATTGATGATGCGGGTGGCGCATGTGGATCTGGACTATCTCTACGATCCCGATCCGCAACAGCAGGCCAAAAATCTCGATAAGCTGATCCAGCGCGTTTTCGATCTGCGCATCAATACCGTGTTCCTGCAGGCGTTTGCCGACCCGAAAGGCAACGGCAATGTCAGCGAGGTTTACTTCCCCAATCGCTGGCTGCCGATGAAAGCCGATTTGTTCAACCGGGTTGCCTGGCAGCTGACTTCGCGCACTGGCGCGAAAGTTTATGCCTGGATGCCGGTGCTGGCGTACGAGCTGGGGCCGGATGTGCCGCGGGTGCAGCGCATCGATCCGCAGAGCGGCGCGATTTCCGTCGACGACAAGCAGTACCGCCGCCTGTCGCCGTTCAGCCCGACGGCGCGCCAACGCATCACCGAGATCTACGAGGATCTGGCCGCGCACGCCAGTTTCCAGGGGATCTTATTCCACGACGATGCGCTGCTGTCCGATTATGAGGACGCCGGCCCGGATGCCCTGGCGGCTTACCGCGCCGCCGGTTTTGCTGATTCGATCGCGGCCATTCGCCAGGACCCGCAGGCCTTTGCCCGCTGGACGCGTTTTAAAAGCAGGGCGTTGATCGATTTCACGCAAACCCTGACCGCGCGGGTTCACGCCATTCGCGGCCCGCAGGTGAAAACCGCCCGCAACATTTACGCTATGCCGATCCTCGATCCCGCCAGCGAAGCCTGGTTTGCGCAGAATCTGGCCGACTTCCTGCAGGCCTATGACTGGGTGGCGCCGATGGCCATGCCGCTGATGGAGAACGTGCCGCGCGACGAGAGCGCGCGCTGGCTGGATCTGTTGGTCGGCAAAGTGGCGGCCTATCCTGGCGCGCTCGGCAAGACGGTGTTCGAGCTGCAGGCGGTCGACTGGCGGCAAACGCGGCAGATCCCGCTGGAGGATGGCCAACAGCTGGCCGAATGGATGCGTCGTCTGCAGCGCAACGGCGCGCAGAACTTTGGTTATTACCCTGACAACTTCCTGGAGAACCGGCCGAAGCTTGAAGCCGTGCGCCCGGTGTTGTCATCTGCCTGGTTCCCACTGCCATGACCGATCGTTTAATTGCGTTATTCATCCTGTGTTTGGTGTTGAGCGTGCCCTTTGGCATCGTGCTGCTGTTTACCGGCGAGATGCTGCTCAACTTCGTGTTTTTCTGGCCGCTGTTTATGTCCGGCATTTGGATCACCGGCGGCATTTATTTCTGGCTGCACCGCGAACGCCACTGGCGCTGGCATCCCGATATGCCGCCGCCCGAGCTGCCGGGCAACCCGTCGATCAGCATTCTGGTTCCCTGCTTCAATGAGGGGTTGAACGCGCGTGAGACTCTTTCGGCGGCGCTGGCCCAGCGTTACCCGAATATTGAAGTGATCGCCATCAACGACGGCTCCAGCGATGACACCGCCGAGGTGCTGGATCAGCTGGCGTTGGAGTTCCCCCGCCTGCGGGTGATCCATCTGGCGCAGAATCAGGGCAAGGCCATCGCCCTGCAGGCCGGCGCGGCGGCGGCGCACAGCGAATATCTGGTGTGCATCGACGGCGATGCGCTGCTGGATCGTGATGCCGCCGCCTACCTGGTGGCGCCGATGCTGACCAACCCGCACGTCGGCGCGGTGACCGGCAACCCGCGCATTCGCACGCGCTCTACGCTGATTGGGCGCATTCAGGTCGGCGAGTTTTCTTCGATTATCGGTTTGATCAAGCGCACGCAGCGCGTTTACGGCCGGCTGTTTACCGTTTCCGGCGTGGTGGCGGCGTTTCGCAAACAGGCGCTTACCGACGTCGGCTACTGGAGCCAGGACATGATCACCGAAGACATTGACATCAGCTGGAAACTGCAGCTGAAGCACTGGGCGATATTCTTCGAACCGCGGGCGCTGTGCTGGATCCTGATGCCGGAAACGCTGCGCGGGCTGTGGAAACAGCGCCTGCGCTGGGCGCAGGGCGGCGCCGAGGTGTTTCTGAAAAACCTGCGCAACCTGTGGGCGTGGGAACACCGCCATATGTGGCTGCTGTTCGCCGAATATTGTCTTTCCACGCTGTGGGCGTTTACTTACCTGGTCAGCGTACTGATTTTCCTGGTCGGGTTGGTGGTGCCGCTGCCTGAAGGCATTCGCATTCACTCCCTGCTGACGCCGGCCTTCACCGGCCTGGTGTTGGGCGTGGTGTGCCTATTGCAGTTCGCCGTCAGCCTGATGCTGGAGCGCCGCTATGAAAAACGCTTCGGTCGTTCGCTGTTTTGGATCATCTGGTATCCGCTGGTGTATTGGCTGCTCAGCTTGCTGACCACGCTGGTGGCTTTTTCCAAAGTGATGTTGAGAGCCCGACGCGGACGTGCGCGTTGGATTAGCCCGGATCGGGGCATAGGGAGGATAAAAGAGTGACGGAGATACTGATTTATTCTGCGCGCGGCTGGCTGCCGCGCATGATCGACGGGCTGCTGACGCTGTTCGCCTGGTGCGGGTTCCTGTACCTGTTCAGCCGGGGCCTGGTGTCGGTTATGGAACAGCACGGGCCGAATTCCGCGTTGTCTTTGCTGCAGGTTATTTCGTTGTACATCGTGGTGGCGCTGTTTAATGCCTTTACCCTGATCGCCTGGGCCAAGTACAACCAGTATTTTTCACGCCGCAGAGCGGTCAGCCGCTGGCGGGCGCAGATACCCAATACCCGCATCAGCTACATCACCCCGGAACTGACCGGGCAATTGAAACGTCTGTCCAACGCCGTGGTTTTCCACAATAGCGGCGGCGGCATTAGCCAGGTTAGCGCCAGGTTGGCGGAAATGGCCGATGACAAGGTGGTGCAACTGCGTTAATCCGCGCTGCCGTTCACCTTGCGGGCGAAGAGGTTGGGCGGCAGCAGCAGGGCGCACAGCACGCCAATCAGGCTGACTATCGGCAGCCAGCGCTGCACGGGGCCGGGATGGTAGTTATTAACGACGCCGCAGAAGTACATCGCCAGCGCCAACAACCAGCCGGGCAGGGCGACATCGTTGAGCCGAAAGGCGGTTCTGGCGACAAACCAGGCAATCAGGCTGAGCCAAACCAGCGACCACAGCATGATGCACAGCAGATACAGCAGGACCGAGAAAAATTCCTGGGTATCCCCTTGCGCATGCGTGCGGAAGTGATTTTTATCCAGATAGGGCGACAGCAGCGGCAGCAGCGTGATGCCGGCGGCAAAAAAGATCAGCGAAAAAAGATAACGCTTGCGCGCAATGCGGCGGGTAAACAGGTCTTTGGCGATTTGTCCGAGAGAGTCCAAGATAACAGTCCGCTGTGGAGAAAAGCGCGAAAAAGGCCGGCTTCGGCCTTAAAACTGCCGCGCATTGTAAAGATATTGCCGCAAAATTCAAGGTGATAACCTTTATCATTTACCTGCGGTTGAGGTTGCGTCTTTACATCAAGTGGCAGTCCTGTTCCGAGCAATGCATCACAATTTTGTGCTTTTAGCCTTCTGAGCCGATGATTGGCGACATAATCCTGTTTGTTCGCGTTGAACAATGCATTAACATAACCTCCAGTTATTTCTTGCACAGTTATATGGATATCCGATGCGTCAACTGGTTGCTCTTTTACCTCTGATTACCTTGCTTGCTGCCTGCAGCAGCACACCTAAACCCAGCGCGACGGCCACGCCTCAGAGCACCGGGGTGAAGGGCGGCTTTTTGCTGACGCCGGCCCATAGCGGTGTGCCTTTGGGCGGCGATTTCGCCAATAACCCGAATACCGCGCGTTTTATCGATAAAATGGTGCAGGAGCACGGTTTTGATCGCCAGCAGCTGCATGACGTGCTGGCGCAGGCCCGGCGGTTGGACTCTGTGCTGCGGCTGATGGATCGCCAGGCGCCAACCCCGAGCACGCAGGGGCCAACCGGACCAAACGGCTCCTGGCTGCGCTATCGCAACAAGTTCATCACGCCGGATAACGTGCAAAACGGCGTCGTCTTCTGGAATCAATATCAGGACGCACTACAGCGCGCCTGGCAGGTTTACGGCGTGCCGCCTGAGATCGTCGTCGGCATTATCGGCGTAGAGACCCGCTGGGGGCGCGTCATGGGCAAAACCCGCATTATCGACGCGCTGGCGACGCTGGCCTTCGATTATCCGCGCCGCGCCGATTACTTCGCCGGCGAACTGGAAACCTTCTTGCTGATGTCGCGCACTGAAGGGGACGATCCGCTGGAACTGCGCGGTTCATTTGCCGGCGCCATGGGGTATGGCCAGTTTATGCCTTCTTCCTTCAAAAGCTACGCGGTTGACTTCAACGGCGACGGCCACATCAACCTGTGGGATCCGGTGGACGCCATCGGCAGCGTCGCCAATTACTTCAAGGCGCACGGCTGGGCCAAGGGCGAACCGGTGGCGATACAGGCCAACGGCCAGGCTCCTGGGCTGGAAAACGGCTTCAAGACCCGCTACTCGATCGCCAGCCTGGCGGCTGCAGGGCTGAGCCCGCAGGGATCGCTGGGCGACAACCAGGAGGCCAGCCTGCTGCGCCTGGATATCGGCACCGGCTATCAGTACTGGTATGGTTTGCCTAACTTTTACACCATCACCCGCTACAACCACAGCACCCATTATGCGATGGCGGTGTGGCAGTTGGGTGAGGCGGTGGGGCGCTCGGCGCGCGGTGGGTTCTGACGCCGCAGCAAAAATAAAAAAGGCCGCACTGAGAGCGTAATGCTTGTCAGTTAGCGTTTTTCTGCGGGCGTTCGTGAAGTTTTCGGTCAATAAAGGTGAGATGCACCATGAGACTCACGCGCCTCGACCGAGCAAGGGGCCGTAGGCGCGGCCCCTTGCAACCCGCGCCCTTGCCCAATCAGACGGTTGGCTGCGCCAACTTCCCTCCCTCCGTCCCGTCGCATCACGGCCGGCTACGACAGGCGTCCCTGCCTGTCTCGCCTGAAACCGCCGTCCC
>Ga0207655_1000260_pt1 | contig 83214 bp, 80 predicted proteins | sample KBSM44metaG_FD_184398 | JGI IMG/M metagenome (GOLD analysis project Ga0207655, IMG submission 184398) | Miscanthus rhizosphere microbial communities from Kellogg Biological Station, Michigan, USA - KBS M4-4 metaG (SPAdes) (version 2) | ecosystem: Host-associated > Plants > Roots > Rhizosphere >... | reverse complement strand
GGGTATGGGTGCTATGATCGGCATCGCTCAGTCCGGTTGGTGATGTGGGATATTTGGCGATTGATCAGATCGCACAATCCGGGCTGAGTTCCCTTTAAGTGATCTACTATTCCGCGCAGCTATTTAGTATCAGAACGTTAATTGCAGTCAAAATAACCTGTTTCTGACGAATACCCCGCCAACGCGGGGTACTATTCTACGCTTTATGTCCCCCTCAAGCTCCTCAATAAAAAATTAATAACCCCCATCATTACGCTTATATTTTCACCTTCCCATTAAGATATATCCAAAAAACCATAAATAATAATAATCAATCAACGCCGAATGATAATTTCCAATGATCAATTAGAGCTTAATAACTAATTCACATGCATCAAAGGCCGTCATCACGCTATATTTTATTAAGATTCTTTAAGCTATGTTTAAATTTTTTTAATCACGCCGGGAATCCACTTGATATTTAATTTGTTTTATAAGGGATGATAAATATGAAATTTAAAGTTAGCGCGCTATTACTGGCAATGAGTGCATTATCGGCTAATGCAGATACCGATCTTGGCCTTATTACGTTTGATGGCGCGGTTTCCGATACAACCTGTAAAGTCACTACCAATAACGGTCTGGATGCACATAATGTCACTATTTCTATGCCGGTGGTGACAAAAAACGCCGTCGTTGATGGCACTGCAGCAACGAAAGAATTTGAGCTGAAACTGTCAGAGTGTGATCCTGCGCTAACCAAAGCAGCTATTTCATTCACATCTCAACAATTCGCTGAGCTGTCAACTGGCACCTTAAAACCTGATGCCACCGTATCGGGTGCCGCTGAAAACGTGAACATTGCCCTGTTCAACAATGGCAACGGCACCACAGAACAGGTGAAAATTGGCGACCCGGCCGATGCTTCGCAGGAACTTGACCTGAGCGCAACCAACGGCGGGGTGTTTGCTTACGTCGCCAAATATGTTCCAAGTGCTGATATGGATGCGACCAACAACCCAATCATCGCGGGTAAAGTCAACACCAACGCAACCTTCACCATGACCTACGAATAATATATAGCGTTAAATTAATTTTGGCATGTCGGCAACGGCATGCCCTCTACTTCTATAAATTGATAACGTGATCGCTTAAGGCGAATTTATTAATCAACCAGACCCATTAAATGATAGTTAATTAAACATGCGAATTAGACATTATAATAATTTTATTCCAGCCGTTGGATTACTCGCAGGCCTGATGATGGCTCCGGCCGCACAGGCTGATATTGTCATTTCAGGCACACGTGTCATTTATCCTGCGGCACAAAAAAGTGTCACCGTAAAACTTGAAAATCGTGGAGGAAAACCTCTACTGGTTCAGTCATGGATTGACGATGGTCGTGAAAATACCAATCCACAAGAACTCAATATTCCTTTTTTGGTAACGCCGCCCGTATCCCGGATCGATCCGTCTAAAGGCCAGACCATTAAAGTCACCTATTTAGGGACTGCCCTTCCGCAAGATAAAGAAAGTATGTTTTGGTTCAACGTGCTCGAAGTGCCGCCAAAGGCGAATGCGGCTGACGATCAAAATATTCTTCAGCTGGCATTTCGTACCCGCATCAAGCTTTTTTATCGCCCTGCGGGATTAAAGGGAAATCCCTCCGAGGCGGCAAAGACGCTGATCTGGAAAACGAAAACGACAGGCCAAAATCTGTATGTTGAGGTTAACAACCCCTCCCCTTTCCATATTTCCTTTAGCGATGCCTTCCTGGTGAATGGCAAGGCCAAATACGAGATAGATACGGTGATGCTTAAACCCGGCGAAAGCCAGTCATTCAAGGTGAAAGGCTTAGCGGCAGCGCCTGCTGGAGCGAAAGTCGAATACAACACCATTAATGATTTCGGTGGTGCATCAAAAGACGAAGCCAAGCTGTGAAAGCAAACGACTAAAAACACGTCTCATGAAATGGAAATCCATCAACGTGAAAGCATCAGCTAACCGCTATCCGGTACTCCTGCTAAGTTGCGCCCTCCTTCCTATGCATATCAGTGCTGCGGAAAATGAGGTCTCGGCCAGCGCACCTGAAGTTGTGGAGTTCAACGATCAGTTTCTGTTTAACGCCGGTAATGGCAGACAGATCAACGTCGACCGTTTCACCAAAGGCAATCCCGTTTTACCCGGTGTTTATAATGTGAACATCTACATTAACGACCGACAAGAATATAACGGCGAGGTTCTGTTCAAGGAGAACGGCACCGAAATAGCGACACCCTGTATCACGCATAAGCTGTTAATGCAGTTGAAACTGGAAAATAGCGAGAACCCCATCGCAGCCGTCGAGCCTGTGGATGAAGCCACTTGCTATGATTTAGGCGCTCTTTTTCCTGGAGCACAGCTACATTTTGATAGCGCCGAACAGCGTCTGGATATCTCATTACCGCAGATTTATGCCTCCAGAGTGCCACGCGATTACGTCGATCCGAGCCTGTGGGACAGTGGGGTTAACGCGGCGATGTTATCCTGGGATATCAATGCCTACAGCGCTAAAAACGACGGTGAAACGTCGCAAAGCTTGTATGCCGGTATTAACTCCGGCTTCAACCTGGGTGCCTGGCGGTTTCGCTCACGGGGTGCAGCGCACTGGTCAAATGAGGAAAGTGGCGATTACGACCACCAGGAGCTGTTCGTCCAGCGCGATATTCCGGTCATCAAATCCCAGTTTGTTATCGGTGATACCTACACCAGCGGTGATACGTTTGACTCCGTCAGCCTGCGCGGGATGCGCTTATACAGTGACGATCGCATGAAACCGGCATCGACCACGGGTTATGCCCCTGTGGTGCGCGGTATGGCTAACAGTAACGCAAAAGTCACCATTCGTCAGAATGACAACATCATTTATGAGAATACCGTTCCGCCGGGGCCTTTTGCGATTACCGATCTGAATCCCACCGGGTACGGCAGCGATTTGGATGTGACCGTAGAAGAATCAGATGGAAGCAAAACCCATTTTTCTGTGCCCTTCTCCTCGGTCACCCAATTATTGCGCCCGGGGGACGCACTCTGGGAGTTTGGCATCGGTAAACTCAATGAAGATTCCAGCAGCGGAGATACCCGTGTCGTGACTGCTACCGGCTATTACGGTTTGAATAATATTTTTACCGGATATTCTGGATTTGAGGTTACGGATACTGACTATTACGCAGGCTTAGCAGGTATCGCCCTGAATACCGCCATCGGGGCTTTTGCCTTTGATGTGACGCATTCACACGCCGAATTCGAAACCGCAGGCACCTTAGAAGGGCAAAGTTATCGCCTGACGTACAGTAAACTTCTGGAACTGACCGATACGTCATTAAACGTGGCGGCTTATCGCTTCTCAACCAAAAACTACTACAGCCTTAGCGATGCGGCACAATTGGAAGATGATATTCGGGAAGCTGAATACGATAAAAATGGTTCAACCCTGCAGAACTTTGAACATGAAAAAAATGAGATCCAAATAAATATCAACCAGCCCTTGCGCGTCGACGAAGAGGATTACGGGGCGGTCTATTTGACAGGCAGCTGGCAAAGTTATTGGAACAGTACAAAAACAACTTCTCAATATTCATTAGGTTACAGTAACTCCCTGGGTTGGGCGAGTTACAATATATCCCTCCAGCGCGCCTATAACGAATGGGGTGAAGAGGACGATCGTGCTTATATCAGTTTAAGTTTACCGTTAGACAGACTTCTGGGACATGAAACAACCCAAGGTGGGTTTAATACCCTAAATACGTCTGCCAGTACCGACTTTAAGGGCAATAACCAAACGGATATGTCGATCAGTGGTAATAGCGCGAATAACCTATACAGCTACAGCGTAAATACCTCTTTATCACAATCCGATTCGGGCGATCTGCAGCAGATTGGCGGGTATGCAACCTACAATAGCCCGTGGGGTCCATTCAGCGGATCGGTATCGGTGAATGGCGATAATGGCCAGCAATATTCTTTGGGGAACAGTGGCGGCATCGTTCTGCACAGTGGCGGTCTGACCTTATCACCCGGCAACCTGGGGGTAAACAGCACCATCGCCCTTGTGCAGGCTAAAGGTGCCAAAGGCACCAGGATGAGTAATGGCGATGGTCAGATTGATGACAATGGTTACGCCGTTATCCCCTGGCTTTCTCCCTATACTGAAAACAGTATTGGGCTGAATATTGATACGCTTGAAAACGATATTGAAATAGAAAATACCAGTAGCATGGCTATTCCGCGTGATGGCGCGGTTATCCTCGTTAATTTTGCCACGGATGAAGGGCGTTCTGTTTTACTGGAATTAATTCGCTCAGACAAAGGATTTATACCGCTTGGCGCAGATGTCTACGACAGTAAAAACAATCTGGTGGGCAGCGTTGGTCAGGCGGGTAGAGCCTGGGTCCGCGGCATTGATCAAACCGGAGTATTAAGTGTGCGGTGGGGTCGCGCCGCAGATGAACAGTGTCAGGTGAATTATCAAATTTCGGCTGAACCACGAACCATCGGCAAGTCAATATTGTTACAAAATCAGGAATGTCACATCAGTCATTAACATATTCATCGGAGAATAAACCAGGATCTCATCATGATTAAAACAGGTCATTATTTAACATTCGCAACGCTTATTGGCTGTGTGAGCCCCTCGTTGTTATTTGCACAGAACGTTGATGTCAAATTTACAGCGAGCATTCGTGAAACAACCTGTGATATGCGAATCACAGGCGGGTCAGGTGATGCGACAAATTATATCATCCCTATCGGTAGTGGCGGAAAAACATCCCTTGATAAGATTATTTCGGCGGATGCCAGCGCGAGCAAACCTTTCACGCTCGATATCGTCACCTGCCCTTCAAGTATTACGCGTTTAAAAACAACAGTGAGTGGGACGCCTTCCAACTATCTCAATACCGCGCTAACCAATAACTTATCCGGAGCGGGGGCCGCAACATTTCTTGGGGCAACCATTTCTCGCAGTGGTGGCGGAGATCCTTTTGTCATCAACTCTACCAGCGATGCCACTCGACTCGTCTGGACCAGTGCGGAAATTAACAGTAAGAGTGTTGGGTTGGTGGCAAAAATAGTACCGACATATGGTAACGATAAAGCGACCCCAGGTGCTTTTAGCGCGACGGCCACCTTTAACTTTACCTATGAGTAATCACCCTGGACCGGGAGAATTATGATGAATAAACAATTACACAAATCACTGTTTCTGGGTATGGGCGCGTTAATGTTGACGGTCTCCCCCTTGGTCTTTGCCATTGACGGTACACCGAGCCTGACGGCAACACTGACCTCTACCATTGAAGCCGGCACCTGTAACGCCCAGATTAAAGATAAGAACGGGGCCGCAGCCTCAATTATCGGTTTTGGTGATGTCTTTAAATCTGACTTAGAACGGAAAACTCGCAAGGAGAATTTCCAGCTCTCCTTTAGTGGATGTTCTGGTGTGCATGGCGCGCTGGTCAGTACCCAGATCGCCGCGAGTTGTTCCGGTACCAGCGGCAATGGCAATTCCTACCCTAATGCCGGAGGAACATCCGCCGCCACTGCCGTTGAAATTTGGAACGGTCAGCCTGACTCCGGAACCGAGTTCAATTGCAATACACGCTCGACTGCGCAAGATATTGCGATTTCCGGGGGGACAAAAGATGTCGCCATGAGTGCCCGTATGGTGATTGCTAGTGGGAAAACCATCAATGACGTGAGCGCGGGAACATTCCAGGCTCCCGTTACCTTCGTTGTCACCTATCGATAGGATATAAATATGTTTTTCCGTCAGCATTGTAGATTAAGACCTGCATACCTATTCGGCTTTTTGTTATCAGGAACATTACCCTTGATCTGCAATGCTGATATGGATGTCAACATTACCGCCAATATTATTAACAACACCTGTTACATCTCTGTTGATAATAACGGAAATATTCATATGCCTATCGTCAGTCTGAACTATTTTAACGATCGGGGGGATCCATCTTCACCACTTTTGCCGACCGATGCCGCAGGAGGGACCCCGTTTAATATTCGTGTCGAGGATTGTGAAGACTGGACTACTGGTGAGGCTAGCCGTTTACATTTCACGTTCAAACCACTTACAGGCACGTTTCCTGCCAGTTCAAAACAAATATTTATCAATGAAAGCAGTGATGGCGCAAAAAATGTAGGTGTGGTTGTTTTCTCCTCTATGACAAATAAGAATGTATTAAATAGCGATGGCATGTCAGATGTAACCTATGACGTTAAAGGAAAGGCATGGTCAGAATATTTAACAGATTACTCATTTTATGTTCGCTATCAGAATTATGGCTCTCCCACAGCAGGTAGAGTAACCTCAAATGTATTAGTGAGTGTGGTTTATGATTAATTATCTTATACAAAAAGCAACAACACTTAAAATTCCAGCGCTACTATTGTTCATTTTTTTCTCAAGTACCGCCAATGCGCGTGATTGCGAGTTTGAAGGTAATTTAAATCCTACGATTAACGTGAATGAATCTGTGCCCATCACTTTTCTTCCCAGAACGAGCAATGCCACCCAAGTAAAACAATGGACATATTTGACCGATACTTATTCAAATTGCCATGCGGGTGATGATGGTGACAATTTGTACTCTAAGCGTAGTACAGACTTTTATGCGTCGACTGATATTAATGGCGTTGCTTTGTTTGATACAAACGTTAAGGGTATCTTTTATACGATCGAAATAGCGGCAAACGGTGGTAGTGCCAGAAGTGCGCTTTATAGTTCCAGAGCAAGTGAATATAATCAGCCATTGGATGAGTACCAGGTCCAGGGTAAGAGGTGGAATGTTATTATTACGCTTTATCAAAAACCAGAATATGATGGCATTCCATCTGGAATAAAAAGTATTAATTTAAACAAAACTGGCTACGCGGGTTATTTCCGTGTTGGTGGAGCGCAGCATAAATCCATGAATATCACGATGGGCAGCATGAATGTTCCGGTTGTGGTGCCAACCTGCACCTCTTTAGTCTCATCCGCAGGGACGGGTTCAGTTGATTTGGGACGTAATTATGAAATTGACGATGTCAAAAACAATAAAACCAAGCAGGTCGGCTTTACAATCACCGCCTCCCAGTGCTCTAACGTGCTCAGATTTAGAACAAAGCTAACGGCAAATAGCGCGTACAAAGGGTTATTGACGAATAATTCAGCAGAATCACTGCGTGCCGGTGGAGTGGGAGTGAAAATATGGGCACCAAATGGTGCTCAGCTATTGGCCAACGATAGCCAATCAGTCTATACCGAAGCCCCAGCAACCATGCAATGGTCGAAGACGTTCAACTACAAGGCCCAGCTGGTTACCAGTGGTAACGGGGGAGTCACGACTGGCGATTTCAAAGCGACAGGCACCTTCTCTATGAGCTATGAATAGCTCGGTGGGTCACTTAAGGGCAAAAAAAATCCGCCACAAGGGCGGATTTTTCATTATCACCGAAGTGATTAGAAACGGTAACCAACACCAGCGATCCAGGTGCCAACGTCAACGTTACGAATGCGAGACTGCTCGTAAGAGAAGTCCAGAGCCACGTTTTCGATTGGGTTGAACTGCATACCTGCACCATAGGAGAAACCGTAGTCGCTCATGTCAGATTTGCTAGCTGGGAAGTCGTTTGCCTGGAATTTACCGTAGCCAACACCGACAACACCGTAGATGCTCGCCCAATCGTTGATGCGGTAAGCTGGACCAGCAGTCAGACCGTAGTACTGAGCTTTGTTATAGGTATTGCTTTCGTTGTGATTCTTCTCGGTATAAGTGAAAGAACCAATCCAGCCGAGTGGGTTGTTATCCTGCTCGTAACGGTATTTCAGGTTGAAACCACCTGCTTTGTTGGCTTCGCCCTGCATATCGCTCTGAGCGTAACCGCCAGTCACGGTAGAAGTAGCAGCTACAGCAGTACCTGCGGTTGCAGCCAGTACAATGGCCAGTGCTGAAAGACGTGCAATTTTATTCATAACCACCTCAAATGTGCTTCAAGTAAATCCGTAAGTTTTAAATATATCAAAATTTATTAAGAAACTCTTTGCGATTCACGTTGTCTAAGGGGGTCAAACATGTAACTAAACGTTTCCAGTGTTGACACTCCCTGTTGAAAATCAGCAGGTTCCTCGCAGATTTTGCCATTATTGCGCTCATCCGATGGCGCATTCATCCAGATTATTCCTAAACTGGCAGCGTTTTTATCCGCTAAGTGAACTTTATTGTAAGACGCTTTTCACCGTTTTTTTTCAACAATGCCTAAACCAAAAAGGGGTAATTCATTTACACTGCCTCTTTTACTTCCTTTGACAAAAGCTGACAGGAGAAAGGATGCCAGGGTTGTCACGTAAGTTCCCGGTATGGCTGCCGATACTCGTAATTTTGATAGCTATGTGTTCGATTCAGAGTGGCGCTGCGCTGGCAAAATCGCTCTTTCCTCTGGTCGGTGCCCCCGGTGTCACCGCCCTTCGCCTGACGTTAGGTACGCTGATTCTGGTGTGCATCTTCAAGCCCTGGCGTCTGCGCTTCACCCGTGAACAACGCCTGCCGCTGCTGTTTTACGGCTTGTCCCTCGGGGCAATGAACTATTTGTTCTATCTTTCTATCCAACGTATTCCGCTGGGTGTGGCTGTGGCCCTGGAATTTACCGGCCCGTTGGCCGTGGCGCTGTTCGGTTCTCGCCGTGCAGTGGATTTTGTGTGGGTGGTGCTGGCGGTGCTCGGCCTGTGGTTTTTACTTCCCTTAGGGCAAAGTATAGCGCACGTCGATTTAACCGGAGCTGCTTTGGCGCTCGGGGCCGGGGCTTTTTGGGCGGTTTACATTTTGACCGGCCAGCGTGCCGGGGAAGAACATGGCCCGGCGACGGTGGCGATGGGCTCGCTGATTGCCGCCGTGGTATTTGTGCCGATCGGTGCCATCCAGGCCGGTGATGCGCTGTGGCAGTGGTCAATTCTGCCCTTAGGTTTGGGCATCGCCATTTTGTCTACCGCCCTGCCCTATTCGCTGGAAATGATCGCCCTGACCCGGATGCCGACCCGCACCTTTGGCACACTGATGAGCATGGAACCGGCCCTGGCGGCAGTATCCGGCATGATTTTCCTCGGTGAAACCCTGACCGGCACCCAGAGCTTCGCCCTGCTGGCGATCATTGCCGCGTCGATGGGCTCTACGCTAACCATGCGCCGCGAAGCCAAAATAGAAAAAGTCGATATTAAAGATTAGCGTACCGTCGTGGGGGCTATATGCCCCTGCGGCTGCAAACAATTATTTCGCCACTCAATCATTTTCTGGTGGAAATATTTCTGAAATAAACAGACCTTTCTTAATAAATAGCTTCCAATCGATACAAAAATCCCCCATCACCTTGATTATCAATAATTTATTAACCACAACCTCAATCGCACTATTAAACCGATAGGCACGAACGTTCCAGCAGCATGAATATCCGATGCTATACTTATTTCCGGTAATTCACTGGGACTTTTCACATCAAGAGGATATGAGATTATGAGTACCGCTAAACTGGTAAAAACCAAAACATCTAATCTGCTCTATACCCGCAACGATGTATCGGACAGCGAGAAAAAAGCGACGATTGAGTTGCTGAATCGCCAGGTTATCCAGTTCATTGACCTGTCGCTGATCACCAAACAGGCCCACTGGAATATGCGCGGTGCAAACTTTATTGCCGTTCATGAGATGCTTGACGGCTTCCGCACAGCGCTGATTGACCATCTGGATACTATGGCAGAACGTGCCGTTCAGCTTGGCGGCGTGGCACTCGGCACCACTCAGGTCGTTAACAGCAAAACAGCGCTGAAAAGTTATCCGCTGGACATTCACAGCGTTCAGGATCACCTGAAAGAATTGGCCGATCGTTACGCGATTGTGGCAAACGATGTGCGTAAAGCCATCGAAGAAGCTAAAGATGAAGACACTGCCGATATCTTGACTGCAGCGTCACGTGACCTGGATAAGTTCCTGTGGTTCATCGAATCTAACATCGAATAACCATACTTTTTTCTTATCCCTAAAACCCCTCTCCCGAGGGGTTTTGCACTTTTATAGTGCGCAAAACGGCTTGGCCGCCCCGCAAAAGTAAACCAATTGTAATAATCACCTCACACAATCGTTAATGAAAGATTGTTTTATCAGCGTAATTTGCGCTTAATAACCTCACGTCATGCCCATCGCCTGATGCGCACCATTTTGGTGCCTCACAATGGTGCATACCGCGTACCTTGCCCCTCTTTTTGTGCAATATCGGGCTACCGCTTCGTTGAAAAACAACAAGTTGTAAAACTGGCACGATTTTTTCATATGCGGATTGTTCTCGCAGGGGATTGCCCCGTGGTTATAAAAGGAAATGCTATGAAGTCTGTATTTAAAGTTTCACTGGCTGCACTGACCCTGGCTTTTGCCGTTTCTTCTCAGGCCGCGGAAAAGCCGCTGGTTGTCGCGACTGACACCGCGTTCGTACCCTTCGAATTCAAACAAGGCGACAAATACGTTGGTTTTGACGTCGATCTGTGGGCCGCAATCGCCAAAGAGCTGAAGCTCAACTACACCCTGAAACCAATGGATTTCAGCGGCATCATCCCTGCGCTGCAGACTAAAAACATCGACCTGGCATTGGCTGGGATAACCATTACCGACGAACGTAAAAAGGCGATCGACTTCTCTGATGGCTACTACAAAAGCGGTCTGCTGGTGATGGTCAAAGCCAACAACAACGACATCAAGAGCGTTAAAGATTTAGATGGCAAAGTGGTCGCAGTGAAGAGCGGTACCGGTTCGGTGGATTACGCGAAAGCGAACATCAAAACCAAAGACCTGCGCCAGTTCCCGAATATCGATAACGCCTACATGGAACTCGGCACCAACCGTGCTGACGCCGTCCTGCACGATACGCCGAACATCCTGTACTTCATTAAAACGGCGGGCAACGGCCAGTTCAAAGCGGTTGGCGAATCACTGGAAGCTCAGCAGTACGGTATTGCGTTCCCGAAAGGCAGCGACGAACTGCGTGAGAAAGTGAACGGCGCGCTGAAGACCCTGCGCGAAAACGGTCAGTACAACGAGATCTACAAAAAATGGTTCGGCACTGAACCTAAATAAATAGTCTGACTCGGTTTTACTTTTCACAGGGGCGACCTTTCGCCCCTGTCACATTTGAACCACGGTAACAGTAACAGGAATACAACATTATGCAGTTTGACTGGAGCGTCATCTGGCCTGCCATTCCAATCCTGCTGGATGGCGCCAAAATGACTCTGTGGATTTCGATCCTCGGGTTAGCAGGCGGGATTATCATCGGCCTGCTGGCCGGTTTGGCCCGCACCTACGGCGGCTGGATCGCCAACCAGGTTGCCCTCGTATTCATCGAAATCATCCGCGGCACCCCTATCGTTGTTCAGGTGATGTATATCTACTTCGCCCTGCCGATGGCCTTCCCGGATATTCGCATCGACACCTTCACGGCAGCGGTGATCACCATCATGATCAACTCCGGTGCCTATATCGCGGAAATCACCCGTGGCTCGGTATTGTCCATCCACAAAGGCTTCAGCGAAGCGGGACTGGCGCTCGGCCTGTCGCGCCGCGAAACTATTCGCCATGTGATTATGCCGTTGGCACTGCGTCGTATGCTGCCTGCGCTCGGTAACCAGCTGATCATCAGTATCAAAGATACCTCGCTGTTCATCGTCATCGGTGCTGCCGAGCTGACCCGTAGCGGTCAGGAGATCATCGCCGGGAACTTCCGCGCCCTGGAAATCTGGACCGCCGTCGGGGTTATCTATCTGATAATCACCCAGGTCCTGAACATCGTGCTCCGCATTCTTGAAAGAAGGATGAAAATCCTGTGATTGAATTTAAAAACGTCTCCAAGCACTTTGGCCAAACCCAGGTGCTGCATAACATCGATTTGAACATTACCCAGGGTGAAGTGGTGGTGATAATCGGGCCATCCGGCTCCGGTAAATCTACCCTGCTGCGCTGCATCAACAAGCTTGAGGAAATCACCAGCGGCGACCTTATCGTCGATGGTCTGAAGGTCAACGATCCGAAGGTCGATGAGCGGCTGATTCGTCAGGAAGCTGGCATGGTGTTCCAGCAGTTTTACCTGTTCCCGCATCTGACAGCGCTGGAAAACGTGATGTTCGGCCCGCAGCGCGTGCGCGGTGCATCCAAAGCCGACGCAGAAAAACAGGCCAAGGCTCTGTTAGCGAAGGTCGGTCTGGCGGAACGTGGACATCACTACCCATCGGAACTGTCCGGCGGTCAGCAACAACGCGTGGCGATTGCCCGGGCGCTGGCGGTGAAACCAAAAATGATGCTGTTCGATGAGCCGACCTCCGCCCTCGATCCAGAACTGCGTCATGAAGTGCTGAAAGTGATGCAGGATCTGGCCGAAGAAGGCATGACCATGGTCATCGTGACCCACGAAATTGGCTTTGCTGAAAAAGTGGCCTCGCGTCTGATCTTCATTGATAAGGGGCGTATTGCCGAAGACGGTAATCCGCAAACCCTTATCGAGAACCCGCCGAGCCAGCGACTGCAGGAATTTTTGCAGCACGTTTCGTAATTTGCTTCACTCTCCCCCGTGTCTGGGGGAGAGAATCCTCCCAAAATCAAACCGCCTCTCCCCAGCCGCTATACTTATCATTTTGTTGATAATTTAAAAGGGAGGCGCCTGTGCCGTGGATCCTGTTGCTTATTGCGACACTTTTTTGTGCCCCGCTCCAGGCGGTAACTCTCCCCGGCGTAACGGCCCCAGCGTCCAGTTCTGACAGTGCCTCCGCGTCAGCAGAACCCGACGCCGCGCAGAAAAAGGCCGCTTATGCGGCACTGGCCGATGTTCTGGAAAACGATGCTTCTCGCCAGGAGCTGATTAAACAGTTGCGCACGGCAGCCGCCACGCCCCCGCAGGATCCGACGCCATCACTCACCCCGCCGCCGGTCAGTGAAGAAAAAACCGTGCTTGAAAGCGTGACCGACATCAGCCGTCATTATGGGGAGGCACTCTCCACCCGCTTCGCGCAGCTGTGGCGCAACATCTCTACCGCACCGCATAAGCCGTTTAATTCGCACACCTTCACCAATGCGGTAACCCACTTTTTGCTGCTGGCACTGCTGGTGTTCGTCTTTTACACCTTACTGCGCCTGTGTGCCCTGCCGCTGTACCGCAAGATGGGCCAGTGGGGACGACGCAAGAATCGCGATCGCAGCAACTGGCTGCACCTGCCGGCGATGATCACCGGGGCACTGGTTATCGACCTGCTGCTATTGGGGCTGACGCTGTTTGTCGGGCAAATGTTAAGTGACAGACTCAACGCAGGTAGCCGGACCGTGGCGTTTCAGCAAAGCCTGTTTCTCAACGCCTTCGCGCTGATTGAGTTCTTTAAAGCCATATTGCGGCTGATTTTCTGCCCGCACGTGCCGGACCTGCGCCCGTTCAACATTGAGGATCAAAGCGCCCGCCACTGGAGCTTACGCCTGAGCCTGTTGAGCAGCCTGATTGGCTACGGGCTGATTGTGGCGGTGCCGATCATTTCCAATCAGGTGAATGTGCAAACCGGCGCACTGGCGAACGTGGCCATTATGTTGTGCATCACCGTCTGGGCGCTGTGGCTAATTTTTCATAACAAGAAAGCCATTACCGACAGCCTTATCCAGTTGGCGGACCGATCGCTTGCCTTCTTCAGCCTGTTTATCCGCGCCTTCGCGCTTTTCTGGCACTGGCTCGCCAGCGCCTATTTCATTGTGCTGTTCTTCTTCTCATTGTTCGACCCCGGCAATAGCCTGAAATTTATGATGGGCGCGTCAGTGCGCAGCCTCGCCATTATCGGCATTGCGGCCTTTATTTCGGGAATGCTATCGCGCTGGATTGCCAAAACCATCACCCTGTCACCCGAAACTCAGCGCAACTATCCGGAGCTGCAAAAACGGCTCAACGGCTGGCTGTCTGCCTCGCTGAAAGTGGCCCGTATTCTGACGGTCTGCGTGGCGGTGATGATGTTGCTGAGCGCCTGGGGCCTGTTCGATTTCTGGAACTGGCTGCACAACGGTGCGGGCGAGAAAACGGTGGACGTCATTATCCGCATCGCGCTTATCCTGTTCTTCTCGGCGATTGGCTGGACGCTGCTGGCAAGCCTGATAGAAAACCGTCTGGCGTCTGATATTCATGGTCGGCCACTGCCGAGCGCCCGCGCCCGCACGTTGCTGACGCTGTTTCGCAACGCCCTAGCGGTGGTGATCAGCACCATCACGGTGATGATTTTGCTCTCAGAAATTGGGGTGAATATTGCGCCGCTGCTGGCGGGTGCCGGGGCGCTGGGACTGGCGATATCCTTCGGGTCACAAACGCTGGTAAAAGACATCATCACTGGCATCTTCATTCAGTTTGAAAACGGGATGAACACCGGTGATTTGGTGACCATCGGGCCACTTACCGGTACCGTGGAGCGGATGACGATTCGCTCGGTCGGCGTACGCCAGGATACCGGGGCCTATCACATCATTCCGTGGTCTTCGATTACGACCTTTGCCAACTTTGTGCGCGGCATCGGCTCGGTGGTGGCGAACTACGACGTGGATCGCAGCGAAGAGGTCGATACTGCCAATAACGCGCTGAAAGCGGCGGTGGCAGAGCTGATGGAGCAGGAGGAGATACGCGGGCTGGTGATCGGCGAGCCGTCGTTTGCGGGTCTGGTGGGCCTGACTAACACCGCATTCACGCTGCGGGTCACGTTCACTACCCTGCCGCTAAAACAGTGGACGGTGCGTTTCGCGCTGGATACGCAGGTGAAGAAGCATTTCGATAAGGCGGGCGTTCGTGCGCCGGTGCAGACCTATCAGGTACTACCTGCACCGGGCATCCCGGCAGCAGGGGCGCTTGAGCCGCCCGCCCCGGGTCTACCGACGGTGTGATTAACGCGCGCGGGCCGCAAAACGACGGCGTTTGTCGTCGTCCAGGAAGGTCCAGGCAATGAAGCGACTCTGCTTCTGCCCTTGGGCCATCTCTTTTTTTACGACCTTCACCGCGCCCGCTTTGGTCAGGGCGGCATACAGCAACGGCAGATTGTCACCGCGTGACACCAGCGACGTGAACCACATCACCTGCCGCTCAAACTGGCGGCTTTCGTCGATCATTTTGCTGATGAACGCCACTTCACCACCTTCGCACCACAGCTCCTGCTCCTGGCCGCCGAAGTTCAGGGTGTCGTTTTTCTGCTGGCCGAGATTGCGGCGTTTACGCTCATTGCCTTCACGCGCGGTTGCCGCAGAATCATGGAACGGCGGATTGCAGATCATCGCATCGAACATTTCATTCTTATGGATAATCCCGGTCAGGATCGCCTGTGGGTCTTTCTGCCGACGCAGACGGATCTGACGGGTCATCCCCGGATTGGCATCAATGATAGCCTGTGCACCGGCAATGGCTTCGGCATTGACTTCGGTGCCGGTGAAACGCCAGCCGTATTCATGGCTACCGATCAGCGGATAAATCAGGTTCGCTCCGGTGCCAATATCCAGCACGCTGGCATTTGTCGGCACGCTACCGGTGGTTTCTGCCAGCAGGTCCGCCAGATGGTGCAGATAATCCGCGCGGCCAGGCACCGGTGGGCAAAGGAAGCCCTCAGGAATGTTCCAGCCTTTCACCTGGTAAAAATGCGCCAGCAGCGCCTCGTTCAGGGTCTTCACCGCATCAGGATCGGCAAAATTAATGGTCTGCTCCCCGGCCGGGCTGGTGACGATAAACGCCGACAGTGCCGGAGTGTCTTTGCACAATGCGGGTAAATCGTATCGGGCGTGGTGACGGTTACGCGGGTGTAACCCCGGCTTTTGGGCTTTCATGTCTTCCTCCTGTTGACGGCAGCGTAAGATACCCGTTGACGCGGGTGAGGTAAATAAGTGAGTCTTCATATTATTTTGATGTCACAGGTGCGCTATGTATTTTTATCAGCCTTCAGACGGACACGGACTGCCGCACGACCCGCTTAATGCCATCATTGGCCCACGCCCGATTGGCTGGATCGCTTCGCTTGATGCGCAGGGTAACCGCAATCTGGCACCGTACAGCTTCTTTAACTGCTTTAACTATCGCCCGCCGATCATCGGTTTCGCCAGCAGCGGCTGGAAAGATAGCGTGCGTAATATCGTTGAAACGGGTGAATTCGTCTGGAACCTGACAACGTTTGACCTCGCCAGCGCGATGAATGAAACCTCCGCCAGCCTCGCGCCGGGTGAAGACGAGTTCGTGCGCGCCGGGCTCACGCCCGCCGACAGCCGAATCGTGCATGCGCCGCGCGTGGCCGAAAGCCCGGTCAACTTCGAGTGCCGCTTATCGCAGTGTATTCAGCTTACCGGGGCAGATGGCACGGCGATTGACACCTGGCTGGTGCTCGGGGAAGTGGTTGCAGTACACATTGATGAATCGCTGCTGGAAAACGGCATTTATCAGACCGCAAAAGCGCGGCCGGTGCTGCGGGCGGGCGGCCCTTCGGCATATTACAGCATCGACGAAAGCCAGCGGTTCGACCTCGTTCGCCCTGACGCACGATAACCCTCATCTTATCAGCCACTTAAATGTGGCTGGTTTGTCAGTTTTTCGTCAATTTATGTCGTTCGAAAAACGTGCAGATCATCACCAATTTTTTGCGGTATGTCACATTTTTTCTCCACCTACACTTAGCCTATCCCACAGGTGGATACAGAGAGGATGTGCACATGAAAAGAATACTGGTTGTAATGGCGGCAGGTGCGTTGTCGATGCTCTCTTTTTCGGCGAGCGCCGAACCTCAACAACTCAAGCAAGGTGATACCGGGCAGCTACGTTCGGCAGGTACGGTATCTGTTTCTGGTGCTGATGATTTCCAGGATCTACAGAACAAACTGGCTGAAAAAGCGCATCAAGAGGGTGCCAAAGGGTATGTGGTTAATTCCGCCAGCGGCGATAACAAAATGTTCGGCACCGCAACCATCTACAAATAATCTGTTCAAGTTAATGCCATCGGAAATGCGCCTTTTTATACAGGCGCATTTTTTTGCACTCGCCAAAATGGCCCGCCGCGCATCAACAGCACAAAAGTTTTATAAAATGCACATTATCGGTGTATAGTGCCTGCCACATCCGCAATCTGTAGATTTACTGACAAAACTATAGCTTCCACTACAGCGAAACCGGTTGTCTTTACGCGCACACTTTTTGCCGAAAAAAGTCGCAATCCGTGCCCTTAACTTCTCTCCCGACGTCTCACCCTCGTTTTCTGCTTCAACCACCAATTTATTTTATTAATAATCAGTAATTTATTAATCATTCAAATTTTTCGATGAAGTTCATCAAGTCTATTCGATTTTATCTGCGGAGAAAAAACGTGATACTCATCACATCGACGGACAACGTCACATTTAAAGAATAACCTGCGAGAAATTAACCATGAAAACGATCAAAACTGCTGCTGTCGCTATCGCTCTATCTGCTCTGTCTTTCGGCGTGTTTGCTGCACAGCCGGTCTCCCCGACTGAAGCACAAAGCCTGAACAAAATCGGTACCGTGTCTGTAGATGGGGCAAGTACTCTGGATGGTCTGGAAGCGAAACTGGCTGAGAAAGCCGCTGCTGCAGGCGCTACCGGTTACAGCATTACTTCTGCCAACACCAATAACAAAATCAGCGGAACTGCGGTGATTTACAAATAATCACCCGAAACAGATTTAACCCTCATTGACCTTTAAGCATTGCCTTGCAGTACCAGAATTAACCCTTATTCGCCCGTTCACGCCACTGAACGGGCTTTTTTTTGCCGATTGATCACCAGCAGTCGTTAACCTGCTGCAGACCGGCGTTAATATCCGAGACTTCCCCGGTCGCCACCAGGCAACAGGCCATCTGCATTTTCAGTGATTCAGGCACCGGTTCGACACCCGCGACACAGCGCTCAATCCATCTGGCCGTCACATCCGGATCCTTCGAGCCCGGCAGAACTGTTTCGCGAAGGGCATCTTCGCGCTCGACCAGCACCCGTGTACCCTTGCTATCAATCAGGCTAATTTGCGGGCAGCGCTGCGGGTTGGCGTACACTTCCCCTTCGGTGCCATGCATCAGCAGCGCCCGACCGCCAATATCGGCAAAGAATTTGCCCACGCGCGGCACATATTCCGGATGCGAGACGCTCGACAGGCGCAGAGCTGCATCTTCCTCAAACGGCGTGGCGACCTTCGCCAGGGTGTGCGCACTGTTACGTACGCCCATACGCCAGCGCATCCCGAGCTGATTTTCAAGCGGTGGGCAGAAGGCACCAATCGGCATGTACACCGGCTGATGGCCGTCAAGCTTCGCCTGCGCCTGCCCGGCATGCAGCGTCGGCTCCACGCCCAACAGGGTGAAAATGGTTTCGGTTAGCACGCGGGTAGGATCGTGGCTGACACCGTGCACCAGCACCGGGAAACCGAGCTTGTGCAGCAGCATCGCCAGTAGCGGGGTGAGGTTAGCCTGTTTGCGTGCCCCGTTATAGCTTGGGATAACAATCGGCATCGGCTTCGCCACCGGCGGCGTGAGACGAACTGTGTGCCGCTGCATCGCCTCGTAGAAGCCGAGCATCTCGGCCTCGCCTTCACCTTTGATACGCAGCGCAATCAGAATGCCGCCCAGCTCCAGCTCCGGCACCTCGCCTTTAAGCATCTGCGCGTACAGCCCACGCGCGGTATCGGTGTCCAGATCGCGGGCGTGATTTTTGCCACGACCAACTTCTTTAATGATTTTGCGATAGTCCATGCATTGCTCCTGACAGCAGGTCAGCGTCTTTTACGCCGCGCCGGTAAACTTTTGCTTTTTACTATACCTTCTGGCGCGTCGGGTTGCTCGATGGGAAATACCGGCAGCGCATTCAGCAGGCGCGGGCCATAATTTTTGGTCAGCAGACGCTTGTCATAAATGACCACTTCGCCCCAGCAGCCGTGGCTCCGAATCAATCGCCCAACCTGCTGAATAAGGTTGAACGAGGCGCTGGGCAGACTTTGCACCTCAAATGGATAACGATTGAGGCTTTTCAGCCACTCGCCCTCGGTTATCACCACCGGGCTGTCGATCGGTGGAAACGCAATTTTGTGGATATGCACCTGGCTGAGTAATTCGCCTTTTAAATCGAGCCCTTCAGCAAATGACTGTAACCCGACCAGCACGCTGCGCTCGCCGCTTTCGACCCGTTTACGGTGCAACTCCACCAGCCGATAGCGCGGCTGATCGCCCTGCACCAGCAGCAACAGGCGCAAATCCGGCACGTATTCCAGAAAACGCTGCATCGCCCGGCCGCTGGCGAATAGCACCAGCATCCCGAGATGCTTTTTGGCTTCAACCTGTCCGCGGAAAAAGGCGGCCATCTCAGCCAGATGCAGCTCTTCATTGTCCATCGACGGCTCAACGCGCATCCGTGGAATGATGATTTTGCCCTGTTCGACGTGGTTAAACGGCGAATCGAGGGAGACGAAACGGTCACCCGCTTTTTCCTTCAGGCCGCTCATCTCCTGCAAACGTGAGAAGCTGTTGAGCGAACGCAGCGTAGCCGAGGTCACCACGATATGCGGCACCCGGCGCCAGAGCAGTTTTTCCAGCTGATCGCTAACCCGAATACCCACACAGTGGAACCAAACATGCGGTTGCCCGTCGCGCTGGTCTCGCGTCGCCCATTTGGTGACCGGCGCCCCCGAGGCCTGAACCATCGCCGCCAATCGCCACAGTTTGCTTTGCGCTTCGAACATGCCCAGGGCGCGGTTCATTTGCAGCAGTACCCGGTGTAAACGAACGATATCGTGCGAGCCGGTTTTCTCACTGAGATCGTTGAGAAACAGCTCGGATAACCCCCGCAGCATTTCGGTGAGTTTTGCCAGCCGCTGGCACAGCACCATCACTTCGTCGGGCAGTTCGCCCATCGCAAAGCGGTGTTCAGCTTCCGGCCCGGCAGGCATATACAGACTAAGAATATTATTCAGCGATACAATGTGTTCATACAGCTCATCGCAATGTTCTTTCAGCCGTTCCGGCGAGGCCAGCGGTGGAAAAGTTTTCGGCCGGAACTCCTCCATGCAGGTCGCCACCAGTTTGCTGAATAAATCGAGCTGCAGGCGATACCAGGGCGCGGTAATTTCGGCGCTCATTTCCAGCGCATCGCGGGCCACATCCGGCAGATGATGGCCTTCATCGAGCACCAGCAGCAGATTTTTCGCTTCTGGCAACACCGCTTCGCTTTCCATCGCCGCCATCACTAACGCATGGTTGGCAACCACCACTTCAGCTTCCTGAATTTCGCGGCGCGCCACGAAGAACGGGCATTCGCGGTAATAGTGACAGTTGCGGTTGAGGCAGCTGGCTTTGTCAGTGCTCAGACGACGCCACAGGTCGTCATCAATGGCCTGATCGGTGTGATCGCGTAAGCCATCCCATTTGTAGCTGTCTAAATCGGCTTTCAGTTTGGCGCAGCGCTTCTGCTCTTCCTGATTATTCGGCGTGAGTTCGTCGTCGAGAAAGGCCAATAAATCCTGCTGCGTCGGTTCAGTGCTGGAGAGCGCGGTCAGGTTACGGGGGCAAACATAGCGCCCGCGACCAAATGCGGCGGTGAAGCGCAGATCGGGAATGATTTTTTTCAGCAGCGGCAGGTCTTTGCTGTAGATCTGATCCTGCAAGGCGACGTTGGCGGTGCTGATGACCAGCGTTTTTTGCTCTTCGCGCGCAATCGCTATCCCGGGGATCAAATAGGAGAGCGTTTTACCCACGCCGGTTGGCGCTTCGATAGCCAGATGCCTGCCCTCATCACCGGCGAGCGTTTTCGCCACGTCGGCAATCATCTGCCGCTGCGGTGCCCGGGGGATAAAATCGGGGATCTGTTCCTGGAGCGCCTTATACCATGACGCGATTTGCGCCTTCAGCGCGGCGGTGAGTGCCATCGAAAAGTCCGAATACTGTATAAACAGCCACTATTCTGGCATTTTCCGGCCACGGGGGCAAAAAAAATGGCCGCGTTTGCGGCCATTCTCGTAAATTACTGCTCGTGAAGCTTACTGCGCGGCAGCAGGCTTGCGCGGACGACGACGACGGGCGGCGGCACCATCGGCGGCGCGGCGTGGCTGTTCACCTTCGCTGCGGCGAGACTGACCGTTACCGGCTGCGGGCTTATCGCTGCGACGCGCCTGACCATTGCCCGCAGGTTTGTCGCTGCGACGCGGTTGGCTCTGACCACGACCACCGCCACCGCCACGGCCCTGACGACCATTGATGATAGGCTCGGCCTGAATGCTTGGGTCCACCTCATAGCCTGGGAGGGCAATACGAGGGATCTCTTTCTTCAGCAGGCGTTCGATGTCGCGCAGTAATTTGTGCTCATCGACGCAGACCAGCGACAGCGCTTCACCGGTGGCCGCTGCACGACCGGTACGGCCGATACGGTGAACGTAATCTTCCGGCACGTTCGGCAACTCGTAGTTCACCACGTGCGGCAGTTCTTCGATATCCAGGCCGCGCGCGGCGATATCGGTCGCCACCAGCACACGCAGGTCACCGGATTTGAAGTCTGCCAGGGCGCGAGTACGGGCCCCTTGACTCTTGTTCCCGTGGATAGCGGCGCTGCGAATGCCGTCTTTATTCAGCTGTTCGGCCAGGTGGTTAGCCCCGTGTTTGGTACGGGTGAAGACCAGCACCTGTTTCCAGTCGCCTTCGCCAATCATCTGGGACAGCAGTTCCCGCTTGCGCTTCTTATCAACGAAATGCACGTGCTGGGTGATCTGCTCGGAGGCGGTGTTGCGGCGTGCCACTTCCACTTCCAGCGGGTTGTGCAGCAGCTTGGAGGCCAGCGATTTGATTTCATCAGAGAAGGTGGCGGAGAACAGCAGGTTCTGACGCTTAGCAGGCAGCTTCGCCAGCACGCGACGAATGTCGTGGATAAAGCCCATGTCCAGCATACGGTCGGCTTCGTCCAGCACCAGAATTTCGACTTTATCGAGGCTCACGGCACGCTGGTGTTCCAGGTCAAGCAAACGACCCGGGGTCGCGACCAGCACGTCAACACCGCCGCGCAGTTTCATCATCTGCGGGTTAATGCTCACGCCGCCGAAAACGACCATCGAACGAAGATTCAGATATTGGCTGTACTCACGCACGTTTTCGCCCACCTGAGCCGCCAGTTCGCGGGTCGGGGTGAGGATCAGCGCCCGCACTGGACGACGGCCTTTGGCATGAGGTTCAGTCTGCGACAGCAGTTGCAGCAGCGGCAGGGTGAAGCCTGCGGTTTTGCCGGTGCCGGTCTGCGCGCTGGCCATCAGGTCGCGGCCTTGCAGGACGGCAGGAATAGCTTGTTGCTGGATAGGGGTCGGCTGGCGATAACCCTGCTCTTCGACAGCACGCAGGATCTCGGCATTCAGGCCAAGGGTTTCAAAAGACATAACAACTCCGAACCGCCCCGACCATGACAGGTATCGTTTTCAGGGTGATAGTGGGTATACGACAAGACAAAAACGATAATGTCAGCAAGGGGCGGAGTGTAGCAGTTTTTGTGACACACCGCATAAAATATCCCTCATCTCTTTTTCTACGAAATTATTTATCGGCCCAGGTGGACAAGGTTAAAATTCAGTCATAATCTTAATCAATCGATTGATTAACTTTAGAGGCGCGATGAATACCACGCCGATCACCAGCAAGGGCGAACAGGCCAAGAACCAGCTGATTGCCGCGGCAATTGCGCAGTTTGGCGAATATGGCCTGCATGCGACCACCCGCGATATCGCCAGCCTCGCCGGGCAAAATATTGCTGCAATCCCCTATTATTTCGGATCGAAAGAGGATTTGTATCTCGCCTGCGCCCAGTGGATTGCCGATTTTATCGGGGTGAACTTCCGCCCCCATGCCGACGCTGCTGAGCAATTACTCAGCCAGCCCGCGCCGGATAAAGCCGCCATTCGCGCGCTGATTCTGCAGGCCAGCAAAAATATGATCCTATTGTTGACCCAGGATGAAACGGTCAACCTGAGTAAGTTTATCTCGCGGGAGCAACTTTCGCCCTCCCCGGCCTATCAACTGATTCACGATCAGGTTATTTCCCCCCTGCACGGGCATCTGACGCAACTGGTCGCGGCCTATACCGGGCGTGATGCGACGGATACCGATACCATTCTGCATACCCACGCCCTGCTCGGGGAGATCCTCGCCTTCCGTCTGGGACGCGAAACCATCCTGCTGCGCACCGGCTGGACGCAGTTTGATGCAGAAAAAACGGAACGTATTTTTCAGGTGATTACCTGCCATATCGATCTCTTGCTGAACGGACTATCTCCAGGGAGTTGACGTCATGAAGAAACCCATCGCCATTATTTTGGTGGTTTTGATAATTGTTGCCGCGATTGCCGGAGGAGCAATCTGGTATCAGAGTCGGAAGGACGCTGGCCTGACGCTGTACGGCAACGTCGATATTCGCACGGTGAATATGAGTTTCCGCGTCGGCGGCCGTTTGCAGGCGTTACAGGTCGATGAAGGCGATGCGGTGAAAAAAGGCCAAACGCTGGGTGAAATCGACCATGCCCCATACCAAAATGCGTTGATGCAGGCCGAGGCCAACGTCGCCGCCGCGCAGGCCAAATACGATTTGCTGCTGGCGGGTTATCGCGATGAGGAAATTGCTCAGACCGAAGCCGCGGTGCGCCAGGCGAAGGCGGCCTATGACTATGCGCAGAACTTTTATCAGCGCCAACTGGGGCTGTGGAAAAGCCGCACCATTTCTGCCAACGATTTAGAAAACGCCCGTTCCTCGCGGGATCAGGCGCAGGCCACGCTGAAGTCGGCCCAGGACAAGCTCAGTCAGTACCATGCCGGTAACCGTCCGCAGGAAATCGCCCAGGCCAAAGCCAGCCTCGAGCAGGCTCAGGCTCAACTCGCGCAGTCCCAATTGGATTTGCAGGACACCACGCTTATTGCCCCTTCCGATGGCACCATTCTCACCCGTGCCGTGGAGCCAGGCAGTATGTTGAACGCAGGCAGCACCGTGCTGACGCTGTCGCTGACTCGCCCGGTGTGGGTCCGCGCCTACGTGGATGAAAGCCATCTGAATCAGGCCCAGCCGGGTCGTGAGCTGCTGCTGTATACCGATGGCCGCCCGGATAAACCGTATCACGGCAAAATTGGCTTTGTGTCGCCGACCGCCGAATTCACGCCGAAAACAGTGGAAACCCCAGACCTGCGTACTGACCTGGTGTATCGCCTGCGCATTATCGTCACCGATGCCGACGACGCGCTGCGTCAGGGGATGCCGGTCACGGTCACTTTCCCGCAAGGAGACACGCATGAGTGAAGCGGGGATTAAGCTCGACGGGCTTATCAAACGCTTTGCTGGCATGGATAAGCCTGCGGTCGCCCGGCTGGATTGCACCATTCAGCCCGGTTATGTCACCGGGCTGGTTGGCCCGGACGGCGCGGGAAAAACGACCCTGATGCGCATGCTCGCCGGGCTGTTGAAGCCTGATGAAGGCCAGGTCAGTGTGATTGGCTATGACCCGATCAATGACAACAGCGCCCTGCATGCGGTGCTCGGCTATATGCCACAGAAGTTCGGACTGTATGAAGATTTGACGGTGATGGAAAACCTGACGCTGTACGCCGATTTGCGCAGCGTCACCGGTGAGGTGCGGGAAAAAACCTTTGCCCGTCTGCTGGAATTTACCTCACTTGGTCCATTCACCGGGCGGCTGGCGGGAAAACTCTCCGGCGGCATGAAACAAAAGCTGGGCCTGGCCTGTACCCTGGTCGGCGAACCCAAAGTGCTGTTGCTTGATGAACCCGGCGTTGGCGTGGACCCGATCTCACGCCGCGAACTGTGGCAAATGGTTCACGAACTGGCGGGGGATGGGATGCTGATCCTGTGGAGCACTTCCTATCTCGATGAGGCGGAACAGTGCCGGGATGTGCTGCTGATGAACGAGGGCGAGCTGTTGTATCAGGGCGAGCCGAAGGCGCTGACCGACACCATGCGCGGACGCAGTTTCCTGATGAGCAGCCCGGCGGAGAATAACCGTAAATTGCTGCAACGGGCGCTGAAGCTGCCCCAGGTCAGCGACGGTATGATCCAGGGTCGGTCGGTACGCCTGATCCTCACCAAGGACGCCACCGCAGACACGATTCGTCACGCGGACGGGATGCCGGAAGTCATCATCGACGAAACCGCCCCGCGTTTTGAAGATGCGTTTATTGATTTGCTCGGCGGCGCGGGCACCTCTGAATCCCCACTGGCGGCGATTCTGCACACCGTTGACGGCAAACCGGGCGAAACGGTGATTGAAGCCAAAGAGCTGACCAAGAAGTTTGGCGATTTCGCCGCGACCGACCATGTGAACTTTGCCGTCAAGCGCGGTGAGATTTTCGGCCTGCTCGGCCCGAACGGCGCGGGCAAGTCCACCACCTTTAAAATGATGTGTGGCCTGCTGGTGCCCACCTCCGGCAAAGCGCTGGTGCTGGATATGGATCTCAAAGTCAGCTCCGGTAAGGCCCGTCAGCATTTGGGCTATATGGCGCAGAAGTTCTCGTTGTACGGCAACCTGACGGTGGTGCAAAACCTGCGTTTCTTCTCCGGAGTGTATGGCCTGCGCGGCAAAGCGCAGGCAGAGAAAATTGAACGGATGAGCGAGGCCTTCGGCCTGAAAAGCATCGCCGACCATGCCACCGATGATTTGCCCCTCGGCTATAAGCAGCGTCTGGCGCTGGCCTGCTCGCTGATGCACGAGCCGGACATTCTGTTTCTCGACGAACCGACCTCCGGCGTCGATCCGATCACCCGCCGCGAATTCTGGCTACACATCAACAGCATGGTGGAAAAAGGCGTTACCGTGATGGTGACCACCCACTTTATGGATGAGGCAGAATATTGTGACCGCATCGGGCTGGTATATCGCGGCAAGCTGATCGCCAGCGGTACACCGGATGACCTCAAAGCGCAGGCCGCGGATGATGAGACCGCCGATCCGACCATGGAACAGGCGTTCATCACCCTGATTAACGACTGGGATAAGGAGCATCACGATGTCCGGTAGCGTTCTGTCGTGGCGGCGGGTCCGCGCCCTGTGCGTGAAGGAAACGCGGCAAATCATCCGTGACCCCAGCAGCTGGCTTATTGCAGTAGTGATCCCGCTGCTGTTGCTCTTCATCTTCGGCTACGGGATTAACCTCGACTCCAGTAAGCTCCGGGTCGGCATTTTGCTGGAGCAGCAAAGTGAAGAGGCGCTGGATTTCGCCCACGCCATGACCGGCTCACCGTATATCGACGCGACCATTAGCGACAATCGCCAGGATTTAATCCAGAAGATGCAGGCCGGGCGCATTCGTGGCCTGGTGGTTATCCCGGTGAACTTCGCCGCGCAGATGGCCCGGCCGGGCGACACCGCGCCGCTACAGGTCATCACCGACGGCAGCGAACCGAATACCGCCAACTTTGTGCAGGGATACGTGCAGGGCATCTGGCAAATCTGGCAGATGCAACGTGCCGAAGACCGGGGCGAATCCTTTGAACCGCTGATTGACGTGCAGATGCGCTACTGGTTTAACCCGGCGGCGATCAGCCAGCACTTCATTATCCCGGGGGCGATAACAATTATTATGACGGTGATCGGCGCGATTCTGACCTCACTGGTGGTCGCCCGTGAATGGGAGCGCGGCACCATGGAGGCGCTGCTGTCGACGGAAGTCACCCGCGCCGAACTGCTGCTGTGCAAGCTGATTCCGTATTACTTCCTTGGGATGCTGGCGATGGGGCTGTGTATGCTGGTGTCGGTATTCATCATGGGCGTGCCCTTCCGCGGGTCGCTGCTGGTGCTGTTTGTGATTACCAGCCTGTTTTTGCTCAGCACCCTGGGGATGGGGCTGCTGATATCAACCATCACCCGCAACCAGTTTAACGCCGCCCAGGTGGCGCTCAACGCCGCGTTTCTGCCGTCCATTATGCTGTCCGGGTTTATTTTCCAGATAGACAGTATGCCCGCGGCCATTCGGGTGGTGACCTACGTTATCCCGGCCCGCTATTTTGTCAGCACCCTGCAAAGCCTGTTTTTGGCAGGCAACATTCCGGTGGTGTTGATTATCAACACTCTTTTTTTGATTGCCTCGGCGGTGATGTTTATCGGCCTGACGTGGCTGAAAACCAAACGTCGGCTGGACTAAGGAGAGGGCATGTTTCATCGCTTATGGACGCTGATTCGAAAAGAGCTGCAGTCGCTGCTGCGCGAGCCGCAGACCCGCGCGATCCTGATTATGCCGGTACTGATTCAGGTGCTGCTGTTCCCGTTCGCCGCCACCCTCGAAGTGACCAACGCCACCATCGCAATTTACAGCGAGGACAGCGGCAAGCACGCGGTTGAGCTCACCCAGCGTTTCGCCCGCGCTAAAGCCTTTACCCACGTGCTGCTGTTGCACAGTCCGCAGGAGATCCAGCCCACCATCGACACGCAAAAGGCGCTGCTGCTGGTGCGCTTCCCGACGGATTTCTCACGCAATATTGATAGCGGGCAGACCGCGCCGATGCAGCTGTTGCTCGACGGACGTAACTCTAATAGCGCGCAGATTGCCGCCAACTATGTGCAGCGCATCGTGGAGGATTACCAGCAGGAGTTGCTCGACGGCAAACCGAAACCGAATAACAGCGAGCTGGTGGTGCGCAACTGGTATAACCCGAACCTGGATTACAAATGGTTTGTGGTGCCGTCACTGATTGCGATGATCACCACCATCGGGGTGATGATTGTCACCTCGCTGTCGGTCGCCCGCGAACGCGAACAGGGCACCCTCGATCAACTGCTGGTGTCGCCGCTGGCGACCTGGCAGATTTTCGTCGGCAAAGCGGTTCCGGCGCTGATTGTTGCCACTTTCCAGGCCACTATCGTGCTGGCGGTTGGGATATTCGCCTATGACATTCCGTTTGCCGGTTCGTTGTTGCTGTTTTACTTCACGATGCTGGTGTACGGATTGTCGCTGGTAGGATTTGGTTTGCTGATCTCTTCCCTGTGCGAGACACAGCAGCAGGCGTTTATCGGGGTATTTGTGTTTATGATGCCCGCGATTTTGCTGTCGGGGTATGTATCGCCCGTGGAGAATATGCCGGTGTGGCTACAGGATGTGACGTGGATTAACCCGATCAGACACTTTACGGATATTACTAAGCAGATTTACCTGAAAGACGCCAGCTTCGATATCGTCTGGCAAAGCCTGTGGCCGCTACTGGTGATAGCGACCACGACCGGCTCAGTGGCGTACGCGATGTTTCGGCGTAACGTGGCGTAGTTCTTGTTGCCGACTCAATGCCATCTGAATTTTTTTGGAACGCGCTTTTTCTCTTTGATAAGCACCGACAGCAAGGCGGGCCCGGCAAGGATAACGACGCCTGCCAGCGCCAGCAGCACATTGTTGTGCAGCACGCGAGACAGCAGCCAGAGAACAATCACCGCCGCACCGAAGTACCAGGTGGTGGTTAACTCTTCGAGAAAATCGCCGATGTCACGCCAGCGCTCTTCGTGGTGGCGTTGCAGGGCCAGCATCAGCACCACCGTGACCGCATAAAGCACGCAGAGCCCTAGCCCCACCTGCACCAGCGTCCGGCTCATCCAGCCCATCACCAGAACTGCAACCACCAGCAAATGCAAAATAATCTGCCAGCAGCTTAGCCCGGTTGCGACACGAATTCGTTGTTGCCACTTCATGTCTTCTCTCCTGAAGCATTTTCAACTGTAACTGAGAGTACCGGACTTTACGGAAAATTCCGTAACACCGCACCTTTTTGTGACGGCTACTACACTATTTCATTCAGGACAGAGAAGCGGACAGGGGAAATATGACTAAACCGTCGCCACATTTTTCATTAAAGATTCTGACTATCAACACACACAAAGGCTTTACCGCGTTCAATCGCCGCTTTATTTTGCCCGAGCTTCGCGACGCGGTACGAGCCGTTGGCGCCGATATTGTGTGCCTGCAGGAAGTGCTGGGCGCGCATGATGCTTTGTCTCTTCGGGTCGAAAACTGGCCGAACACCAGCCATTATGAATTTCTTGCCGATACCCTGTGGAGTGACTACGCCTACGGGCGTAACGCGGTCTATCCCGAGGGCCATCACGGCAATGCGGTGCTGTCACGTTTCCCGATCGAACATTATGAAAATCGGGACATTTCCGTCGGTGAAAGTGAAAAGCGTGGCCTGCTGTACTGCCGTATTCTTCCCCCCGAGTTGTCAACGCCGGTTCATGTTATCTGCGTGCATCTGGGGCTGCGTGAAGCCCATCGTCAGGCGCAGTTAACCATGTTGAGCGACTGGGTGAACAGCCTGCCGGACAACGAGCCGGTGGTGGTGGCCGGGGATTTCAACGACTGGCGGCAGCAGGCTAACCTGCCGTTAAACCGTCAGGCCGGGCTGGAGGAAGTTTTCACCCTTGCCTCAGGCCGCCCGGTTCGCACCTTCCCGGTTCGCTTCCCGCTGCTGCGCCTCGACAGAATCTATGTCAAAAATGCGCACGCCAGCAGCCCGACGGCGCTGCCGCTTCGGGAGTGGCGACATCTCTCTGACCATGCACCGTTGAGCGCGGAGATCCATTTATGAAATGCGGTTGGCGTGAAGGTAATCAAATTCAGCTGCTGGAAAACGGCGACCAGTATTATCCGGCTGTTTTCAGCGCCATTGCGAAAGCAGAAAGTAAAATCATTCTCGAAACCTTTATCTGGTTCGAGGACAGTGTCGGTTGGCAACTGCACGAGGCGTTGCTCACTGCCGCCCGGCGCGGAGTGAGTATTGAAGTGTTGCTCGACGGCTACGGTTCGCCTGACCTGAGCGATCGTTTCGTTGGCGAACTGACGGCGGCAGGCGTGGTGTTCCGCTATTACGATCCGCGCCCTCGCCTGTTTGGGCTGCGCACCAATCTGTTCCGCCGAATGCACCGCAAAATTGTGGTGATCGACGCCGCAGTGGCGTTCGTGGGCGGGATTAATTACTCCGCCGAACATATGTCGGACTACGGCCCGGAGGCCAAGCAGGATTACGCCGTGCGCGTCGAAGGCCCGGTCGTACAGGATATTCTACAGTTCGAGCTGGATAACTTACCCGGTCATGCTGAGGCCAGACACTTCTGGCGACGCCGCCATCGCGCGGAAGAAAACCGTGCTCCCGGCGAGGCACAGACGCTGTTTGTCTGGCGCGACAACCATGAGCATCGGGATGATATTGAACGTCACTACCTGAAAATGCTGGCTAACGCCCGCCATGAAGTGATCATCGCCAACGCCTATTTTTTCCCGGGCTACCGTCTGTTGCACGCGATGCGCAATGCCGCCCGGCGTGGGGTGCGGGTTAAACTGGTGGTCCAGGGCGAGCCGGACATGCCGATTGTTAAAGTCGGTGCGCGCCTGCTGTATCGGTATTTACTCAAAGGTGGGGTACAGATTTTTGAATACAAACGCCGCCCGCTGCACGGCAAAGTTGCGCTGATGGACGATCACTGGGCGACGGTGGGTTCCAGTAATCTCGACCCGCTAAGCCTGTCGCTCAATCTGGAAGCCAATCTTATTATTCACGACCGCACGTTTAATCAGTCCCTGCGCGACAATTTGAATGCCCTGATTCAACAGGATTGTCTGCGGGTAGACAGCGCTATGGTGCCAAAACGCAGCTGGTGGAATCTGGGTAAAAGCGTGCTGGCGTTCCACTTCCTGCGCCACTTCCCGGCGATGGTGGGCTGGCTGCCTGCCCACACGCCGAAGCTGGCCCAGGTTGACCCGCCGGTGCAAACCACGCTGGAAACGCAGGATCGTATCGATCCCGAAAATACGGGGGTTAAGCCCTGATGAGCCACTCTCACCCACGCTGGCATAAGGCGAAAAAAATCCTCACCTGGCTGTTCTTCATTGCCGTCGCGGTGCTGCTGGTTATTTATGCGCAGAAGGTCGACTGGCAGGAAGTGTGGAAGGTCATCCGCGATTACAACCGCACCGCCCTGCTCAGCGCCGTGGGGCTGGTTGTCGTCAGCTATTTACTGTACGGCTGTTACGATTTGCTCGGCCGCGCCTACTGCGGACATAAACTGGCGAAGCGGCAGGTCATGCTGGTGTCGTGTATCTGCTATGCGTTTAATCTGACGCTAAGCACGTGGGTGGGCGGCATCGGGATGCGCTATCGCCTCTATTCACGACTCGGCCTGCCGGGTGGCACCATTACCCGCATTTTCTCCCTGAGCATAACGACCAACTGGCTCGGTTATATTCTCCTCGGCGGGGTCATTTTCAGTATTGGCGTGGTCGACCTGCCCGCGCACTGGTACATCAGTGACACGACCCTGCGGATTATTGGCGGCTGTCTGCTGTTGCTGATTGCCCTTTACCTGTGGGCCTGCGCCTTCGCTAAACGCCGCCATCTGACCATCAAAGGGCAGAAACTGGTGCTGCCGTCATGGCGATTCGCGCTGCTGCAAATGCTGATTTCCAGCGCCAACTGGATGGCGATGGGGGCGATTATCTGGCTGCTGCTCAGCCAACAGGTAAATTATTTCTTCGTGTTGGGGGTTCTGCTGGTGAGCAGTATCGCCGGGGTCATCGTGCATATTCCGGCGGGCATTGGCGTTCTTGAAGCGGTGTTTATCGCGTTGCTGGCAGGGGAACATGCGTCACAGGGCACCATCATCGCGGCGCTGCTGGCATATCGTATGCTCTATTTCTTTATTCCGCTGGCGCTGGCCACGGTAGGCTATTTGGTGCTGGAGAGTCGGGCGAAGAAAATGAAGGCGAAAAATCAGAGGGCGATGGCAGAGTAGTTATCCCCTCACCCCGGCCCTCTCCCCATTAGGGAGAGGGCGTTTAACAGTCTAGCGGCGGTTGCCCATGATGCGCAGCAGCATCAGGAACAGGTTGATGAAATCAAGGTACAGCGTCAGCGCACCGAGAATGGCATATTTGCGCAGGTTGCTGCTGTCGCGGGTATCGATTTGCTCACCAATCGCCTTCAGCTTCTGGGTGTCATAGGCCGTCAGGCCGACAAACACCACCACGCCGATATAGGTCACGGCCCACATCAGCGGCGTGCTCTTCAGCCAGATGTTAACCAGTGATGCCAGCAGAATACCAATCAGCGCCATAAACAGCATTTTACCCATGCCGGTCAGGTCGCGCTTGGTGGTGTAGCCGTACAGGCTCATCGCGCCAAACATCCCCGCCGTCACGATAAAGGTGCTGGCAATGGAGCTGTAGGTATAGGCGATGAAAATACTGGAAAGCGTCAACCCGGTTAGCGCCGAATAGAGCATAAACAGGGTGGTCGCCATCCCTGCACTCAGTCGCTGCACCATACCTGACAGCACGAACACCAGCGCCAGCTGGGCGATGATCAGGCCAAAGAAGGTAATTTTACTGGAGAAGACAAACATCATCACTGCCGGGGTGTTGGCAGCAAACCATGCTACAAACGCCGTGAGCAGTAGTCCACAGGTCATCCAGCCATAGACCTGTGCCATGTAGGTCTGCAGTCCAGAACGTGCCTGAACAATTGAATTGGGACGCGAGTATCGGTCCATGATGAAACCCTCAAATAAAGGTGTGTGTTTAGTAAGCGTACCACAAGCGCAATACACTCATCGTCAATAAACGCGTTTTACCAGCGCTTTGCCGCTTCGTGGTCGCTGTCGCGGGACTCGACCCAGCGGTCGCCTTCCGGCGTGGCTTCGCGTTTCCAGAACGGGGCGCGGGTTTTCAGGTAATCCATGATGAACTCCCCGGCGGCAAATGCGCTGCCGCGATGCACGCTGGTGACCCCGACAAAGACGATTTCCTCGCCAGGCCACATTTCACCGATGCGGTGAACCACGCTCACTCGCCCTAACGGCCAGCGGTCACGCGCTTCTGCCACGATTTCCGCCAGCGCTTTTTCGGTCATGCCGGGATAGTGCTCCAGGGTCAACGCCTTGACGCTATCGCCCAGATTATGATTGCGGACTTTGCCGGTAAAGGTCACCACCGCGCCGTCTTCGTCGCGTTCGGCGAGCCAGGCGTATTCGGTGCCAACGTTAAAACGGGCATTTTCCACACGGATAAGCGTGTCGCTCATGATTAGCCCCCTGTCACCGGCGGGAAAAACGCCACTTCATCACCTGCCACAATGGGATGGTCGGGGCTGACTAAGGTCTGATTGACCGCGGTCAACAGCTTGCCCTCTTCCAGCGCCAGCGCCCAGCGCGAACCCTGCGCGGCCAGCTGCTGTCGCAGTTGTTCTACGGTGGTGGCGTCAGTGTCCAGCGTCAGGCGGTCGGTGCCCACCAGCTCGCGCACCTGAGCAAAAAAGAGAATATTAATCATGCGTGTCTGCCCTGAAATCTCCGGATTTGCCGCCGCTTTTCGCCAACAGGCGCAGCGGGCCAATCACCATATCCTTCTGTACCGCTTTGCACATGTCGTAGATGGTCAGCGCAGCGACCGACGCGGCGGTCAGGGCTTCCATTTCAACCCCGGTTTTCCCGGTCAGACGGCACAGCGACTCAATGCGCACCCGGTTATGCTCGGGCTGCGCCTGTAAATTAACTTCCACTTTGCTGAGCATCAGGGGATGGCAGAGCGGGATCAAATCCCAGGTGCGTTTTGCAGCCTGGATCCCGGCGATGCGGGCGGTGGCAAACACATCACCTTTGTGATGGCTGCCGTCGATAATCATCGCCAGCGTTTCCGGGAGCATGGTAACAAAGGCTTCGGCGCGGGCTTCGCGCACCGTTTCCGCTTTGGCGGAGACATCCACCATATGGGCTTCACCGGCGGCGTTAATGTGCGTCAGTTGCGACATGGTTTATTTCTTCAAATGAGGGTGAAAATTACACGGGCGGGTACGCGCATCGAGCTGCGGCGCGATGATATTTTCCCATGCGGTGCGGCACGCTTTGGTCGAGCCCGGCATGGCGAAAATCAATGTATTGTTCGCCACACCGGCCACCGCGCGGGATTGCAGCGTTGAGGTGCCGATTTCTTCGAACGACAGCATGCGGAACACTTCGCCAAAGCCTTCGACTTCACGGTCAAACAGCGGCAGCAGGGCTTCGGGCACCTGGTCACCGTCGGTAAAGCCGGTCCCGCCATTGATCAGCACCACCTGCACGCCGTCGCTGGCAATCCAGGCAGAAACCTGAGCGCGAATGGCGTAGCGGTTCTCTTTCACAATGGCTTTATCGACAATGTGGTGGCCTGCATCGTGGGCGCTGTCGCGCAGATAGTGGCCCGACGTGTCGTCCTCTTCACCGCGCCGACTGGACACGGTAAGAATTGCGATGCGGGTCGGGATAAATTCAGCACTAACCTGACTCATTCTCAATCTCCTTATTTTGAAACGGCTCAGCCACCGATATACGAAAGATTCTGAGTAATGCCGGTCTGGCCCTGATGCAGGAAATGGGTCTGTTTTTTCTGCGCCAGCGCCGCGGAAATGCGCGCTTCCAGTTCAGGCTGCTGCGCATCGTCGGCGAGTAAATCGCGCAGATCGACGCCACCTTCGCCAAACAGGCACAGATGCAGTTTTCCGGTCGAGGAGACGCGCAGGCGGTTGCAGCTGGCGCAGAAGTCTTTTTCATACGGCATGATGAGGCCAATCTCCCCGGCATAATCGGGGTGGCAGAAGACCTGCGCCGGGCCGTCGCTGCGTTGACGAATCTGGTGGATCCAGCCACGTTTGAGCAGTTCATCGCGCAGAACCATGCCGGAAATATGGTGCTTACGGAACAGGTCGCTGCCCTCGCCTGTTTCCATCAACTCGATGAAACGTAGCTGAATCGGACGCGGTTTAATCCACTCAAGGAAGGTATCGAGCTGGTGATGGTTCACATCGCGCATCAGCACGGTGTTGACCTTCACTTTGGCGAATCCCGCCGCAAAGGCGGCGTCGATACCGGCCATCACCTGCTGGAATTTATCCTGCCCGGTGATGGCCTGAAACTGGCGGGCGTCGAGGCTGTCGACGCTGACGTTGACGTGGGTTAATCCGGCGTCGCGCCAGCTTTGCGCATCGCGTGCCAGACGGTAGCCGTTGGTGGTCACCGCGATTTGGCGAATAGCGTCGTTTTCACGCACGGTCGAGATGATGTCGGTGAAGTCGCGGCGCAGCGAAGGCTCACCGCCGGTCAGGCGCACTTTTTCGGTGCCCATGGCGGAAAACGCCCGGGTCACGCGGCGCACTTCAGCGACGGAGAGAAAGCCGTTGTTATTGACGCCGCTCGGTTTGTAACCGTCAGGCAGGCAGTAGGTGCAACGGAAGTTGCAAACATCGGTTATCGACAGGCGCAAATAGTAAAACTTGCGTGCGAAAGCATCGGTAAGTTGTGGGGCCATACACCTTTCCAAATACGGGAGGCACAGTCATTTCTTCCTGCACCCTGGTGACATCGTCACGGCCAGAACCCCCTATCCACAGGACTTAGGCGTTAAGGCTAGAGTGTAGCTTCTGATTACACAGAAGCGGGTTATGCAGATAGTAGCGCGGAAATGACGCTTTCGCCATTTCCGACTTACGCTATATAATCTTATACATAGCGTCCCAATCGTGCACTTTCACTACAGAATACGCATAAATGGGGGTTTTGCATTGATATGGGTCATTTTGACGGGATCCGCCCATCGTCTTTTAGGGGTAGTTACGCTAAGGTAGCCACGACCGACTCTTCTAAGGAATTCTATGCGCAATCGTACTTTTGCGGATCTCGATCGTGTGGTCGCCCTTGGCGGCGGGCACGGTCTGGGGCGAGTGATGTCCTCTCTCTCCTCGCTGGGTTCGCGCCTGACAGGTATCGTCACCACCACCGATAACGGCGGGTCTACTGGCCGGATTCGGCGCTCCGAAGGCGGGATTGCCTGGGGAGATATGCGCAACTGCCTGAACCAGCTGATCACCGAACCGAGCGTGGCCTCGGCGATGTTCGAGTACCGTTTTAGCGGTAACGGCGAGTTATCCGGGCATAACCTCGGAAATCTGATGTTAAAGTCGCTGGACCACCTGAGCGTGCGGCCGCTGGAGGCTATCAACCTGATCAGAAATCTGTTGAAGGTGGACGCCTCGCTGATCCCAATGTCGGAAGTGCCGGTGGATCTAATGGCTATCGACGACGAAGGCCATGAAATCTATGGCGAAGTTAATATCGACCAGCTCAAACTGCCGCCGAAAGAACTGCTGCTCACGCCGTCGGTACCGTCCACCCGCGAAGCGGTACATGCCATCGCCGAGGCCGACCTTATCCTGATTGGTCCTGGCAGTTTTTATACCAGCCTGATGCCGATTTTATTGCTCGCTGAAATGGCGCAAGCCCTGCGCAGAACCCCTGCCCCGATGGTCTATATCGGCAACCTGGGGCGTGAACTGAGTCCGGCAGCGGCCAGCCTGTCGCTGAGAGACAAGCTTGAGCTGATGGAACATTACGTGGGTAAACCGGTGATTGATGCCGTCGTCGTCGGGCCCATGGTCGACGTGTCTGAGGTGTCTGACCGGGTTGTGATTCAGGTCCCGCTGGAAGCCAGCGATATCCGCTATCGCCACGACCGGCATCTGCTGCGTGACGCGCTGGAGCAAGCCGTTCAGGCTTTAGGTTAAGCTGTAAAGTTAAGGCAATCCTTAATTTCTTAAGGTTGTCTTAACGCACCCTGGTCATCATGGCGCCATGTTTTTCTGTTGGATACCCGTGATGTCACGATTTTCCCTGCGTCGCCCTGCGATGGGGCACATCTCTTTTCTGGTGCTGTTCGCACTGTACATCTCGCTATTTTTAAATATTGTTTACTATAAACAAGCCTTTAATCTGCTCCCGGTCGATTCGCTGCACAATGCTCTGGTGTTCGCCACCATGCCGCTGGTGCTGTTTAGCGTTATCAATATTCTGGTAACCCTGGCGTCTTTTTTGTGGCTCGACAAACTGGTCATTAGCCTGTTTATCCTGGTCAGCGCCGCCGCGCAGTATTTCATTATGACTTTTGGCGTGGTGATAGACCGGTCGATGATCACCAATATTATCGACACCACGCCGGCCGAAAGTTTCGCCCTGATGTCGACCAAAATGGTGCTGACAATGGTGATATCCGGGCTATTAGCGGTGCTGATTGCCTGGTGGATCCGGGTGAAAAAGCCGCACAGTGCCTGGCGGAGCCTCGTCCTGCGCGCAGGCAGCATTGTTATCTCAGCCCTGCTGATCGTGCTGGTGGCGCTGCTATTTTATAAAGATTACGCCTCGCTGTTTCGCAATAACAAAGAGCTGGTCAAATCCCTGAACCCGTCCAACAGCATTGTGGCGGTGAATTCCTGGTATTCGCATAACCGCCTGGCACACATGCCGCTGGTGCGCATCGGTGAAGATGCGACGCAGAAAGCGGTGATGAAAAATGGCCCGCGTCATAACCTGACCATCCTGGTGCTGGGCGAAACCTCGCGAGCGGAAAACTTCTCCCTCGGCGGTTATTCCCGTGAAACCAACCCGCGCCTGAAGCAGGACAACGTGGTCTATTTCCCGAACACGACCTCCTGCGGCACCGCCACCGCGATTTCCGTACCCTGCATGTTCTCGAACATGCCGCGCGCACGTTACAGGGAGGAGCTGGCGCAGCATCAGGAGGGCCTGCTGGATGTGATTCAACGGGCAGGCATCAACGTGCTGTGGAATGAAAACGACGGCGGCTGTAAAGGGGCCTGCGATCGCGTGCCGCATCAGGACATGACGCGCCTGAATGTGCCGGGCCAATGTGTGGACGGCGAATGCGACGACGAGGTGCTGTTCCAGGGTCTGGAAGCGTATATTAATAATCTGAAAGGCGATGGCGTTATCGTATTACACACCATCGGCAGCCACGGCCCGACCTATTACCATCGCTATCCCAAAGCATTGCGTACCTTCTCACCTACCTGTGACAGCAATGAAATTCAAAACTGCACCAAAGAGCAACTGGTGAATACTTACGACAACACTCTCGTTAACGTGGATTATATTGTCGATAAGGCCATCAAATTATTACAGTCGAAACAGAACACCTTTACCACCAGCCTCGTATATCTCTCCGATCACGGCGAATCCTTAGGCGAGAACGGGGTGTACCTGCACGGTCTGCCGTGGTCTATTGCCCCGGATACGCAGAAACACGTGCCGATGCTTATCTGGCTGTCCGAGGATTATCAGAAGCGTTACAACGTGAATTATTCCTGCCTGAAAGAGCATGCAAAAGCGAACCACTATTCGCAGGATAATCTGTTCTCAACCATGCTAGGCTTGGCGGGAGTGGACACCAGGGAATATCAGGCCAGCGACGATATTATTGCGCCATGCAGAGGAGCGAATTAAATGAAAGTGCTGGTGGTTGAAGATGACGCATTATTATTGCAGGGATTGATCCTTGCGATGCAAAGTGAAGGTTACGTCTGCGATGGCGTCACCACGGCACATGAGGCGGCTCTGTGCCTTGCCAACGGGCATTACGGCCTAATGGTGCTTGACCTCGGCTTACCGGACGAAGACGGCTTACATTTCCTGGCCCGCCTTCGCCGGGAGAAAATCAGCCTGCCGGTGCTGATCCTCACCGCGCGTGACACCGTGCTGGACAGGATCACCGGGCTTGATACCGGGGCCGATGACTATCTGGTTAAGCCATTTGCGTTGGAAGAGCTTAACGCCCGTGTGCGCGCCCTGCTGCGTCGGCACAATAATCAGGGCGACAACGAAATCAGCATTGGTGATTTGTGCCTCAATGTGACGCGCCGTCTGGTTTCTCGCGGTGACACGCAGCTCGATTTGACACCGAAAGAGTACGCCCTGCTCTCGCGCCTGATGGCCAAAGCGGGCAGCCCGGTACATCGCGAAGTGCTGTACAACGATATCTATAGCTGGGACAACGAGCCGTCGACCAACACCCTCGAGGTTCACATTCATAACCTGCGTGACAAAATCGGCAAATCGCGGATCCGCACGGTGCGCGGCTTTGGTTATATGCTGGTGAAGACCAGTGAGGATGCATAAATGAGTCTGCCGTTTCTGCGTAACGTGCAGTGGACCATGCGCCGCCAGCTGCTGCTGACAATCGCCGCCATTCTGCTGGTGTGTCAGGTGATCAGCGTGTTCTGGCTGTGGCACGAAAGTCAGGAGCAAATTCAGCTGCTGGTACAAAGTGCCATTGACGGGAACAACAACCGCAAACACATTGAACACGAAGTACGTGAAGCCGTCGCCAGCCTGCTGGTGCCGAGTATGCTGATTATCGGTCTGGCGCTGTGGATTTCCCTGCAGGCCGTCAAGCGTATTACCCGTCCGCTGTGGGAGTTACAGCAAGAGCTTAACAGCCGCACCCCGGATAATCTGAAGCCTATCGACCTGCCAAAATCGGTCAGCGAAGTGGATGCCGTCACCTCGGCCATCAATCAACTGGTCGAACGCCTTAATCAGACGTTAGAGCGTGAACGCCTGTTTACCGCCGATGTGGCGCATGAGCTGCGTACCCCGCTCTCCGGGCTGCGTCTGCATCTTGAGCTGATGGCGAAATCCAACCGCGTGATGGTAGACCCACTGTTACAACGTCTGGATCAGATGACGCAGAGTATTTCGCAGCTCTTGCAGCTGGCGCGCGTCGGCCAGTCATTTTCAGCGGGAAGCTATCAGCGCGTGCCGCTGGTAGCCGAAGTGGTAGAGCCGATTCAGGACGAGCTGGAAGCGATGCTCAGCCAGCGCGGACAAACCTTAGCCTTGCCTGTCGGTAAGCAAGAGGTCACGGTGTCAGGAGATGCTACGCTGCTACAAGTGTTATTGCGCAATCTGGTGGAAAACGCCCATCGCTATAGCCCGGAGAATTCGACGATTACGGTCACGATTGATGCCGGGATGATGGCGGTAGAAGATGAAGGGCCAGGGATTGATGAAGCTAAAAGTGGCGAACTCAGTAAAGCGTTCGTACGAATGGACAGCCGCTACGGCGGTATTGGTCTGGGTTTAAGCATTGTGACCCGCATCGCACAGCTGCACGACGCGCAGTTCTTTTTGCACAACCGTCAACCCGGACCGGGCGTGAAAGCGTGGGTTAAATTTCCACGCCGTTCACGTTGATTAGAATGTCAGGATCCACTGGTGGAAGAAGCCAACCACAATCAGGAAGGAAACCAGTACGGTCAGCGTGGTGAAGAAATTGTCTTTTTGCATGGCACTGTCCTCATTAAACTGAAGACAGTGTCGTCGATAAAGATTAACGCAACATTAAGACGCGGCGATAAACAGATCGCGCAGCTGATGCAGGCGGTCGCGCACTTCGGCGGCTTCTTCAAACTCGAGATTTTGCGCGTGCTTCATCATCTGCGCTTCGAGTTCGCTGATTTTCTGCTGCAACGCTTTCGGCGTCAGCGCCAGTTCTGCCGCCTCAGTCTGAGCAGCCGTTTTCGATTTGCCGCGACCTTTGCCGCGCGTTTTCGCCAGACTCTCGCCCAACGACAGAATATCGACCACCTTCTTGTTCAGGCCCTGCGGCACGATGCCGTTTTCCAGGTTGTACTGCTCCTGCTTCTCACGACGACGCTCGGTTTCACCCATCGCTTTCGCCATTGAGTTGGTGATTCTGTCGGCGTAGAGAATTGCCTTGCCGTTGATGTTACGCGCCGCACGACCGATGGTCTGGATAAGCGAACGTTCAGAACGCAGGAAGCCTTCTTTATCGGCGTCCAGAATCGCCACCAGCGACACTTCCGGCATATCAAGGCCTTCCCTTAACAGGTTGATCCCCACCAGCACGTCAAACTCGCCAAGGCGCAAATCACGGATGATCTCCATCCGCTCGACGGTGTCGATATCCGAGTGCAGGTAGCGCACGCGTTCACCGTGTTCTTCCAGATATTCGGTCAGGTCTTCGGCCATGCGTTTGGTAAGCGTAGTGACCAGCACGCGCTCATTAATCGCTACGCGCAGACGAATTTCTGACAGCAGGTCATCCACCTGGGTGCCGACCGGGCGCACTTCAATAACAGGGTCCAGCAGACCGGTAGGACGCACCACCTGATCGACAACTTCATCGCCGGATTTTTCCAGCTCGTAATTACCCGGTGTCGCCGATACGTAGATAGTTTGCGGCGCCAGGGCTTCAAATTCTTCAAACTTCAGTGGACGGTTGTCCAGCGCCGACGGCAGGCGGAAACCATACTCCACCAGGGTCTCTTTACGCGCACGGTCGCCACGGTACATGCCGCCAATCTGCGGCACGGTAACGTGGGATTCGTCGATCACCAACAGGCCATCGGCGGGCAGATAATCAAACAGCGTCGGCGGTGGCTCGCCCGGCCCACGCCCGGAGAGATAGCGCGAGTAGTTTTCAATGCCCGAGCAGTAACCCAGCTCGTTCATCATCTCGAGGTCGAACTGGGTACGCTGCGAGATACGCTGCTCTTCCAGCAGTTTGTTGTTTTCCAGCAGCACCTTGCGGCGGTCTGCCAGCTCAACTTTGATCTCTTCCATTGCCTGCACAATGCGTTCGCGCGGCGTAACGTAGTGCGTTTTCGGGTAGACGGTAAAGCGCTGGATGGTGGATTCCAGCTGTCCGGTCAGCGGATCAAACAGCGACAGCCGTTCAACCTCTTCGTCAAACAGTTCGACGCGCAGCGCAATGTCGTCAGATTCGGCCGGGAAAATGTCGATAACTTCCCCGCGCACGCGGAATGTCCCGCGCTGGAATGCCTGATCGTTGCGGGTGTACTGCAACTCTGCCAGACGACGCAGAATCGAACGCTGATCGATAATCATGCCCACCGTCAGGTGCAGCATCATCTTCAAATACAGGTCAGGGTCGCCCAGACCGTAAATGGCAGACACCGAGGCCACTACGATCACGTCGCGGCGCTCAAGCATCGCTTTGGTCGCTGACAGACGCATCTGCTCAATGTGTTCGTTCACCGATGCATCTTTTTCGATAAAGGTATCCGAGCTGGGAACGTAGGCTTCCGGCTGGTAGTAGTCGTAATAGGAGACGAAAAACTCGACCGCGTTATCGGGGAAGAACTCTTTCATTTCGCCGTACAGCTGCGCGGCGAGAGTTTTATTCGGGGCCAGCAGCATGGTCGGGCGCTGGAGGTCGGCAATCACGTTGGCGATAGTAAACGTTTTCCCTGAGCCCGTTACCCCGAGCAGCGTTTGATGCGCCAGACCATCTTCCAGCCCCTCTTCCAGGCGACGGATGGCCTCGGGCTGGTCGCCTGAGGGACGGAAAGCAGAATGCATTTTGAACGGTTTACTCATGAACGACAACCTGATGAAGGGAAACGGGCGGACGATTAATTCTACTCGTCGCACCAAAATTTGCCAATAAAAAACACTGGATATAAAAACAGTAACGCATTAGGGTATTTGTGTTAGCGCTGTCATCTGCGATCAACTGCGGTGAAAATTTCCGCTGTGACGAGATAAAACACCGGGCGGATCGGGTTATCCCCAGAACATTGTCGTATTTAACATTTGTCAATAAGGGTGATGAATCTTTTATGGCAGCCGGTGACACTTTTCTTACAGGCATTGCTTTTATTAAACACATTGATAAATAAAGGAAATATCGAAAAGCCGCGTTTCGCATCAATTTGGGTGCAGGCCGCGTCTTCTCTAGCCTATCGCAAGTTTTCTAACTCTCATGCACATGGTTATCCACAGGAATAGTGGATAAGTGTCTGCAGCCCAACTCCCCTGCCACTCGCGCAAAACGAATCGAGCCCCTCAAAGTCATCGCGAAAAATTTTTTATCGCTATTTTTTGTCTTTAATCATGCAAAATGCCCGCTGTTGCGCAACGAGATGGCGCTCACAAAACCAGCGTTATCACTGCACCATCAGCCGACACCCTCTTTCATTCGCAGCACTGACAAAGTGCAACGGCACGGTTAAAAACGCGAACCACTCCCCTCTTTTTTAGGTAGAAATCCGAAATATGCGGTCATTGCGCAAAGCCTTTTCTGTTCTGGCAAGGGATTTGCACAACCCAAAGCCACAACGTAAGGAGATGCCGATGTTGAGTCTACGCGCAGTGAATCACTATTACGGAAATCAGCATATTCTGTGGGATCTCAATCTCGACCTTGCCCCCGGGAAGTGCACCTGCGTGCTCGGTCTGCCGGGCATGGGAAAGACCACGCTGGTGAACTGTATTGCGGGCTTTCAGGCCATCGAGAGCGGCACCATGTTCTGGCAAGAGGCCAGCGGGCCGCCGCGCGACCTGCTTACCCTTTCCCCACCGCTGCGCGCGGCGATAGGTATCGGCTATGTGCCGCAGGATAAGCGGATTTTCTCGCAGATGACGGTGGAAGAGAATCTACAGATAGCGATGCGAGCGGGCCACGAAGGCACTGGCGCGGTAGGCAGTGATATTTTTGACCTGATGCCGGAGCTGTATCCGCTGCGTCAGGTCAAGGGGGCGGCGATGTCCGACGATGACCAGTATCAGCTGGCGCTTGCCAGCGCGTTGGTTACCCGGCCCAAACTGCTGATCCTCGACGAACCAACGCGCGGGATGGGGCTCGGGTTTATGCACAAGCTGGGCGAATGCCTGCTACGTCTCAATCGCGACCTGGGGCTAACGGTGCTGCTCGCCGAACAGCACCTGCCGTTTATTCGTCGGGTGGCGGATACCTTCTGCCTGCTGCATCGCGGGCGTAACGTCGCGCAGGGCACGGTGAATCAGCTCGATACCCGGCTGCTGGAGCAATTTATGTCCCCGGACGAAGCGCCGTAAGGTCGAGATACTGTCCCGGCTCTGCGGCCTCTGGCCCCTGTTCCAGATAAGGAATTTCTCCCAGCAACGGCGCGGGTAGCATCCGCGTCAGGGTCGCTAGGTATTCGGCGTGACGTTTACCCGGCGGGATAACGTCATTGGCAATCCAGCCCGCGAGGTGCAATCCGGCCTGCTGCACCGCCTGCGCGGTCAGCAGCGCATGGTTGATACAGCCGAGCTTCACGCCCACCACCAGGATCACCGGCAAGCGCTCGGTTTGCACCCAATCGGCAAAGGTATACGAGGCTGATAACGGCGTAAACCAACCCCCCGCCCCTTCGACCAGCACCCACTCCGCTTTCTGCGACAGCGCTTGCAGCCCTTCGGAAAGCGTACGCGCCTCTATGGGTCGACCTTCATCTGCGCTAATGATATGCGGGGAGGTCGGTTCCGCAAAGGTGTAGGGATTAACCTCAGCGTAGCTCAGCGCCACCGCGCTATGACGTTGCAGCGCCAGCGCGTCGGTGTTGCGCAACCCATCGGCGGTCATTTCGCTACCCGATGCCACCGGTTTATAGCCTGCGCTGCGATAGCCCGCGCGGTTTGCTGCCTGCAAAAGTGCGCAACTGGCAACGGTTTTACCGACTTCGGTGTCGGTGCCAGTAACAAAATAACGTTCAGTCACGACGTATTACTCCGGTAAAAATATGGTACGTCAGGGCGCAACGCCCCTGTTGTTTCGGCCACGCCAACTGAATTTGCTGCAAATGGCTGCGGGTCAGGGTGTACGCCGCCCGCCCCTGATGCAGATGCGTGGCGCCAATGCCTTTCAGCGAGCGCATCGCGCTCAGGGCATCGTCAAAGGTCAGGCAGAAAGTGTGCGTATGATGCTGGCAGCGATAACCCGCCAGGGCGGCAACAATCTCGGTCTGAGTTAAAAAACGATTGGCATGCGGCTGGCGGTCGATGGGCTGCCATGCCTGATGCAGTTCCGGCAGCGAATCCGCCACCAGAGTGCTAAACGCCACCCGCCCCCCCGGACGCACCACGCGGTACAGTTCGCTCAGCGCCGTCGGCAGCGAGTCACACCACTGCACCGCGAGGTTGCTCCAGGCCAGGTCGTACTGCTCATCAGCCAGCGGCATGGCTTCAATATCCGCCTGAACATAGTGTTGCGCCGAATGCTGGTACAACGCCTGGTCCAGCATTTGCGAGGAGAGATCCAGTGCCGTGACCTGGCTTCCCACGTCCGTCCAGTAGCGACTCATACTCCCCGGCCCACAGCCCGCATCCAGCACCCGGTTGAACGCCCGTCCGGGAAGCTGTGCCAGCAAGGCCGCGGCGCTCTGGCGCTGGAGTTCATCGTGTTGCTGATAGTGACAGGCGGCCCGGCCAAACGCGGCCGCAATCGCTGATTTATTAACGGGCGGCATCCAGCACCTCCAGTAACTGGTCGATATCCTGCGGCTGATGGGCGGCAGTCAGGGTCACCCTCAGACGCGCCGTCCCCGCTGGCACCGTCGGTGGGCGGATAGCCGTCAGCCAACAGCCCTGCTCGCGCAGACTTTCCGCCAACCGTAATGCCCGGGTATTTTCACCGACGATCACTGGCTGAATGGCGCTGTTCGATGCCGTAAGCTGCATGGAGAGCTGGTCTGCTCCCTGGCGAAAACGCGCGATGTGGCGGCGTAACGTCTGGCGGCGTGCTTCGCCCTCTTCACTGCGGATAACCGCCAGCGCCTGACTGAGTGCCACCGCCTGTGCGGGCGGCATACTGGTGCTGTAAATCAGATGACGCGCGAACTGCAGCAGATAATCCGCCACCGCATCGCTGCACAGCACCGCCGCCCCGCTCAGGCCAAACGCCTTCCCGAACGTCACCACCAGTAGCTCAGGATGGACACCCTGTGCGGCGCAGCTGCCCCGGCCGTTGTCCCCGCTGACGCCAATCCCGTGCGCATCGTCCACCAGCAGCCAGCCGTTGGCTTCGCGGGTAACGGCTGCGATCCCGGTAAGCGGGGCGCTGTCACCGTCCATACTGAAAATGCCTTCGGTGACCGCCAGTTGCAGGCCCTCGATGGGCTTAGCCAACAGGTTTGCCAGCTGCGTGCTGTCGTTATGGGCGAAGCGGCGCAGCTGCGCCGGGCTATGGCTGGCCGCTTCAAGCAGCGAGGCGTGGCTCAATTTGTCCGCAACAATCCGGTCGTCTTTGTGCATCAGGGCGGCAATCACCGCCTGATTCGCGGCGAAGCCAGAGATAAACAGCAGCGCACGCGGGTAGCCCAGCCACTGCGCCAGTTCCTGCTCAAACTGCTGATGCGCTTCGCTGTAGCCGGTAACATGTCCGGACCCGCCGCTGCCGGTGCCGTAGCGCTCAGCGCCCTGCTGCCAGGCGGCGACGATCTGCGGATGCTGGCTCAGACCGAGGTAATCGTTGCTGGAAAAATTCAACCAGCGGCGTTCCCCCTGAACCAGCCAGCGTCCTGCGCCATGGCTGACCGGCAGTCGACGACGAAACGCATCGGCCTGGCGCCGTGCCGTTAGCGCAGTGTCGATGCGTTGCTGCCAGTTCATACCGCCGCCGCGTTGTAATACGTGTCGGTATCCGGCGTCAGCAGCGCCTGTTCGAGTTTTTGCTGCTGTTCGATATCACCCGCCAGCACCGCCGTCTGCTCTGGATTGATCCCCAGCTTGCGGAACAGCAGCAGATCTTTGTCCTCTTCCGGGTTCGGCGTGGTCAGCAGCTTACAGCCGTAGAAAATCGAGTTGGCCCCGGCCATAAAGCACATCGCCTGGGTCTGCTCGTTCATCTTTTCGCGTCCGGCAGACAGACGCACGTGCGAGGTCGGCATCATGATCCGCGCCACGGCGATGGTGCGAATAAATTCAAAGGCATCAACGTCTTCGTTGTTTTCCATTGGCGTACCTTTGACCTTCACCAGCATGTTGATCGGCACGCTTTCCGGCGGCGTCGGCAGATTCGCCAGCTGCAACAGCAGCCCGGCACGGTCGGTCACCGTTTCGCCCAGGCCGACAATCCCGCCCGAACAGACTTTTATCCCGGCGTCGCGCACTTTGCCGAGGGTGTCGAGCCGCTCCTGATAGGTACGAGTGGTGATGATGTTGCCGTAGAACTCTGGCGAGGTGTCGAGGTTATGGTTGTAGTAATCCAGCCCGGCATCCCCCAGACGCTGCGCCTGTGAATCAGACAGCGTGCCGAGCGTCATGCAGGCCTCAAGGCCCATCTCCTTCACGCCTTTGACCATCTGCTCGAGGTACGGCATATCGCGCTCGTGCGGGTTTTTCCACGCTGCACCCATGCAGAAACGGGTCGAACCGGCGTTTTTCGCTTTGCGTGCCGAGGCCAGCACTTCCTCGACTTCCATCAGGCGTTCAGCTTCCAGCCCGGTTTTGTAGCGGGCGCTCTGTGGGCAATATTTGCAGTCTTCCGGGCAGGCACCGGTCTTAATCGACAACAGGGTGCTGACCTGAACCTGGCGCGGATCGAAGTGTTGGCGGTGAATGGTCTGCGCTTCAAACAGCAGGTCCAGCAAGGGTTTGTTAAACAGTTCAGTGACCTGCGACATTGTCCAGCGTGCGTGGTGAGCCATTGGCGTCTCCAAAAGGGGTTCAGTTGTTTCTCGGTTCGGTGTAGGATCGTAAACCTAAAACTTTTCAAAATGGTTTACAAGTCGATTATGACCCAGGACGATCTCGCCTTCGATCAACGCCATATCTGGCACCCCTACACGTCCATGACTGCCCCACTACCGGTTTACCCGGTGGTGGCCGCTCACGGCTGCGAACTGGCGCTGGCCTCTGGCGAGCAGTTGGTTGACGGCATGTCCTCCTGGTGGGCGGCAATCCATGGCTACAATCACCCACGCCTCAACGCCGCAATGACTCAGCAGATGGCGCAGATGTCGCACGTGATGTTTGGCGGGATAACCCACCCTTCTGCCGTGGCGCTGTGTCGCAAGCTGGTGTCGATGACCCCTGACTCACTGGAATGCGTGTTCCTCGCGGACTCTGGTTCGGTGGCGGTCGAAGTGGCGATGAAAATGGCGTTGCAGTACTGGCAGGCCAAAGGCGAACCGCGTCAGCGTTTTCTCACCTTTCGTAATGGTTATCACGGCGATACCTTCGGGGCGATGTCGGTCTGTGATCCAGACAACTCAATGCACAGCCTGTGGCAAGGGTATCTGCCGGAAAACCTGTTCGCTCCGGCCCCGCAAAGCCGTTTTGACGGCGAATGGGATGAGAAGGATATGGTGCCGTTTGCCCGCCTGATGGCGGCACATCGCAGCGAGATAGCGGCGATTATCGTCGAACCCGTGGTGCAGGGTGCGGGCGGGATGCGGATGTATCACCCGGAGTGGCTGCGTCGGTTGCGCAAGATGTGCGACCGCGAAGGTATTCTGCTCATTGCCGATGAAATCGCCACTGGCTTTGGCCGTACCGGAAAGCTGTTCGCCTGTGAACACGCGGGCATTGCCCCGGATATTCTTTGTCTAGGCAAAGCGCTGACCGGTGGCACCATGACTCTTTCCGCCACGCTCACCACCCGCGACGTTGCGGATACGATCAGCAACGGGGAAGCGGGCTGCTTCATGCATGGCCCGACGTTTATGGGCAATCCGCTGGCCTGCGCGGTAGCGGCTGAGAGTCTGGCCCTGCTGGAAGAAGGCCACTGGCAGCAGCAGGTGGCGGATATTGAAGCGCAGTTGAAACGCGAACTGGCAGACGCACGCCAGTCACCTTTGGTCGCCGACGTGCGCATTTTGGGGGCGATTGGCGTGGTGGAAACCAATGTGCCGGTGAATATGGCGCGGCTGCAAAAATTCTTCGTTGAGCACGGGGTATGGATCCGTCCGTTTGGCAAGCTTATCTATCTGATGCCACCGTATATCATCACGCCTGCGCAGCTGACACGCCTGACCGACGCGGTAAAAGCCGCTCTCAACGACAACACGCTTTTCGCGTCCTGAGCTAAACTTCGTGATTATTCAGCACCCTGAAGAGGCTTTAAGATGAAATTGTTGAGTCAAGATTTTAAGGATGGCGATAAGCTGCCACACCGTCAGGTTTTCAACGGTATGGGCTACGACGGGGATAATATTTCGCCCCACCTGGCCTGGGATGACGTGCCGTCTGGCACCAAAAGTTTTGTGGTGACCTGCTATGACCCGGACGCCCCAACCGGTTCCGGCTGGTGGCATTGGGTGGTCGTTAATTTACCGGCCAGCACCCGCGTGCTGCCGCAGGGCGCAGGCTCAGGCATCGCCGATTTGCCAGACGGCGCCCTACAGACCCGGACCGATTTTGGCAAAGCGGGTTACGGCGGCGCAGCGCCACCGAAGGGTGAAACGCACCGCTATATTTTTACCGTTCATGCACTGGACGTGGAAAAACTGGACGTAGATGAAAACGCCAGCGGCGCGATGGTTGGCTTTAATGTGCATTTCCACAGCCTGGCCAGCGCGTCGGTGACGGCGAAGTTTAGCTAGTCTATAGGCCCGGTATGCTTCAGCGCCACCGGGTACTTCGTTCAGAAAGGTATCGCCTGATGCCCTCACCCCGACCCTCTCCCACAGGGAGAGGGAGCAAAACAAGCCTGCACCGATCGGTGCCTCATCACAACACCGACGGCACCAGCTTCTGCAGTTGGCCTTCAGCCAGCATCTCCATCGCGGCTTCGATATCCGGGGCGAAATAACGGTCCTGCACATAGTGCGATACTTTCTCACGCAGCAGATGACGCGCCTGTTCCAGCAACGGACTGGTGGTCAGCCCCTCGCGCATATCAATGCCCTGCACCGCCGCTAACCATTCCACCGCAATCACGCCGCGCGTGTTGGCCGCCATTTCCCACAGACGACGTCCGGCCGCCGGGGCCATCGACACGTGGTCTTCCTGGTTAGCCGATGTCGGAAGGCTGTCTACGCTGTGCGGATGTGCCAGCGCTTTGTTCTCGCTCGCCAGCGCGGCGGCGGTTACCTGGGCAATCATAAAGCCGGAGTTTACCCCGCCGTTTTTAACGAGGAATGGCGGCAGTTGCGACATGTGACTGTCCATCAGGAGCGCAATTCGACGTTCGGCCAACGAACCGATTTCGGCAATCGCCAGCGCGATATTATCGGCCGCCATCGCCACCGGTTCAGCGTGGAAGTTGCCCCCGGAAATCACTTCGTTTTCATCTGCAAACACCAGCGGGTTATCGGACACCGCGTTTGCTTCGGTGAGCAGCACCTCTTTGGCCTGACGCAGTTGGGTCAGGCACGCGCCCATCACCTGCGGCTGACAGCGTAAGGAGTAAGGATCCTGCACCTTGCTGCATTTGGCGTGAGACTGCGACACCGCGCTGGAATCGGTCAGCACCTGACGATACAGCGCCGCTGCGTCAATTTGCCCACGCTGGCCGCGCGCCTCATGGATACGTGCATCGAACGGACGACGTGAGCCGAGGGCGGCTTCGGTGGTCAGCGCCCCGCAGATCACCGCCGAACGGAACAGTTCTTCGGCTTCAAACAGGCCGCGCAGAGCGAAAGCCGTGGAGGCCTGAGTGCCGTTCAGCAGCGCCAGGCCCTCTTTCGCCGCCAGCGTCAGCGGCTCAAGCCCGGCTTTTTTCAGCGCCTCTTTGGCCGGGAGCCATTCCCCCTGCCAGCGGGCTTTACCCTCGCCGAGCAACGTCAGCGACATGTGCGCCAGCGGGGCCAAATCGCCGGACGCGCCGACGGAGCCTTTGGCCGGAATACACGGATAAACCTGGTGATTCACCAGCTTCATCAGGGCCTGAATCACGCTCAGGCGGATGCCGGAAAAACCGCGCGCCAGGCTGTTAATTTTCAGCACCATAATCAGGCGGACCATCGCATCGTCGAGCGCGTCGCCCACGCCTGCGGCGTGAGAAAGCACCAGCGAACGCTGGAGATTTTCCAGATCGTCGGTGGCGATGCGGGTCGAAGCCAGCAGACCAAAACCGGTGTTGATACCGTAGGCGGTGCGCCCTTCGGCCATAATCGCGTTCACGCAGGCAACGCTGGCATTAATGCCAGGAATGGCGCTGTCATCGAGCGTCAGGGTCTGCGGCTGGCGATAAACGTTCAGCAGTTGGGCAAGGGTCAACTGACCCGGAATGATGTTCAGTGTGCTCATTTTTTATGCCCCTGGGTTGCAGCGATCATCGGTAAATTCAGTTCTTGTTCAGCGGCGCATTCTACCGCGATTTCGTACCCTGCGTCGGCATGACGCATGACGCCAGTGGCCGGATCGTTATGCAGCACACGGGCGATTCGCGCCGCGGCCTCGTCGGTGCCGTCGCAGACAATAACCATTCCGGCATGTTGTGAAAAGCCCATTCCCACGCCGCCGCCATGATGCAGTGACACCCAGGTGGCACCGCTGGCGGTGTTGAGCAGGGCGTTGAGCAATGGCCAGTCGGATACCGCATCAGAGCCATCACGCATCGCTTCAGTTTCACGGTTAGGGCTGGCGACGGAACCAGAATCCAGATGATCGCGACCAATCACAATGGGGGCAGAGACTTCGCCTGAACGCACCATTTCGTTGAACGCCAGGCCGAGTTTTTGCCGCCATTCGAGCCCCACCCAGCAGATACGTGCCGGTAAGCCCTGGAAGTTGATCCGCTCCCGGGCCATGTCCAGCCAGTGGTGCAGATGTTTATCGTCGCTGACGACCTCTTTCACTTTGGCATCAGTTTTGTAGATATCCTCTGGGTCGCCGGAGAGCGCCACCCAACGGAACGGGCCGATGCCGCGACAGAACAACGGACGGATATAGGCCGGAACGAAGCCCGGGAAATCGAAGGCGTTGCTGACGCCCATCTCTTTCGCCATCTGACGGATATTGTTGCCGTAATCAAAGGTCGGCACGCCCATTTCATTGAAGGCCAGCATCGCCCTGACGTGTTCCGCCATTGACTGTTTGGCGGCTTTAACGGTGCCCTGCGGATCGTTTTCAGCCTGCTGCTGATACTGCTCCCAGCTCCAGCCCTGCGGCAGATAACCGTGCAGCGGGTCATGGGCGCTGGTCTGGTCGGTGACCATGTCCGGGCGCACGCCGCGTTTAACCAGTTCAGGCAGAATATCGGCGGCGTTGGCACACAGCGCCACGGAAACCGCGCGGCCTTCTGCGGTGTATTTTTTGATGCGGGTCAGCGCATCGTCGAGGGAATCAGCCTGTTCGTCGATGTAGCGGGTACGCAGACGGAAATCGATGCGGCTTTGCTGGCACTCAATCACCAACGAACACGCGCCTGCCAGAGTAGCGGCCAACGGCTGCGCGCCACCCATACCACCCAGCCCGGCGGTGAGTACCCAGCGCCCTTGCAGGTTGCCGTCATAGTGCTGACGTCCGGCTTCGACGAAGGTTTCGTAGGTGCCCTGCACGATGCCCTGACTGCCGATGTAAATCCAGCTCCCGGCGGTCATCTGGCCGTACATTGCCAGCCCTTTAGCATCAAGCTCGTTGAAGTGCTCCCAGGTCGCCCAATGCGGAACAAGGTTCGAGTTAGCAATCAGCACGCGCGGCGCGTTTTCGTGCGTTTTAAACACGCCCACCGGCTTGCCGGACTGCACTAACAGGGTTTCATCATTTTCGAGCTGCGTCAGGGATTCGACGATGGCGTCGTAGCAATCCCAGTTACGTGCCGCCCGCCCAATGCCGCCGTAGACCACCAGCTCATGCGGATTTTCCGCCACGTCCGGGTCAAGGTTGTTCATTAACATGCGCAACGGGGCTTCGGTCAGCCAGCTTTTGGCGGTGAGGGTGGTGCCTCGTGGGGCACGGATTTCCTGCGGACGGTATTTGTTCTGAGACATCGGTAAAACTCCTGACGGATACGATGAAGACAAGAAATATATACTTGTCTATACAATCATTCGCAAGCCAGGATTTAACAATTCAGATACATTTTTGTTATCTTGCGTCAGCAATCACGCTTTTGCTGACGCAACGAGCGTTATGAACCGAAGTGGCCCTGTAAACGATAGCGCGTGCCGGGGAAAATCAGGCGGGCGTGGGAAACAATGGTCGAGCGCGACCAGGTGCGGCGGCGTATTAGCAGACACGGATCGTGTTCATGAATACTGAGCAAACGACACTCTTCGGCGCTGGCCTTCACCGCTTCGACGATATGCTCCCCCTCGGTGAGCGGGGCAATCAGCGACAGATAATCGTGTGCGGTGGTGGCGGTGTAATCCTGTTGCAGGTATTCGGGCACCACGGTGGCATTGACGCAGCGATCTTCAATCTGTACCGGCACATCGTTTTCAAAATGCACCATCAATGAATGGAAAATGCGGGTGCCTTCCGCCACGCCCAGCGCCTGGGCCTGTTGCTTATCCGCTTTCACTTCTTCAAGCAGCAGCACTTCGCAGCGGTGCTGGTGCTGGCGCGCGGCGATTTCATCGGCAATGCTGTGGACTTCAAACAGCGCCGACTGCCCTTTTGGCTCGGCCACGAAGGTGCCGACGCCCTGCAATCGCACCAGCAGGCCCTCATCGGTCAGTTCGCGTAGGGCGCGGTTGATGGTCATCCGGCTGAAACCAAACTGCGCCACCAGCTCCGCCTCCGACGGAATACGATCATGCGGACGCCAGATCCCGGCGGCAATGTTGTCGCTGATAACGCGTTTGATCTTCTCATAGAACGGCGCGGGAGCGCCGGTTCGCGGTGAATACATGTGTCGTCCTTTCATAGTCCGGGTGCTGTCACGCATGCCAGCAATCAACAATTTGCCAGGCCAGTCTGGCCGCGGTGCGGGCACCCTGTCCGTCTCTGTCATAGTGCGGGTTGAATTCAACCAGATCAACCGCCTGCAGCTTGCCACTCTGACACAGCGGCATCACTATCCGCAACAAAATTGCCAGTGGAACGCCCAATGCCGCAGGGGCCGATACGGCAGGCATTTCCCAGGCCGGGAGCACGTCCAGATCGATGGTTAAATAGATTCGATCATGTTCAGCAATGACCCGCTGGACATCGGCTTGCCACAGCGACGTGAGCGGATCCAGCAGGGTTAAATCTTCAAACACCGTGACCTTGCGGTCATGCGCTTCCTGCCATAATGCCTGAGTGTTAGCCGCGCGGCTGGCACCATAACAGGTGTAATTAAACCGGCGCCCCTGACTTTCACAGTGCAGCGCCAGCTGGCGGAACGGCGTGCCCGACGTCGCGACTGCGGCCTGGCGCAAATCCAGGTGCGCATCCAGATTAACGATGGCGATGTTCTCATCAGGAAACGCATCCAGCACCCCGGAACCGTGGCCCCAGGCGGTTTCGTGGCCTCCGCCCAACACCAGGGTTTTCATCTGCGCCCGCTGACAGGCCAGCACCGAGTCGTGCAGCGCCTGCTGTGCCGCTTCCAGCCGATCGGGTTCGGCATGCACGTTGCCGACATCCACCAGCCGCTCATGGCCTTGGTGACTCGCCATGTTCGCCAGGGCTTTACGCAGTGCATCTGGCCCCTGTTGCGCGCCAGGCCGCCCCAGATTGCGCTTCACACCTTCGTCGCAGGCAAACCCCAACAGCGCTATTTTCCCTGGATGCGCGTCGGGGGCAAAGTCGCGTGTCACCGTGACGGTCTGAAAAAGACGCTTTGCCGCGGGTGATTCGGCGCTATCGTCGCGCCCGGTCCACCGTTCCGGGGCCGTCGGTTGCCACAGGTTCATTGACTCACCTCGCCGCGAAAGACACGCTGCCACAACGGGTTGCGCCCTGGCTCATAGACCATTTCTACCGGATGTTGCGCATCCCAGATGGCGAAATCGGCCACGAAACCGACGGCCAATTGCCCGTGGGTTTCCTGTCGTCCCAGCGCACGTGCGGCGTGACGGGTGACGCCTGTCCAGGCTTCTTCCGGCGTCAGACCAAATTTCACGCAGGCCATGTTCATCGCCAGATGCAGGCTGGCAAACGGACTGGTGCCCGGATTGTAATCGGTCGCCACCGCCATCGGTACACCGTGCCGGCGCAATGCGTCCACCGGCGGCTTTTGCGTTTCGTTAAGAAAATAGAACGCACCGGGCAGCAGCACCGCAACCGTGCCGCTGTCGGCCATCGCCGCCACGCCGTCTTCATTCAGATATTCAATATGATCGGCGGAAAGCCCCTGGTAGCGGCTGACCAGCTGCGCCCCGCCCAGCGAGGAAAGCTGCTCCACATGACCTTTCACCGGAATATTCAGCACCTGTGCGGCACAAAAGACGCGTTCAGTTTGTTCCGGCGTGAAACCGACGTTTTCGCAGAAGGCATCGACGGATTCGAATAGCCCTTGCTCCCAGAGCGTGGGCAGGATGGTTTCACAGACCAGAGTGATGTAGTCGTCCCCACGGCCTTTATATTCGGTTGGTATAGCATGCGCCGCCAGCAGGGTTGGGCTGATTTCAACGGCATTGTTCTCGGCCAACTGCTGGGCAACACGCAGCATTTTGCTTTCGTTGGCGACATCAAGCCCGTATCCCGACTTCACCTCCACGGTGGTCACCCCTTCGCGCATCAGGCGGTCAAGCCGCTCCTGCGCCAGCGTTAACAGCTCTGCTTCGCTGGCCGCGCGGGTGGCTTGCACGGTGGCATTAATCCCGCCCCCGTTGGCGCTGATGGTCTGATAGGACACGCCGTTCAACCGCTGTTCCCATTCGGCGGCCCGATTGCCGCCAAACACCAGATGGGTATGGCAGTCGATCAGCCCCGGCGTCATCAGTCGACCTTGCAGGTCAATGCGCTTGCCCTTTTTTGCTCCGAGCGAGGCGTCAGGCACAATGTCAGCAATGCGCCCGTCGCGCACGATAATGGCGTGATGTTCCAGTAAACCGTAGGGTTGAGGGTGATTCGGATCGAAGGTCGCAATTCGGGCGTTATGCCAGATTACGTCGGTATCAGCATGTTCAGGCATGGGCACGTCACTTATCAGGGATAACTTGTCATAGGTTGTATAGACATTTATTGATAGCAACGCCGAGGATGTCAACCTTCCGGCGGGATATGTTGCTTTTTTTTGATATTCAGCGCGTGAGGGTGACGGTTCGCCACCAACTTTTTTACGCCACTGCTTCCCGTTTCGCTCAACTTAGTATAAAAAGTCTGGTTTTAGGGACACTTTCCATTTAAATCAGCCTGGAGCACCATGAACACATTCTCGGTTTCCCGTCTGGCGCTGGCACTCGCCTTTGGCGTGGCGCTGACCGCCTGTAGCTCAACGCCACCCGATCAGCAGCCATCTACCCAGGCCGCACCGGGGACGTCTTCTCGCCCTATCCTGACCGCTGGCGAAGCCAAAAACTTCGTGCAGGCGCGCTATTTCACCACCATGGCCCCGAATGCGGCCCCGTGGTCGCCTTCTGCTATCGCGACTCCGGCGAAACCTGATTTCGTGGTGGGTCCAGCAGGCACTGAGGGCGTGACCCACTCCACCATTCAGGCTGCCGTTGATGCCGCTATTAATCGTCACAGCAGCTCACGCGTTTATATCGCCGTGATGCCGGGTGAATATCAGGGCACCGTGTATGTGCCTGCGGCCCCAGGCAGCGTGACCCTTTACGGCACCGGTGACAAAGCGTCTGATGTGAAAATCGGTGAAGCCATCGATTCTGAAATCGACCCGAATACCTGGCGTCGACTGGTTAACCCGGCGGGCAAATACATGCCTGGCAAACCGGCGTGGTACATGTTTGACTCCTGCCAAAGCAAGCGCACCGCCACCGTGGGCGTGATGTGTTCTGCGGTCTTCTGGTCGCAGAACAACGGTCTGCAGTTGCAGAACATGACTATCGCCAATAACCTCGGTGATAGCGTTGACGCCGGTACGCATCAGGCCGTTGCCCTGCGCAGCGATGGTGACCAGGTGCAGTTGAATAACGTCAATATTCTCGGTCGTCAGAATACCTTCCTCGTGACCAACAGCGGCGTGAAGAACGCGATGCAGAACGACCGTATCACCCGCACGCTGGTAACCAACAGCTACCTCGAAGGCGATGTAGATATCGTTTCTGGCCGTGGCGCGGTGGTGTTTGATAACACCAACTTCCAGGTCGTGAACTCTCGCACCCAGAAAGAAGCGTACGTGTTCGCCCCTGCGACGCAGTCCAACCTGTTCTACGGTTTCCTCGCCACCAACAGCCGCTTCAACGCAGCCGGTGACGGCGTGGCGCAGCTCGGTCGCTCTCTGGACATCGACGGCAACACCAACGGTCAGGTCGTTATCCGCGATAGCGCGATCAACGAAGGCTTCAACACCGCCAAACCGTGGGCCGATGCCGCTATCTCTAACCGTCCGTTCAGCGGCAACACCGGTGCTAAGAACGACAAAGACGAGATTGAACGTAACCTGAACGACACCAACTTCAACCGCATGTGGGAATACAACAACCGCGGCGTGGGAAGTTATGTTGTGGCCGAGCCGAAGAAGTAATCCCTCTGCTTTAGCCATAAAAAACCTCGCTTCGGCGTAGTGTTTGTCGGTTAAGCATTAATAAAGAAGGCCGTAATGGATAACATTGCGGCCTTCTTCACTTTTAATGTCAAAAATCAGCATGGTAATAATCAAGAATAGTTAAGGTTATCGGGTAAAACTGTCCATTAATAACCCCCCATATGTTCAGAGGCTTTTTTACTGATATACCGCGTTAACGCTATCCCTAAACCCAAAAAAACCACAATCGGCGTGATAAGAAAGAATAAAGCCATTCCACCTGACTCGTCACTTTTGGCAGCTGCATCAGTAAAAGCAGTGGGGCCGAATACTAAGGCGAACGCAATAAACACCCCCATTAACCCTGACCAATGCCAGGGCTGAGCATAATCCACAAATAGAGATTCTGTGAATGGATCTGTTAGACGTGATGACAGCGGGATGATATCTAACCGGTTGCTATCAGACGCAGCAATTAACTGGTCCCCCTGGGCGTATTTCACTGCATCTGCCGCCAGCGCTAACGCCAGCCATCGATATCCTGCCGATTTGTCCCCGAACGACGTTTCCAGCTCCAGCCGGTTCGCCACCAGCTTAGCCTCGTCGAACCCCTGCATGAGCGGGTATTTTTCAACTTTCGACAGACCGGTGTACCAAAGTGTTTTCGGCGCACTGACAGGCTTTACTTGCAAATAGACTGGCAGGGTTATTTCGACGTCTGTGATGCTGGTTATTGGCCGATAAAGGTACACCGGCTTCTCACCCTCCGTTTTCCGGTAATGGCTAGTCAGCAGCAGAGCAGTGGCGTTTTCCATCGCTTTGGGGTCCCCCTCTTCGTCGTGCATATCCACGATAACCAGCAACCGGTTCAACACGTAACCATGCGCCTTGTCTATCCAGTCATTGAGCAGGGAGTAACCCGGGCACGTTAGCAAATATTCAATTCTGTCAGATTCCAGCCCCAGTCGTTCGAACGCTCGCCGCAAATCTTCAGTACACGACGCATCACCACCCCGCACCCACAGTGCCGCCTCAAACGATGGGTAATATGAGGATTTGAGCTTTTCAATCAGAGGAGTTAACAGTCGGTAGAACAGCTGTTCATTGGCGGTAAATTCAAAATCTTCTTGGCGGGGGATTTTTAGCGGCGTTTTGGGGGCCAGCGGAAACTCCCCCTCAAGTTTGAGCATACTCAGGGCAAGTTCGTCCACGGGAGTGAGTGCCGCCCAGCCCGCAATAATGACGTTATGGTTGGCGTAAATCTTGAGCTCATTTTTCCGTTTTTTTGCAATCTCTAACCGGCATTCGTCGTAGTGCCGGTTAGAACTTATTGCGGTCATGCAGAAACAACCTAGCGCTAAACAGATCGTCGCAGGTACGGCTATAGATTGCGAAAAAAAAGTAGAATCAACGTGTTTATCACCGGGCCACGTCAATGCACGGATTACGACACAGATGATAACGACGATAAGCGTAAAAATGACCACCTGTAGCGCTGGGAAGTCAGAGCGGTTCGGCTCATCTTGTTCATTGTATAACCACCATTTCATCACAAGGCTCCCGCCACTGGCAGCGTACTTTTTATCGCGCACCCGCACTCTGCTTTACAGCCATCTACCACCACGCCCCGGCCGTACATTGTCCATGTGGCGTGACACTGCTTAATAGCAAACGTGCCCTTATGTAACGGGCATTGGACCTTATCGCCCTTCAGCGCAACGGGGATCCCCATAAACTCCGCCCCTGACGCTGTAATGACTTTTCCACCGCTTATCAGCGGGTCGTTAAGACGTATAACTCCGTTCATGTGTTTTTATCTCCTTATCGTCCCGCATCCATATCGCAGCGCATGTGATCCCAGCCGGTGTAACCCTTAACTTCTGGTACCTTGTCTGGCAAGTCCTGATAATTTTTCTCGTGACTCACTACCTTTCCTTCCAGCCCCTCTTTTGTTAAATACACCATTCCCCATTTCCAACCAGGAGAACTTGGTTCAATTCTCTGCACAGTTCCGTCTTCAAGTGTGTATGTAATTCCTGGGCCCCCCTCAACAACACGCGGATCATCAAACGGTTTGGACGACATATACAGCCGGTGTTTGGTCTGTAAAAATCCCTGATCGTTAACGACGGTGAAGGAAAGAATGTCATCGTAAGGGCCATAATTGTCCCCGTTAGGCTCATTTCCGGATGGTGAGAATTGCGCGAGGTGCCAGGTTTGACCATAGTCTTTTGAAACACGGAACCCTCCTCCTCCCCAGCCGGTAATAGAAATATACCGCTCGGAAGGATGAACAAATTTTTTGGTAAAAATGCGGTAAAACTGGCTGACAGGTTCAGTATGGATCCCGCGTTGCGTATCGGTATACCAGAGCTCACCTTCGCAGTCCCAGCCTTTCAGCTCCAGATAACGGTGGTCGTCAAAACGGTAAACTACCTGGGTCGGCGGTTCTTTCGCCTGGCATCCGGCTGCCAGCAGAACGGCGGCGGCCATCAGCGCCTTACTCAATCCTTTCACCATTCTTAGCGCCCCTTATCCATATCGCAGCGCATGTGATCCCAGCCGGTGTAACCCTTAACTTCTGGTACCTTGTCTGGCAAGTCCTGATAATTTTTCTCGTGACTCACTACCTTTCCTTCCAGCCCCTCTTTTGTTAAATACACCATTCCCCATTTCCAACCAGGAGAACTTGGTTCAATTCGCTGCACAGTTCCGTCTTCAAGTGTGTATGTAATTCCTGGCCCCCCCTCAACAACACGCGGATCATCAAACGGTTTGGACGACATATACAGCCGGTGTTTGGTCTGCAAAAATCCCTGATCGTTAACGACGGTGAAGGAAAGAACGTCATTGTAAGGGCCATAATTGTCCCCGTTAGGCTCATTACCTGAAGGGGAGTAAAGTGCATCTGACCATGTTTGACCGTAGTCTTTAGAAACAATGAAACCGTCAGCTCCCCAATTTGTAATGGCTATATATTTCTCAGATGGATGAATATATTTGCGTGTAAAAATTCGATAAAACTGACTTGCAGGCTGCGTGTGAATGCCTCGCTTCGTATCCGTGTACAAGAGTTCGCCTTCGCAGTCCCAGCCTTTCAGCTCCAGATAACGGTGGTCGTCAAAACGGTAAACGACCTGGGTCGGCGGTTCTTTCCCCTGGCATCCGGCTGCCAGTAGAACGGCGGCGGCCGTCAGCGTCGAACAAAATCCTTTCATTCCTTTATCCTTATGCCAGTTGGCTGTCGCTAAGTGGTTCGGGCATATCCCATTGCAGATTTGGCACTTCTTTATTCCCTGCGGCCAGGTCACGGGACGGAACAACCTTCGACGCATTATTAAACTGATTTACAACGCCAAACTCCCCTGTAGCCAGGACTTCATTAGGTTTATTCATGTACCATTTCGTTGCTGGTTCATTCAGTTTTCCGGTCCGGTAATACTCTTTAGCAGCAGCGTAACCATTCAGCGGATCCCTCCAGTCAGCACGGTGCAACAGGCCCTCCCAGAATTTCCCGGCCTTGTAGTCAAATGCCTTGCACTGGCCGATGGCCAGGTCAAACGCCATCGCGTGAGACGGTGCAAATTCGCTCATGACAATCGATGAATGCTGGCTGTAGCCTACCGGGTCGGTTTTTTGCCATTCCGCCTGCAACTCTTCATCCGTTTTCTTCCAGGTCAGCGTCACGCTCTGAAAATCTTTGCTGCCTGAAACGATGCCGTGAATCACTTCCCGCTTGCGGTCATAGCTCTCTACTTTCAGCTCGTCGGACGTCAAAACGTGGCCCGATCGCCAGCGGAGACTCTGGTAACGACTCACCTGATGCGTCGCAATTTCGGTGCGTTTGATGGCGAACGCCTTAGCAGAATAAGAGATATAGGCATCCGGGCTGTTCGGGTCGATATACGCTTCATACGGGGTATCGCAGGTCGCCGGGTCGTCATCTTTTTTGTTTCGCTCGCCCTGTAGCTCGAAGATAAAAGGCTCCGGCAACTCTTCGCCATTAATCACCACGTCACTGTAGGAATAGGCCGCATTCATCACCGGCGTGGGGCTGAAATCCCCTTCGCGCTCCGGGGCCATACTGAACGGTTTCCCCTGTACGGCTTGCCCTACCCAGCGGTGCTGGCAAAACACCCGCTGGCGAAGATTGGGGATATCTTTGGCTATCTCATTCGGAATACCGCGCCAGCCAAACCCCTGGATAGGTTGCAGCGACACCGTGCCATCCTGGGGGCACCAGTAGTTATAGACCTTGCCGTTATTGTTCCGCCGGTATCTCATGTCTTCCCGCAGCGGATTGTCTGCCGCTTTCCGTGACGCGCAGCTGGCTTCCATCGCCTGCATCTCCCCGTCGGATAACTCTCCCCCTTTGTACTGTGTCGCCATCAGCGCGCAAAAGTGCCTGAATGTTTCCACCCGCGCCTGTTCCGTCTGGTGATGACCGGGCTGACCGTTTTCAAGAAGTCGCCCCTCCAGCGAGTACGGGGAATGATTCAGGATGGTACAGTTCACCGGGTCATAGCCGGCCTGCTTGACCAGCATGTTTGCCAGCATGGTGAGGATCGTGCCCTGACTGTGCGCCACCACGTTAATCACATCATTCTTAGTGACATCTTCACCGCGAATCTGAATAATCAAATCCGCCAGACGCTGGGCGGCAAAAAACTGATAGATACGGTGCGGGTTAGCGAAAATGGGATGGGTATAATCGCCTCCATTCGCGTACAACGAACCGAAACCAGCAGCGGCCAGGGCGGCCCCCCCGGCACCCGGCCCCAACATATCGGGGATGCAGGTGGTGGCGTTCGCAAAGGTTCCGCCCCCTTTGGCAAAATTCACATCAAGGCCGTTTTTAAAGTTGTCATTCTGAAACTTAAACGGCCCCTTGCCATCGTTCCCCAGTTTGGCTTTCTTTTCCTTATCGTCTTCCTGATACGCGTCATAGGGCAGACGGGCCTGCGATGACAGCTTACTGACTTCGGCCTTGTAACGTTGCTGGTCAGCCTTGTAGTCGGCATGCGTGACCGGCTTATACCCCCAGTAGAACGGGATCACCGGCGAACGGCCCGGCTCTTTGATTTTCTTCTGGGCCTCTTCGTTGTGCATCATGATGAAATCGCGCCAGCCGTGCGCGTACAAATCCGTCCGGGCCAGGCGCTTACTCAGCCCGGCAATGATCCCCCGCTCCTGATTCTGATACGCCTCACCCACGTCGTTGACCCCGTGAACCAGGATAACAATACAGGGCATTGGGCGCGGGACGGCCACCCGGCACGTCTGGGCCACTTCTCCCAGATCTTTATGAACCGGGATATCGCCCTCTGAAATTACGCGTGGGGCATACGGGCTTTTCTTCGTCGTGTCCGTCATTCCATCAATTCCATTTTTAGCGTATCGAGATCGTCCGCATCGATGAGCGGTGTATAGCCGTCACTGTCGGTCACCCCCTCTGTCACTTGCCCGGATGAGCTGGTCATTCTGAATTTTTTGTTGGCGAGGATTTGCTGGTCGTCATCAGGAGAGTGCAGCTGGTAACGCTGTTTAAACGCCCCTTTGTTAAACGATGGCGTCTGGACCTGGGCGCTTTCCGGCCCGTCGTATTTCAGGCTCGGGCCTTTCAGCTCAATACCCGTCGGCGAGAAGATCGTCACCAGCCCGTTTGGGCTGATACGTATCCCGCCGCCCCCGCAGGTAAACTGCATGCCCTGCTTGGCGCTACCGTTCATTTTTCCCGCGGTGCTGGTCAGCGTGAAATCCTGCTGTGACAACATGTGCATGGCCCCGCGCTGGGCTTGGGTATTGATATCCCCGGCGCCGGCAATCAGCTGGATACCGAGCTTGCGGACGAACAGCGAGAGTTTATCGCCCACGGCCATCGAGAGTTTTTTAACGACGTTCACCGTGGCGTTATTTCCCGCGGTGGCGATCAAATCTTTTCCGGCCGACAGCTGCAGGGTTTGCGGCGTCACTTGAGCCAGCCCCTCACCCGCATACGTCAGAATGCCCGCGCCGGTCAGCTTGTTCAGCGTCTGCTTTAAGGTGTTTTGCCGATCGGTTTCCACAGTGTCGGCCCCCGCCGTCAGGGCGCTTTGTTGCAACGTTTTCGCCAGTGACAGCGCTTTCTCCAGCTGCGCCACGGCCTCGGCCATATCCAGCTGCTGCCCCTGGGCACGGGGCTGGGCTTCGGTGGTGATCAGCATCCCTTTCGCGGCACGCAGCGTCATTCGGTTATCGGTTCGCGCTTCAACCCCTTCTCCGCGTGGTTTGCCCTCGGCATCGACCAGGTGGCCCACGCTGAGCTGGCTCTTTTCGTATTCGGTGGAAATCTTGACGTGTTCCTTGCCGCGCCTGTCCTCCAGGCGGATTTTGTTCAGACCGACGGTGCGGATGACGTTGCGGGTATTGTTGCGGTTTGTGACCAGATCGGGACGGGCACCGTCATGCATCACCTGGGCGATATACGGCCTGTCCGGGTCGCCATTCTCAAACATCACCGCGACTTCGGTCTTATCCAGCAGCGGAAAGTGAAACCCGTAGGTGTCGCCAGCATACGGTCTGCCCAGACGTACCAGTGCGCTTTCAAAGCCCTCCCGCTGTTCATCCAGGTCAAAATCAAACTTCACGCGGTAGCGGCCCTGCGCATCCACCCCGGCGTACGTTTTATCCCCCCCGATGGAGGCCACCCTTGCAGGCACCGATCCGGCAATCATCGGACGTGTCAGCAGTGCCGGTCGAAAACTGTAGCCATTGAGATACGGAATGCCGCCCAGAGTCGCACGATAGTGCTCAGCCCGACTCCCGCCGATCGTCATCGACGAAATCAAATAGCCTGATCTAAAACTGTCTGGAATAGGTCCAGTTGGCGTAAACATCATGCCGGGCTGCAGCGCCGGATCGCTGGTTGTCGCCCTCAGAATACTCTGACCATTAAGCAGCCGTTCATAACGCACCCGGGCGTAAAACGTGGCCGTTTCTCCTTCGTCTCCGGCCACATCCCCGGATTCCAGAAAACGATCGGCATAGTGGTATTCCCTCCCGGTGGTCACGCCCTCGGGGATAGCATGCGTTTCAATGGTTTTATCGGTTTGCGGCGAGTGCGGGTCACGGTAGTTATAACTCCGCACCAGCACATTTTTGGGGATTAACGTGTGCTGCTCTTCCAGGTCAGTAATGTACTCGTCGTGACCGGTCAGGCCGGAATGGCGAACGTACGGCAATTTCTTGTCACTGAAAATATAACGCCCGACTGAATCACCGAAGACAGCCACGGTTTCCGTCGGAACTTGGTCATGATTTTCAAAGCGGAACCAAATCCCGACTTCAGCCAGTAACCGGCGGATAAAGGTCAGGTCAGTTTCCTTCCACTGAACAATCATTTCCCGCCGTGGATAGCCGTGACTCAATTTATCGAAATCGATGTTATAGCCGTCAAAATACCCGCTGTCTTTCATCAGCTTCGTGACGAGCTCAGGAACCGACATATCCATGTAAACGGCAGAGCGATAGTTACGGTCCAGCAACGCCAGTTCATGCTCCAGGACGCACTCATAGAGTGCCTCATCGGCGGAGGATTTGATGCGGGAAAACGAGGTGATCACGCCGTTGATGTGTCGTACCGGCAGCCAGGGGGATTGCCCGTGCCAGGTCGCCTTTGGGTTTGGGGCACGGAGAAGAAATTCAGCCGTCTGGTTAAGCACGGCATTCATCGGGAGGTTTTGTTCCGGAGTGGTGAATCGGATGGTGTAGCGGTAAGGCTGACTTAACGCCTCTTCGCCTGTGAAGGAATGAACATCAAGGGTAATCGCTTTATTGTGGGGGAAAAATAATAAATAACGGTTTAACGTATTCTGCTGTTGAATCGTTCCTGATTGTCCTGCCATAGACAAATATCCTTTTCATATAACTTCCGATTTTATAAAAAAGAATACTCCCGCACCCAAACAATTAAAACACCCTTTCACTGCACCAAATCAGCATCACTGCCAAATTCATTCACCGCAAAAATAAATAAACACCACATTAATCACGGAGAAAATAAAATATTCATGATAAAATACAGATAGGGTTATCTGTTATAAAACCGAGCGCGTAATAAACTTGCGGTTACGAGGTTGGCTTCATCGGAATAATAAAGGCCGTAACGTAATCCGTTACGGCCTTCTTCAGTAGCCAGGCAGAAAAAACTGATGCAAAGCGGTGTTTTTTATTTTCAGCGCATGGCTTAGTGCGCGTTGACCACCACCCACATCGGGCCCTGGCCGACCGCATAACGGCCTTTCTCTTGCAACAGCCCCTGCTCACCCTGAATCTCATACACCGCAATGTGATGGGATTTCTGACCGGCAGCAATCACGAACTTACCGCTGTGATCGACATTAAAGCCGCGCGGCTGGGTTTCGGTTGGCTGGAAGCCCTGAACCTCGAGCACGCTGCCGTCTTCAGATACCGTGAACACCGTCAGGGTGCTGGAGGTACGGTCACAGGCATAAAGATGGCGGCCATCCGGGGTGATGTGAATATCCGCCGCCCAGCGCGTGCCGGTGAAGTCCGGCGGCATCATGTCCAGGGTCTGCACACATTCAATTTCACCGTGGGGATCGTTCAGTTCCCAGACGTCGACAGAGCTGTTCAGCTCGTTGACGCAGTAGGCGTACTGCTGATTCGGGTGGAACACCAGGTGACGCGGACCCGCGCCTTCCACGGTGGTCACTTCCGCCGGGGTCTGCGCAACCAGTTTACCGTCGTCGCTCAGCGTAAACAGGCAGATGCGGTCCTGCTTCAGGGCCGGAACCCACAAGGTACGGTTGTCCGGGGTGATGTTTGCGGAGTGGCAGCCTTCAAGGCCTTCCACCACGTCAACCACACCGACCGGGAGGCCGTCTTCCAGACGCGTCACGCTGACGCAGGCCTGGTTGTAAGAACCGCTGAACAGGAACTGGCCGTGATGGTCAGTGGAAATATGGGTCGGGCTGCCCGGCAGTGCGGATTCCGCCGCGTAGGTCAGCGCACCGTCATCCGGGGCAATACGGTATGCCAGGACGCGAAACTCCGGGCGCACGCCAACGTAGAGATAACGCTTGTCCGGGCTTATCACCATCGGCTGAACCTGGCCCGGCACGTCGACCACCTGCACCAACGTCAGCTTACCGTCGTGATGCAGGCTCCAGACGTGGATCTGCTGACTTTCCGGGCTGGCGGTATATACGGTTTGTTTCATGAAAACTCCTTTCCATACTGCACGTGGAAGCAAATTATACATAATAGTGAGTGCTGAAAAATTTGCCCTGCGCGCGCTGCGGTGTACCATCGTGAGCTGCACATTTTTCAACATTAACCCTGGACTGCAACATGACATCACGCGTGATAGCTCTCGATTTAGACGGTACCCTGCTGACGCCCACGAAAACCATTCTTCCCGAATCCCTCGAGGCGCTGGCTCGCGCCAGACAAGCAGGTTACAAAATCCTCATCGTCACAGGCCGACATCACGTTGCTATCCATCCTTTTTATCAGGCACTGGCACTGGATACACCTGCAATTTGCTGTAATGGCACCTATTTGTATGATTATCAGGCAAAAAAGGTTGTCGAAGCCGATCCGATGCCGGTCGAAAAAGCACGCGCGCTGGTCGGTTTGCTGGCCGAACATGACATTCATGGCCTGATGTACGTCGATGACACCATGATGTATGAGCAAGCCACCGGGCACGTGACGCGTACCCTGAACTGGGCACAGCAGTTGCCGGAAGCACAACGTCCGTCGTTCACTCAGGTCGCGTCGCTGACTCAAGCCGCACAGGAAGTGAAGTCGGTGTGGAAGTTCGCGCTGACGGACCAGGACACACAAAAGCTGAACAATTTCGCCAACCATGCGGCGAAAACGCTGGATCTGGAGTGCGAATGGTCGTGGCACGATCAGGTGGATATTGCGCGCAAGGGCAACAGCAAGGGCTATCGTCTGGCACGCTGGGTCGAATCGCAGGGATTATCGATGCAGGATGTGATTGCTTTTGGCGATAACTTTAATGACATCAGTATGCTGGAAGCCGCAGGCACCGGCGTGGCGATGGGCAATGCCGATGACGCGGTCAAAGCCCGCGCCAACGTCGTTATCGGTGATAACACCACCCACAGCATCGCCGAGTTTATCTACACCCGCCTGCTGTAATCAGGCGGTTATCGAGACGCTTTTAATCTGCGCATACAGCCACTGGCCTGGCTTCACCGCCAGGTCATCGCGGGCCCACGGGCTGATGCGCGCCCACAGCGTGCGCCCCCCGACTTCAAGCTCGACTTCCACCTGGCCGTTATTATCGTAGCAATTGGCCACTTTGGCTCGCAGCACGTTCCGGATACTGGTGTGCACCGGCGGCTGGAGCACCAGCGACACATCGGACGCCTGAATGCGCACCCGCACCGCCGACTGTACCGGGCGCTCAAGTTTGTTGACCCACAGATGCTGGTCGCCCAGCGCCAGCGCGGTCATCGCGTAATGCGGATGATGCTCCAGCACCGTGACTTTCAGAATGCTGCTTTGTTGATCCTGCGGCAGCCACGGATGCATCACGCTGCTGCCCCAGACGTCTTCCAGATTGCCAAACGCTTTAACGTTACCCTCCTCCAGGACCAGCACCTTATCGGCCAGATGCAGAATTTCATCGAGGGAATGGCTGACGTAGAGCATCGGAATGTTGATTTCACGAGCCAGACGTTGCAGGTAGGGCAACAGCTCACGTTTACGTGGAATATCAAGCGAGGCCAGCGGTTCATCGAGCAACAACAGTTCCGGGGCGGTGAGCAGCGCCCGGCCAATCGCCACGCGCTGTTTTTCGCCGCCGGAAAGTCCGCCTGGCAGGCGGTCGAGCAGCGTTTCTATCCCAAGCAGGGCCACCAGTTTATCGAACTGCCCGGCCATGCTTTTTGCCATGCCGTAGCGCAGATTGCCGCGTACTTTGTAGTGCGGGAACAGGCGCGCATCCTGAAAGACGTAACCAACCCGCCGCTTTTCCGGCGACAGGCAAATCTTTTTCTCGACATCGTTGAGCACCCGCCCGTTGAGCACGATGCGTCCCTGCTGCGGTCGGGTCAGGCCGCTGATGGCGTTGATCAGCGATGTTTTACCCGCCCCCGAAACGCCAAATACGGCGGTTATACCGGTAGCGGGGAGCGATTCGTTAATGGTCAGGCAGTGGTTGCCGAGTGTCTGTGTGAAATTGAGTTCCAGCATGATTATTTCCCCATCCGCTCACGGCTGAGGCGCGCCAGCCATTCAGAGATCAGCAGAGAAACCAGCGCCAGCACAATGGAAATTACGCACAGACGCGCGGCAGCGCCTTCCCCGCCCGGCGTCTGAATCAGGGTATACATCGCCGAGGGGAGGGTTCGCGTTTCGCCTGGGATGTTTGACACAAAAGTGATCGTCGCGCCAAATTCACCCAGCGATCGGGCAAAGGCCAGCACGGTGCCGACAATAATTCCCGGCAGCATCAGCGGCAGCGTGATAGTCGCAAACACCCGCCAGCGCCCGGCCCCAAGGGTGCGGGCCGCCTGTTCGAGTTTGATATCAACGCCTTCCAGCGCCAGGCGTATGGCGCGCACCATCAACGGGAAGGACATGACTGCCGCAGCCAGCACCGCCCCGCGCCAGCTAAAGGCAAAGGTCAGGCCGAACCAGTCGTATAGCCAGGCACCGATAAACCCGCGCCTCCCCATCGCAATCAGCAATAAATAGCCGACCACCACCGGGGGCAACACCAGGGGAAGATGGATGACACTGTCGAGGAGCGCTTTGCCAGGGAAATTACGCCGCACCAGCAGCCAGGCAAAGAAAATCCCAAACGGCAAGCTGAACACCACGGCCAGGGATGACACTTTTAGGCTCAGCAATACCGCCTGCCATTCGGGATCGGTCAATATCATTGGTGCGTTGTAAATCCGTACTGTTTAAAGATGGCTGAGGCCTGTGGGCCTTTCAGATAATCGTAGAAGGCTTTGACCGTGGCGTTGTTGTGTCCGTCGGTGATAGCCATCGGGTATTCCACTTTTTTATGAGAATCTTCAGGGAATGTGCCCACTACTTTGACACCTTTACTGGCCACCGCATCAGAACCGTAAACGATGCCCAGCGGCGCTTCGTTACGTTCCACCAGCGCCAGAGCGCCACGGACGTCTTCCGCCGGAGCCAGTTTCGGTGACAGGGTATCCCATGCGCCCAATTTCTGTAACGCTTCTTTGGCATAGATGCCCGCCGGAACGTGATCCGGATCGCCCACCGCCAGACGACCGCCCTTCAGCAGGCTGGCCCAGTTGGTTTTGGCGTCAAGGGTGACTGCGCCCTGCTCGCTGGCTTTCGATGCAATAACAACCAGGCTGTTGCCGAGCAGCGTTTCACGGCTTGCGTTATCGATAGCTTTTTTCTCAACCGCGTAATCCATCCATTTCTGATCCGCAGAAATGAACAGATCGGCTGGGGCACCCGCTTCAATCTGACGCGCCAGGGTTGAGGAAGAAGCAAAAGAAGAGACCACCTCGACGTTGTTCTCTTTTTTATACTCTTTGGCAATGTCCTGCATCGCGTTGGTCAGCGAAGCGGCTGCAAACACGGTAATTTTGCCTGCGTCCGCCGCCGCATGCCCCACAACCGCAAGGGATAACGTTGCGCCAGCGAAAAGGCGTAACCATGATCGTTCCATCTGTAACTCCTGTGAATATCGTTATGTATTTTACAATATAACGATAACGGTAGGGTTTTCCCAGCGCAAATTAGGGGATTCAGGGATACTATCGGCAGAAAGAAAAGGAACTTAAACGAAGAGAATACAGGTAAGGGATAAAAAAACGCCCGGCGGTGCCGGGCGTCTTGAAATCAATGATGTTGTTTGGACTGCTGGCCGTTGTCTTTATGGCCGACGTTCGACAGAACGTTAAACACTTCACCCAGACCGTAAATCAGCCCCAGGATGATTGCCATCACCACGGGAACCATGATCACGGCAAATACCAGACTTTTCAATAACTCTAACATGGTCAACTCCAGACACTGTGATTCCTTTATTGTAACTGCTTCATCAGGAAATTCACGCCCCTTTTGTGCGATGCGCTGTGTAATAATAGCGTTGACTGAGCCCTTTTCTTCTGAGCAGGACATTGATATGCAGGCCGAAATTCTACTTACTCTCAAGCTCCAGCAGCGCCTTTTTGCCGATCCGCGTCGCATTGCGCTGCTTAAGCAAATTACGGTGACCGGCTCGATAAGCCAGGGCGCGAAGAATGCCGGGATTAGCTATAAGAGCGCCTGGGATGCGATCAATGAAATGAATCAGCTCAGCGAACAGCCGCTGGTTGACAGAGCGACTGGCGGCAAAGGCGGTGGCGGCGCGGTGCTCACCCGCTACGGTCAGCGTTTGATTCAGCTGTATGACCTGCTGGCACAAATACAGCAAAAAGCCTTTGACGTGCTTAGCCATGACGATGCCCTGCCGCTCGACAGCCTGCTGGCGGCAATCTCACGCTTCTCGCTGCAAACCAGCGCCCGCAACCAGTGGTTTGGCACCCTCACCCGCCGCGACCACCAGCAGGTGCAGGAACACGTCGACGTCCTGTTGGCCGACGGTGAGACGCGCCTGAAAGTAGCGATCACCGCCCACAGCGGTGAACGGCTGGGGCTGGAAGAAGGCAAAGAGGTCTTAGTCCTGCTGAAAGCGCCGTGGGTGGGGATCACTCGCGATGCGAAGGTTGCCGCCGCGGCCGACAATCAACTGCCTGGCACAATAAGCCATATTGAACGCGGCGCAGCACAGTGCGAAGTATTAATGACGCTGCCGGACGGTCAGGTGCTGTGCGCTACCGTTCCGCTGGAAGAGGCCGCAGAATTACAGGCGGGCGAGCCTGCTATCGCCTGGTTTAATGCCGACCGGGCTATCCTCGCCACCCTGTGCTGATGGCTTGACTTTCGCGGTCAGAAAACGTATCCCTGAATGACTTCGCTGCAAAAACCGGGATACATCATGTCATCATTGCAAATTTCGCAAGGCACGTTTCGTCTTAGCGATACAAAAACACTCTCTATTGCCGAGTTAACCGTTCGTTCCGGCGAGTCCTGGGCCTTTGTCGGCAGCAACGGCAGCGGTAAATCGGCGTTGGCCCGCGCCCTCGCCGGCGAACTGACGCTGCTTACCGGGACGCGTGAAAGCCAGTTCACACGCCCGACCCGCCTCTCGTTTGAGCAATTACAGAAGCTGGTCAGCGACGAGTGGCAGCGCAACAATACCGATTTGCTGAGCCCTGGCGAAGAAGACACCGGCCGCACCACCGCCGAAATTATCCAGGATGATGTGAAGGACGCCGCACGCTGTGAAGCGCTGGCGAACCGTTTTGGCATCCATCACCTGCTCGATCGTCGCTTCAAATATCTGTCCACGGGTGAAACCCGCAAAACGCTGCTGTGCCAGGCACTGATGAATACCCCAGACCTGCTTATCCTCGATGAACCCTTCGACGGGCTGGACGTGGCGTCGCGCAAAGCCTTAGCCGACCTGCTCGACACCCTGCATCAGGACGGCCTGACGCTGGTGCTGGTGTTGAACCGCTTTGATGAAATCCCTGATTATGTCCAGTTTGCTGGCGTGCTGGCTGACTGCACGTTACTGGAAACTGGCGCGAAAAAAGTCCTGCTCGAACAGGCGTTGATTGCCCAACTGGCGCACAGCGAAAAGCTGTCAGGTATTGCCCTGCCCGAGCCGGACGCCCCTCCTGCCCGTCTTACGCTACCGGACGATCAGCCGCGCATTGTGCTCAATAACGGCCATGTGTCCTATAACGACAAACCGATCATTAACGCGCTGAGCTGGACGGTAAACCCCGGCGAAAACTGGCAAATTATCGGGCCCAACGGCGCAGGAAAATCGACGCTGTTAAGTCTGGTGACCGGCGACCATCCGCAGGGGTACAGTAATGATTTGACGCTATTTGGTCGACGTCGCGGCAGCGGAGAAACCATCTGGGATATTAAAAAGCACATCGGCTATGTCAGCAGCAGCCTGCATCTCGATTACCGCGTTAGCACCAACGTGCGTAATGTGATCCTCTCCGGCTTTTTTGACTCGATTGGTATTTATCAGGCGGTTTCTGACAAACAGCATAAGCTGGCGCAGGGCTGGCTGGATATTCTGGGGATAGACAGTCGTACCGCCGATGCACCTTTCCATAGTTTGTCCTGGGGACAGCAGCGGCTGGCGCTGATTGTTCGCGCCCTGGTGAAACACCCGACCCTGCTTATTCTGGATGAACCATTGCAGGGACTTGATCCGCTCAATCGCCAACTGGTGCGCCGCTTTATTGATGTTCTGATTAGCGAAGGCAACACCCAGCTGTTATTCGTGTCGCATCACGCCGAAGATGCTCCGGACTGCATCACCCATCGTTTAGAGTTTGTGGCCGAAAAAAACGGCTACGGCTATGCGATAGGGGAACGGTAAGTTCACCTCGCGGGAGTTCCGGCTCCCGCTTTTCAGATAAAGAGCAACACCCCTTCGCAGTCTCTTTGATTTATAATGCAAAATCTTCATGTTTCAGGAACAAAACTCACCGTGTAAACGATTCCACTAATCTATTCCATGTCACACTTTTTTCATCTCTGTTATGCTAGTCTTATTACATACCATAAGCCTAATGGAGCGAAAAATGAGAGTTCTGGTTACAGGTGGTAGCGGTTACATTGGCAGCCATACTTGTGTACAGTTACTGAAACAAGGCCACGACGTCATCATTCTGGATAATCTCTGTAACAGTAAGCGCAGCGTGTTACCGGTGATTGAACGTCTGGGCGGGAAACAGCCGACTTTCGTTGAAGGCGATATTCGCAACGAAGCGCTGATGACCGAAGTACTCCACGATCACGCGATTGATACCGTGATCCACTTCGCGGGCCTGAAAGCCGTCGGTGAATCCGTCGCCAAGCCGCTGGAATACTACGATAACAACGTAAACGGCACCCTGCGTCTGATTGCCGCCATGCGCGCCGCTAACGTCAAAAACTTTATCTTCAGCTCTTCCGCTACCGTTTACGGCGATCAGCCCAAAATCCCTTATGCCGAAAGCTTCCCCACCGGCACGCCGCAAAGCCCGTACGGCAAGAGTAAGCTGATGGTCGAGCAAATCCTGACCGATCTGCAAAAAGCCCAGCCAGAGTGGAGCATTGCACTGCTGCGCTATTTCAACCCGGTAGGGGCGCATCCGTCAGGCGATATGGGTGAAGACCCGCAGGGCATTCCTAATAACCTGATGCCGTACATTGCGCAGGTGGCGGTAGGCCGCCGTGAATCGCTGGCCATCTTTGGCAACGATTACCCGACCGAAGACGGCACCGGCGTGCGCGATTACATTCACGTAATGGACCTCGCCGATGGCCACGTTGCGGCGATGGAAAAACTGGCTGAAAAACCAGGCGTTCACATTTACAACCTCGGTGCCGGAGTCGGCAGCAGCGTGCTGGACGTGGTTAATGCCTTCAGCAAAGCCTGCGGCAAACCCGTTACTCATCACTTTGCGCCACGCCGCGACGGCGACCTCCCGGCCTACTGGGCTGATGCGAGCAAAGCCGACCGCGAACTTAACTGGCGCGTCACCCGTACTCTTGACGAAATGGCGCAGGACACCTGGCACTGGCAGTCACGCCATCCGCAGGGTTATCCCGACTAAGGATTTGTCATGACTCAATTTAACCCCGTCGATCACCCACATCGCCGCTTTAATCCGTTGACCGGGCAGTGGATCCTGGTCTCGCCGCATCGCGCCAAGCGCCCCTGGCAGGGGGCGCAGGAAACGCCAGCCAAACAAACGCTGCCGACGCACGATCCTGATTGTTTCCTGTGTCCGGGCAACACCCGCGTCACCGGCGACAAAAATCCGCAGTACAGCGGTACCTACGTGTTCACCAACGACTTTGCCGCACTGATGACCGATACGCCAGATGCCCCGCAAACCGACGATCCGCTGATGCGCTGCGAAAGCGCGCGCGGCACCAGCCGGGTTATCTGCTTCTCGCCGGATCACAGCAAAACGCTGCCTGAGCTGAGCGTCAACGCACTCGAAGAAGTGGTACAAACCTGGCAGCAGCAAACCGCTGATTTAGGTCAACGCTATCCATGGGTTCAGGTTTTCGAGAACAAAGGCGCGGCAATGGGCTGCTCCAACCCCCATCCGCACGGCCAGGTCTGGGCCAACAGCTTTTTACCGAACGAAGCCGAACGCGAAGACCGTCTGCAAAAAACCTATTTCACCGAGCAGGGTTCACCGATGCTGGTGGACTACGTGCAACGTGAACTCGCCGACGGCAGCCGCACGGTGGTGGAAACCGAACACTGGCTGGCAGTAGTTCCTTACTGGGCAGCCTGGCCGTTTGAAACCCTGCTGCTGCCGAAAGCCCACGTGATGCGTATTACCGATTTAACCGATGCCCAGCGCGCCGACCTGGCGCTGGCGTTGAAAAAACTGACCAGCCGTTACGACAACCTGTTCCAGTGCTCCTTCCCGTACTCAATGGGCTGGCACGGTGCGCCGTTCAATGGCGAAGAGAATTCACACTGGCAGCTCCATGCCCATTTCTACCCACCTCTGCTGCGCTCGGCGAGCGTACGTAAATTTATGGTCGGTTACGAAATGCTGGCAGAAACCCAGCGCGACCTGACGGCGGAGCAAGCCGCTGAACGCCTGCGCGCCGTCAGTGACGTCCACTATCGCGAATCAGGAGTCTAAAAATAATGAGTCTGAAAGAGAAAACCCTGTCCCTGTTTGCTGAGAAATTTGGCTACCCTGCCAACCACACGATCCAGGCCCCGGGCCGCGTGAACCTGATTGGCGAACACACCGATTACAACGACGGCTTTGTGCTGCCATGCGCCATTGATTACCAGACGGTGATTAGCTGTGCCCCTCGCCAGGACCGCACCGTGCGGGTGATCGCCGCCGATTATGATAACCAGACCGATGAATTTTCTCTCGATGCGCCGATTGTCAGCCACGACACGCAGCAATGGTCCAATTACGTGCGCGGCGTGGTCAAGCATCTGCAAAAACGTAACCCTAATTTTGCGGGCGTCGATATGGTTATTAGCGGCGACGTGCCGCAGGGCGCGGGTCTGAGTTCTTCTGCCTCACTGGAAGTGGCGGTCGGAACCGTGTTCCAGCAGCTTTATCACCTGCCGCTCGACGGGGCGCAAATCGCCCTCAACGGTCAGGAAGCGGAGAACCAGTTTGTCGGCTGCAATTGCGGCATCATGGATCAGCTGATTTCAGCGCTGGGTAAGAAAGACCACGCGCTGCTGCTCGACTGCCGCACGCTCGGCACCAAAGCGGTGTCGATGCCGAAAGGCGCGGCGGTGATTATCATCAACAGCAACTTTAAGCGCACGCTGGTCGGCAGCGAGTACAACACCCGCCGCGAACAGTGTGAAACTGGCGCTCGTTTCTTCCAACAGCCTGCCCTGCGCGACGTGTCGCTGGAAAAATTCAACGCCGTAGCGCATGAGCTGGATCCGGTCGTCGCCAAACGCGTGCGTCACGTACTGACGGAGAACGCGCGAACCGTGGAAGCCGCTTCCGCGCTGGAGAAAGGCGACCTGAAACGCATGGGCGAACTGATGGCGGAGTCTCATGCCTCAATGCGTGACGATTTCGAAATCACCGTGCCGCAAATTGATACCCTGGTTGAGATTGTCAAAGCGACCATCGGCGATAAAGGCGGGGTGCGCATGACCGGTGGCGGTTTCGGCGGTTGTATCGTGGCGCTGGTCCCGGAAGAACTGGTGCCTGCGGTGCAAGAGGCCGTGGCGGCGCAATATCACGCCAAAACCGGCATCAAGGAAACCTTCTACGTGTGCAAAGCATCACAAGGAGCGGGCCAGTGCTAAAAGAAATTCCAACTCTGGCCCCTGACGGGCTGCCCTTCCGCCTGCTGACCCTGCGCAACGGTGCCGGGATGGTGGTCACACTGATGGACTGGGGCGCGACGCTGCTGTCAGCCCGCGTTCCGATGCAGGACGGCACCGTCCGTGAAGCGCTGCTTGGCTGCGCCAGCCCGGAACACTATCCGTCTCAGGCGGCCTATCTTGGTGCCTCCGTAGGGCGTTATGCGAACCGTATCGCCGACAGCCGCTTTACCCTCGGGGGCACGACCTATGAATTGACCCCGAACCAGGGGCCAAATCAGCTGCATGGCGGCCCGGATGGATTTGATAAGCGTCGCTGGCGGGTGGTGAATCAGAATGACGAATCGGTGCTGTTTGCGCTCGAATCGGCCGATGGCGATCAGGGCTTCCCCGGCAATCTTAGCGCCACGGCGCATTATCGTCTGACCGACGATAACCGCATCGCCATTGAATACCGTGCCACCGTCGATAAAGCCTGCCCGGTGAACCTGACAAATCACGTCTATTTCAACCTCGATGGCGGCCAAAGTGACGTGCGCCAGCACAAGCTGCAAATCGCGGCTGAGGCATATCTCCCGGTCGATGAGATGGGCATTCCGCGCAGCGGACTGAAAGAGGTTGCGCAAACCAGTTTCGATTTCCGCCAGCCGAAGGCCATCGCCAGCGCCTTTTTAAGCGACGACGATCAGCGCCAGGTAAAGGGTTACGATCACGCCTTTTTACTCTCGACCCAGGGCGACGTCTCCCATCCGGCGGCAGTCCTGTGGTCGGCGGATGACAAATTGCAGCTGAAGGTCTTCACTACCGCGCCTGCGCTACAATTCTATTCCGGCAACTATCTGGGTGGTACGCCGTCCCGGGAAACCGAACCCTATGCCGACTGGCAGGGCCTGGCGCTCGAAAGCGAATTCCTGCCGGACAGCCCTAACCATCCGGAATGGCCGCAGCCTGACTGCGTGTTATTGCCGGGTGAAGAGTACCTCAGCGTTACCGAATACCAGTTTACCTCGTTGTAATCCCTGCCCTCCCTACGGAGGGCTTTTTTTCGCCAAATTGCCGAAAGTCCCGCCACTTACCGACAAATATACAACTGCTGATTCACAAGCCGCTTACACTACGCCGCTATTTTCGCTATGGTTAAGGATAAGCGTTGCCGTTGGTTATAAGGCGGCAATATAATGAGAATTGTTATCATTCAATCTAGTTCAGGAGTAACGGTATGGCTGTAACTAAGCTTGTGCTTGTTCGCCACGGCGAAAGCCAGTGGAATAATGAAAACCGCTTCACCGGTTGGTATGACGTTGATCTGTCTGAGAAAGGCATTGGCGAAGCAAAAGCTGCAGGTAAACTGCTGAAAGATGAAGGCTTCAGCTTTGATTTTGCTTACACCTCTGTGCTGAAACGTGCCATCCACACTCTGTGGAACGTGCTGGATGAACTGGATCAGGCCTGGCTGCCGGTTGAGAAATCCTGGAAGCTGAACGAACGCCACTACGGCGCGTTGCAGGGTCTGAACAAAGCCGAAACCGCTGAAAAATACGGTGACGAGCAGGTTAAACAGTGGCGTCGCGGCTTTGCTATCACGCCGCCAGAGCTGACCAAAGATGACGAGCGCTACCCGGGTCACGACCCGCGTTACGCGAAACTGACCGATAAAGAGCTGCCGGTCACCGAAAGCCTGGCCCTGACTATCGACCGCGTGGTGCCATACTGGAACGAAACCATTCTTCCGCGCCTGAAAAGCGGCGAGCGCGTAATTATCGCCGCTCACGGCAACTCCCTGCGTGCGCTGGTGAAATACCTGGACAACATGGGTGAAGACGAAATTCTCGAACTGAACATCCCAACCGGCGTACCGCTGGTGTATGAATTTGACGAAAACTTCAAACCTGTCAAACACTACTATCTGGGCAACGCGGACGAAATCGCAGCGAAAGCCGCAGCCGTAGCGAACCAGGGTAAAGCGAAGTAATTTTTCGCCAGACGTAAAAAAAGCGTGGAGCAATCCACGCTTTTTTATTGTCTGCTGTGCCGCTTAGCCGCGACGTGCTTTAACCGCTGCCGCCAGCTGGCGTAATACTGCGTCAGTATCGTCCCAGCCGATGCAGGCATCGGTGATGCTCTTGCCATAAGTCAGCGGCTCACCGCTTTCCAGATTCTGATTGCCTTCAACCAGATGGCTTTCAATCATCACCCCGACAATCGCTTTCTCGCCAGAGGCAATCTGCCCGGCCACATCCGTCGCGACGTCCATTTGCTTTTTGAATTGCTTGCTGGAGTTCGCATGGCTGAAGTCGATCATCACCTGAGATGGCAGGCCCGCTTTTTGCAGCCCTTCTTTCACCATTGCCACGTGATGCGCACTGTAGTTTGGCTCTTTGCCACCACGCAGAATAATATGGCAATCGCCGTTTCCGCTGGTGTTCACAATCGCCGAGTGGCCCCATTTGGTCACTGACAGGAAACAGTGCGGCGCGCCAGCAGCGTTAATAGCATCTATCGCCACTTTGATGGTGCCATCGGTGCCGTTTTTGAAGCCGACCGGGCAAGACAGACCGGAAGCCAGCTCGCGGTGAACCTGCGATTCGGTGGTACGCGCGCCTATGGCGCCCCAGCTCATCAGATCCGCCATATACTGCGGGGTGATCATATCGAGGAATTCACCCGCGGCAGGCAGACCGCTGTCGTTGATTTCCAGCAGCAGCTTACGAGCAATGCGCAGCCCGTCGTTGATCTGGAAGCTGTTATCCATGTGCGGATCGTTAATCAGCCCTTTCCAGCCCACGGTGGTGCGTGGTTTTTCAAAGTAGACACGCATCACGATTTCCAGCTCGCCTTTCAGCTCATCACGCAGGGTCAGCAGACGGCCAGCGTATTCTTTCGCGGCTACCGGATCGTGAATCGAGCACGGGCCGATCACCACCAGCAGGCGATCGTCGTTGCCTTTAAGGATCTTGTGGATCGCTTTACGTGCGTGAGACACCGTGTTAGCGGCATTCTCAGTGGCGGGAAATTTTTCAAGGAGCGCTACGGGAGGTAATAACTCGTTGATCTCTTTAATGCGTAAATCGTCGTTCTGATAGTTCATGATCTTTCCAGCGTTGCCATACTTATATAAATGAGTGCAATGCCTTCAATCTATCTCGCCAGCCTGGAAGTGTAAACGGGCTTTTACACTTGAGCCGGATAATTCCTGGAATACCGCTAAAAAACGCCACAATGTAGCGAGAAGTGAGATACGCGCTACACTTTTTAAGTGTAAATGCTGAGATTTGATTAATTAACAAGATTCCAGACTGACATAAATCAGTATTGCGGAATCTTTAGCCACTGTGCAGCTGGCACAGTCAGAAATGCACTGTTGGAAGAAGTTATCCGACCTAACGACCATAACAGGAGCATCCCCATGAAAAACAAGACACTGGCAACGCTTTTCCTGACCGCAACCCTTTCGATGATGAGCGGGGCTGCTTTCGCTGCAGACAGCGCGTCGGATAATAACGGGCAGGCTAACGCCGCTGCCTCTGCGGGGCAAGTTGCCCCTGATGCCAAACAAAACGTGGCCCCTAACGGCGTAGACAACGGGAACGTCAATACTCAGTCGAGCGGCACAATGATGCATCCGAATGGTTCAAGCAGCGATGCACAACACATGAGTAAGGATGAGATCCATAAAAACTCAATGTGTAAAGACGGTAAGTGTCCGGATATCAACAAGAAAGTTGAAACCGGTGACGGCATTAACAACGATGCAAATACCAAAACCGACGGTACCACTCAGTAATAATCGTTCTGCCCTTCCCGCCAAAGGAGAGCCTCGCTCTCCTTTATTTTTTAGGCGAATTCGCAAAAAATCTGTAATGATGTCATACACTAACTTATAAACATCACAGGATTTGTGTATGGCGCATTCACATTCCCACTCCACGCCACAAGGGGCGAATGACGGCAACGCCCGTCGGCTGTTGCTGGCCTTCCTAATCACCGCCGGATTTATGGTGGTGGAAGTGGTAGGCGGTCTGATTTCGGGTTCACTGGCCCTGTTGGCGGATGCCGGGCATATGCTAACCGATGCCGCGGCGCTGCTGTTCGCGTTGATGGCGGTTCACTTTGCCCGCCGTCCACCTAATTCCCGCCATACGTTTGGCTGGCTGCGACTGACCACCCTCGCGGCGTTTGTTAACGCAATTGCACTGGTGCTGATTACGGTGCTGATTGTCTGGGAAGCGATTATGCGTTTTCGCCATCCACAGCCGGTCGCAGGCGCAACCATGATGGTGATTGCCGTGGCGGGCCTGTTGGCGAACATCCTCTCATTCTGGATTTTGCATCGCGGCAGTGAAGAAAAGAACCTGAACGTCAGAGCCGCCGCGCTACATGTGCTCGGAGACTTGCTGGGTTCAGTGGGGGCTATCGTCGCCGCTATCGTGATCCTGACCACCGGCTGGACGCCCATTGACCCAATTCTGTCAGTGCTGGTGTCGTGCCTGGTGCTTCGCAGCGCGTGGGCGTTGTTGAAAGAGAGCGTAAACGAATTGCTGGAAGGTGCGCCCAGCTCACTGGATATCGCGGCACTCAAACGTGGCTTGCGCCGCGAGATCCCGGAAGTCCGCGATGTGCATCATGTCCACATTTGGCTGGTCGGCGAAAAACCGGTGATGACCTTACATGTGCATGTGATCCCGCCGCACGATCACGACGGACTGTTGGGGAAAATTCAGCACTATCTGGAACATCATTACCAAATTGCACATGCCACCATTCAGATGGAGTACCAGCCATGCAGCGGCCCGGAATGCCATCTTAACGAGACGCAGACCGAACACGCTCATCATCATCACCATTAATGAGAAAGCGCGCGTGAGCCTCGTTCACGTGCGCTGTTCATCCACATCCGGCTGCCGTTCAAAGCGATAAACGTCAGCAGCAGATATTCCAGAGACATGGCATAAACCCCCTGCAGAGCAAAAATCACCACGCTAATCACGTTGATGATCACCCACAGCAGCCAGTTTTCGACGTATTTGCGGGTCATCAGGATCATCGCCACAATCGACAACACCATCATGCAGGAATCCCAGAACGGGAAGGCATCAGGCTGGAGTTCCGGCATCGCCACGTTCAGCCCCAGGGTCTGCATGACCGATACCGCCACCTGGGTCAGGAACGCGAAGACTGGATTGATGAACACCGTCATCAGACCAATGGCGACCACACAAGCGGCCAGCCATCCCAGTGCCTTCGGCAACGGTAACCAGCGAATTTGCAGTTCTGCCTGATTCTGGCTGGTCTGTCGCGACCACGCGTACCAGCCATAGATATTTGCCGCAAAGAAAAACAGCTGAAGCAACAGGCTGGCATACAGTTGGATCTGGAAGAAAATGATGGCAAACAGCGTCACGTTCAGCAGTCCGAACGCGTAGTTACTGATCTTCTCGAGGCTGGCAAGCCAGATACACAGCAGCCCGGCTATTGTCCCCACCGCTTCAATCCACGACAGGTCATAGCCGCCCGCCCCAATCGGAATGTGCACCAGAATGTTTTGCGTACTCAAGAAATCCATATCTCTGTCCTGTCAGCCAAATTTCATTGGAAGATCAATCGTTCGGTTAAGAACGGTCTTATGAATGTACTTATGATCGAAGTGTAGCCGCAAAATCTAACATGCGGTTAAGCGGCAGCAGAGCGCCCTCACGCAACGTAGCATCTACATGGATTTCATGCTCCGCCCCACCGTGTTCGAGGCCGTCAGCAATGGCTTTAAGGCCGTTCATCGCCATCCACGGACAATGGGCACAGCTTCGGCAGGTTGCCCCCTCTCCGGCGGTTGGCGCTTCCAGTAACTCTTTTTCCGGCACCGCCTGCTGCATTTTATAGAAAATCCCACGATCGGTAGCGACGATCAGCTGCGCGTTGGGCAGCGTTTTTGCCGCAGCAATCAACTGGCTAGTCGAGCCTACGGCGTCGGCCATATCGACAATCGACTGCGGTGATTCTGGATGCACCAGGATAGCCGCCTGAGGGTACAACGCCTTCATTCGCGCCAGGGCCTGGGTTTTAAATTCGTCGTGCACAATACACGCCGCCTGCCAGCAAAGAACGTCTGCACCAGTCTGTTTCTGGACATAGCGGCCCAAATGACGGTCAGGTGCCCAAATGATTTTCTCACCGAGGCTATCCAGATGTTCAATCAGCTCAACGGCAATGCTCGAAGTGACGACCCAGTCGGCCCGAGCCTTGACCGCCGCAGAGGTATTGGCATACACCACCACAGTTCTGTCCGGATGGGCATCGCAGAATTGGGTAAATTCATCAATCGGGCAGCCCAGATCAAGTGAACATTCCGCATGAAGCGTGGGCATCAGAATGGTTTTTTCCGGACTTAAAATTTTGGCGGTTTCACCCATAAAACGCACCCCGGCGACCAGCAACGTGGAAGCCGGATGTCTGGCCCCGAAACGCGCCATCTCCAACGAGTCAGAAATACAGCCACCGGTTTCCTCCGCTAGCTGCTGAATTTCCGGGTCAGTGTAATAGTGCGCCACCATCACCGCATTTTTCTCTTTGAGCAGACGCTTTATTTTTTCGCGATAGAACTGCTTTTCGTCCAGGCTCAACGGCACCGGCTTCGGCGGGAAAGGATAGATTGCGGTTTCAGGATCAAACATTACGCTCATCTTGGCTTCTCGTTTTACTGGCTTAACCAAACCATCACCAGACCGCACGCTTTAGCGTGTCTATCGGCGACAGGTGTTTTATATACTAAACAAGATAGCGAATTTAAGCCGGATTGTCGTGAGGAATTTATCTGGAACGCGGAAAAGCAAAAAGGCGCCTTTAGCGCGCCTTTCTACATTGGTGGGTCGTGCAGGATGACTCGCTTCGCTCGCCCTTCGGGCCGTCGCCGCCAGCGGCTCCGTGGTCTCACTTCGTTCGGCTCGAACCTGCAGCAGGTTCTCATCCTGACGAATGACGCATAGCAAAAAGGCGCCTTTAGGGTAACACCGATCGGTTAAGCAAAACGATCGGTTGAACGATCCGGCAGGTGGTTCACAATAAGCCTCATCATTTTCTGATGGGGCTTTTTTATGCTTTCTACCTGGCTGGACGACACTCAAACCTGGGC